>Ga0209797_10000133_pt1 | contig 33134 bp, 33 predicted proteins | sample DOMMetBare3Fresh_2_FD_187472 | JGI IMG/M metagenome (GOLD analysis project Ga0209797, IMG submission 187472) | Wetland sediment microbial communities from St. Louis River estuary, USA, under dissolved organic matter induced mercury methylation -... | ecosystem: Environmental > Aquatic >... | reverse complement strand
AATTTGTCCTCGCCCTTGTAGCCCTGCAGCATGAACGGCGGCGTGCCGCCCGGATGGATCATGTCCATGCCCTGCTCGGCGAGCTCGGCGACATGTTTCTCGTAGAAGGGAATTGCCGAACTGAATTCGTCGTGGCTGCCCTGGCGCACGTTGAGCAGAAGCGGCACCACGCCGATCCCCTCCGGCAGGAGCCGGATCAAGGTCTCGAGCGAGCCCGGCCGGCGCGTCGGCTTGACCAGTCCGGCGACGCCTCGCCACATCGAATAGTGCACGGCCATCGTCTGTATTCCCCACTCTGCTAACGCGGCTTCAATGCGTCGCGTGCCCGCTCAGCCAGATCGGGCGGCGTTCCCATGATCTTTTTCACCAGCGCCTCGACGTCGGCGCCGCCCACCGGGCTGATCTCCATGTTGAGCCGCTGCGCTTCCGCATGAAACACAGGGTCTTTCATGGTCGCGTCAAAGGCGCCGCGCAAGGCTGCGAGGCGATCCGGCGGCGTGCCGGGCGCCACCATAAACGGACGCGCCATGCCGTACTTGGCGAATACCACTTCCATGACCTGACGGTCGATCGGCGTGCGCGCGAGCTCGATCGCCATTGGAACGCCCTTTAGATCAGCGTGCGGCTTCATGCCCATCTGCACCAGGATGTTGATCTTCTTGTCCCTGATCCACTGCGGGCGCGTCGCGGTGAGCGTCGTCCAGTCCTTGCCGGCTTCGCCATGCACCTCGCCCTTCTCGACCGCAAGGCTCACCTCGTTGGCGCCGGCATAGCCGTGCACGATCTTGAATTTCGTGCCGAGCAGATTGTTGCTGAGCACTGCCAGCACATGACTGTCGGAGCTGGTGCCGCTCGCGCCCAGCACCGCCTCTTTGGTGGTCGCCTCCGCCAATGTCTTCACCGGCGCGTCGTGCCATGTGACCGTGACGAAAACGGTCTGGGTCATGCTGCCGATCCAGCCGAACTTGGTGGCATCAAACATCGCGTTGCGGCCGTCCGGCGACAGCGTTTGGAACAGCCGTTCGAATGCCAGCCCGTTCTGCACGGTGAGGATCTCGGTGCCGTCCTTGGGCGCGCGGTTGTAGAGATAGTTCGCCGCCGTCAGCCCGCCGGCGCCAGGCATGTTCTTGGCAACGATCGCCGGCTGACCCGGAATATGGCGATTGATGTGCCGTGCCAGCAGGCGTCCGTAAGCGTCATAGCCCCCACCCGGCGTCGTGGCGATGAGCAGCGAGACCTGCTTGCCCGCATAGAACTCGGCGATGGTCTCCGCCGACGCCCGGCCCGCCGTTGCCATGGCCACGGCAACGCCAGCGAAAAGCAAGGACGCTGCCACTTTTCCGCGTGTCGCCATCTGCGCGCCTCCCGCCTTAACCGTGTCACCGTGCAGCTGCAATTGCGGCAGACAGACGGTTTTTTCTTTCACCGTTGCGGATTTGCCCGTTCGCTGTCAAGAATGCCGCGCGTCCATAGGACGGCCGGGAGATGTCAGCCCCGCGCGCGGCGATTGCAGCCGCTCGCTTTCCAGGAAAGACACGATGAATATCCCTTACCCGAAGGTTCTCGTCCGGCTTGGCGTCATTGCCGCCACCGTCGTCCTGGCGCTGCCCGGATACGCGCAATTCCTGGGGACCACCCCGTTGCTTCCGTTCGACGCAGCGAAGTCCCGCATGACGTCGAAGAAGCCCGACAAGGGCATCTATTTCGGCGACATCACGCCGAAGGGCGCCTATCCGTTCATCGTGGCGCTGATCCAGTCCGATGCGAACGATGACCAGGAAGGCAACTATGTGGGCCAGTTTTGCGCCGGCTCCCTGATCGCGGACCGCTGGGTCGTCACCGCCGCCCATTGCGTCACCGGCGAGGACGACCAGAAGCGCCCCACCCTCGTCGGGCCTGAGAAGATCGACATCTACGCCGGATCGAACGACTTCAAGGACGGCGCCCGCATCAAGCTCAAGCGCGTGATCCGCCATCCACAATACAACCAGGAAACGATGGACAACGACATCGCGCTGCTCGAGCTCGCCGCCAGCGCGCGCTCCAGCAAGACCGCGACCATCGCCCTGCTCACACCGCAGAACGAAGCCACAATCGGCGGCGTCGGCAAGAAGGTGGTCGCTGCCGGCTGGGGCGAGACCGAGACCAAGGACACTCCGACCGAGCTCCGCCATGTCGAGATGGACATCCTCGACAACGGCACATGCAACGCCAGCATCATCAACTATCGCAAGGAGGTCGCGCTCGGGGAGCTGTTGCGCAAGGCGCAGGTGCAGTTCGGCCTCGCCGATCGCGTGGTCCAGCAGGTCCGCGGCCTGGTCGAGGGCAATGTCGGAAAGCTCGTCAGCGACAACATGATCTGCTCGGGCCGCGCCGCGACCAAGCGCGATACCTGTCAGGGCGACAGCGGCGGTCCGCTGTTCGCAAAAGGTGCCGACGGCAAGTTCACGCTGGTCGGAGTCACCAGTTGGGGCGAGCTCTGCGGCGTGAGCGAAAAAGGCCTTTACGGACTCTATGCGCGGGTCGCACGCTATTCGTCCTGGGTGCAGCAGAACGCGAAGTAGCGCGCCTCGCGCGGCGTCCTTACCGATATTTAATCCCCGCGTGCTGGCGCGTACGCGGGGATGCCTTATTCGCAACATACAGTATCTCGCTAGTCGATCGTGACTTCTCCCACCGAGGCATTCATGCGCATTCTCAGTCCATTGATCCTGGCGTCCGCAGTGCTCGCGACACCCGCGCTCGCGGAGTGCACGGACCAGCGACTGGTCTTCCAGCCGACGAGCGGAAAGCTCGGCTTCCGTGTGGAGATCCTGCCGGCGGAAGCAGGCGCCAAGGCGCTGGTGCACCGCCCGTTCCACAGCACGCCTGACACCTATCAGATCGTGAGCGAGCGAGCCGCCGATGCCGGATCGCAGTATGTTCTGGTCGGTCCGGCCGGGACGCTGCGGTTCGACGTCGATCCCAACGGCACCGCCGTGATCGAGGCCAACCGCGAGATTCCGTCGCGCTGGCGGCTGGTGTGCGAATAGAAAGCGCCGGCGCCGGGCGCAACGCCCATCAGCGTTAACGGCATCGCGTAGAGCCGTGGCTAACCATTCCCGGCAATTTGTGCTGCCCGGACGTGGACGGCGTGTTACGAACCGCACGCGGCCCGGTGGCGGAATGGCGACGCAGGGATGACGCATCATCCCGTATCCTGGTTCAAGTCCAGGCTGGGCCTCCACCAATCAATTCGCTTCCCCTCGCCTATGGCAGGCAACAGTCCAAACGCCGCCCTGGAGCCGGGCCGGCGACCCTGATCCTGTGCGCTCGCCTGTCCGATCCGTTCCGTCGATGCGAGTTAATATTAATACGTCAGTCCAATTTTGTTTTGCCGGCGGATTGCGTAAGCACCATGGGTTTCGCAAGACCGGCGCTGCCACGCACCGCTCCAAGGCCAGACGTAGCGGCCTTGGCACGGTGCCCGGCGAGCGCGCTTTGCTGCGGGCGTGCATGGTTGTGGACTTTGTGAACGTTGGGGAGGGATGCATCGGCGCCACGATGGGTCGTATGCCCGTGGCCGCCGTCGGGCGTGAACTGGCGGACGCCCGCTGATGAGCTCGATCAGCCTGGTGACGCCGACGTCTCGGCGCGATCTCGAGCTTTGCGCGCTCCAGTGCGCCAGCGTCGATCGTCATCTCAGCTGCTACGTCAAGCACCACGTGATCGTGCCGGACGATGACCTGGCGCTGTTCGATCGCTTCAACGGCACCCGTCGCGTAGTGGTGCCGGCCTCCCATCTCCTGCCCGCCTGGCTCAAGCCGATGCCTCGCCTGCTGCAACACAAGGGCCAGCGCTACTGGTGGTCGCTGCGCACGAGCCCGGTCGGCGGCTGGCATCTGCAGCGGATTCTCAAGATCGCGGCCGCGGTCGCGTTTCCGGAGGACCGTCACTGCATCCTCGATTCCGACGTGGTCTTCTTTCGACGATTTGATCTGTCCATGCTGCTGCGGCCACGGCTCGCACCACTGTTCGAGACGCCGGACGATGTGCTGGCCAGTTCCCCGATCCATGCGCAGCGGGTGCGGACGAGCCGGCGGCTCCTGGGACTGAAGGCGCCCTCGGTTGCGATGACCGATTTCAGCGGCCGCATCGTCGTGTGGGACCGGCGCGCCGCGCGCGCCATGGTCGAGCGCATCGAAACAATCACCGGCGCCGAATGGATCGAAGCGCTCTGCCATGCCCGCGGCATCTCCGAATACATGCTCTATGGCTATTTCGTACAGGACAGCCCCCGACACCGGTCGGAGCATGTCTCGATATCGGACACGCGCTGCCTGAGCCTTGGCCCGTATGTGGCAGACCGCGCCACGCTCGAAGCGACGCTGCGAACGGCCGGCGAAAACTGCGTCGCAATTTCGACAGCGGGCTTGCCCGCGACGTCCATCGATATCCTAGTCTCGGTTCTGGCCGCTCAAGCGAGCGGCCAGAAGCAAATCGCGTAGACACCCTCGTCACGGCGTCGTGGCGTATCGCTCGTCGGCACGTGCGCGCTTCAGCAAGGCGCGCCAGCTGAGCGCATGACGGCCGAGCCGGCTCGCCACGATCGCCAGCAAGGCGGCTCCAAAGAGGTGCCAGACCAGGATCTGGATGCTGAGATCGCCGACGTGAAACAGCCGCAGGCCGAGATTCACGATCGCGGCGACCGCAAGCGCGCCCAGCGCCATCGACGTCGCCGGCACCAGGGGGGCGCCGCGCCGCAGCATCGCCAGCATGGCGACCGTCGGAAGAATGCCAAGCAGGATCGCCGCCGGCGCGCAGTCCCAGTCGGGCCGAAGGCCAAGACCTGCGGCACCGGACGCCTGCCAGTCGCTCAGGCAGCCTTGGCCGAGCGTGGCGAGCCAGATCGCCAACGGGAGGAGCGGGAGGAGCGCGACGCGCCGGTCACGCCCCGGCACGATGCTGGAGAACGCCGCCATCGCGGCGGTCACCGCCGTTGCCAGGATCGCGGCCTGCTCAAGAGCGAGGCGAAACCCGATCGGCCCCGGCAGACCAGTTGTCAGCAGATGCAACCAGGCGACGACGCCAACATAGAGAAGAGACAGGGCGAGCCAAAGCGCGGTCCGCCGCCACGGCGAAAGCAGCCGCGACACCGGCGCCGCTCGCATCGCGAGCTGATCGATCAGAGTGTTGGTTTCCATGGGTCAACCTCATGTCCCGGCGACTCGGACGTCGATGCCGGTCGGGGCGTCTGTGGATATGCTCACCGGCTATGTTCGCCATGCTTTCCGGGAAGGTTACGAGGCCGGCCGGGGGCACCCGCGATCTGGGCACCGGCCGGCTGCCCTCGCAAAACAGCGCATCGACAGGCGAAGGCGGCCGCAACTGCGGCGCCCACGCGCCCCGCACGCGGACGAACAGGCCGGTTCCGCCTTGTAACCTTCTCCCGCCGTCCGCGAATTCATTGCCGTGTGAGCCACAACGGCTCGACCGAAAAGGAGACACGACGATGTTCACCAAGATCGCAATTGCCGCCGCCATCGTGCTCGGGACCGTTTCCGGCTCGATCGCCATGGCCAAGAACGCCCGCTACGACGTGATCGTCAACGGCAAGAAAGTCGGCGCCGATCCCGATCCGACGGTCCGCGCTCAGCTCGCCCACGACCCGACCCAGGGCCGCTGACAAGACCTCTTTCTCGTTTCTCGCAATCCACTCTCTCCTATCCTCCCGTCCTCCCGCGGCCGATCCTGGATCGGCCGCTTTTTTTCAGGGCGTCGACACGACCGGCGCGCCGATCTGCAGAACGCCGTGCGCGCCCTGCCCGACAACAACCGCATCGCCATGCCCGTGCTTGTCGCGGGCATCCACGTCTTGAAGTGGCGCAACACCGAAAACGTGGATGGCCGGGACGAGCCCGGCCATGACGTGGAGAGTGTGTCCATCACAACGAGAGCCGAGCAGCCTTACCGAGCAACGGGCCGCCTCCCCCGCCGCCTGCTACGCCAGGCCGCGGGCCTTGAGGCGCGCCTTCTTCTCATCCGAGATGAAGGTGTCGAGCTTGAACAGCTTGCGCGCGTTCTCGCCCAGAATGTTGCGCTTGGCCTGCATGGACAGGAACGGCAGATCGTAGATGGTCGACGGCAGGTCCATATCCCAGTGCGGATAATCGGATGCGTAGACGAGCTGCGTCTCGGCGTTCATCATCTTGAAGGTCTCTTGCAGCATGGTCTGGTTGCCGATCATCTCCATCGGCTGCGTGGTGTAGAACATTTCGCGCATGTAGTCGCTCGGCTTGCGCTTGAGCGAAGGCGCCTCCGAGCTGCGCATCATGTATTCGTTGTCGAGCCGCTGCATCAGGAACGGAACCCAGGCGAGCCCGCTCTCGATCCAGATCGTCTTGAGGCCCGGGAAGCGCTCCGGAATGCCGTTCACCACCCAGTTGGTCAGGTGGACGATGTTGAACCAGGTGAAGCCGAGCGCATGCGTCGCGATGAAGCGATTGGTAATGTGCATGCTCTGGTCGCCCCAGTTCGTCGCCGCATGGAATGCGAGCGGAAGCGAGCGCTCCTGGAGCGCCGCGTAGAGCTTCATGTAGGCGTTGTCGTAGAGCGGCTTGTAGCGCACGGTCGTGACCAGGAAGCCGACCACGCCTTTGCGGTCGCCGAAATCCTCGACCATCTTCAGTGCCGCGACCGGATCGTTCATCGGCAGATAGAGCATGGATACCATGCGCGGCTCTTGCGACAGGATGTTCTCGGTGAGCCAGCGGTTATAGGCGCGCGCATACTGCACCTCGACCTCGACCACCGGGTTGAGGCCGAGCCCCAGCATCGGGGTCGGAAAGATGCAGGCGACATCGACCCCGATCGAGTCCATCCATTTTCGGGTCAGGCTGATGTCGCGATGCGGCTTGTCCGAGGCCACTTCGGAGGCGCGATGCTGATAGCGGGTGATGCGGCCGGCCATCTCCTGGTAGCCGCCGGTCGAGCGCGGCTGCAGCGTGTTGCCCTTGCTGTAGACGAACTGGTCGCGCATCACCGGGTCTTCGATATAGCCGAAGATCTCCTTGTAGGAGCCGGTCTCATAGTGATGGGCGTCGACGTCGACAATCATGAAGTCTTCGTACTTGCGGTCCTCGGCCTGCTGCTGCGCATGCGCGAGCAGACGGCGGGTGTCGAACTGTTCCTGGTTCGGATCGCGGACGATGGGCGTCACGATGTTCATGGGATGTCCCTGGGTTTGGGTCGCGCCCGCGCGGCGGGCCTTTATCGGTGGAGCTCTCAGGATTGCGGCGCGTCGACCCGCTGATGCGGCGCGATGCAGTTGCCGGTCATCGCCTGCCACATGCTGAGCTCGAACAGCTGCACGTTGAGCGCATGCAAGAGATCGGTGACCGTGAGCATCGCGTCCGTGATGGTCACGCCGCCGCCGCCCGCGGGCAGCGGCGCGCGCATGCCGTTCTCCGCCTTGACCGCATAGAGCCGCACCGCATTGCCGATCAGCGTGCGCAGCGCGGCGTCCGGAACGCGGTCGGGATCGGCAACCGCTGCGGCCAGCGCATCGCTCGCGTGCTTGAGCATGTCGGCCGGATGGTCGAGAGCCTCAGACAACGACATAGATGCCTCCCTCGCGCTGCACGACCTCAAAGCGCTTGAGCCGCAGGCTCGGATCAGGCGCGCATTCGCCGGTGAGTAGCTTGTATTCCCAGCCGTGCCAGGGGCACACGATGTGGGGATCGTCATGATCGTAGGTCTGGCCGAGATAGGATTTGTCCGGGCCGAGGAGATCGACCACCTTGCCCTTGATCACGCCTTCGCAGGCCGGGCCACCCTGATGCAGGCAATGGTTGCGGTAGGCGTAGTAGGCGCCGGCATGCCGATAAACGCCGATCTCAAGCCTCTCCTGACGAACGATGCGCACATCGCCGTCACGCATCTCGACGTCTTTACACACGAAAATCTGCGGCATCCCTCCCCGGCTCCTTCCTGGTGTTCAAGTTTGAAGGAGCACTGTAGCCCACAATGTCCTGGGTGACCAAGCCGGCAAGGATCGGTCGGTCAGGGATTCGGCACGGACCTGTCAGGCGTCAGACGGCAGGCGAGCGCGCTGCCGGCCGCCAGCGCGAGGCCGATGCCGACGACGCAGGCGGCCCAGCCGAAGCGGTCGAAGATCGTGCCTAGCACCGCGGTCCCCACCATGCCGCCGAGGAAATAGCAGGCGAGATAGATGCCGCTCGCGGAGCCGCGCTCCGAGGTGGCGGAGGCGCTCACGAAGCCGGTCGCTGCGGCCTGCGCAAAGAACGTCCCGACGCCCACCAGGACCATACCGGCCAGCACGGCGGCCAGATCCGGCAGCAACAGGAGCGGCAGGCCGGCTCCCGCGAGACCGAACGACAGCCAGACGGTCCGCATCGTGCCGATCCGACGCACGGCACGGCCCGCGAGCAGCGTCGTCACGATCGACGGCGCAAAGACGAAATAGACCAGCCCGAGCGTCATGGGCGCCAGCGACAAGGGCGGCCGCACCAGCACGAAGTTGACGTAGGTGAAAGTGCCGATGAACGCGAACAGGATGCAGAAGCCGATACCGAACGCCGCCCGCAGGCGAGGATTGCGGAGGTGGTCGAGCCAGGCCGCCAGCGGCGAGCGCCTGGACATCGCCATCTCGTGCATCGGCGTGCTGCGCGCGATCGTGAAATAGACCAGCACCGCGCCGGCAAGATTGAGGATTGCGAAGAAATAAAAGTTCAAGGCAAGGCCGAAATGGTCGGCGACCGCGGCCGAGACCAGGCGTCCGATGAGGTTGCTGGCGACATTGCCGGTGATGTAGGCCGCGAACGCGCCGCCGGCGTCAGCCGCGCTGCATTCCTCGCCCAGATACGCAAGCGTGAGCGTGAAGGCCGAAGCCATGCATACACCCTGCAAGAGACGCAGGATCGTGAACGTCATCAGGTCGGGCGCGTGCGCAAGGAGCGCGGTCGGCACCGCCAGCACCACGAGGCTGACCAGGATTCCGAGCCTCCGGTCGATACGCCGGCTGAACAGCGCGACCACAAGCCCGGCGATCGCCATGCCAAGCGTGCTGGCGTTGACCGCGACACCCATGGCGGCCGGAGCCACCCCATAGGCGCGCGCCAGCGACGGCAGGATCGCCTGCGTGGCGAACAAGTCCACGACGGTGAGAAACGCGGTGAGGCCAATGATGGTCGTGCGCCACAGCACGCCCGAGTGGGTCGCAGCGCCGCCAGCTTGTGCGGGCTCGAGAGCGTGGGCGCTGTGAGACATGGCCGACCTCGCTGGAATGTGCAGCCGATGCAAGACAGAATCCGATCAGACGGTCGACACCCCGCGCGAACGCGGGGCGTCACGAGCCGCGACTAGTGCCGCCGATTTGAAGTTCCTGCACCACCTGCAGCAAACTCTGTCAGGAACTTCAAATCGATAAGCGGCACTAGAATCATAGAGTTGCTAGTGCCCCTTTGTTTCCGAAGTTCGTGTCAGAGGTTGCTGCGACGTATCACGAACTTCGGAAACGGGGCACTAGCTGGCGGTCACATGTTCTTGTCGGTCTTGTCGTGCAGCACATCACCGACATAGAGCACGACGGTCTTGCTGCCCTTGTTCTCCCACCAGTGCGACGTCGGATTGGTCTCCGGCCGGATGTCGCCAGCCTTATGCACGATCGGCACCGCGCAGTTGCTGGCGTATTCGATGATCTCGCCGTCCTGGACGAAGATGATCGCCGGACGATCGCCATGGCTGTGCCACGGCACGATGCCGCCCGGCTCGATGGTGAGCTTGCGGAAGCGCAGCTGCCGGTCCTTGATCGCGGCGGGCTCCTTGGCGAGATCGATGGCCGCGAGCACCGTGTCGGTCACGCCCTTGGCGGCATGCGTGACGGGCGCGCGGACGTCGGTCTTCGCCTGATCCGCCGGGCAGCTGCCGGCGGACGCCGACGACAGGGCCGCCATCAGCGAGCCCAGCACGAGGCCGGAGAGACCTGCGGTGCGGCTCACGCCGCTCATGATGCGATCGAACATGTCCTTGTCTCCTCTGTTGCGGCTCGGCCTCATCGCAGGCCGTAGCTCTCCTTGAGGATCGGTCGAATGGCGCCTGAACGGAAATGCCGGGTCGCTCTGGAGTCGATAGCGAGGCGCTATCCTGATCGATCCGATGCGCGGGATACGGACAAGCAGCGCCCGCCGGATCGTTCGGATCCGACGGGCGCAGCACACAACAACGATGCGACGCTACTTCGCCGCCACGCTCGACGTGATCGACGTGATCACGGACGAGGCCATCTTGAACTGGGCGTCGCGGTCCTTGATGCCGTGCCGCCGCGCGATCCAGGCAAAATCGGTATAGGCGGTCCAGACCTGGCCCTTGTCGTCCTCGAACACCAGGAGCCGCACCGGCCAGTCGAGCCCGGCGTTCGGGTTCGACGTGATGAACTGGGTCCCGAGCGGCGGGTTGCCGAAGGTCAACAGCACGGACGGCCGCAGCGTGATGCCGGCGCCGGCCGCGAGCTTGGACTGGTCGACCTCGCTGAAGAACATGATGCCCTTGTCGCCGACGTCCTTCTTGATGCGCACGATGGTCTCGGCCACCGGGTAGGCGCTCTTCACCCTCAAGACCCCGTCATCGCGGGCATCAGTCAGGGCGGAATTGGTGAAGGCGAAATAGGAAAGCGCCCCGACCATCGTGGCGGCGAGCGCTGCAGACAGAATTGTCGTCTTGGTAGGCATCTTGGTCAGCATGAGGCTGCTCCTTCGAATGATGCGCGAATGCGCCAGGGAATTCGGCGCCGAAGGATGAAGGCTCCACGCGTCCGGCTCCAATGCCGACGCGCTTCAACCACGATAGCCGCGCGCTATGGCGATCCCGCCGCGTTCGTTACGGCCGCCAGGATAGCGAGACGCTATCGGCCCCATAGACAACTGATCCTTCCGATTGCGGCCAGGCCGCAGCAAGGTCGCGCCACGCTCGACGACATCGCGTCGGCAAGTTTCGCTGCAACTGCGGGAGGACGTCATGACCTTAACGATCGGAGCCACTACGTCGGCACGCCGTCCGTCGTCACCGGCACGGCAGGTGTCGACGGTTGAGCGCGAGCGCAAGGACAAGGAGCTCGCCGCCCTGATGCGCAGCGCGCAGGATGGCGACCGGGTTGCGTATGCGGCGCTGCTGCGCGAGGTGCTGCCGATCCTCAAGCGGGTGGTCCAGGCCAGGCTCGGCTTCCTGCCGGCCATGGACCGCGAGGATCTGGTTCAGGACATCCTGCTCTCGCTGCACGCCGCACGCGCGACCTACGATCCGGAGCGCGCCTTCATCCCCTGGCTCCTCACGATCGCGCACAACCGGATGGTGGACCAAGCGCGGCGCAATTCCCGCCGAGCAGCCAACGAAGTGACGGTCGATGAGTATCCGGCCCACATCGCCGACGAGAGCGCGGCCGGCAGCGATTTCGGCGACCCGGAAGCGCTGCGGCGCGCCATCAAGACGCTGCCGCGCGGCCAGCGCTCGGCGATCGAGCTCCTGAAGCTGCGCGAGATGTCGCTCAAGGAAGCCTCGCAAGCGACCGGCATGAGCGTCAGCGCGCTCAAGGTCTCGGTCCATCGCGCCATCAAGACGCTGCGCGCCTCTATGCAGGCGTAGGGCACGGCGACGGGGTGGTTCTTCGGCACAGTGATCTTGACTTGTTGGTTTTGGTCTCGCGATGTGCTGCCTCCGCCCTCATTCTGAGGAGCGCGCATTCGCGCGGTATGAGCTCGCTTCCGCACAGGCGCGCGCGTCTCGAAGAATGGGGGCGGCCCGGCCCCCATGCTTCGAGACGCATCGCGACGCGGCCCGCGCTTGCTAGAGTGACTGTGCTTACCTCGCGCCGCGATGCTCCTCAGCATGAGGCCGGGAGCGCGCTCAGCGCCGCGTCGGTTCTGCTTCAAGGGAAGAACCTCCGCTGCCCGCCCGTCTCGGTCCATCGCGTAAGGGGATGCGAGATGGCAGACCGCTTGGGCCGGCGGCAGCGGAGGCTATGGGAGCGTCAGGCCACGGGATTGCGGAGAAGGCTCGCAACCGGCCGGCACGCGGTCGGGAATGTCGGCCCTGCCGTGCGGGCGCCGACCCACGGCTCGACGTAAAGGCAGCGCCGATCGCTGCAGCCTTGCGCGGAGGAACTGCCGTCGTCGCACACCGCTATAATGTGACCGACATTGGCGAGCGCGGAGGACGGGGTGCTCGCCTGCGCGGAAGCCCCAAGCAGCACCGCATAAAGCGCGATGGCGATCGTTTTCATGGTCTCTCTCCTGCCAGGGGCGTTGTGTCGGGGTGATGTGTCGACAACAACTTCGGCTGGGTCCCGCCGATGGTTACACGCCAGGACGTTCCTCCACCGTCGACGGCGGCTTGGATAGTCGGCGGCTATCGCAGCCATTGCGGAACAGTATTTCCCTTGTCGCGGTCCGCGCTGTTCCATGGGACGCCTGATGAAACGCAACCGAAGCGCCATGACCCCGAATGCCCATCACATGCCTGTCACCCTGCCTCGCTACATCCAGTGCGCGACGACCAAGCCGCCTTTGTCGCCCGCGCCGACGCTCCGGCAACGTGCCCTGAGCGCCCTGCAACGGGTGCGGAGCGTGATCCGCGGCCTCCGCGGTCCCGCGCCCGAAGCGGCACCGCCGCTGCAGTGGCAGATTGATTGGGACAATGACGTGCCGCCGTTGCCGATCCTGACCGGAGACGTGGCGCGCGCTCGCGCCAGTGGCGGCACGCCAGCCAAACACTCCAGGCCAAAAGGCAAGCCGCTGTCCGCAGGATCATGACCATGAACGCTCTCGCTCGAATCCAGGACGATGTCGCAGCCACGCTGCTCGACCCGCTCACGCGCGTGCCGCCGCCGATCAGCGAAGGTGGCGGTCTGCGCGGGCGCGCGACACGGCATTTCCGCGACAATGAGATCATGGGCGTGCTGATCAGGGCGCTCGCCGTGCGCTACCCGGTGGTGCGCCGCCTCAGCGGAGATGATTCATTTCTCGCCACCGCCCGCCGGTTCATCCGGGCCCAGCCGTGGCACCTCTCCGCCTTCCTCCATTTCGGCGAAATGTTTCCAAGCTATCTCAGAGGCCTCGGACGCGGCGCATCGTTCCAATACCTGGCGGACGTGGCCGAGCTCGAGGCCGCGCGCGCCCGCGCGCTGCGCTCCGCCGACGCGTCGCCGATCGGGCGGTCGGCGTTCGCATCGCTCTCGGCTCAGCGCATGCGCGAGCTCGGCGTCGTGATGCATCCTTCGGTGTCATTGGTCGCCTCGCGCTTTCCGATCGTGACCGTCTGGGCCGCCAATCAGACCGATGACAACGGCATCATCACCCAATGGGGGCCGGAAGCGGCCATGGTCGCGCGGCCGTTTCTCGACGTCGATGTCTTGCGCCTGCCGGCGGGCGGCCATGCCTTCCTGAGCCATCTGTCCGAGGGCGCGACGCTATCGGCAGCGATCGCGGCTGCGGCCGCGCAGGAGCCCGCGTTCGATGCGGCTACCAATCTGCGCCTGCTCGGTGACGCCAACATTGTCATTGGCTTTCATCGTTTCGCAGCGCCGTGTCGGATCGAGCTGATCTAGATGAACACCGATATCCCCAGAGAGAGTCTCGCCGACTCGTTCAAGCGCATTCGCGGCCTGGACGTGTCGCTCGGCGAGCAGCTTGAAGCGCTCTCGCAATCCGTGCGGCAGCAGCGGCCCGACTTTGCCGCCGCGGTCGACCGCCTGGTCGAGCGGCTTGCGCAGAACGGCGCGGGCGAACAGGCGCCACAGCCGGGCGATCCGATGCCGCCCTTCGTGCTTCCCGATGAAACCGGCGCGATGGTCAGCCTCGACGATTTGATCGCGGCTGGCCCGGTCGCGGTGACGTTTCATCGCGGCCATTGGTGCCCGTACTGCCGGATCTCCATCAAGGCGCTGGCGCGGGTCCACAGGGAAGCCGCCGCCGCCAACGGCCAGATCATCGCCATCATGCCGGACCGACAGCAATTCGCCGCCGCAATGAAGGAGCAGGCCGGCGTGCGGTTCCCGATCCTGACCGACGTCGACAACGGCTACGCACTCTCGCTCAACCTCGCCATCTGGATCGGCGACGAGATGCGCGATCTCATGGTCGGCCGGCACGATCTGCCCGCGTTCCAGGGCAACAGCGCCTGGATGCTGCCGATCCCGGCAACGTTCGTGGTCGGTCGCGACGGGCGCATCAAGTCGCGCTTTGTCGACCCCGACTATCGCAAGCGCATGGCGATCGACGAACTACTCGCCGCGCTGCGAAGCTCGTCTGAAGAAGGCAGCCGCCCCTGGCATCAGCCGCAGTAGCGCGACCAGTCGGCGGCGCGCAGCATCTTCAGCATCGCGGCCGCCACCGCGGTGCGCTGGCGCCCGGCGACGCCATAGACATAGACCGTACGCGAGAGCTCCAGCTGATCGACCGGGACCCGCGCCAGCGCGGCTGGCAGCCGCATGCTGCGCGGCGCCAGAGCGACGCCGAAATCAGCATCTACCATGCCGACGAGATCCTCATCCGACGTGACGTCGTGAGCGTGCTCCAGATTGATTCCATGGCCGCGCAGGAACGCGCTGCCCTGGGGCTCATCCTCGCAATAGGTCCGTCGCAGGAAGCGCTGGTCCTTCAGATCGTCGACCTTCACCACCTTGCGCGACGCCAGCCGATGCTGCCCATTGACGACGAGTGCAAAACGCTCGGTGAACAACGGCCATTTGTCGAGACGCCCCCATGTCTCATCGAGCGCCGCCGCAACCGCGAGCTCGGCGTCCCCCTTCTTCAGGAGCTCGACGACGTCGGCCGCCGTCCCGCGCAGGATCTTCATCTCCAGGCCGGCAAACAGCCGCTTGAGCTCGGAAAACTGCAGCGCAAAGAGATCGAGGCCGACCGTGCGCGAGAGCGCGAGCCGCAGCGCGCCGACCTCGCCACCCTTGATCGCGGTCGCGAGCGAACGCGCGCTGAGCGCGCTGTCGTAGCACTGCTTGAGCAGCGGCAACATGCGCTGACCGAGCTCGGTCAATTGCGCCTGCGGCCGTTCGCGCCGAAACAGGTCGCCGCCAAGCTCCCCCTCGAGCTGCTTGATCGCGCGTGTCAGCGAGGGCTGGGAGACGTTGCACCGCTCGGCCGCCTTGGTGAAATTCAGCTCGTGGACCGCGGCCAGGAAATATCGGACTTGGTGCATCTCCATAGCGGCAACCTATCAACGCTTTAGCCAATCAGCATTTTCAATGCTCGGGCCCACGAAGGCACTATCCGGCTCAGGCGAGCAAATCCCGGCCCATCGCGAACAATCGCCTGCGAGGCGCGACCACAACGGAGTTTGGGTGTCATGAATATCGCCGTGAAGCCCTCAAGCACTCATAGCGGACAATCACTTGTAGGAAAAGTGTCCCTGATTACGGGATCGACCAGCGGCATCGGGCTCGGCATTGCCCGCGCGTTGGCGGCTGCAGGATCGGCGGTTGTGCTCAACGGCTTTGGCAAGCCCGAGGATATTGCTCAGACGCAAACGCAGCTTGCATCCGAATTCAATGTCAGCGTGTCCCACTCGGGCGCCGACATGTCCAAGCCCGATGCCATCCGGGCCATGATCGATGAGGTCCTCACTGCTTCGGGCCGGCTCGACATTCTGGTGAACAATGCCGGCATCCAGCACGTCGCGCCCGTGCAGGACTTCCCGCTCGAGAAGTGGGACGCGATCCTGGCGATCAACCTGTCGTCGGCCTTCCACACCACGGGCGCCGCGCTGCCCGGAATGCTGGCCAACAAATGGGGCCGCATCATCAACGTCGCGTCCGCGCACGGCCTCGTGGCCTCGCCGTTCAAGTCGGCCTACGTCGCCGCCAAGCACGGCATCGTTGGGCTGACCAAGGTGGTCGCGCTCGAGACCGCGGAACAAGGCATCACCTGCAATGCGATCTGCCCGGGCTATGTCTACACCCCGCTGGTCGAGGCCCAGATCGAAGGCCAGGCCAAGGCGCACGGTATTCCCCGCGAGCAGGTGATCCGCGACGTGCTCTTGGCCCAGCAGCCCAACAAGCGCTTCGCCACCGTCGAGGAGATCGGCGCCTTGGCGCTGTTTCTCGCCAGCGACGCCGCCGCGTCGATCACCGGCATCGCGCTGCCGGTCGATGGCGGCTGGACCGCGCATTAGAGCAATCCTGACAGCGCCAAGAAACCACCAGGGAGGACACCATGAACAAAATGGTCGAGATCGCGGATGGCCGACCACGCAAAACCGAGCGCTCAATGACGGCGCGCGCAACCGCGCGTCCGTTCAACGATCGCCAGGTCGTGCTCGTCTTTCAGGGCGGCGGCGCGCTCGGCGCCTATCAGGCTGGCGTCTATCAGGCGCTGCACGAAGCGCAAATCGAGCCGGATTGGATCATCGGCACCTCGATCGGCGCCATCAATGCCAGCCTGATCGCCGGCAACGAACCCGAGCAGCGCCTCGAGCGCCTGGAGGAATTCTGGCGGCGCATGCGGCGCAAGGAGCTGTGGGGCCGTTCGACCTGGCCGGGCGCCGCCGACACCGCCAACTACTGGGCGACGGTGCTGGGCGGAATTCCGGGCTTCTTCGAGCCCAATCCGCTGGCCTTCTTCGGCTCGCACATGCGTCTCGGTGCCGAAAGCGCCGGCTTCTACTCGACCGCGCCGCTCGAGACGACGCTCGGCGACCTGGTCGATTTCTCTCTCCTGTCGCGCTGCAAGCCGCGTCTCACGATCGGGGCCGCACATGTACGCACCAGCCAGATGCGCTACTTCGACAGCCGCACCACCGAGATCACCGCCCGCCATATCATGGCGTCCGGAGCGCTGCCCCCGGCATTCCCGGCCGTGCGCATCGACGGCGAGCTCTATTGGGACGGCGGCATTCTCTCCAACACGCCGACCGAAGTGATCTTCGAGGACAATCCGCGCCGCAACTCGCTCATCTTCGCGGTGCACATGTGGAACCCGACCGGGCCGGAGCCCGAGACGATCTGGCAGGTGCTCCACCGCCACAAGGACATCCAGTATTCAAGCCGCGTGGCGAGCCACATCGAGCGCCAGCGCCAGGTCCATAAGCTCCGCCATATCATCTCGGAGCTGGTCAAGCTCATCCCCGAGGATGAGCGCGAGCGCGTGCAGGATCTGGCCGCTTACGGCTGCCTGACGCGCATGCATGTGGTGCGCCTGCTGTCGCCACGGCTCGACAACGAGAACCACAACAAGGATATCGACTTTACGCCGTCAGGGATCCGCCGCCGCTGGCACGCGGGCTACGCCGACACCCAGCGCGCCTTGCAGCGCAAGGCCTGGGAGGACGATTGCGATCCGCTCGAAGGGATTATCTTGCATGAGCTGATGGGCGATGAGGCTGTGATGGAGGAGCCGTGAGCCGCCGCCCGTCGGAACGGCACGCTCGCAGTTGATCAAGATCAACGCCTGTGACCATGGGTGGCCTAAAGGAGCCGTATCGCCACGCAGATGCTTGGCGATGCATGGCCGTGAAACGTCAAGATGACAGCCGCGCAGGGATCGCCGAAACGCCGCCGCATCGTCATCGTGGGCGCGGCCGGGCGCGACTTCCATAATTTCAACGTCGTCTATCGCGATGACCCGGACGTGCAGGTTGTCGCCTTCACCGCCGCACAGATCACTGGCATCGCGGGGCGGCGCTATCCCGTTTCGCTCGCCGGTCCGCACCATCGCGACGGCATCCCGATCGTCGAGGAAACCGAGCTCGACGCGCTGTGTCGTGCCCAGTCGATCGACGAGGTCGTGTTCGCCTATAGCGACGTGCCGCATGAGCACGTGATGCACATCGCGTCGCGGGCGCTCGCCGCCGGCGCCGATTTCACCCTACTCGGCCCCAACCGCACCATGCTGGCCTCCAAGCTCCCGGTCATTGCGGTCACCGCGGTGCGAACCGGCTGCGGCAAGTCGGCGATCGCGCGCTGGCTGTCGCAGCGGCTGCGCGGGCGGGGCATTCGGGTGGCCGTGCTGCGCCACCCGATGCCCTATGGCGATCTCGAACGCGAGCGCGTGCAGCGCTTCGCCTCGCTGGCCGATCTCGACGCGGCGCGCTGCACCGCGGAGGAACGCGAGGAATACGAGCCGCATATCGCGGCCGGCAACCTGGTGTTCGCGGGCGTGGACTATGAGGCCATCCTGCACGCCGCCGAGGCGGAAGCCAGCCTCATCGTCTGGGACGGCGGCAACAACGATTTTCCGTTCATCCGGCCCGGCCTGCATGTCGCGGTGGCGGATGCGCTGCGCCCGCGTCAGGTCGCGACCCACCACCCGGGCGAAACGGTCGCCCGCATGGCCGACGTGTTCGTGCTCAACAAGGTCGACTCGGCTGCGGACGCCGATGTGGTGATCGCGGAAGCGGAGCTGCGCAAGATCAATCCGCAAGCCCCCATCGTCCGGGCGCACTCGCCGATCCGGCTCGACGATACCCAGGCTGTGAAAGGGCGACGCGTCCTTGTGGTCGAGGACGGGCCGACCATCACGCATGGCGGCATGCCGCACGGCGCGGGCTTTCTCGCCGCCGTCAAGGCCGGCGCGGAGGTGGTCGATCCGCGGCTCTCGGCCGACGCCCTGATCAAGGCGGTGTTCGAGGCCTATCCGCATATCGGCAAGGTGCTGCCGGCGGTCGGCTATGGCGACGCGCAGCTGCGCGCGCTCGAGCGAACCATCAACAGCGCCGCCATCGATGTCGTGATCGCGGCCACGCCGGTCGATCTGGCGCGGCTGTTGCGGCTCGACAAACCGGTGATCCGGGCGCGCTACGAGTTCGCCGAGACCGGCGAGCCCAAATTGTCCACCCTGGTCGACGCCTTCGTCGATCGGGCCGTCCGCAAGGCGCCGTGATGCTGATCGTGGTCGCGCTCGGCGGCAATGCGCTGTTGCGCCGCGGCGAGCCGATGGACGCCGAGGTTCAGCGCCACAATCTGCTCAAGGCGGTGACGGCGCTGGCGCCAGTCGCACGCGCGCATCAGGTCGTCATTACGCATGGCAACGGACCCCAGATCGGCCTCCTGGCGCTGCAGGCCGCGGCCTCAGGCGAGCCCTATCCGCTCGACGTGCTCGGCGCCGAGACCGAAGGGATGATCGGCTACCTGATCGAGCAGGAGCTCGCGAACGCCCTGCCCGGCCGCGAGATCGCGACCCTCCTTACCCAGGTCGAGGTCGATCCGGACGACAACGCCTTTGCGGCGCCGACCAAGCCGATCGGACCGGTCTACCGCGCGGCCGACGCGCAGCGGCTCGCGGCCGAACGGCGCTGGACCCTCATGCCGGATGGCGACGGCTATCGTCGCGCCGTGCCATCGCCCGCTCCGCTGCGGATCCGCGAGATCAACACCATCAAGCTCCTGGTGCGCGCCGGCGTGGTGGTCATCTGCGCGGGCGGCGGCGGCATTCCGGTGGTGACCACGGCAGGTGGCGGCGTTCGCGGCGTCGAGGCCGTCATCGACAAGGACCTCTCGGCCGCGCTGCTCGCGCAGGAGATCGCAGCCGACGCGCTGCTGTTGCTGACAGACGTCCCGGCGGTGTGGTCGAAATGGCCGAAGAGCGAAGGGCACGCCATCGGCCGCACCACCCCGGGCGAATTGCGCGGCATGACATTTCCGGCCGGCACCATGGGCCCGAAGGTCGAGGCCGCCTGCCGCTTTGTCGAGCGCACCGGCCGCATGGCGGCGATCGGCGCGATGGAAGATGCAGCCGACATCCTCGCCGGCAAGGCCGGCACGATCGTGCAGGCAGAGGGTTGGTCTGCTTGACGTCCGGCCGAAGCCCAGTTGATCCCGATCAAGACCAGCCATATCGAAAATGACTAGTTAATATACGATGCACGAGCCGGTCGAGCCATCTCCTGCCGCCGCGCCGGGGACGCGCGAGCACACCTTGCTGGCGATCGTCGGCACCCTGGCGCATGAGCTGCATCCCCAATCCACCACGCCGGCCGCCGTGACGCTGGAGAGCCATCTCGAGCACGACCTCGGGATCGACAGCCTCGGGCGCACCGAGCTGATCCTGCGCCTCGAGCGTGGCTTCGGGGTGCGCCTGCCGATCAAGCTCGTCAGCGAAGCCGACATCGTCGGCGACCTCGTCGCGGCGCTCGATCAGGCGGGTGCGGCACAGCCGGTCGTTGAGATTGCTGAAGCGACAGTGCCCGCGGCCGCGATCCCGGCCGCCACCGAAGCCGGAACGCTGATCGAGGTTTTGGAATCGCACCTCGCCCAGCATTCCGACCGGCTGCACGTCACCGTGCTCGAGGACGAGCAGACCGTGCTCGCCACCATGACCTACGGGGAGCTTGCGAAGGCCGCGCGCGCTGTGGCGGCGGGCCTCCTCGCGCGCGATATCGCGCCGGGCGATCGGGTGGCGCTGATGCTGCCCACCGGCACCGATTTCTTCAGCGCCTTCTTCGGCATTCTCTATGTCGGCGCGGTTCCGGTGCCGATCTATCCGCCGATGCAGCGCTCGCAGATCGAGGACTATGCGCGCCGGCAGGCGGGGATTCTGCTCAATGCCCAAGCCTGCATGCTGATCACGGTGCCGGAGGGTCTGCGCCTCGGCTCGCTGTTGCAGGGACTGGCTCCTACCCTGAGCGCGGTCGAGAGTGTCGGCAGCCTCACCGCGAACGTCGCGGATGCCGAGTTACCCAGCCTGCAATCGCAATCCGCGACCGCGCTCATTCAGTACACGTCGGGCAGCACCGGCGACCCCAAAGGGGTGGTGCTCAGCCACGCCAATCTGCTCGCCAATATCCGGGCGATCGGCGAGACCATCGGGGCGAGCTCGCAGGACGTGATGATCAGCTGGCTGCCGCTCTATCACGACATGGGGCTGATCGGCGCCTGGCTCGGCTGCCTCTACTTCGGCGCGCCGTTCTATGTGATGTCGCCCTTGAGCTTCCTGTCGCGGCCTCAGAGCTGGCTGTGGGCGATCCATCGCTATCGCGGCACGGTGACTGCAGGGCCGAATTTCGCGTTCGAAATGTGCCTGAGCAAGATCGAGGACGCGCAGCTCAAGGGCCTCGATCTTGGCTCGCTGCGCTATGTCGCCAACGGCGCCGAGCCGGTCAGCATCGAAACCCTGCGCGGCTTCACCAGGCGCTTCGAGCCCTATGGCTTCCAGCCGGGCGCCATGGCCCCGGTCTATGGCCTCGCCGAGAATGCGGTGGCGGTGACGCTGCCGCCGCCCGGGCGGGTGCCGATCATCGATCGCATCAAGCGGACCGAATTGACGACCCACGGGATCGCCGCGCCGGCGAGCCCGGACGACACCAACGTCATCGAGCTCGTCGCTTGCGGCCGGCCGATCCCCAAGCATGAGATTCGGGTCGTGGACGAGGCCGGCCGGGCGCTCGGCGAGCGCAGCGAAGGACGGCTCGAATTCCGCGGGCCGTCGGCGACCTCGGGCTACTTCGAGAATCCGGCAAAGACGCGCGACCTGTTCCATGACGGCTGGCTCGACACCGGCGACCGCGCCTATGTGGCGGGGGGCGATCTGTTCATCACCGGCCGCGTCAAGGACATCATCATCCGGGCAGGCCAGCACATCGCCCCGCACGAGATCGAAGAGGCGGTGGGATCGGTCCCCGGGCTGCGCAAGACCTGCGTCGCGGCGTTCGGCGCAAGCGATCAGGCTTCCGGAACGGAGCGCGTGGTCGTGCTCGCCGAGACCGAGGAAAAGGATCCGGCGCGGCGGGCCGAGCTGACGACACTGGCGCGGCGCGCCGCCACCTCGATCGTAGGCGGGCCACCGGACGCGGTGGTTCTGGTTCCGCCCGGCACCGTGCCGAAGACCGCGAGTGGCAAGATCAGACGGGCGGCGGCGCGCGAGCTCTATCTCGGCGGCCACCTGGAGGAGCAGCAAAGCGCAGTCTGGTGGCAGGTGGCGCGGCTGTCGCTTGCCGGCCTGCGGGCGCGGCTGTGGCGTCTGACGCGCGCCGTCGGCAGCGCCCTCTATGCCGGCTGGTGGTGGACGGTCGTTGCCATCGGCGTCGCGCTCGGCTGGCTCGCCGTGATGACGCTGCCACGCCTGAGCTGGCGCTGGGCCGCCGTACGGACGCTCGCACGCATGGCGCTCTTCGCCCTCGGCGTGCCGTTCAAGGTGCGCGGCATCAGTCGCATTCCGCGGGGCGGCGCGGTGCTGGTCTTCAATCATTCAAGCTATGCGGATTCCCTGATCGTGGCGGCCGCGATCCCGGGCGAGCCCGCCTATGTGGCCAAGAAGGAGCTCGCCGGACAGATCTTTGCCGGACCGGTGCTGCGCCGTCTCGGGGCGCTGTTCCTCGATCGCCATCAGCTCGTCGACAGCCTCAGCGACCTCGGCAGCGTGACGACAGCCGCGCGCGCGAATCGAAGGCTGGTGTTCTTTCCGGAGGGCACGTTCACACGCCGGCTAGGCCTCTCCGGTTTCTATCTCGGCGCCTTCCAAGTGGCGGCGCGGGCCGGGCTGCCGGTGGTGCCGGGCATCCTGCGCGGCACCCGCATCATGCTGCGCAGCGACCAGTGGTTCCCGCGCTGGTCGCCGATCAGCGTCACGATCGAAAGTCCGCTGACACCCGCAGGCACCGACCTGTCGTCGATCGTCAAGTTGCGCGATGACGCGCGCGCGGTAGTGCTCGCTGGCTGCGGCGAGCCCGATCTGGTCAGGCTGGTGAAGCCGCCGAGGGCCGAGGCGACCTGACAGTGCAGACTGGCGCGCGGAATCGCCGGCGTCGTCGGACGCCGCAGTCGCCGCACCTACGCCAGGAGCTTTTCCAACCTGATCGGCAGCTCCCGCACCCGAATGCCGGTGGCATGATAGACCGCGTTGGCGATGGCTGCCGCGGTGCCCACATTGGCAAGCTCGCCGATGCCTTTGACGCCGGCCGGGTTGACCTTGTCGTCGTGCTCGGAGACCAGGATGACCTCAAGCTCTTGGATGTCGGCATTCACCGGCACGAGATAGTCCGCGAGGTTGTCATTCACATAGCGGGCACGTTTTGTGTCGATCTCGGTCGCCTCGTGCAGGGCCGAGGAAATGCCCCAGATCATGCCACCCATATATTGGCTGCGCGCCGTGCGGGTGTTCATCAGGCGCCCGCCCGCAAACGCGCCGACGATACGGGGCACGCGGATCTCGCGGGTGAGAGCGTGGACCCGCACTTCCACAAACTCGGCGCCCAGCGCGTACATCAGGTATTCGCCTTCGGCGCCGCCGGTCTGAGTGGACTTGCCCTTGTAAAGCTGCGCGATCGCCTCGGGCTTCACCCCCGGCGGCACGAATTCGGCGTATTCCTCGATCGCACTGGCGCCGATGCGCTTGAACACGTCCGCAATCGGCTCGCTCGCTTCGCCATCGTTCGCGACCACGCGCGCGTCCTTCAGGCTAAGCTCCGCAACCGGTCGACCAGCCAGCGCGCCTTCGTTGGCAGTCGAGGCGACGCGGAATAGCTTCTCCCGGATGGCATCGCAGGCCTTCAGCACGGCCGAGCCGGTGCTGGCGGTGGTGTTCGATCCGCCAGCGACCGGGGCCGGCGGAACATCGCTGTCTCCGACCTCGACCATGACCGAGGACAGCGGAACGCCAAGGCGCTCGGCCGCAAGCTGGGCCAACACGGTATAGACGCCGTTGCCGATCTCGTGGGCGGCGGTCTGCACGCGGACGCTGCCATCCGACAGCAGGCGCACCCGCGCGGTCGCCGCCCCGACATGGGTCGGGTAGACGGCGCTCGCACATCCCCAGCCAACCATCCAGTCGCCATCACGCATCGATCCGGGCCGCGGGTCGCGCCGCTTCCAGCCGAATGCGTCGGCGGCCTGGTCGTAGCACGTCATCAACGAGCGGCTCGACCATGGCTTGCCGGTGACGGGATCCGTCATGGTGTCATTGATGCGGCGCAGCTCCACCGGATCGATCGCAAGCTTGATCGCCAGCTCGTCCATCGCGCTCTCGAGCGCGAAGATATAAGGCACCACCGGGGGCGAGCGCATGAAGCCCGGCGTGTTGCGGTCGGCCCGCACGATGTTGACCTTGGTCGCCACCTCGCCAAAGGCATAGAGGTGCGCGCTCTCCTTGACGCCCGCCACCACGTAGGGGTCGGGTCTCGAGCTCACCTCCCAGCCTTCGTGACTGTAAGCGACCAATCTTCCGTCGCGCCGGGCGCCGAGCCGCACGCGATGGCGCGTCTCGGCCCGATAGGTCGCGATGGTGAACCCCTGATCGCGCGTGGCAACGAGCTTGACCGGGCGGTTGAGCCTGCGGGCCGCGAACGCAATGAGCGCGGTGCGCGGCGTCATGGTGCCCTTGGACCCGAACGCACCGCCGACAAAATGGCTCATCACATGAACCTTGTCGGCATCGATGCCGAGGCGCTGGGCGACGCCGTTCTTGAGGCCATAGACGAACTGGCTCGGCTCGTGGACGGTGAGCTTGTCGCCTTCCCACACGCAGGTGGTGGAGAACAGCTCAAGCGGATTGTGATGCTGCGTCGGGGTGCCGTATTCCGCGTCGATCGTGACGTCCGCGGCGGCGAGCGCGGCCTCGGCGTCACCCTTGTTCGGCAGCTCGCGATGCTGCGCGGAGGCCTTGGTGGCGTCCTCGATCACCAGGCCGTCTGAGCCAAAGGTTGCGCTCGGCCGCGATGGCGCGTACGTCGCATGGACCTTGTAGGCCGCCTCGCGGGCGGCTTCGTAGCTGTCGGCCAGCACCAGCGCGATAATCTGGCCGTCATGCATGATCTCGGGACCCAGTTGATCGATCGACGTCGCAGCGCCCTCCCCGAACTTGCCGCTCTTGAGCGCTGACGTGTCATCGCGCGTCAGGATATCGATGACGCCTGCGACCGCGCGCGCTTCGGCGAGATCCAGGGCCGTCAGCTCGCCCTTGGCGATGCTGCTGGTCACCAGGAACGCGTAGGCAGGATTGGTCACCGGCATGTCGGACGGATAGCGGGCTTCACCGGTGACCTTCAAGCGCGCGTCGTAACGCGGCACGGGCGCGCCCATATTGTCCTTGGGCTGGGGTGCTGCGGCGTTCATCATCAGATCTCCATCGCGGCGGCCTGCTCGATCGCGCGTCTCAACGTTCGCTTGCCCAGCTCGATCTTGAAGGCGTTGTGCTCGTGCGCCTGCGCGTCCGCGAAGGCGGCCTGCGCGGCGGCATCTTTCGTGACGTCGTCGAGAGCCTTGCCCCTGAGCGCGGCCTCCGCCGCGGTCGCGCGCCAGGGCACGGTGGCCACCCCACCAAGCGCAATCCGCACATCTCGCACAACGCCCTGGTCAAGATCGAGCGCCACAACCGCGGAGGCCAGCGCGAACTCATAAGACTCCCGGTCGCGCACCTTGAGAAACACCGATCGGCGCGCCCAAGCCTTGGCCGGGACGAAGAAGGAGATAAGAAGCTCGCCCGGCCGGATGACCGATTCGATCTCCGGTGTGTCCTCGGGCTCGCGATGCAGGTCTGCGAATGGAATACGATGCACACCGCGCGGCCCGGCAATTTCGACGACCACATCAAGCGCGATCAGCGCTTGCGCCAGATCACCAGGATAGGTGGCGATGCATTGATCGCTGGTTCCGAGAACGGCATGCGAGCGATTGAACCCGTCGAGCGCCGCACATCCGGAGCCGGGGGCGCGCTTGTTGCACTGGCGATAGGACACATCGCGAAAATAGGGGCATCGGGTCCGCTGCAGGACATTGCCGCCAAGCGTTGCCATGTTGCGGATCTGCTGGCTGGCGGCAAGCTGCAGGGACTGCGCAATCGCGGGGAAGTCGCGATTGATGTGCGGGTGCTCGGCAGCCTCCGCCATGCGCACCAGCGCTCCCATCCAAAGGCCGCCTTCGCCGACGGCGATCCGGCCCAAATCGGAGGCTCCGAGTGCGTTGATGTCGATCACGTGCCCCGGACGCATGACGTCAAGCTTCATCAGGTCGATCAGGGTCGTACCACCTGCAAGGAAATGCACGCGGCTCTCCGGCGAGCCGCTCCATCCCTGCGCCGCCTGAATGGCCTCACCCGGGGTGGTAGCCGCGTCGAACAGGAAGGGACGCATGGGCTTGTCCTTCAGATTGGGGCGCTGGATTTGGCCTGATTCACGGCCGCGACAATGTTGGGATAGGCACCGCATCGACACAAGTTTCCGCTCATATATTCGCGGATCGCGGCATCGCTTTCGGCATGGCCTTCGTTCACACATCCGATTGCCGACATGATCTGCCCGGGCGTGCAATACCCACACTGGAAGGCGTCGTGATCGATGAAGGCCTGCTGCATCGGATGCAGCTCTCCCTGCGCGCCCGACAGCCCCTCGATGGTGGTGACGGAACGACCCTGGACGCTTGCCGCCAACGTCAGGCACGCCAGCACCCGCCGGCCACCCACCAACACGGTGCAGGCGCCGCACTGCCCGTGGTCGCAGCCCTTCTTGCTGCCGGTCAATCCGAGGTGATCGCGGAGCGCATCGAGCAACGTCGTGCGCGCATCAAGCACAACGCGGTGGTCGCGACTGTTGATCTCGAGTGTGAGACCAAGCGGCTCGCGCGGTTCGATGCGGCGGGCGGGCGCTGGCGCCGCCTCGGCCGTCAGGGCGCGCCCGATCGTCGGCGCGACCGCCGTGGATGCTGTGACCATGAGGAAGTTTCTCCGGCTGTGAGCGTGGCGCGAAAGCCCGGACTGACAATCATCGTCGCGCACCTCGTCGCGCACTTCGTCGCGCATGGGCAACCTCCTGACGCTCCGGGCCAAAAGCCAGCGTCCCGTGCTTGTGGGAGCAGGGATGAAACGACCGATTTACTGAATCGTTCCGGCGCCGCTCGCCGCAACGCCGTGGACACAGCGATAGGCAAGCACCGCGGCGGAACCCTTGCCGACAAGCCGCGTTCAACTCATTGGAACATGCGGACCCAGGAGCGAGGCCATGACTGCAAAGCAATTGTGCGATCTCATTGCTGCCGGCGCAGTGGCCCTCACGCTCGCGGGCTGCGGCGAATCCGCCAATATCCCGGAAGAAGCGACCTTTGGCCCAAACCCCACGCTGCCGCCACCGACCAAGACGTTCATCCCGACAGTCAATATTGCGACTGCCAAAGGCTGGCCGGAAGGCGCCAAGCCGAAGGCCGCGCCCGGGTTAGCCGTCAATGCCTTTGCAAGCGGGCTCGATCACCCGCGCTGGCTCTACGTCCTGCCTAATGGCGATGTGCTGGTTGCCGAGACCAACGCGCCCTCACGGCCGGAGGAAGGCAACGGCATCAAGGGATTCTTCGTCGGCATGGCGCTGAAGCGCGCGGGCGCCGCGGTGCCGAGCGCAAACCGGATCACCCTCCTTCGCGACGCGGACGGCGATGGTGTGGCGGAGACGCGGACGGTCTTCCTGCAGGGGCTCAATTCACCGTTCGGCATGACGCTGATCGGAGGCGATCTCTACGTCGCCAATACCGATGCCATCATGCGTTTTCCCTATGTGGACGGTGCCACTCAGATCACCCAGCCCGGAACCAAGGTCACCGACTTGCCCGCCGGTCCCCTCAATCATCATTGGACCAAGACTCTCATCGCGAGCCGCGATGGATCGCGCTTGTACGTGACGGTCGGGTCGAACAGCAACGTCGGCGAAAACGGGCTGGACAAGGAAGAAGGGCGGGCCGCGATCTGGGAGGTTGATCCGACGAGCGGCCAAAAGCGGCTGTTCGCTTCGGGCTTGCGAAATCCCAACGGCATGGCGTGGGAGCCGCAGACGGGAGCGCTTTGGACGGTGGTGAACGAGCGTGATGAGCTCGGCAGCGATCTCGTGCCCGACTATCTCACCTCGGTAAAGGACGGCGGCTTTTACGGCTGGCCGTTTAGCTACTATGGTCAGCATGTTGACGATCGCGTCACGCCGCAACAGCCGGAGCTCGTGGCAAAGGCGCTGGTTCCCGACTATGCGCTCGGCACTCACACGGCTTCGCTCGGGCTGACCTTCGCCCAAGGCGCGCGCATGCCGGAGCGTTACAGCAACGGCGCGTTCGTCGGCCAGCACGGCTCCTGGAACCGGGCACCGCGCAGCGGCTACAAGGTGATCTTTGTTCCCTTCGTCGATGGCCGCCCGACCGGCAAGCCGCTGGACGTTCTGACCGGATTCGTCAGCGCCGACGAGGAGGCGCTCGGCCGCCCGGTTGGGGTGGTGGTTGATCGCAGCGGTGGCCTGTTGGTGGCGGACGACGTCGGCAACAAGGTCTGGCGGACTACGGCAACCGCGCCCAATGCGGCGTCGACGCGATGAGGGCATAAGCGCGGAGCACGCTTCAGTCTTTGCCAGGATAGCCCTGCTCATCGAGGAGACGCGCCAGGTGCGCCGCATTGGACGCCAGCATCGGCGTCCACTCGGCCACCTCCTTCGGAGTGGTCTTCAGATCGATGTAGTTGACCGAGCCCATCGCCTCGCCAACCCAATAGGTGACACCGCCCGCCGGAGCAGTGAAACCGACTTCCAAAAGCGCTTGCAGAATTTCGGCGGCCACGTGATGCGCGCCATCCTCGTTGCCCACGACGGCTACGATGCCGACCTTGCCATATGAGGGCATGCGCCTCCTGTCGTCTGTCTCCCCCAGGAAGGCGTCCATCCGCTCCAGGACGCGCTTTGCGACGCTTGAGGGCTGACCCAGCCAGATCGGCGAGCCGATAATCAGAATATTGCACGTCGTGATGCGCCTGCGTAGCGCCGGCCAGGCGTCCCCCTCGCCTTCGTCCGAGCTGACGCCCGGCTTGATGTCGTAGTCGACCGCACGAACAATATCTCCGGTCACGCCGAGATCGGAGAGCGCGCCGAGGAGCTCGCGCAACAGCTTGTCGGTGGACGAAGGCGCGGGCGATCGCTTGAGCGTACAATTGAAGGCAAGCGCTTTGAGAGCCATGCTCTTGGTCCGTTGAACTGACGATTAGCGCCATCCAGGCGCGACCGCGTTCGGTCTTCCTGCAACCCATTCGCGCGATCGTGGTTCCGCGGGATCTTGCGGTTCGTTGCCGGTGGAGGCTCATTCTAAAGATCGCGAATGACATCCACGCGCAGCCTGCGCAATGGAAAAAATAGGCCGAGTGCCGGCTTCCGCGTAAGACATCAAAAACACTGCTGGAGGCTTGGCGATTCCGCCGGACCTGCCAACAGGATCAACACGACGAACAAGACGAGACGAGGGCCCTCGCTCGAAACCGTGGATGCTACTTGCAGTTCGCATCTCAGACGCGTTTCGCAATGAGAACAAGCCAGCCCCGGCTTTTGTTCCAGAGCCCGAAGAACGATGCAACGGGGTTCCTGCTTAGCCCGGCACCCTGACAGGCTTGGCTGGGTTTGATCTGCCTCAATCCCGGAACGCCGAATTGCAGCAAGCATGCCATCATGGAGAAGAATGCTCATCCGGCACCGCCACGCCGGGCGTTGATCGGCAGGTTCTGGACCGCCGGGCGCGGCTTTTGGCTCAAAGAGACAAGGGTCACGGCTTGGGTCCTCACGACCGCACTGATCGCCATCGTGTTGATCCAGCTTTTCGTCCAATACCGCCTCAATATCTGGAACCGCGACCTCTTCAACGCCATTGAGAAGAAGGACGGTGACGCTGTCCTGGTGCAGGCGTTCGTCTTCATGCCGCTCGCGCTCGCGACCGTCGGGCTGGCCGTCATGGCGGTCTACGGCCGCATGAAAATGCAGCGCGAATGGCGCGCCTTCGTGACCGACCGCATCATGAACCAATGGCTGGCGCACGGGCACTATTACCAGCTCAACCTCTTGAGAGGCGAGCATCACGTTCCGGAAAGCCGTATCACCGACGACGCGCGCATCGCGACCGATCCGCCGGTCGACTTCTCGCTCGGCATTTTCAATTCGATCATCACCGCGATCACATTCATCGGCGTGCTCTGGGCCGTCGGCGGAAGCATAGCCGTGGGCGCGCCCGACGCGGCGATCGTCATTCCGGGCTACCTGGTGGTGGCGGCGATCGGCTATTCGGCCTTGATGACGCTCGGCATGCTGCTGATCGGCCACCGCTTCGTCGCCGTGTCGGAGGCGACCAGCCAGGCCGAGGCCGAGTTTCGCTATGCGCTGACCCGTCTGCGCGAGAACGGCGAGAGCATCGCGCTCCTGGGCGGCGAAGACGAGGAGCGCCGCGGCCTGCGCCAGCGCCTGGGTAAGGTGATCGCGCACTGGCGGCTCTATTCCCATCAGCACATGCGCTCGGCCGTGGTGACGAACGCCAACTATCTGCTGGCGCCGACCATTCCGCTGATCCTCTGCGCACCGAAATATCTCGACGGCACCATGACGCTCGGCGAGGTCACGCAGGCCGCCGCCGCTTTCGTGCAGGTCCAGTCCTCCTTCAATTGGCTGGTCGACAACTATCCCCGCTTCGCCGACTGGATGGCGTCGCTGCGCCGCGTCGCCACCCTGATGGCGGCGCTCGATCACCTCGAAGCGGTCGGCAAACCCGGCGAGGTCGAGGCGATCCGCAGGACCGCGCTTGAAGGTCCGGCGCTACGCCTGCGTGATCTCTCGGTCACGCTGGACGACGGCACGGCCGTCATCAATGACGCCGACGTCTCGATCGAGCCGCGCGAGCGCGTACTGGTCGTCGGCGAATCGGGGACCGGCAAGAGCACGCTGGTGCGCGCGATCGCCGGCCTGTGGCCGTGGGGCCAGGGCGAAATCGCGATCCGCCGCGGCGCCAAGCTGTTCCTCATGCCGCAACGTCCTTACATCCCGCTGGGCTCGCTGCGGCGCGCCGCGACCTATCCGCTATCGTCCGACACAATACCCCACGAGCGCCTGCGCGATCTGATGCAGCACGTTGGCCTGGACTATCTGATCGATCGGCTCGATCAGGACGCGGCATGGGACCACATCCTCTCTGGCGGCGAGAAGCAGCGCTTGGCCTTTGTGCGGCTGCTGCTGCACCAGCCCGACATCGTGATCATGGATGAAGCAACCTCGGCGCTCGATCCCGCCGCCCAGGAGAAGCTGATGCTGCTCGTCGCGGACCATCTTGCGGATGCCGCCATCATCAGCATCGCGCATCGGCCGGAGCTGGAGGCCTTTCACCACCGCAAGCTGGTGTTCCAGCATCGGCCCGACGGCTCGCGCGTCATCAGCGATGACATCATCAATCCGCCATCGAGCGCGCCAGCCCGGCCCCCACACTGGCGCGGCCAGATCGCGGGCGCGACGAACTAGGACGCGGGCGCGACCTCTTCAGGTGAGGCGCAGCAAACCTACTGGAGGCAAGCGACCATGATCCGCAAGCTCCCGTCCGGCAAATACCGTCTCTATTCCCGCAAAAAGAATCTAAAGACCGGCAAGCGCCGCAATCTCGGCACCTTTGCAACGCGCGAAGACGCGCTCAAGCACGAGCGCGCGATCCAGTACTTCAAGCGACACTAATCCGGAGTGCTTCCCCTACCTTGCTGTAAGCTCCTACATCAACCGACAGCCAGCCGATGGATGACGAGCATCATTCCATCGACCGGCTGCGGCATCGCGAGCCCAGGCTCAGATTGCCAGATCACATCTTCGGCATGATAACCGTATCGATGACATGGATGACGCCGTTCGAGGCCTCGATATCGGCCTTGATCACCTTGGCATTATCGACCTTAACGCCATCGGTTGCGTCGACCGAGATTTCATCACCCTGAACCGTCTTCGCCAACGTCTTGCCCGCGAGGTCTTTCGACATCACCTTTCCGGGCACGACGTGATAGGTGAGGATAGCCACCAGCTGGCCCTTGTTCTCGGGCTTGAGCAGGTTTTCCACCGTGCCCTGCGGGAGCTTGGCGAAGGCTTCATCCGACGGCGCAAAGACTGTGAACGGGCCGGGTCCTTGGAGCGTCTTGGCAAGGTCAGCCGCTTTGACTGCTGTGACGAGCGTCTTGAAAGACTCGGCGCCGATGGCCGTCTCAACGATATCCGCCGCCTTCACGACCGACATGGAGAGCGCAAGCGCAACCGCACTGGCTGTAATGGTCTTCATCGGGTTCATTTCCAATCTCCGCTTCTAAGGTTGAATACCGTCTGTTCACCTAAGCCGAACTTATGACGCGCTGCGAGTGATTAAAGAAATGAGTTCTTCAACTGATACCAATTCAACTATTCAATGGAGTCGCCTGCCAACCCCTCGGCGCATCACGACACCATCGGCGTGCCTGAACCTGACGAGCCATATGAGACATCGTCGCCGACTGCCCCGACTATGCACGCCGCACGCTTCGCTCCTTAAACCCGGATCAGATCACGAACATCATGATGAGGATCAGAATCAGGGCAAAAAGCGCGATGGCCTCGGTAAGTGCAAAGCCGAGTAAGCCGGTTTGCTGGACGGCATCGCGCGCGCCGGGATTGCGTGCCACCGAGCTGATCCATTCACTGAAAATCCGGCCGAGCGCAACCGCGACGGCGGCAAGCGGCAACATCGCGATGGCGATCGCCAGATACTTTACGGCCAGATCGGACATGGTCTTCTCCTGGTCAACATTTCTAGTGAGCTTGCATCGCACCGCGGAGGTAGACACTGGTCAGCAGTATGAAGATGTACGACTGGATGAGGACGACCATGACCTCGAATGCGTACAGAACGACCATCATTGCGACCGGCGCCAATGCGGCCAGGACCCCGATCGGCCCGAGGCGATCGACCATCATCGCGGCGAAGTCGCCAAAAAGCTTGATCAGCATGTGCCCGGCGAACATGTTCGCGAACAGCCGCACGGCGAGCGTAATCGGCCGAGCCAGGTAGGAGATCACTTCGACCAGAACGATCATGGGCGCCAACCACATGGGTGTCCCGCCGGGGAGAAATTGCCGGAAGAACAGCGCGCCGTGCTCCCGAAATCCGGCATCGACCACCCGCGCGAACACCATGAAGGCGAGCGCGCCCGTGACCACGAGATGAGTTGTGAATGTTTCTTTCATTGGGGACAGGCCAATCAGCGTCCCAAACAGGATGAAAACGAAAAGTGTGAAGATGAAAGGGATATGGACCTTGGCATTTGCACCCGCGGTGTCGATTACCGTCTTTTCCACGAAGTCGTAAATGATTTCTGCCCCCGCCTGGACCCGGCTGGGGATCGTCGACAATCTCCGTGTCGCGGCCCAAAAGAACA
>Ga0209797_10000131_pt1 | contig 33463 bp, 30 predicted proteins | sample DOMMetBare3Fresh_2_FD_187472 | JGI IMG/M metagenome (GOLD analysis project Ga0209797, IMG submission 187472) | Wetland sediment microbial communities from St. Louis River estuary, USA, under dissolved organic matter induced mercury methylation -... | ecosystem: Environmental > Aquatic >... | reverse complement strand
CCAGAACGACATCCTCAAGGAGTTCATGGTCCGCAACACCTACATCTACCCGCCCGAGCCGAGCATGCGGGTGGTGGCGGACATCATCGAGTACACGGCGCGCCACATGCCGAAGTTCAACTCGATCTCGATCTCCGGCTATCACATGCAGGAGGCGGGCGCCAACCAGGCGCTGGAACTGGCGTTCACGCTGGCCGACGGCAAGGAGTACGTGAAGACGGCGATCGCCAAGGGCCTGGACGTGGACGAGTTCGCCGGGCGGCTGAGCTTCTTCTGGGCCATCGGGATGAACTTCTATCTCGAGATCGCCAAGATGCGCGCGGCGCGGCTGCTGTGGACCCGGATCATGCAGGGCTTCAGCGCGAAGAAGCCCAAGAGCCTGATGCTGCGCACCCATTGCCAGACCTCGGGCTGGAGCCTCACGGAGCAGGACCCGTACAACAACGTGGTGCGCACGACGATCGAGGCCATGGCCGCGGTGTTCGGCGGCACGCAGAGCCTGCACACGAACAGCTTCGACGAAGCCATCGCGCTGCCCACCGAGTTCAGCGCGCGCATCGCGCGCAACACGCAGTTGATCCTGCAGGAGGAGACCCACATCACCAAGGTGGTCGACCCCTGGGCCGGCAGCTACCTGATGGAGTCGCTGACGCAGGAGATGGCCGACAAGGCGTGGTCGATCATCGAGGAGGTCGACGCGATGGGCGGCATGACGCGCGCGGTCGACTCCGGCTGGGCCAAGTTGAAGATCGAGGCGAGTGCCGCGGCGAAACAGGCGCGCATCGACTCGGGCGCCGACGTCATCGTCGGCGTCAACAAGTACAGGCCGCAGCACGAGCACCCGCTCGACATCCGCGAGGTCGACAACCGCAGGGTGCGCGAGAACCAGATCGCCCGCCTGAAGGCCTTGCGCGCGACGCGCGATGCCTCCAAAGTGAGTAGCGCGCTGGACGCGCTCACCGCCTGCGCGAAGACCGGCGAGGGCAACCTGCTCGACCTGTCGATCCGGGCGATCCGCCTGCGCGCGACGGTGGGCGAGGTCAGTGATGCGCTGGAGAAGGTCTGGGGGCGCCATCGCGCCGACACGCAGAAGGTGACCGGAGTGTACGCAGCAGCCTACGAAAGCGCCGAAGGGTGGGAACAGTTGAAGGCCGAGATTGCGGCGTTCGCGCAGGCGCACGGCCGCCGTCCGCGCGTGTTGATCGCCAAGCTGGGCCAGGACGGGCACGACCGCGGCGCCAAGGTCGTGGCCACCGCGTTTGCCGACCTGGGCTTCGACGTCGACATCGGTCCGCTGTTCCAGACGCCGGAGGAGTGCGCGCGCCAGGCGATCGAGAACGACGTCCATGCGGTGGGCGTCTCGACGCTCGCGGCGGGCCACAAGACGCTGGTGCCGGCGATCATCGAGGAACTCAAGCGCCAGGGCGCCAACGACATCATCGTCTTCGTCGGCGGCGTCGTGCCGCGCCAGGACTACGAGTTCCTCCAGGCCGCCGGCGTCAAGGGCATCTACGGGCCCGGCACGCCGATCCCGGTGAGCGCGAAGGACGTGCTCGAGCAGATCAAGAAAGCGGCCGCGGCGTGACCAGGCCCGATCTGGCCGCGGAACTGAGGCGCGGCGAGCGCCGCGCGCTGGCCAAGGCCATCACGCTGATCGAGTCCACGCGTGCCGATCACCGGGCGCGTGCCGACGTGCTGCTCGACGCACTGTTGCCGCACACCGGTGGGTCGCTGCGCATCGGCATCTCGGGCGTGCCCGGGGTGGGCAAGAGCACCTTCATCGAGGCATTCGGGCTGTACCTCATCGCGCAAGGCCATCGCATAGCGGTGCTCGCGGTCGACCCGTCGTCGTCGGTGTCCGGCGGCTCGATCCTCGGCGACAAGACGCGCATGCAGCAGCTGTCGGTGCACGACGCGGCCTTCATCCGCCCGAGCCCGACCTCCGGCGCGCTGGGCGGCGTGACCGAGCACACGCGCGAGGCGCTGCTGCTGTGCGAGGCGGCGGGCTTCGACATCGTGATCGTCGAGACCGTCGGCGTGGGCCAGAGCGAGGTCGCGGTGGCGGGCATGACCGACCTGTTCGTACTGATGCAGCTGCCCAATGCCGGCGACGACCTGCAGGCGATCAAGCGCGGGGTGATGGAGATCGCCGACGTGGTGGTCGTCAACAAGGCCGATCTCGACGCGGCCGCAGCCACGCGGGCGCGCGCGCAGATCACCAGTGCGCTGCGCATCTTCGGCTTTCACGGCCGCGCGGACCATCGCGCGGTGCCGGTTCTGCAGCTCAGTGCGATCCTGGGCGAAGGCATCGAGGCCTTCTGGCACGCGGTGCAGGAGCAGGCGAGGCAACGCCGCGACAGCGGTGCCTTCGACGCGCGACGCCGCGCGCAGCGCGAAGCCTGGCTCTGGGACATCGTGCAGGCGCGCCTGCTGGCCGACTTCAAGCACCACCCGGCGGTGCGCAAGGCCCTGCCGGCCACGGTGGTGGCGGTGACCGCGTCTCAGACCGCGCCCACGGTCGCCGCACGCGCGCTGCTGGACCTGTTCAAGAACTGATCCGGAGACGACAGACCATGCACGACATCATCGAGCAGTTGGAGAAGAAGCGCGCCGCCGCGCGTCTGGGGGGTGGCAACAAACGCATCGATGCGCAGCACGCGAAGGGCAAGCTCACCGCACGCGAGCGTCTGGAGCTGCTGCTCGACGAGGGCAGCTTCGAGGAATGGGACATGTTCGTCGAACACCGCTGCGCCGAGTTCGGCATGCAGGACCACAAGGTGCCGGGCGACGGCGTGGTCACCGGCTACGGCATGATCAATGGGCGCCTGGTGTTCGTGTTCAGCCAGGACTTCACCGTCTTCGGTGGCGCGCTGTCGGAGGCGCACGCGGAGAAGATCTGCAAGGTCATGGACCAGGCCATGAAGGTCGGCGCGCCGGTGATCGGCCTGAACGACAGCGGCGGGGCGCGCATCCAGGAGGGCGTGGCCTCGCTGGGCGGTTATGCCGAGGTGTTCCAGCGCAACGTGATGGCCTCCGGCGTGATCCCGCAGATCAGCCTCATCATGGGCCCGTGCGCGGGCGGCGCCGTCTACAGCCCGGCGATGACCGACTTCATCTTGATGGTGAAGGACTCGAGCTACATGTTCGTGACCGGCCCCGAGGTGGTCAAGACCGTGACGCACGAGGAGGTGACGGCCGAGGAGCTGGGCGGCGCGATCGCGCACACGACCAAGAGCGGCGTGGCCGACCTCGCGTTCGAGAACGATGTCGAGACGCTCCTGATGACCCGGCGCCTGTTCAACTACCTGCCGCTGTCCAACCGCGAGAAGCCTCCGGTGCGCAAGAGCGGCGACCCGGCCGACCGCATCGACCGCAGCCTGGACACGCTGGTGCCGGACAACGCGAACAAGGCCTACGAGATCCGGGAACTGATCTACAAGGTCGTGGACGACGGCGACTTCTTCGAGCTGCAGCGAGACAACGCGCAGAACATCGTGATCGGCTTCGCCCGCATGGACGGTCAGAGCGTGGGCATCGTCGCCAACAACCCGATGGTGCTGGCGGGCTGCCTGGACATCAAGAGCAGCATCAAGGCAGCGCGCTTCGTGCGTTTCTGCGATGCGTTCCAGATCCCCGTGGTGACCTTCGTCGACGTGCCGGGCTTCATGCCCGGCACCACGCAGGAGTACGGCGGCATCATCAAGCACGGCGCCAAGCTGCTGTACGCGTATGCCGAGTGCACCGTGCCCAAGGTGACGGTGATCACGCGCAAGGCCTACGGCGGGGCCTACGACGTGATGAGCTCCAAGCACTTGCGCGGCGACGTCAACTTCGCCTGGCCCAACGCCGAGATCGCGGTGATGGGCGCCAAGGGCGCGGTCGAGATCATCTTCCGCGAGGACAAGGGAGACCCGGCCAAGCTCGCCGCGAAGGAGGCCGAGTACAAGGCCCGCTTCGCCAACCCCTTCGTCGCGGGCGCGCGCGGCTACATCGACGACGTGATCCAGCCGCACGAGACCCGCAAGCGCATCTGCCGGTCGCTGGCGATGCTGCGCGACAAGAAGCTGGAAAACCCGTGGCGCAAGCACGGGAACATTCCGTTATGACCCACCCCCGAAGCGGCTTCGCCGCTCCCCCTCGAGGGGGCGGCGCCAGCGGCCCGGCGAAGCCGGATCCGCGGCCCCTGCTGGGGCACACCCTTGGAGCGCGCGACTGACATGTTCACGAAGATCCTGATCGCCAACCGCGGCGAGATCGCCTGCCGGATCATCAAGACAGCCAAGAAGATGGGCATCGCCACCGTCGCGGTGTACTCCGAGGCCGACCGCGACGCGCTGCACGTCGAGTTGGCCGACGAGGCCGTGCTGCTGGGTCCGGCGCCGAGTCGCGAGAGCTACCTCGCGGCCGACAAAGTCATCGCCGCGGCCAAGGCCACCGGGGCCCAGGCCATCCACCCCGGCTACGGATTCCTCAGCGAGAACGAGCAGTTCGCCAAGCGTGTCGAGGACGAGGGCCTCACCTTCATCGGCCCCAAGCACTACTCGATCGCCGCGATGGGCGACAAGATCGCGTCGAAGAAGCTCGCGCTCCAGGCGAAGGTCAGCACCATCCCGGGCTGGAACGACGCGATCGAGTCGGCCGAGCAGGCGGTGCGCATCGCCAAGGACATCGGCTACCCGGTGATGATCAAGGCCAGCGCCGGCGGCGGCGGCAAGGGCCTGCGCGTGGCCTTCACCGACCAGGAGGCCTTCGACGGCTTCAGTTCCTGCCGCAACGAGGCCAAGGCGAGTTTCGGCGACGACCGCGTGTTCATCGAGAAGTACGTCGAGCAGCCCCGCCACATCGAGATCCAGGTGCTGGGCGACGCGCTCGGCAACGTGCTCTACCTCAACGAGCGCGAGTGCAGCATCCAGCGGCGCCACCAGAAGGTGATCGAGGAGGCGCCGTCGCCGTTCATCAGCGACGCCACGCGACGCGCGATGGGCGAGCAGGCGGTGGCGCTGGCCAAGGCGGTGAAGTACCAGAGCGCCGGCACGGTGGAGTTCGTGGTCGGCAAGGACCAGGACTTCTACTTCCTGGAGATGAACACGCGGCTGCAGGTCGAGCACCCGGTGACCGAGTGCATCACCGGGCTGGACCTGGTGGAGCTGATGATCCGCGTGGCCGCCGGCGAGCCGCTGCCGCTGACTCAAGCCCAGGTCAAGCGCATCGGCTGGGCCATGGAGTGCCGCATCAATGCCGAGGACCCGTTCCGCAACTTCCTGCCCTCTACCGGGCGGCTCGTGCGCTACATGCCGCCGCCGGCGACCATGAAGGCCGCCGAGCCGATGCCCGCCGAGGGCGGCGTGCGCGTGGACACCGGCGTGTACGAAGGTGGCGAGATCCCGATGCACTACGACTCGATGATCGCCAAGCTCGTCGTGCACGGGCGCGACCGCAACGAGGCCATCGCCCGCATGCGCGAGGCGCTCAACGCCTTCGTGATCCGCGGCATCAGCAGCAACATCCCGTTCCAGGCGGCGCTGCTGGCGCACCCGAAGTTCGTGGCGGGCGACTTCAACACGGGCTTCATCGCCGAGCATTGGCCGAAGGGATTCCGCGCCGAGGACGTGCCGCACGAGGACCCGGACTTCCTGGTTGCGATGGCCGCCGGCGCCTACCGCCGCTACCTCGACCGCGCCGCCGGCATCAGCGGCCAGCTCGAAGGACACGGCGTGCGCATCGGCCGCGACTTCGTCGCTGCTGTCCGGGGCGAGGGTGGCCGGCACCGCTTCGTGCCCGTGCGCATCGAAGTCGAGGGCGCCACGCGCGTGGAGATCGGCGGCCGCGCGTACGCGCTGAAGGCCAGCTGGCAGTTCGGCGGCATCCGCGCGCATGGCACCTGCAACGGCAAGCCCTTCACCGCGCAGCTCGAGCGCCACGGCCAGTGGATCCGCGTCGACCACAACGGATTGCGCATCGACGTGCAGCTGATGAGCGCGCGCGCCGCCGAGCTGCTGTCGAAGATGCCGTTCAAGGCTGCGCCGGACCTGTCCAAGTTCCTGCTGTCGCCGATGCCGGGACTGCTGGCCGACATCGTCGTCAAGCCGGGGCAGCACGTGCAGGCCGGCGAGCGGCTGGCGGTGATCGAGGCGATGAAGATGGAGAACATCCTGACTGCGGCGCAGGAGGGCACGGTCAAGGAACTTCTGGCCATCCGGGGCGAAAGCGTCGCGGTCGATCAACCCATCCTGAGCTTCCAATGAACAAGCCCTTTCGTATCCTCGGGTTGCAGCAGGTCGCCATCGGCGGCCCCGACAAGCAGCGCCTGCGTTCGCTGTGGGTCGATCTGTTCGGCCTCACGGTGAAGTCCAGCTTCGTCAGCGAACGCGAGAACGTCGACGAGGACATCTGCGCTCTGGGGCTGGGCGTGCACGCGGTCGAGGTCGACCTGATGCAGCCGATCGACCCCGACAAGAAACCGGCCGTGCACGCCACGCCGCTCAATCACATCGGACTGTGGGTCGACGACCTGCCCCGGGCTGTCGCGTGGATGAGCGCGCACGGCGTGCGCTTCGCGCCGGGCGGCATCCGCAAGGGGGCTGCCGGCCACGACATCTGCTTCATCCACCCCAAGGGCAATGACGAGTTCCCGCTCTGCGGCGAAGGCGTGCTGATCGAGCTGGTGCAGGCACCGCCGGAAGTGGTCGCGGCGCTCGGCCGCTGACGGTGCAGGCTCAGGCCGCCGCGCCGCGCTCGTAGGTGATCAGGCGGCCCTTGTAGGCCGGCGCGTCGAGGCGTTCCTCGGTGCGATGGAACCCTTCGGCGGCCATCCGGTGATGGAACGCCGCGCGGTTGCCGCGATCCGGATCGACGATCCAGACCTGGGCCTCGGGCTTGGCGTGGCGTGCGATGAAGGCTGCAAGCCCGCCCGGTGCGTCGCGCTCGTAAAGCAGGTCGCTGCCGATGATAAGGTCGAAGCGGCCGCGCACCACGCTGCCGATGTGCGAGCCGATGCGCACGCGCTCGCGCGCCGGCACGTTCCACTGGCCGTGACGGTAGTCCATCGGCGCGAGCCCGTTCAGGCGCAGGTTCGCGCGCAGGAAGGCGGCGGCCATCGGATGGCAGTCGCTGGCCGTGACGTCGGCGCCGCGCCGGTGGCCCACCAGGCTGGGCAGGGCGAGCCCGCAGCCGAGTTCGAGGATGCGCTCGCCGGCGCGCACCGGGTGACGCGCCAGTCGCGCCGCCAGCGCAATGCCCGAAGGCCAGGCCAGCCCGAACAGCGGCCACGCGGCCGACGAGATGCCCAGGCGCGCGGCATGGTCCTGCGGATCGTGGAACTGCAGGCGATCGGCCAGTGCGCGAATCAGCAGGTCGTCGACGCCGTCAATCGCGATGCGGGCCTGGTGGGTGTGGACGCCGAGCATGAGCGCGCGCGCCGCGCCTACGCTCGCCGCCGCGCACGCAGCGCATCAGCCAGCGAACGCAGCACCGGCTCGGTCTGAGTCCAGCCGATGCACGCGTCGGTGATCGACACGCCGTGCTTCAACGGCTGACCAGGCACCAGGTCCTGCCGGCCCTCCTCGAGGTGGCTTTCGATCATCACGCCGCTGATGCGCGCCTCGCCGGTGGCGATGCGCGAGGCGACATCGGCCGCGATCTCGATCTGCCGGCGGTGCTGCTTGCGACTGTTGGCGTGTGACAGATCGATCATCACCTGCTCGCGCAGCCCGGCGCCGCGCAAGGCTTCGCAAGCGGCGTCGACATGCGCCGCGTCGTAGTTGGGCTGGCGCCCGCCGCGCAGGATCACATGGCAGTCGGCGTTGCCGCGCGTCTCGAAGATTGCCGCCATGCCCATCTTGGTCATGCCCATGAAGGCGTGCGGCGCCGACGCGGCGAGGATCGCATCGACCGCCACCTGAACGCCGCCGTCGGTGCCGTTCTTGAAGCCGACCGGGCACGACAGGCCGGAGGCGAGCTGGCGGTGGCTCTGGCTCTCGGTGGTGCGCGCCCCGATCGCGCCCCAGGCCACCAGGTCGGAGATGAACTGCGGCGAGAGCAGGTCGAGGAACTCGGTGCCCACGGGCAGGCCCATCTCGACGATGTCGAGCAACAGCCGGCGCGCCAGTTCGAGCCCCTCGTTCATCGCGAACGTGCCGTCCAGGTGCGGATCGTTGATGTAGCCCTTCCAGCCCACCGTGGTGCGCGGCTTCTCGAAGTAGGTGCGCATCACGATCAGCAGCGCGTCGGCCAGCGGTTCGGCGGCGGCCTTCAGCCGCGCGGCGTATTCGAGCGCCTGGTCGTGGTCATGGATCGAGCAGGGGCCGACGACGACGATCAGCCTGTCGTCGTGCCCCTGCAGCACGCGCGACAGCGCGGCACGGCTGCGTTCGACCAACGACAGTGCCACCTGCGACCCGGGGAGCTTTTCCATCAGCAGCGCCGGCGTGACCAACGGACGCACCGCATCGATGCGCGTGTCGTCGATGCGGGTGGTGTCGCGGGTGGAGCGGCGTTGGCCGACCTCGCGGTCGTGCGCCGGGTCGTCGAAGGGCAGCATGGTGGCGCGATTGTGCGGTGCCGGCGCCGCGTGGGGTTTTCGCGCGCTCGCTACAGTGCGCGCATCGCGATCACCGTGCCGCCCGGCGGCACCCCGAGCATCACCATGAGCCTCCAGAACCTGCTGGCACAACTGCTTCAATCCGGCGCGGCGCAAGTCGACCGCGCCCGGCAATCGGGCGACCTCGGCAAGTACGCCACCGGCGCAGCGGCCGGTGGCGCGCTGGCGCTGCTGCTGGGCAGCAAGCGCGGGCGCAGCATCGGTGCATCGGCCCTCAAGTTGGGCAGCGTGGCGGCGATCGGCGCGCTGGCGTGGAAGGTCTACCAGGACCACCAGGCCACGCAGCAGGCCCGGCCGCCGGCGGGCGCCGCCGGCGCGCCGCAGCCCACGCCGTCGCTGCCCGGCTTCGCGGCACTGCCTGCGCCGCAAATGGAACAGCACAGCCAGGCCATGCTCAAGGCGATGATCGCTGCGGCCAAGGCCGACGGCCACATGGACGATCGCGAGCGTGGCCTGGTCGAGGCCGAGCTGGCGCGCCTGGACGCCGATCCGGCGACACGGCGCTGGGTCGAGGACGAGCTGCGTCGCCCGGTCGAGCCGGCCGATGTGGCCGCCGCGGCGAAGACACCCGAGATGGGCGCGGAGATCTATCTGGCCAGCGCGTTGGTCGTCGACGAAACCTCGACGATGGAGCGTGCTTACCTGGACGCACTGGCGCGACAGCTCAAGCTCGCGCCCGGGTTGAAGGCGCAGCTGGAGGCGCAGGCGCGCGCGGCCTGAGCCCCGAGGCCGCTTGCGGCCTCAGATGCCGAGCAGCTTCTTGGCCTCGCCCAGCATCTTCATCGAGTCGTCGTGCTTGCCGGCCTTGTGCGCGGCCTCGCCGTCGGTGCGCAGTTGCTTCACCTTGGCCATGTCGGCCTCCGCGAGCTTCGGGCTGGTCGCGAGCTTGGCGTCGATCGCCTTCATTTCGTTGGGGCAGTTGTGCGCGAAAGCGAGACCACAGGCGGCGGCCAGCGAGATCAGGGTCAGGGTTCTCTTCATCGGGGGCTCCTTGTCGAATGGGTGCCGGGGCGGCGTGGCGCAGGGCGCGCGGGCCCGGCGACGCGCGCATTGTGCGACCATGCCTCGCGCCGTGACCGGGCTGGCAGGTTTCCCTTCGTGCCCAAGGGTGAATGGCCTCGCTCGCCCGGGCGCAGTCGGGCGAGTGCGCCGCCGCCGCGGGCGGGTCTCTGACGACACCGCGCCGCATCGCTACAGTGCAGGCCATGCGTGAATCCGTGATCGTGCGTGAAGTGGGCCTGCGCGACGGCCTGCAGATCCTGCCGCGCGTGCTGCCCAGCGCCGACAAGCTGGAGTGGATCGGCCGCGCCCATGCCGCGGGGCTGCGCGAAATCGAAGTCGGGTCTTTCGTGCCCGCGCAGCTGATGCCGCAGCTGTCGGACACGGCCGAGCTGGTGGCCTACGCGACCACGCTGCCCGGCCTCGTGGTCTCGGTGCTGGTGCCCAACCTCAAGGGCGCCGAGCGCGCGATCGATTGCGGCGCGCACGCGATGCTGCTGCCGCTGTCGGCCAGCCGCGCTCACAGCCTGGCCAACCTCAGGCGCACACCCGACGAGGTGGTGGCCGACCTGGCGTGCATCGTCGAGCGGCGCGACGCCAAGGGCAGCGACTGTCGCATCGAGGTCGGCATCTCCACGGCGTTCGGCTGCTCCATACAGGGCCGGGTCGAACCGGACGAGGTGCTGCGCCTGGTGCGGCAGGTGCTCGATTTGGGCGTTGATGCGGTGGGTTTGGCCGACACCGTCGGCTACGCCGACCCGCTGGCGGTCAAGAACCTGTTCGAGCAGGCATTCGAGGTGGCGGGCGACAGGTTGGCGACCGCGCATTTCCACGACACGCGCGGTCTCGGCCTGGCCAACGTGTTCGCCGCCTGGCAGGCCGGCATCCGCCGCTTCGACGCGTGCGCCGGCGGCCTCGGCGGCTGCCCCCATGCGCCGGGTGCGAGCGGCAACGTCGCCACCGAGGACGTGGCCTGGCTGTTCGCGAGCATGGGCGTGGCCACCGGGCTGGACTTCGCTGCGCTGATGGCGCTGCGCGAACAGGTCGGCCGCTGGCTGGCCGGGGAGCCGCTGCACGGAGCGATCTGGCGCGCCGGGCTTCCGAAGACAATGGCGGGCGCATGAAGCATCAGCCTCTGAAGGGACTGAAGGTCGTCGAGTTCACCCACATGGTGATGGGCCCGACCTGCGGCATGGTGCTCGCGGACCTGGGCGCCGAGGTGATCAAGGTCGAGCCGATCGACGGCGACCGCACGCGCACGCTGCTGGGTGCGGGCATCGGCTTCTTCCCGATGTTCAACCGCAACAAGAAGAGCATCCAGATCGACCTGCACCAGCGCGAGGGCGCGGCGGCGGCGCGCAAGCTGGCGGCCAGCGCCGACGTGGTGGCCGAGAACTTCAAGCCGGGCACGATGGTCAAGTACGGACTGGACTACGCGGCGCTGTCGCAAGCCAATCCAGGTCTCATCTACGCCAGCCTGAAGGGTTTCCTGCCCGGCCCGTACGACCACCGAACCGCGCTCGACGAGGTGGTGCAGATGATGGGCGGCCTGGCCTACATGACCGGCCGCCCGGGCGATCCGCTGCGTGCGGGCTCTTCGGTCAACGACATCATGGGGGGCATGTTCGGCGCCATCGCGATCCTCGGTGCGCTGATTCAGCGCGGCATCAGCGGCCGCGGCATGCAGGTGCAGTCGGCCCTGTTCGAGAACAACATCTTCCTCGTCGGGCAGCACATGCTGCAGTACGCGATCACCGGCGTGCCCGCGCAGCCGATGCCTGCGAGGATCAGCCCGTGGGCGATCTACGACGTCTTCACGGTCAAGGACGGCGAGCAGATCTTCCTGGCCGCGGTGAGCGACGGCCAGTGGACGACCTTCTGCGACGTGCTCGGCTTCGACGACCTGAAGGCCGATCCGGCGCTCGCGACGAACAACGACCGGGTGCGCGCGCGTCCGACCCTGCTGGCCGAGCTGTCGCGCCGGCTGCAGGCCTTCAGCGCCGCCGAGCTGTCGCAGCGTTTCGAGGCAGCAGGGCTGCCCTTCGCGCCCATCATGAAGCCCGAGCAACTGCTCGACGACCCGCACCTGGCGGCCACCGGCGGGCTGTCGGAAATCGCGCTGACCGATGGCGCACGCGCCGGCCAGACGGTCAAGGCGCCGTTGTTCCCGTTCACGCTCGACGGCGAACGACCGGGTACGCGGCTGAACCCGCCGCGACGTGGCGAGCACACGCGCGAGGTGCTGCGTGCGATCGGCTTGGCCGAAGCCGAGATCGGCGCGCTCATCGATTCCCGCGCGGTCGCCTGAGATTCCTTCGCATCCCAAGGAGACATCGACATGCAACCCCATCCGGTCCGCCGCGCGCTGCTCGCCGGAGGTCTTGGCATCGCGCTCGCTGCGCCGTCGTGGGCGCAGGCCGGCAAGACCGTCAGGTTCATCCTGCCCAACGCGACCGGATCGGGCGTCGATGCGATCACGCGCGCCGCGCAGGACGCGCTGGCCAAGGCACTCGGCGCGCCGGTGATCGTCGACAACCAGCCGGGCGCCGGCGGTATCGTCGGCCTTCAGGCGCTGGCCAAGTCGGCGCCTGACGGCTTCACGCTGTCGGTGGTGTCGAACAATGTCGTGATCCTGCCCAGCGTCTACAAGACGGTGCCCTTCGACATGCCGGGCGACTTCACGCCGATCGCCGTCGTGGGGGCAACGCCGATCGTGCTGGTCGTCAATCCGAACAAGGTGTCCGCGACCAATCACAAGGAGTTCGCCGCGCTGCTCAAGAGCAAGCCCGACCATTTCAACTACGGTTCGGGCGGCAACGGCACCATCCTGCACCTCACCGGCGAGCAGTACATCGACGAGATCGGGGCCAAGGCCAAGCACATCCCGTACAAGGGCGTGGGCGCCTTCGTGACCGACCTGATCGGCGGTCAGATCGATTTCGGCACCCTGGCGTTGCCCAGCGTGCAGCAGCACATCAAGAGCGGCGCGCTGCGCGCGATCGGCGTGGGCGGCGCGCAGCGCACGCCGGCGGCGCCCGAGATCCCGACGATCGCCGAGCAGGGCCTGCCGAGCTACGTGGTCGAGGCCTGGTTCGCGGTGATCGGGCCCAAGGGCATGGCCGCAGCCGACGTGAGGCGCGTGCACGAGGCGATCAAGGCCGCGTTCGCCGACATGGCGGTGGCCGAGGTGATGGCCAAGCAGGGCAACACCATCAACGTGAGCACGACGGAATTCGCTCAGCAGTACTTCAGCACCGAGAAGGACAAGTACGCCAAGCTGGTCAAGAAGGCGGGCATCGAGTTGCAGTGACCCCCGGTTTCCTTGGGGGGTGCCCGGCCAGGCTGGGCTCGGGCGTGGGCGGCGAGCTGGCGGCTGCCGGGCAGCCGTGGCAAGCCCTGATCGCCGGGCGGTCCAATCGCGCATAAAGTCCAAGCTCCCATAAGGCTCTTCAGGAGACTCTCGACATGACCCAGACCTCGCTCTCGACCGCCCGCATGGCGGCACTGGCGATCGCCGCTGCCGCGGCTTTCGCGGCCCCCGTATCGGCCAAGACCCTCGTCTATTGCTCCGAGGGATCACCGGAGAACTTCACGCCGGCGCTGAACACCACCGGCACCAGCTTCGACGCGGCGCGACCGATCTACGACAAGCTGACCCAGTTCGCGCGTGGCTCGACGGTGGTGGAGCCCGGCCTGGCGGAGAGCTGGACGGTGTCGCCTGACAGCAAGGTGTTCACGTTCAAGCTGCGCGGCGGCGTGAAGTTCCATTCCGGCGTGAACGGTTTCCGCCCGACGCGCGACCTCAACGCCGACGACGTGATCTTCTCGTTCGAGCGCCAGTGGAAACCCAACCACCCGTATGCCAAGGTGTCGGGCGGCAAGTACGACTACTTCGCCGACATGGGCTTCAACGACGACCTGGCAACGATCGAGAAGGTCGATCCCCTGACGGTGCGCATGACGTTCAAGAAGCCCAACGTCACGATGCTGGCCAACCTCGCGATGGACTTCGCGAGCATCCACTCGGCCGAATATGCCGACATGCTCGACAAGGCGGGCAAGAAGGAGCAGCTCGACCAGTTCCCGGTGGGTACCGGGCCGTTCTCGTTCGTCGCCTACCAGAAGGATGCGGTCATCCGCTACAAGGCGAACCCGGCCTACTGGGGCGAGAAGGCGATGGTCGATGACCTCGTGTATGCCATCACGCCCGACCCGACCGCCCGCTACAGCAAGTTGAAGGCGGGCGAGTGCCACTTCGTGATCGCGCCGCGCCCGGCCGACCTGCCGGAGATGCAGAAGGACGCTAGCCTGCGCGTCATCAACCAGAGCGGCCTGAACATCGCCTACTGGGCGTTCAACAACCAGAAGCCTCCGTTCGACAAGAAGGAGGTGCGCCAGGCGCTGTCGATGGCGATCGACAAGGCGGCAATCATCAAGGACGTCTACCTCGGCGCCGGCCAGGCCGCGAAGAACCTGATCCCGCCGACGCTGTGGTCTTACAACGATGCGGTGAAGGACTACCCATTCGACCCCGCCAAGGCGAAGGACATGCTGGCCAAGGCGGGCGTGAAGACGCCGCTGGAGATCGATCTGTGGTACATGCCGGTGCAGCGGCCGTACAACCCGAACGCCAAGCGCATCGCCGAGATGATGCAGGCCGACCTGGCCAAGGTGGGTGTCAACGCCAAGCTGGTGACCTTCGAGTGGGGCGAGTACCGCAAGCGCCTGCAGCAAGGCGAGCACGTCACCGGCATGCTCGGCTGGACCGGCGACAACGGCGACCCGGACAACTTCTTCTTCCTGCGCGGCTGCGAAGCGGCGCGACCCGGCGGGCAGAACGTCTCGAAGTGGTGCAACAAGGAATTCGACAGCCGGCTGGAGAGGGCGCGCACTTTGGCCGACGTCAAGGAGCGCACCAAGCTGTACCAGGAGATGCAGGTCATCGAGAAGGAAGAGGCGCCCGACTTCAAGATCGCGCACTCGGTGGTCTACGAAGTGATGCGCAAGGAAGTGACGGGCTACAAGCAAAGCCCGTTCGGCTCGCACCAGTTCAACGGGGTGGAGTTGAAGTAGGCCCCTCGTCGCACGCACCGGCGCGCCGGACGTCCTGATCGGCCGGCGCGCCTTTTTGTTGGCTTCACGATGTTTCGCTACCTGTTGCGCCGCCTGGCACTGACCGTGCCGACTTTCGTGGCGTTGATGTTCATCACCTTCGTCGCGATCCGGCTCGTGCCGGGCGACCCGGTGGAGGTGCGCGTCGGCGAGCGCGGCATCTCGCCCGAGCGCCTGGCGCAGTTTCGCCACGAGCTCGGGCTCGACCAGCCGGTGTGGAAGCAGTTTCTCGACTACATGTGGCAACTGCTGCACGGCGACTTCGGCACGTCGCTGGCCACCAACGCCAAGGTGCTGCACGAGTTCTTCGCGCTGTTCCCGGCCACGCTCGAGCTCGGGCTGTTCGCAATGATCTTCGCCACCGTGATCGGGGTGCCCGCCGGCGCCATGGCTGCCGCGCGCCGCGGCAGCTTCTACGACCAGACCCTGATGGGTCTGTCGGTCACCGGCTACTCGATGCCGATCTTCTGGTGGGGCCTGCTGCTGATCATGTTCGTCGGCGAGCGCTGGGGGCTGACGCCGGTGTCCGGACGCATCGATCTCATCAAGCACTATTTCGAGCCGGTCACCGGTTTCATGGTGATCGACGCCTGGCTGTCGGGGCAGGCCGGCGCGGTGAGGGATGCGCTGCACCACCTCGTGCTGCCCGGCATCGTGCTGGGCACGATCCCGCTGGCGGTGATCGCGCGGATGACGCGCTCGTCGATGCTCGAGGTGCTGTCCGAGGACTACGTGCGCACCGCTCGTGCCAAGGGCCTGCCGGCCTGGCGCGTGATCGGCCTGCACGCGCTGCGCAACGCGCTGATCCCGGTGGTCACGGTGATCGGCCTGCAGGTGGGCACGCTGCTGGCCGGCGCGGTGCTGACCGAGACCATCTTTTCCTGGCCGGGCGTGGGCAAGTGGCTGATCGAATCGATCGGCCGCCGCGACTACCCGGCGCTGCAGGGCGGCGTGATGCTGGTGTCCACGCTGGTGATCCTCGTGAATCTCGTCGTCGATCTGACCTACGGCCTGATCAACCCAAGGATCCGCCATGGTTGATGCGGCCCACTCCCGAAGCGCCTCCGGCGCTCCCCCTCAGGGGGGCACCGTTGGCGGACCGGCGGAGCCGGATCCGCGCCGGTCGCTTGGAAGCGAGCCCGCGTCGACCGTCGCCGCTTTCTGGTACGCGTTCCGCGAGAACCGCGGCGCGGTAGCGGGGCTCGCGGTCGTCGCGCTGATCGTCTTCGTCGCGATCTTCGCCGACCTGATCGCGCCGTACTCGCCGACCGAGCAGTTCCGCGATGCGGTGCGCGCCGCGCCGGCGTGGGCCGAGGGCGGATCCACGCGTTTCCTGCTCGGCACCGACGGCCTGGGCCGCGACATGCTCTCTCGCCTGCTGCACGGCGCGCGCATTTCACTGTTCATCGGACTGGCGGTGATGGCCGTGTCGTTCGCGGTCGGCGTGGCGCTCGGCCTGGCCTGTGCCGCGCTCGGTTCGGTCGTGGACGTGGCGGTCACGCGCGTGATGGACCTGATCATGGCGGTGCCCAGCCTCGTGCTCGCCATCCTGGTCGTCGCGGTGCTGGGGCCGAGCCTGACCAACACCATCGTCGCGGTGACGATCGTCTACCTGCCGCGCTACGTGCGGCTCGTGCGCGCCTCTGCCCTGGCGGAACTCGGCAAGGACTACGTGACGGCGGCGCGCGTCGCCGGTGTCGGGCCGTGGCGCCTGATGTTGCGCACGGTGCTGCCGAATTGCCTCGCGCCGCTGATCGTCCAGGCCGCGCTGGGCGTGTCCGACGCGATTCTGGAAGCGGCGGCGCTCGGCTTTCTGGGCCTTGGCGCGCAGCCGCCGATCGCCGAGTGGGGCACGATGCTCGCCGACTCGCGCGAGTTCATCCGTTCCAACCCCTGGCAGGTCACGCTTCCGGGCCTGGCGATCCTGGTCACCGTGGTGTCGATCAATCTGGCGGGTGATGGCCTGCGCGACGCGCTCGACCCGAAGATGAGAAGGTCGTGACATGACCACCCGCGAAGCGGCTTCGCCGCACGTCACAAGGGAGTGCCAGGCTCATGCGTCGCGGGTGTCGCTTCGGCGACATGGAGAACTGACGTGAGCCACTTGCTGGACGTGCAGGGCCTGACGGTCACGTTCGCGACGCGCACGGGTCCGTTCACCGCCGTGGACGACGTCGACATCTCGGTCGATCGCAACGAGGTGGTGGCCATCGTCGGTGAGTCGGGTTCGGGCAAGTCGGTGGCGATGCTGGCCGTGATGGGCTTGTTGCCGTGGACAGCGAAGGTGCATGCGCGTCGCATGGCCTTCGATGGCCAGGACCTGATGACGCTCACGCCGCGCCAGCGCCGCGACCTGGTCGGCCGCGACCTGGCGATGGTGTTCCAGGAGCCGATGTCTTCGCTCAACCCCTGCTTCACGGTCGGCTGGCAGATCGGCGAGGCGCTCGCGGTGCACCGGAGCGAGCTCGATCGCGATGCGAGACGCGCGCGCGTGATCGAACTGCTCGACCTGGTGGGCATTCCCGATGCCGCGCGCCGCGCGCGCACCTTCCCGCACCAGCTGTCGGGCGGAATGTGCCAGCGCGTGATGATCGCGATGGCGCTCGCATGCGAGCCGCGCCTGCTCATCGCAGACGAGCCCACGACCGCACTGGACGTGACGATCCAGGCCCAGATCCTCGACCTGTTGCGTGCGCTGCAGCGCGACACCGGCATGGGGCTGGTCCTCATCACGCACGACCTGGGCGTGGTGGCCGACATGGCCGACCGCGTGACCGTGCAGTACGCGGGACGCCAGGTCGAGTCGGCGCGCACGAGCGACCTGTTCGCCGATCCGCACCATCCGTACACCGCGGCGCTGATCGCGGCCTTGCCCGAGCACGCGAGGGGGCGCACGCTGGCCGCGATCCCCGGCGTGGTGCCGGGGCCGAACGATCGTCCGACGGGTTGCCTGTTCTCGCCACGCTGCGCCTTCGCGACGCAGCGCTGCGTCAGCGTCGAGCCGCGCCACGCCGCCGCGGCGTGGGGCCGTGCGCTGTGCCACACGCCGCTCGTGGGCGGGACGCCGTCGCCGGCGGAGGCTGCGGCATGACTGCTCCGGTGATCGAAGCGCGCGAACTGGCGCGTCACTACGCCGTGCGCCGCGGCCTGTTCGCGCAGCCCTCGCTCGTGCGCGCGCTCAACGGCGTGTCGTTCTCGCTGGAGGCCGGACGCACGCTGGCCGTAGTGGGCGAGTCGGGCTGCGGCAAGTCCACGCTCGCGCGGCTGCTGACGATGATCGAGACGCCCACCGCGGGCGTGCTCGCGATCGACGGCACGGACGTGGCCTCGCTCGACGCGGGCCAGCGCCGCGTGCTGCGACGCGCGGTGCAGATCGTGTTCCAGAACCCCTATGGCTCGCTCAACCCGCGCCAGACGATCGGCGATGCGCTCGAGGAGCCGCTGCTGGTGCACGGCGTGTCGGACGCCGCGCAGCGCCGCGAGGCGGCGCGCGAGATGTTGCGCCGGGTCGGCCTGCGCGAGGAGTACGCCGATCGCTATCCGCACATGTTCTCCGGCGGACAGCGCCAGCGCATTGCGATCGCACGCGCGCTGATGCTGCGGCCGCGCGTGCTGGTGCTCGACGAGCCGGTGTCGGCGCTCGATGTCTCGATCCGCGCCCAAGTGCTCAACCTGCTGGCCGAGCTGCAGACCGAGTTCAGGGTGGCCTATGTCTTCATCTCGCACGACCTTGCGGTGGTGCGCCACGTCGCCGACGACGTGATGGTGATGTACCTCGGCCGCGCGGTCGAGCAGGGGCCGGCGCGCGACGTGTTTGCGACGCCGCGGCATCCCTACACGCAGGCGCTGCTGTCGGCCACGCCGACGGTCGATGCGACGCTGCGCCGCGAACGCATCCTGCTCAAGGGCGAGTTGCCGTCGCCGCTGGCGCCCCCGCCGGGCTGCGTCTTTCACACACGCTGCCCCTGGGTGCAGCCGCGCTGCCGCGAGCTCGTGCCCGAACTCGTCGCGCTCGGTGCGCAGCGGGTGGCATGCCCGATTGCAGTGGAGCGCGCCTGACGCGAGGTCGCGTTCGATCGCGGCATGTCGAGAGTCACGGTCGGCCATCAGCCCGCGCCCGGAGTCCTGCGAATCGGGCGAATCGGCCGGATCGTGAGGGCAAACCCACCGACGAGCCTTCGATCGGCCGGGTGCGCTGGCTTCAACGGCGGTTGACCACCGCCTTCGCGTCCTAGGTGCCGCTGACCGTCAGCCTGGAAAATCGCCGCTCCGACTCTGGAACATCGACACTCATCAGCAGGGCCGCAACGAGCCCGACCGACACCGCCAGCGCCAAAGCGCTGTAGGACAACTCCTGCGCGGGAGTGACCGGTGCGCCGTGGACCATTGCCAATGCCACGCCCGTCACGGCGAAACCGATGGCCAACCATTGATAGATCGGCAAGCCGTGCCATCGCACGGTCTGCGGCTCGCCGCGGTACTGTTCCTCGGCAAACCGAGCCAGGGACGCGAGGACCAAGTACAGGCCGGCGATGAGCGTCCAGTCCGCGCCGAGGCGCCACAGCCGCAGCAGGATCGAAGCCAGCACGACGTTGCCGACGATCGAGTACATCTGGGTAGGGTGGATCGGCTTGCCCGCCAGATTCGCCAGCGCGGTCACGCGCGACATCCGGTGCGTGACCCGAAATCCGTATGCCGCGAAAGTCGGCCGACCGTGGCAGCACCCTTGCACGATGCACCGCAGGCGTCCGACGGCCTGCGTGATGGGCGCGGCAGCGGCGAACGCGGCGGCCAGCGTTTCCCATCCGAACACGCCAGCGAGCGCCATGACCGCCAGTGCCATCGAGGTACCCAGCAGAAAACCGTAGTAGCCAAACGGGCGCGACAGCCGCCCACCCCCCTCGAGCAGGTATCCCCAGGCTCCCGCACTCAACAGTGCCGTCAATATCACGACACCGCACGACAGCAGCGCTGATGGTCCTGCGAGATACAAGGTCAGCGACGCGCCGACCAGTCCAGCCGTGCCGGACCACAAGGCATGGCTGATGATGCGCAGCCGCCCCACGCGGACGGCGGACCATGAATTGGCAAGACGCTCGCCGGCCTGGACCAGGGTTCGCCACGCGAGTTCATGCTCGCAGCACAGTGCGCCCAGGGCTGCCCCGCACAACACGTCGACGAGGGCGTGCGAGCCTGTAAGCAGAGACGATGCCGCAATCGCGCAGGCCAGTGCCCACCACAGCACCTTGAATCGACGCATCGACCGCGAGAGTGCGCAGGCGGCGAACACGATCCACAAGGCGTGGAATGAGGGAAACGCCAGCCAGCCGGCATCGGCGGTCCGGTTGACCGCGGCGAGCCAGCGTCCGGCGCTGGAGTAGTCGCCCTGCAAGTGGTCTGCCTGGCCCGGCAGCGTCAGCATCAGGAGCAACCCGATGCCGGTCGCCAGCCACGCGCCTCGGACGAAGCTGCGCAGTTGATGCCCCGTGCGGGCAGCCAGTGGACTGAACACGATCGGCACATACGCCAACGTGTGGAGCCATAGCGCCCACTCCGGCCGCGGCAATCCCGCTTCCCACGGCAGGTGCAGTTCCGGTGCGCCCTGGGGCGCGGGCAGGCTCGACAACACGGAATATGCGACCGCCCAGGGGCCCAACGCACTCACAGCGGCAGCAACGCGTCGCATCGGCGGCGGCACGGCGTCCGTACCCACGGGCAGCCCGAGCCACGGCGCCTTGTCCGGCCGGCCGAAGCGCGCGCGCAACTCGGGGCCTTCATACCCGATCACCAGCGCCATGGACCCCAGCGCGACGACTGGCGTCACGAGCCACAGCCCGGCCGGTGAGTTCGACAGCACGGACGCTCCGGCCACCGCCACCACGAAACCGAGGTAGATCGGGTGCGCGATGAACGCATAGACCGAACCGCTCACGAAACGCTCGGTCGGGTAGGCATTCATCGGAAGGCCCCCGCCCTGTGTCCACAGCGCCCACATGGCAGCGGCCATGAGTGCGAGCCCGGCCAGCAACAGCACCACGCCCGCCCAGGCGGGGAACGGCTGGGGCCAGAAGGCCGTGGCCGACGTATCCAACCGGTAAGCCCACAGCGCGAGCACGGCCGGCAGGGCGATGCAGAACAGCGCACCATAGGCGAGCTTGCCGACAAGGGCCCTCACGACCACACCACCTCTTCGGAGATGGCATGGCCCGAGTCGGCTGTGTCTGCGTCGAGCTCGAGCCTGCCGGTGGCGAGCCACTTGGTCTCCAGGCCGCGGAAGAACTCCAGTGCTTCCAGCCCTCTGGGCAGGCGCAATCCTCTCAGCGCCCCATCGGACATCGGTTCCTCGACCAGCGCCTGGCACTCGCTCAAGTGAAGGATCGCGCCCGCACAGTCGATGCGTTCGCGCGTGGTTACGTGCAGTTCGCTTGTCCGACCGTCCAGCAATGCCAGCCGCTTGGGAAGCCGCCCCTCCCACTCGATCCACACGAGGCTGTGGCGCTGCCCACAGAACCGCCCCCACTTCAGCCGCTGCAAACCAAGCTGCCAGGGCCCGAAATTCAGCGTCAGTTCCTCGACGTAGCCGCGCGCGGCGGGCAACAGCTGCCAGCCCGACACGCAGCCGTTGAGGACCCGCGGATTCCAGCTGAGCAGCTGTCTTTCATCTCGCCACAACGTGATCTCTCGGGAGTGGCTGTCGCTCCAGCGCAAGGGCGGGCCAGCGTCGGAACCGGATGCAGGCCAGACGATCGCGCCATCGACTTCCCGAGGTAGCGACACGCCGCCAGGAACGAGGGCCGACTTCGCGCGGCCGCCGCCCGTGATGCGTCCCTGATAGCCGATGACCACGGGTCCAAGCTGCAGGTTGGCTCGGTACAGCAAGTTCACGCCGTTCGGATCGACGACGTCGGCGTACCACTTCTCGAGGAACATGGCTTGCTCGGCAATGACCTGAGGACGCTTTTGATGATTGACAGTTGAATGATCGACGCGCGTTTGCCGGCGGTTGGTGAGGGCCCTCAAGGCACGGCGTCATATTTCTCGGCACCGGCGCAGCCGGTCATCGGCGGGGTTGCGCCACGCTTCGCAGGTCGAGCGGGCCTTTCTCAGTCAAACGGTCCGCCTGCACCGAGGGGCCCGCGCATTCGCCACTGCACCACGGCGATCAGCAAGGCAACCGTCAGCACTGCCCATACGAGCGAACCACTCATCGCTGCAGCGTTGTCGCGCGACGTGAAGGCGGCCGAGAAGACGAGCTGGCACGGGTAGAACGCGGGCAGCCAATGGATCACGTCGCTTTCCTGCGCGGCCGAGTAGTACACGGGGTTCTGCAGCCACCCGGCATCCAGCTGGGCCAGCAGGACGATCCACAGCAGGGCCGGCATGAAGCTGCGGCTGAGCACACCCACGACGCCGCCATAGGCCCCATAGATCACCGTGATGAACAGGAAGCCAGCGAAGACCATGAACGGTCGTTCGAGCGTCGTGATGTAGCCCAGGGCGCAGGTCGTTACGGCGGCCAGCACGGCCGTGATGCCAAGGAAGGCCGCGAACCGCGCGCTGGTGAACAGCACCGCGCTCAGGCCCATGAACGCGCAGAAGCGGAAGTAGCCGAAGTCCTTGTGAAAGAGGATCAGAGCGTAGTAGGCAGCGAGGAATCCGCTGACAGCCGCGCTGACGAAGACCAGCCCGATCTGCCGCTGTGTCAGCAGGATCTGCTGCGTTTCGTTGCCGAAGAAGATCTTCAGCAAGAGCGGTTCCGTGCTGGCAGTCCACCAGATCATGCCGATGAAGGCGGCAGGGATCACAGCCAACAACACGAGCCCGAGCGGGTTGCGCCACAACTCGAGCACCGACAGGCGAAGGACAAGCCAGCCGGGACGGCCGCTGCCAACATCAGGCATGTAGCTTGCCCTCGCGCAGATCGTAGATGCGGTCGAAGCGTTCGCGGTCGTGCAGCAGGTGACTGATCATCAGCACGCCCGTGCCGCGGCCAACCAGTTCGGCCATCAGGTCCCAGAAGACCAGGTACATCGTCCAGTCGAACCCGTCGGTCGGCTCGTCGAGCACCAACAGGGCCGGCCTGTGCGCGATGGCGGTGAGCAGTTTGACCTTCTGGTAGGTGCCGCCGCTGAGCTTGCGGATCGGATACGCCAAGTAGCGATCGAGTTTCAGGGTCGCAATGCAATGGCCCAGGTAGCCCGCGTCGACCGGCTCGTCAGCGTCGCGCAGCGAACTGATGAGGCGCAGGTGTTCGGCAACCGTGTAGCTGCGGTGCAGATAGTTCTCCTGCGGACAGTAGCCCACCCGTGGGTCGCAATGGACATGACCGGCCGATGGGCGCAGGAAGCCGAGCAGGCATTTCACCAGCGTGCTCTTGCCGCTGCCGTTCTCGCCCGTCAGCCCGACCACCTCCCGCGACGAGACCAACAGGTCGCAGCCATCGAGCACACAGTGCCTGCCGTACGACAGATGCAGGTCGACGCAACTGCATAGGGGGCTGCACGTTTGGCCTTGCTCAGCGTTCGCGAGCGCCTGCGCGGCTGCCGAGGCGGGCCGGATGCGGGCATCGGGTGGATGGCTCATGGTGCCGAACCTGGCTCCTGACCATCATGACCTGTTCGGCCTCGTCTACATGGCCTGGATGATTGATGCCAATCAAGATATTGCGGGTTGCGTGCACTTGCGGACCCCTCATCGGCCCCGCCCTTGAGGAATCCAGGAACTCACAGGCATGACGGGTGCGATCGACGCCAGCCAGATGCCGTCAGGATTGAAGCAGTGACCGTCGCGTTCGGGCCGCAAGCAGAGCCACCCAACCGCATGCCGTTCACCGGTGCAGCGATTGACATTCAAGCCGCGTCACCGACGCCCCGCAACAACGCCAGCAACGCGGTTGAATCCATCATCGCCCTCCGTCCTGCCCGCCGAGGACGCCTTCGGCCAGCTCGCGCTTGCCGCGGCGCAGGCGCACGATGCGGTCCTCGATCGAGCCCTGCGTGGCGACGCGATAGACCGTGACCGGGCGCAGCTGACCCCTGCGGTGGGCGCGGCCCGAGGCCTGGTCTTCGGCGGCGGGGTTCCACCACGGGTCGGCAATGGTCACGCAGTCGGCCCGCAACGACGCGTGGGCCGCGGGTGTCTTCATCGTGCTCGCAGTCTTTGCTGCGCCCGGTGAATCGAACAGTTGCGCGACAATCGCGGGCCATGACCGCACGCACCCTGTACGACAAGCTCTGGGACGAGCACGCCGTCCACACCGAGGCCGACGGCACCACGATCCTGTACATCGATCGTCACCTGGTGCACGAGGTGACGAGCCCGCAGGCCTTCGAAGGCCTGCGGCTGGCCGGCCGCAAGCCGTGGCGCACCTCGTCGATCGTGGCCACGGCCGACCACAACACGCCCACCACCGGCTGGGAGCGCGGTTACGACGGCATCACCGACACCGTGAGCCGGCAGCAGGTGGTCACGCTCGATGCCAATATCAAGGCCTTCGGCGCGGCGGCGTATTTCCCGTTCCTCGACAAGCGCCAGGGCATCGTGCACGTGATCGGGCCCGAGCAGGGCGCCACGCTGCCGGGCATGACGGTCGTCTGTGGCGACAGCCACACCAGCACCCATGGTGCGTTCGGCGCGCTGGCACACGGCATCGGTACCAGCGAGGTCGAGCATGTGCTGGCCACGCAGACGCTTCTGGCGAAGAAGGCGAAGAACCTGCTCGTACAGGTCGACGGCGCGCTGCCGCGCGGCTGCACCGCCAAGGACATCGTGCTGGCGGTCATCGGCCGGATCGGTACCGCGGGCGGCACCGGCCACACGATCGAGTTCGGCGGCAGCGCGATCCGTGCGCTGTCGATGGAGGGCCGCATGACGGTGTGCAACATGGCCATCGAGGCCGGTGCGCGCGCCGGACTGGTGGCGGTGGACGACAAGACGATCGAGTATGTGCGCGGTCGCCCGTTCGCACCCAGCGCCGCCGTTTGGGACGCGGCGGTGGCCCACTGGCGCACGCTGCAGTCCGACCCGGGAGCGCACTTCGACCGCGTGGTCCAGATCGACGCGTCGCAACTGGTGCCGCAGGTGACCTGGGGCACGAGTCCGGAGATGGTGCTCGGCATCGACGAGCGCGTGCCGGATCCCGAACGCGAGCGTGACGCCAGCCGGCGCGGCTCGATCGAGCGCGCGCTCGCCTACATGGGACTGGAACCGAACAAGCGCATCGACGACATCCGCATCGACAAGGTCTTCATCGGTTCGTGCACCAACAGCCGCATCGAGGACCTGCGCGAGGCCGCGGCGGTGGTCAGGCGCCTGGGCCGGCGGGTGGCGTCGAACGTGCGGCTGGCGATGGTGGTGCCCGGCTCGGGGCTGGTGAAGGCGCAGGCCGAGCGCGAAGGGCTGCACGAGGTGTTCCGGGCCGCCGGCTTCGAGTGGCGCGAGCCCGGCTGTTCGATGTGTCTGGCGATGAACGCCGACCGGCTGGAGCCGGGCGAGCGCTGCGCCTCCACGAGCAACCGCAACTTCGAGGGCCGCCAGGGCGCCGGCGGCCGCACCCATCTGGTCAGTCCGGCCATGGCCGCGGCCGCCGCGATCGAGGGGCATTTTGTCGATGTGCGCCGTATCGCATAGGAGAACATTCGGATGAAGAAGCTGTTGGGCATGGGACTGCTGGCCTTGTTTGCCGTGGGCTGCAACACGGTGGAGGGCCTCGGCAAGGACATCACCAAGGCCGGCGAGACGATCGAGAACGCGGCGACCAAGAAGAAATGAAGCCTCCGAATTCACTTTGTTCGCGACCCTCCGGGCCGGCGCTGGCCTCCCCTGGGACGGCCCGTCGGGAGGCCCTGTGAAGCCTTTCGTCGTGCACAAGGGGCTGGTCGCCCCGATGGATCGCTCCAACGTCGACACCGACGCGATCATCCCTAAGCAGTTCCTCAAGTCGATCGCGCGCACGGGCTTCGGCCCGAACCTGTTCGATGCATGGCGCTACCTCGACAAGGGCGAGCCCGGCCAGGACATCGCCACGCGCAAGCCCAATCCCGATTTCGTGCTGAATCAGGAGCGCTACCGGGGTGCCTCGGTGCTGCTCGCGCGCGAGAACTTCGGCTGCGGGTCGAGCCGCGAGCACGCGCCATGGGCGATCGAGCAGTACGGTTTTCGCGCGTTGATTGCGCCGAGCTACGCCGACATCTTCTTCAACAACTGCTTCAAGAACGGGCTGCTGCCGATCGTGCTGGCGGCGCCGCTGGTGGACAAGCTGTTCGACGAGGTGGCAGCCTTCACCGGCTACAGCCTGACGATCGACCTGGCGCGCCAGGTGATCGTCAAGCCCGACGGCAGCGAGATCGGGTTCGACGTGCAGCCCTTCCGCAAGCAGTGCCTGATCAACGGCTGGGACGACATCGGGCTGACGCTGCGCCATGCCGACAAGATCCGCGCCTTCGAGGCCGAGCGACTGGCGAGGCGGCCTTGGCTCGAGTCTCGCCCCCTGTGAGCGGCGATGCAGGCCTGGCTGGCGCGTGTCGTTTTCCGCAGGGTCTGGCTGACGTTCGTCCTGCTGGTCGTGTCGTTCCTCGTGTTCGGCGCCGGCACCTACAACCTGTTCCTGTTCCTCAAGGCCAACCTCGAACTGATTGCCGAGCATGGCTGGCAGGCACTGGCCGACGGCGCGGCGCAACAGTTCGTCGAGCTGATGTTCACCGCGGCCGCGAGCATGGCTGCCTATGTCCTTTTCAAGGCCTGCGAGAACCGACTCGTGCAACGGCTGTGTGAACCGAAGAAGGCGCAGTGATGGCGAAGATCGCAGTGTTGCCGGGCGACGGCATCGGCAACGAAATCATCGAGCAGGCACTGCGCGTGTTGCGCGCACTCGAACTTCCGCTGGAAATGCAGACCGCGCCGGTGGGCGGGGCGGCCTACGAAGTGCACGGCCATCCGTTGCCTGAGTCGACCTTGAACCTTGCCAAGGCGGCCGACGCGGTGCTGTTCGGCGCCGTGGGCGACTGGAAGTACGACAAGCTCGAGCGTGCGCTGCGCCCGGAGCAGGCGATCCTGGGCCTGCGCAAGCACCTGGGCCTATTCGCCAACTTGCGTCCGGCGATGTGTCACGAGCAGTTGACCCATGCCTCGTCGCTCAAGCCCGAACTGGTGGCGGGCCTGGACATCCTGATCATCCGCGAGCTCACGGGGGACATCTATTTTGGCCAGCCGCGCGGTCGGCGCATCGCGGTGGATGGGCACTTCCCGGGTGCCGAGGAAGCTTTCGACACGATGCGCTACAGCAGGCCCGAGATCGAACGCATTGCCCATGTCGCGTTCCAGGCCGCGAGGAAACGCAAGCGCAAGGTCACCAGCGTCGACAAGGCCAACGTGCTGGAGACATTCCAGTTCTGGAAGGACGTGGTCATCGAGGTCCACGCGCAGTATCCGGACGTCGAGCTCGAGCACATGTACGTCGACAACGCGGCGATGCAACTCGTGCGCGCGCCCAAGAAGTTCGACGTCGTCGTCACGGGGAACATGTTCGGCGACATCCTGTCGGACGAGGCGGCGATGCTGACCGGCTCGATCGGCATGCTGCCTTCGGCGTCGTTGGACGCGAACAACAAAGGCCTGTACGAGCCGAGCCACGGCAGCGCGCCGGACATCGCGGGCAAGGATCTGGCCAACCCGCTGGCTACAATCCTGTCAGCAGCCATGATGCTTCGTTTCACGCTCCAGCACGCCGAGGCCGCCGACCGCATCGAGCGGGCGGTGGGTGCGGTGCTGGCCGAAGGGCTGCGCACGGCCGACATCTGGAGTGAAGGCACCACCGAGGTCGGGACGCACGCCATGGGTGACGCGGTTGTCGCCGCGATCACCAAGAAAACCATTAGCACCAAGAGCTAGCGGCTCTCGGATCGTCTCGCCCCTTCCTCCTGGACCCCGGCGACGCGAGCCGGGACCACAAGGGGTTCGGGACAAAGGACGACTGAAATGGCACTCGTAGGACTGGTCGGCTGGCGCGGCATGGTGGGCTCCGTGCTGATGGACCGCATGCGCAGCGAAGGCGACTTCGCGCTGATCGAGCCGGTGTTCTTCTCCACTTCCAACGCCGGCGGCGCGGCCCCCGAAATGGCGAAGAACGAGACGACGCTGCACCGCGCGCACGACATCGACGCGCTCAGGCGTTGCGACATCGTCATCACGTGCCAGGGCGGCGACTACACCACCGAGGTCTTTCCCAAGCTGCGCGCCGCGGGCTGGAGCGGCCACTGGATCGACGCCGCGTCGACGCTGCGCATGAAGGACGACGCGGTCATCGTCCTCGACCCGGTCAACCTGCCGGTGATCCAGGGTGCGCTGACCAGGGGCGGGCGCAACTGGATCGGCGGCAACTGCACGGTCAGCTGCATGCTGATGGGCGTCGGGGCCCTGTACAAGGCCGGCCTCGTGGAGTGGATGACCACGATGACCTACCAGGCCGCCTCGGGCGGTGGCGCGCAGCACATGCGCGAGCTGCTGGCGCAGTTCGGCACGCTGAACCACGAGGTCCGCGACCTGCTCGCCGACCCGATGAGCGCGATCCTCGACATCGACCGCCGCGTGATCGACAAGCAGCGCATGCTCGACGACGCCGAGAAAGCCAACTTCGGCGTGCCGCTGGGTGGCTCGCTGATCCCCTGGATCGACAAGGACCTGGGCAACGGCGTCAGCCGCGAGGAGTGGAAGGGCGGCGCCGAAACGAACAAGATCCTCGGCCATGCCCAGCCGGTGCCGGTCGACGGTTTCTGCGTGCGCATCGGCGCGATGCGCTGCCACAGCCAGGCGCTGACCTTCAAATTGAAGAAGGACGTGCCGTTGGCGGACATCGAGGCGATGATTGCCGCCGACAACGACTGGGTGAAGGTCGTTCCCAACAACCGCGAGGCGACGATGCACGAGCTCACGCCGGTGGCCGTGACCGGCACGTTGTCGATCCCGGTCGGACGCATGCGCAAGCTCGCGATGGGCCCCGAGTACCTGGGCGCCTTCACGATCGGCGACCAGCTGCTCTGGGGCGCGGCCGAGCCGCTTCGGCGCATGCTGCGCATCCTCCTCGAGCAATGACGCTTGCAGAGGCAGTGCCTCACATCTCGTTGTCGTGTGACAATAAGTTCACACCGAGCCGGAATCATCGAGCCGAGGTCAGACTTTGCATGAGCTTGCGACCCTATATGCTTGATGCTATTGTGATTTCGAGCATGACCTCTGCTCAGGCCTGGCCCGGCGGACGGCAGGCCCTGGGGCGTGCATGGATGGGTCGCGGCGGGCCATCGTGAAGTCCGCCGCCTGTCATTGGGAGACGCCTTGAACACCAACCCCAAAACCAAACGCCACGCGCTTTCAGCGGTGGCGGCGGCGGCCCTGGCGCTCGCGGCGACCAGCAGCTGGGCTTTGGGCCTTGGCCGAATGGCGGTGCAGTCCGCGCTCGGTGAGAGCCTGCGCGCCGAGATCGACATCACGAGCCTGACGCCCGAAGAGGCCTCTTCGCTGCGCGTGCGCGTGGCACCGTCCGAGGCCTATCGCGCCGCTGGCGTTGACTACAACCCGATCCTGCCGGGCACGCAGGTCACGGTGGTGCGCCGCGACGGCCGGTCTTTCCTGCGCCTGACGAGCGATCGCGTGGTCCAGGAGCCGTTCGTCGACGTGATCCTGGAACTCACATGGTCGAGTGGTCGCCTGGTGCGTGAGTACACCTTGCTGCTCGATCCGCCCGGCACCCGACTGGCCGCCGCACCAGCTCCGGCGCCGGTGCCACCCGCCATCTCGCCGGCGCCAGCCGCTGCGCCGCGGGCGGCCGCGCCCACGCCGGCGCCGGCGACGACCGCTGCCGCGCCTGCGCCCACACCGGCCCCCGCCCCCCGCGCCGCCGCGCCTGCACCGAGCACGGCCGCCGCCCCGCGTGCCGCCGCGCCGCGCCCTGCCGGCAACATCGACGAATACCGCGTGCGCCAGGGCGACACGCTGTACCGCATCGCCACGCGGACCCAGCGCGAAGGTGTGTCCCTGGACCAGATGCTGGTGGCGCTGTTCCGTGCCAACCCGGAAGCCTTCATCGAAGAGAACATGAACCGGTTGAAAGCCGGTTCGCAGCTCACGGTGCCTTCCGCGTCGACCGCCAAGGAAATCGCCCAGGCCGAGGCCAAGCAGGTGATCCAGGCTCAGAGCGCCGACTTCGGTGCGTACCGCGAGCGGCTCGCCAGTGGCGTGCCCGCAGTCAAGGCGACCGAATCCGCGCGCAAGGCAACGGGTCGCGTGCAGGCCCAGGTCGACGACAAGAAGGCACCGACCGGCGCCGCGCCCGACCGCCTGACCCTTTCGCAGGGGGGCGTCAAGGGAGGCGCCGCCTCTGCGCCCGAGGCGAAGGTGTCCGCCGCCACAGAGCAGGCGGCGCAGAAGGAGCGGGTGGCCGAACTGGCGCGCAACGTCCAGGAACTCCAGAAGCTCAAGGAAGGTGGCACCCCGTCGGCACCTGCCAAAGCCGCCGCGCCCGCGCCCGCCCCGGCGGTACCGCCGGCACCTGCCAAGGCTGCCGCGCCGACCCCGGCCGCACCGCCTGCACCGGCGCCTGCAGCTGCACCGGCGCCCGCGCCGGCACCGGTGGCCGTTGCGCCCGCACCGGCTCCCGCACCGGCTCCCGCACCGGCCCCGGTTGCCGCCGCCCCCACGCCGGCACCCGCCACGCCCGCGGTGACGGTGCCCGCGCCGACGATGGCGTCCACGCCTGCGCCCGCACCCGCCGCGCAACCGCCTGCAGCCGCGGTGGCGTCCAAGCCTGCGGTGGCGGAGGCCAAGCCGCCAACCGTGCCGAGCGAAGAGCCCGGACCCCTGTCGAGCCTGATGGACAACCCGTACGTGCTGCCTGGCGCCGGCCTGATCGTCGCGCTGCTGGCCGGTCTCGGGTTCTATCGCTGGCGCAGCCGCTCGCGCAGCGAGAGCGGCGAGACCTCGTTCCTCGAAAGCCGCCTGCAGCCCGATTCGTTCTTCGGCGCCAGCGGCGGCCAGCGCATCGACACGCGCGACGCGTCGGGCGCGTCGTCGTCGATGAGCTATTCGCTGTCGCAGCTCGATGCGATCGGCGACGTCGACCCGGTTGCCGAAGCGGACGTGTATTTGGCCTACGGTCGTGATCTGCAGGCCGAGGAGATCCTCAAGGAGGCGATGCGCGGCAATCCCGAGCGCCTGGCGATCCGCAGCAAGCTGCTCGAGGTGTACGCCAAGCGGCGCGACACGAAGGGCTTCGAGTTGCTGGCCGCGCAGCTGTACGGCTTGACCGGTGGCGAGGGCGACGACTGGCACAAGGCGCAGGAACTGGGCCTCACGATCGACTCCGACAATCCGATGTACCAGCCGGGCGGGCGTCCGGCCGCGGGAGTCGGCGCAGGTTCTTCGGCGGTCGTCGAGCCTTTGGGCGCGAGCACGATGCCCCAGTCGGTCATGCCGCCCACCACGAACTTCGCAGTGTCCGAGCTTCCGCCAGTGCCGGCACCCGGTGCGGACGTCGACCTCGACCTCGACCTCGCCTATGCCGCCGCGGCGGCGGCACCGACGATGGAGACCACCCAGCCGCTGCAAGGCGGATCCGACGCAGGTGCCCCCACTGCACCGCTGCCCGACCTGCCGGTCATGCCGGCGCCAGCCGAGGCAAAGGGCCCCAAGGCGATGGAAATGGAGTTCAGTGGCCTGTCGCTGGACATGGGCAGCGCGGCGAGCGCGCCGGCCACCGCGACATCGTTCGACTTCGGAACCAGCGCGGGGCCCGCGTCCGTCAGCGGCGTGCCCAGCAGCTTCGATGCGGCCGATCCACTCGCGCGCAAGCTCGAACTGGCGGACGAGTTCCGGCAGATCGGCGACATGGAAGGTGCCCGCGATCTGCTCGAGGAAGTCGTGGCCAAGGCGAGCGGTCCGCTGAAATCGCGCGCGCAGGGCATGCTCGACACCCTTGCCTGAATCGGCTTCGGGCGCTGCGGCCACGCGGCGCCTGGCGCTGGGCATCGCCTACCGGGGCGTCGCCTACCAGGGCTGGCAGAGCCAACCCGGTGGGCGCACCGTGCAGGATCGGCTCGAGCAAGCCCTCGGACAGTTTCTCGGGCAACCCGTCACTGCCGTGTGCTCCGGACGAACGGACGCCGGCGTGCACGCGCTGAACCAGGTCGTGCACCTGGACGCTGTGGTTGACCGCGAATCCTTTTCCTGGGTCCGGGGCACCAACCGCCATCTTCCGCCGGATGTCGCGGTCCAGTGGTGCCGGCCCGTGACGGCGCAGTTTCATGCGCGCAATTCGGCGATCGGCCGGCGCTATGTATACGTCCTGCTCGAATCCGCGGTGCGGCCGGCGCTCGAGGAGGGCCTGGTGGGCTGGACCTTCCGCACGCTGGACGGGCAGGCGATGCAGTCGGCTGCCGCCCACCTGATCGGTGAACATGACTTCAGCTCGTTTCGCAGCAGCGAATGCCAGTCCCCGACACCGGTGAAGACGCTCAAGCACATCACCATCACACGCCGCGGTGCCTATTGGCGGTTCGACTTCGACGGCAATGCGTTCCTGCACCACATGGTGCGCAACATCATGGGTTGCCTGGTTGCGGTGGGGCAGGGCCTGCAGGCCCCGGGCTGGATGGCCGAGGTGCTGGCGGCGCGCAGCCGCGACGCCGCGGCGCCCACTTTCGCACCCGACGGCCTGTACTTCGCCGGGCCGTACTACGATGCGTCGCATGACATCGCGCAACGCACGCCGGCCTTCGACTGGCTGCCCTGAGTGAACCGCACCCGCATCAAGATCTGCGGCCTGACGCGCGAGGCCGACGTGGCCGCGGCCGTCGATGTCGGTGCCGATGCGGTGGGCTTCGTGCTCTACGCGCACAGCGCACGCCACGTGACCCTGGACCGTGCGGTGGCGCTGGCGCGCGTCCTGCCGCCCTTCGTGACGCCTGTGCTGCTGTTCGTCAACGCGCGGCACGCCGAGGTCCAGGCCGGCTGCATGGCGTTGCCCCATGCAATGCTGCAGTTCCACGGCGACGAGACGCCGGCCGACTGCGAAGCCGCCGGCCGCCCGTACCTGCGCGCCGTGAGCATGAGCGCGGGCGTCGATTTGCTAGACTGGAACCATCGCTTCCACAGCGCCTGCGGGCTGCTCGTCGACGCTGCGGTCGAGGGCTACGGCGGAGGCGGCAAGGTTTTCGATTGGTCACTGCTTCCACCCGACGTTCCCGCTCATCGCCTCGTTTTGTCTGGTGGGTTGAGTCCTGCCAACGTGATCGATGGAGTGCTTCGCGTCCGGCCGTTTGCCGTTGACGTGAGCTCCGGCGTGGAAAGCGCGAAGGGCATCAAGGATGCCGCGCTGATGCGCCGGTTCTGCGAAGCGGTCCGTGAAGCCGATGCGAGGCGAGCGGACCTCGCTACATGACCCACCCCCGAGCACCTTAGGCGCCTCCCCATCGAGGGGGCACCGCCGGCGGCCTGGCTGAGCCAGATCCGCGGCGGTTGCCGGGAAAGACACGGATCCACACCGACATGTTGAGTTATCACCAGCCCGACGCCCGCGGGCACTTCGGGCCCTATGGCGGCACCTTCGTCGCCGAGACGCTGATCCATGCGCTGGACGAACTCAAGGCCGCCTACGAGCATTACCGGCGCGACCCCGAGTTCGTGGCCGAGTACAGGCACGAACTCAAGCATTTCGTCGGCCGGCCGAGCCCGGTCTACCATGCGGCGCGCCTGTCGCGCGAGATC
>Ga0209797_10000130_pt1 | contig 33582 bp, 30 predicted proteins | sample DOMMetBare3Fresh_2_FD_187472 | JGI IMG/M metagenome (GOLD analysis project Ga0209797, IMG submission 187472) | Wetland sediment microbial communities from St. Louis River estuary, USA, under dissolved organic matter induced mercury methylation -... | ecosystem: Environmental > Aquatic >... | reverse complement strand
CCAGGACCTGCGCACTCAGGACCTGCGCGCCCAGGACATGCGCGCCCAGGACCTGCGCACCCAGGACCTGCGCCCTCCGAAGATCGTCCGCACGCCGGCCGAATGGAGTGACGTCGCTGCCCAGCTGGACAAGGACGCCGAGCCCGGATCGATCGAGCGACTCAACCGGGCGACCGAGACGCTCTTTGCCAATATCACTGCCAGCCCGGTGCCGGTGCTGCTGCCATTCAATAGCGGACAGTTGCTGCGCGACGCCGCGGCCAGCACGCCCCAGGCCGCTGTTACCTATCTGATCGATGTGCGGCCGCCGCCCTTCTTCCAGGCCGGACCTGGTGGTTACGACACGGTTTTCTCGGTCCGCGCCAAGGATATGCCGGGCAGCGACGTGCAATTTTCCGGCCGCATCGACGTCCATATTTCGGGTTCCGCGCTGCTCTACGAGCTTGACGAGCCGGCCGGCATCATCGGCTGGCCGGTCAATGGCGGGCTCGGGGCCGATTTCCCCGGCATCAGGCGGCTCTACCTCGAGAGCAGCTTGCGCTACACCTTCGTGCGCTACGGCGTGCCCTATGCGGTGTCGATCGAGTGCCACGACGGCGGGACGCGCTTTCACAAGATGTCCTGCCGCGAGGCCGACAAGGTTGCCATCCGGACCCTCAAATCCCTCCAGGTGGCAGGCGGCACGCCGCAGCCGCAGTCCGGACCGGTCATCGTGGACACGATCGAGCGCCCGGAGGCGCCCTCGCCCGTATTTACCTACCACAGGCCGGGTGACATCCTGCCCGGCAGCGGCATGAGGGGACGATCGGGGCGGTCCGACTATACTGTCTATTCCAGGATGCGATTTCCCCTGGCGGAGACCCCGGCGTTCGCCAACTCGCAATCATTCATGCACTGGGGCGACTGCGACCAGACCGGGCGCGTGCAGATCGACAGGCTCGGCAATACGCCGCTCTATCGCTGCCGGGTCAACAGCCAGCTCTTGATCGCGGACGAGTCCGTCAACTACGCCTACCCCTGGCGCGACAATTTTTGCGAGCATCGCTTTTTCTTTGTCGGTGAATGTCCGGGCGGCCTCGGCCACCAAGGCCAGGACATTCGCCCGAGCTTCTGCAAGCAGCGCATCGAGGGTGCCAACCGCTGCGAGCCCTACCAGCACGACGTGGTCGCCGTGCGCGACGGCATCGTGCTACGCGCACCCGGGGAGGTCGCGCTTCATATCGTGACCAACACGGCCAACGAGCGCGTGCGCTTCCGCTATCTGCACATGTTCCCGAAGCACCTCGACCAGGACGGCATGCTGAGCGGACGCGCGGTGCGCGAGGGCGAGGTGATCGGCAAGGTCGGCAACTATTTCCGGCGCGAGCGGGCGACGACCTATCACCTGCATTTCGACATGCAGGTGCCGACCAAGCATGGCTGGGTCTTCGTCAACCCGTACATGTCGCTGGTCGCTGCCTATGAGCGGCAGATCGAGGGCCGCGGACGCGAGCTCGACCCCGATGGAACACCGATTGCCCCAGGCTCGGCGGCCCTGCCCCCATCCGTGTTAGCGCCAGAGGCCACCGCCACATTCGAGCCAGCACCCAGCCCCTGGTCCGTCCCGGACACGGCCGCCACAGCCGTCCCCGACGTCCCGGACACGCCGCCGCCCCCTGCTGTGGTCGCAGACGCTCCACCCGCTCCTGCCGTCGCGGATGCCGCAATCGCGGACACTCCACCCGCCGCAGATCCACCTCCCGCTGCAAATCCGGTCAAAATCGAGGTACAAACGAGCGTGACCTTCGGAATCGGTTCCGATACGGCGGCCCATGAGCGATCGCGTTCCAAGCAACCTTGATCTCAGCCGGCGCGCCGCGCTGCGGCTGGCAGCCAAGTCGCTTGCTGCCATGTCGCTTGCTGCCATGTCGCTTGCTGCCATGTCGCTTGCGGCCTGGAGCGGTCCGGCCCAGGCGCAAGGCGGACGCGTGCCGTTCCCGAAGTGGGTCGACTCGTTCCGGCCGCGGGCGCTGGCGCGCGGCGTATCGGAGGCGACCTACACGCGCGTGATGGGAGGCCTCAAGCCCGACACCTCGGTCTATGCGCTCGACCGCAGCCAGCCCGAATTCACCGAGACGCTCTGGCAGTACCTCAATCGCCGCGTCTCCGACTGGCGGATCACGGAGGGGCGCGACAAGGCCAAGGAACAGGAGGCTCTGCTCGGGCGCATCGAGCAGGATTTCGGCGTCGCCCGCGCGGTCATGCTGGGCCTGTGGGGAGTCGAGTCCGCTTACGGCGACCCCTACGTCCAGAAGAACCACATGCGGCCGATCTTCCCAGCGCTCGCGGCGCTCGCCTGGGGCGAGCCGCGGCGGCGAACCTACTGGGAACAGGAGCTGCTCAACGCGCTCGTCATCGCCGAGCGCGGCTGGGGCACGCCCGAGGAGATGCGCGGCTCCTGGGCGGGCGCCATGGGTCATACCCAGTGGATGCCGGAGGTGTGGCTCAACGTCGGCATGGACTATGACCGCGATGGCAAGGTCAGTCCGTTTGGGCGCCCCGACGACGCGCTGGCCTCGACCGCGCGCTACCTCATGAACCGGGGCAAGTATCGCCGCGGCGAGCACTGGGGCTATGAGGTGCGCGTGCCACAGGGCGCCAAGAGCGGCAACGCGTCGCGCTCCTACGAGGCCTGGACCAAAGCAGGCGTCGTGCGCGCCGACGGCAAGCCATTCCCGCAACCGAACGCGACCGCCAAGCTTTGGATTCCGGTGCCGGGCGGCCCTGGCTTCCTGCTCGGCCCGAACTTCTATGCGGTGCGCTCCTACAATCCGTCGATGAACTACACGCTCGCCATCGTGCACCTCGGCGACCGCATCATGGGCGGTCCCGAGGTCGCTCCCAAGTTCCCCGGCGGCGAGCGCGCCCCGACGCTCGCCGAGATCCAGGAAATTCAGCGCCGGCTGACCGCACTTGGCTTCGACACCGGCGGCAGCGACGGCCGGGTCGGCAACGGCACCATGCGGGCGGTGCGCGATTTCCAGCGCAAGATCGGGATGGCGCCCGCCGACGGCTACGCCGGCGTGAAGCTCCTGGCGCGGTTGCGCGAGACGCGCTGATCCGGTTCTATGGGGCCCTGCGGCCCTCCCCGAACCCAAGGATTGTCCCGTGACGACCACGAAAGCATCAACGACGACTGCTGCCCATCCGTCCCTGCGCGAGCTTGACCGACCGGTCAAGCTCACCGGCGCGAACGCGCCCGGCTGGGGCAGCGACGTGGTCGCCGAAACGCTGCGCGCTTTGGAGATCCCCTATATCGCGCTCAATCCGGGCGCGAGCTATCGCGGCCTGCACGACTCGATCGTGAACTTCCTCGGCAACGAGACGCCGCAGATGCTGCTCTGCCTGCATGAGGAGGTGGCGGTCTCGATCGCGCATGGCTACGCCAAGGTGACCGGCAAGGCGATGGCGGCGGCGGTGCACTCCAATGTCGGGCTGTTCCACGCCACCATGGCGATCTTCAATGCCTGGTGCGACCGCATGCCGGTCCTCATTCTGGGCGCGACCGGGCCGGTCGACGCCGCCAAGCGAAGGCCGTGGATCGACTGGATTCACACCGCCGCCGACCAGGGCGCCATCATCCGCAACTACACCAAGTGGGACGACCAGCCGGCCTCGCCGGCGGCGGCGCGCGAGTCGATCCTGCGCGCGCATTGGATCACCAACACCGCGCCGATGGGACCCACCTACATCAACCTCGACGCCGAGATGCAGGAGAACAAGCTCGCCGAGCCGCTCGCACCGATCGACGTCAAGCGCTTCCAGCCCGCGACCGTCACGGCGGCCGCGCCCGAGCTCGTGAAACAGGCGGCCGACCTGCTCAAAGCCGCCAAGAACCCGGTCTTTCTGATGGGCCGCGTGTCGCGCAGCCTGGACGGCTGGAACCATCGCGTGGCGCTCGCCGAAGCGCTCAACGCCAAGGTCATCACCGAGCTCAAGCTCGGCGCCGCTTTCCCGACCGATCATCCGCTGCACGCCGGCGCGCCCGGCGGCACCGCGCTCGGTCCCGACGCGCAGGCAGCCGTCCGTTCCGCGGATGTGATCGTCAGCCTCGACTGGGTCGATCTCGCCGGAGCCTTCAAGGCGACGTTCGGTGATACGCCTCCGCAGGCGAAGGTGATCGTGGTGAGCAACGACTTCCGCATCCACAACGGCTGGAGCATGGACTACCAGGGCCTGCCGCCGGCGGATGTGCTGTTGCCGGTCACGCCTGAGGAAGCTGTACCCGACCTGCTCAAGGCTGTCGGCGGCGGCAAGCCCAAGCCAGCGGTCGCGAAGAAGACGGAGATTCCGCCGCTCTCCACCGACAAGCTCGTCGTCAACGACCTGGTGCGTGCGCTGCGCACCGCGGTCGGCGAGCGCGACGTCACGCTCGCGCACATCTCGCTGTCGTGGGACGGCGCGACCTGGCCGTTCCGCCATCCGCTCGACTATGTGGGCTCGGAAGGCGGCGGTGGCGTCGGCGGCGGGCCCGGCAACACCGTCGGCACCGCGCTGGCGCTGAAAGGATCGGGCCGCATGACGATCGGCGTCTGCGGCGACGGCGACTTCATGATGGCCAACACCGCGCTGTGGACCGCGGTCCACTACAAGATCCCGATGCTGATCGTGGTCGCCAACAACCGCTCCTTCTTCAATGACGAGCTGCACCAGGAGCGCGTCGCGCGCATCCGCTCGCGCCCGGTCGAGAACCGCTGGATCGGCCAGCGCATCTCCGAGCCCGACATCGACATCGCGACGCTCGCCCGCTCGCAGGGCGCGCAAGGCTTCGGGCCGGTGACCAAGACCGGCGATCTGGTCGCGACCTTCAAGCAGGCGATCGCCGCCGTCGAGGCCGGCAATGTTGTCGTGGTCGACGTGCGGGTCGAGCCCGGCTATTCGGCGGTCGCGACGGCGGCGATGCTGCGCGGTACGGAGAAGAAATAAACAGCAATCAGGAGATAGCCATGGCTCACATCCGACATCTGGCTCTGGCTTTGGCGGGCGCCGCCTTGCTCGCCAGCCTCGCTCCGGCGTCGGCCCAGGACAAGCTGAAGCTGACCATCGGCCAGCGCGGCAACTGGGATACGGCGATCGCGCACCTCGGCTCGAAGGCCGGCATCTTCAAGAAGCACAATCTCGAACTCGAATTGCTCTACACCTCGGGCTCGGGCGAGACGCTGCAGCCGATCATCGCCGGCTCGGCCGACATCGGGCTTGCGGTCGGCACCCAGGGCGCGATGAGCGCCTATGCCAAGGGCGCACCGGTGCGCATCATCGGCGCCGAGGCAACCGGCGCCGCCGACTACTGGTACGCCAAGACGTCGTCGAACATCAGGACGCTCAAGGACACCAACGGCCGCACCATCGCGTTCTCGACCCAGGGCTCGTCCACGCAGGCGATCGTGCGGGCCTTCATCGACGAGTTCAAGCTGACGGCGAAGCCGGTGGCGACCGGCAACCCGGCCGCCACGCTCACGGCGGTCATGACCGATCAGGTCGACGTCGGCTGGGCCTCGCCGCCGTTCGGACTCAAGGAGATCGATGCGAACCAGATCCGCATCGTGGCGCGCGCGACCGAGTCTACGCTGGTACGCGACCAGACCGTGCGCGTCATCGTCGCCAACGTCGACGGACTGACCAAGCGCAAGAACGTCATCGAGCGCTTCATGACCGCTTATCGTGAGACGATCGATTACATGTATGGGAGCAATCCGCAGGTCATCAAGGATTACGCGGAATTCGTCGGCGCGCCGGAAGCGACCGCGAGGCGCGTGCGCGACGAGTTCTTCCCCAAGGCCCTCGTCGACCCCGACAAGATCAGCGGGCTCGATGCGCTGGTGAAGGAGGCGGTCAACCTCAAGTTCATCGACAAGCCCTTGACCGAGCAGCAGCTCGCCGAGCTCATTCAGATTCCGCCACGGAAGTAGCGGCGACGCAATCCCGTCGCCCCCCGCTTTATTCAGTAGCGGCAGCAGATCACGAAGTGCACTGGCCTGTTCGCGGGTCAGAACTTGGGCACCTTCCAGATTCGTCGCTAAACGTGAGAGCGGTCCGGCTTCGGAAATACCAGCTATTTTTGCCAAGTCCCGAAGCCGCCGCTCTATCGCAATCCGAAGCCCAGCCAATGACAGCGTTGGATCGTCGTTATAGATCATTTCGTAGATGGGTTGTTTTTCCTTTTCTGGCTGCGGTTCGGATAACAGACCCGCCTGCTGCGCCTCCTCCGTCGCATTCTGGAGGTCGTCGCGAAACTCCACCTTTAGACCGCCCGGCAACTCTGCGCTCTTAATTATAGTCGGAACATGCCGCCACCACGGGGATAGGACAGCGGCAGCAACAATCAATAGTCCAAGGGAAATAGCACTGACAGGCTTGATGAACGTGTCGACAAGCACCAGCAGCAGCGCAACTGTGGCGACCCAATGCTGATACCGAATATTTCTGACCCAGTCTTGAAGGGACCTGATCTGCAATTCTATCCCCATCGAGCAAGTTCAACGAGAAAATATATCACCCATCAAATGCCTCGCGCGTTCGAGGAGCGCAATCATCATAAGTCTGCGCTTCAACCCGATGCCGATCTAGTTACGCCAGAAATCCTTGACCCGCGTCCCTGGTCTCGCGCAAAGCACCCCCTTGAAAGTATCTATATCTAGAACCCAAAAATCCAATCAGATCGTCGTCGGCCAGATGGCGTGAATCCGATTTCTGCCATTCGACCTCAGCCGTTTGCCGCGCTTGAGGAACAAGGGCGCGCCTCCTGCCGGTCGCTGCTACGCCACCAACCTGAACCCAACCACCACAAAGTGACAATCAAACGTGTATGCAAGCCGAATTCGCGTGCGCTTCATGATCGCAAAACTGGTGGCATCGACCGCCGACAGCTTGTGTAAATCGGCGCGTCGAAAATATTGCCACGCCTGCTCCAAATCGCGCAGCTCGCAAGGAAGGATTTCCACGATTCCCGGCTTGTGGATGGCTTCTCTCCACGCCAGAGCCACATCCCGGCTGGCGTTCCGATCGAGAAATGTAAATGTCTCGATGACGACAGGAACAGAGGTATGAAGCTTCGCGCCTGCGCCGCGCAGCAGCTCCCATTGCTCTCGCGCGCGCGTATGAAGCGGATCTCGCGAAAGCGCGAGAGCGATCCACGCCCCGCTGTCAACGAAAACCGCCTCCCCTTGCCGCATCAGGGCTCGTCGTGAACGCTGTCGTGTTCGACGGACGTGCGCTTGGGCTCACCGTCCCAGATCGCAACTGGACCTTCGGTCAACGGCTTGAGCACGACCTTGCGGATTGCCTCGCGGACCAGATCGGCAACGCTGCGCCCCGACCGCGCGGCCGCTTTGCGCAGCGCGTCCAGTTCCTCCTTGCGAAGATAGATCAGGGTCTTTTCCATCATATGTCACTTTAATATAGTCTTCGACATATATCAAGCTCGCTGTGCCGGCGCCGGCGGCTCCCGATGCTGCGCGGTTGGTCGCGCCCCGTATCCCTTTGTGGAGGCAAACAAGAACATCTCATGAATATTGTCAGGTCGAAAGGCCGCGCATGCCGATCATTCGGCCTAGCCAAGCGCGCGCTGCGTGCCCACATCGAGGCAGCGGCCCCGCGAAGCCGACCGACGAGGACGATCGATAACGGACAAGGCACGAAACCAAATCGCGTGGGCGCGGTTGCAACGATGAACGACGCTTCTCCCTCCGGCGGGAGCACAATATGCGCAGGAGATCCACATGCGCCGAATGATCCCGAAGACGATCCTGGCCCTCGGTGCGGTAACGGCCCTGTCGATGATGAGCCATCCTGCCCAGGCACAGTACGCGCACTGTCTGCCGGGCCGCGGCTGTGTGCCGACGACCCAGGCCAGCTACAACGCGTGCCTCCAACTGGCACGGCAGCGCGGCTGGACAGACTCGGACAACTCACGACGAGGCGGCGGTCGCGGCCTCGACGCGTTCATCTACCAGTGCCTCACCGGCAGGATTCCAAGATAGGCGTCGCGGGGGATCGTGGATTGCGCGCGCCCGGCGCTCGCCGGCTCATTGTCCGACGATGTCTGGCCACGACAGCAGCGGACGACCTCAAATCGTGAACGTCTCGTGCGTCGAGGGATGGAACATCTCCTCCGGCGTCACGAGGCGTGGCGAGAGGCCCTCGGAGTGGTGGTGGCGAAGGAACGTCTCCAGCACCTTGCGATTGGGCGCGAGACCATAGGACCAGAAATCGTGCCCCATCAGCTCGCGTGCAGCCTTGAGCTGCTCGTCGACGAACGGCAGCGTGCATTTGCTGGTCGCGGTGTCCTCGAGCTCTTCAAGACACTTCGCTTTCGCCTGCTCGAACGCCTTGAGCACGGCCGCCGGCAGCCACGGATGCTGCGCCACCAGCGTGCGGCGGATGCCGGTCACATGCATGATCGGAAAGATGCCGGTGCGCTTGAAGTAATCCTTGCCGGCCGCGATCGGATCGGGAAACAGCCAGCCGATGTTGGGATTGTTCTTCGCCGCCAGCCGCGGCACGCGCGGCGCGATGAAGGCGTCGATGGCGCCCTCCTCCAAGAGCTGCGAGATCGTCTTGCCCTCGGGCGCGTTCTCGAGCCGCACGCCGGGCGGCAGCTTGATGGTGATCTTCTCAGGCCTACTCGGATCATCGATGCCGCCGCGCACCCAGATCACGTCGGACGGCTTGACGCCGTAGTCATCCTCCAGGATGGCGCGCGCCCAGACACAGGCCGTGAGCTGGTATTCGGGCAGGCCGATGCGCTTGCCCTTGAGGTCTTCGGGCTTCTTGATGCGGTCGGTGCGCACGTAGATCGAGTTGTGGCGGAACGCGCGCGACACGAAGGCCGGCACCCCGACATAGGGGCAGTCACCCAACGCGGTCTTCACCGTGAAGCTCGACATCGACAATTCGCAAATGTCGAAGTCGAACGTGCGGAAGGCGCGAAAAAAAATCTCCTCGGGCGGCAGTTGCATGAACACCGGGTCGACCCCGTCGATCTGGACTGAGCCGTCGAACAGGGGGCGCGCCCGGTCGTAATTGCCGATCGCCACGGATAGCTGAAGTTTCGACATTTTCCCTCAATCTTTCTGCAAGCTTTGTGGTGGTTAGATAGCCTTCCCCGAGCAGGAGGGGCAACCATGCTGACGTCCATTGTTGGGTTTTTTCGCCTCGGCGCCGCGCTGCTTCTCGCAGCCCTGCTCCTGCAATGGCTGTTGTTGCCGGCCGGCGCCGACGACCGCGCCGACTTCCAGGCCGCATTCAAGCTTGCAGCCGCACAATATCAAGTCGCGCTGAAGACACTCGAAACCAGGGGACGCGAGGAAACAGCGGCCGAGGTCGCCCGGCTGCGACAGGCAGTGCAGGCCGTCATCGAGCAATTCGATGCAAACCAAGCCGCGCTACGCGTAGACCAGAACTACGCCGGTCTGCTCATGCAAGTCGATGCCAGCATTGTGGGCGCCTTGCTCGTGATCGACTTCGGCAGCCGCGAAGCGGCGCGCGATGCGCTCATGCCGATCGGACAAACCTTGTCGGAGCTTGGCGCCCGTGCCGCGCGGACCGATTGATTGCAATCGCGCATAGGACATAAGCCTGCTCAAATTTTTTCGATTATAAATGTTCGACACGGCGGTATGCTTTGCTATAGTCGCGCGCCATTCGCTGACCGGATACCCCATGCGCCTCGCGACAGCCGTTGCGGAACGAAATGAGCCTCAGACCGATCTTGGCGCTCTGTCTGCGCATGCCAAGGACGCGAGCGAATTTCTCAAAGCGCTGGCGCATCCGAACAGATTGTTGATCTTGTCCATCCTGTGCGAGGGAGAACGGTCGGTGACCGAGCTCGAGCAGTTGCTCGCGCTGCGGCAGCCGACCGTGTCACAACAGCTTGCGCGACTGCGCGTGGATGGCCTGGTGAAGGCGCGGCGCCAAGGCAAGACAATCTATTACAGCCTCGGCAGCAACGATGCGCGCATCATCGTCGAGGCGATGGGCCGCGTGTTCGGAAGCCGCCGCTGAACATCGGACGCGGGGTGCGCTAGGTCGGCATCGCGATATCGATCAGCCTGAGCTGCACGCGCTCCTCGCCCTGCCAGCGGTCGACCGCCAGGCATCCGGCGGCATGCACCTGAAGCCCGCGGCTTTGCATGAGCGCCGACCCCAAGCTCTGGCCGGCCGCGCGAAACGCGATGGCGTTGACCATGGCACCGTCGCCGGCGCGCAGCCGCACCCGGATGTGCGCCTGACCGACCTCGTCCGCATACGCGATGGTGTGCGCCGGCAGCGCCACCACGGGCTCGGGATTGCCCGCCCCGAACGGGCCCGCGCGCCCGATCGTCGCCACGGTCTCGCTGGTCGCCGCGGCCGCCGTGAGCGCGCCGTCGATCAGCAGCGCATCCACTCGCCGGGACGCCGCGACGGCGGCGCCGAGGGCCTCCTCGAGGTAGGCGCGAAACGCCGAGAGCGCAGTCTTGCGCAGCGTGACGCCGGCCGCCATGGCGTGACCGCCGCCTTTGACCAGCAGACCCTCCTGCACCGCGTGACGCACCGCGCGGCCAAGATCGACGCCCGCGATCGAGCGCCCCGAGCCGGTGCCGAGGCCGCCCGGCTCGAGCGCGATCGCAAACGCCGGCCGGCCGAACTTCTCTTTCAGGCGCGCGGCGACGAGCCCGACCACGCCAGGGTGCCATCCTTCGGCGGCGGTCACGACGACCGCGCCCTTGTCCTCGGCGCCGAGCGCGGCCATCGCTTCCGCCTCGGCTTGCGCCACGGTCGCAACCTCGATCGCCTGGCGCTCGCGGTTGAGCCGGTCGAGCTCGGTGGCGATGCGCGCAGCGTCCACCTGGTCCTCGTTGAGCAGGAGATCGACCCCGAGCGTCGCCCGCCCGATGCGACCGCCGGCATTGATGCGAGGACCGAGCAGGAAGCCGAGGTGCCATGGCTCCGGCGGCCCGGACAGGCGCGCGATATCCATCAGCGCGGTGAGCCCGACATTGTCGCGCCGGCGCATCGCCAACAGGCCCTTAGCGACGAACGCGCGGTTGAGGCCCTTGAGCGGCACGACGTCGGCGACGGTTCCGAGCGCCACGAGATCGAGCAGGCCAAGGAGATCGGGCGCCGGCCGTTGCGACGTCCAGAACCCGCGCGCGCGCAGCTCGCGATTGACCGCGATGAGGGTCATGAACACGAGGCCGACGGCGGCGAGATGGCCAAGCCGCGACAGATCGTCTTGCCGGTTCGGATTGATGACCGCAATCGCCTGCGGCAGGGTCTCGTCGGCGAGGTGGTGGTCGATCACGATGGTCTGCATGCCGAGACGGGCGGCCTCGGCGAGCGGCTCGTAGCTGGTGGTGCCGCAATCGACCGTCACAAGCAGCGTCGCGCCGCGTTCCGCAAGCCCGCGCACGGCCTCGACGTTGGGCCCGTAGCCTTCGAACAGGCGGTCGGGAATGTGGATGATCGGCGCGAGCCCGGCATAGCGCAGGAAACGCGCCAGCGTCGCGGCAGAGGTCGCGCCGTCGACGTCGTAGTCGCCGAAGATCGCAACCGTCTCGCCGCGCTCGACCGCCTCGGCGATGCGCACGGCCGCTGCCGCCATGCCGGCGAGCGTATTGGGGTCGGGCATCAGCGCCCGCACGGTCGGGTCGAGGAACGCGACCGCGTCTTCGACCTCGACGCCACGACCGGCGAGCACACGCGCCAACAGCTCGGGCAGCTCATGGCGCTGCACGATCGCAAGCGCGCGCGCCGAGCCGCGCTCGTCGAGCCGGTCGCGCCAGACGCGGCCGGTCGCGGAACGCTCGACACCGAGGAAGTGGCGGCGCGCCGGAATGGTCGCTTCGGCCAAGGCGATGGTCATCGGCTCCGCCGCAAACAATGAAACGACAGTCACATCTCAGCGCGAGAGAATCAGCTCTCGGCGAGAGAATCAGCCGGTGATGATAAGCGAAAAAGACGCAGGCTGGATAGCCGCCGTCCTTCGTCCCGCGGCGGATGTTGAGGGCGCGAGCCTCAGTCCAGATGGAACTTCTCAAGTTGCCGGTGCTGAGCCAGGATCCGGCGCACCGTCCCGGTGACCGAGCGCATCACCACGGTCTCGGTCTCGATGATGTCCTTGCGGAATCGCACCCCGCGCAGCATGGCGCCATCGGTCACGCCGGTTGCCGCGAACAGGCAGTCGCCCTTCACCATGTCCTCGATCTCGTAGCGCTTGCGCGGATCGGTGACGCCCATCTTGGCAGCGCGCTCGCGCCGCTCCTCGGTGTCGAGCACGAGCCGGCACTGCATCTGGCCGCCGATGCAGCGCAGCGCCGCCGCCGCCAGCACGCCTTCCGGCGCGCCGCCGATACCCAGATAGATGTCAATGCCGGTCGAGTCAGGCTCCGCCGTGTGGATGACGCCCGCGACGTCGCCATCCGTGATCAGGCACACGGCGGCGCCGACCTTGCGCACGGCGGCGATCATGTCGGCGTGGCGCGGCCGGTCGAGAATGAGCGCCGTGATATTCTCCGGCTTCACGCCCTTGGCCTTGGCGAGCTTGAGGATGTTGTCACCGGCCGGAGCGTCAAGATCAACGATCCCCTTGGGATAACCGGGGCCGATCGCGATCTTCTCCATGTAGACGTCGGGCGCGTGCAGCAGCGTGCCTTCATCCGCCATCGCGACGGTGGCGATCGCACCCGGCATGTTCTTGGCGCACAGCGTGGTGCCCTCGAGCGGATCGACCGCGATATCGACCTTCGGGCCCTTCTTGGTTCCCACCTCCTCGCCGATGAACAGCATCGGCGCCTCGTCGAGCTCGCCCTCGCCGATCACGACGGTGCCGTGGATCGGCAGGTTGTTGAGCTCGCGTCGCATGGCGTCGACCGCCGCCTGGTCGGCGGCCTTCTCGGCGCCGCGCCCGCGCAGCCGTGCCGCGGACACCGCCGCGCGCTCGGTCACGCGCACGATCTCGAGCGAGAGGATGCGCTCCAGCAGCATATGCGGCTGGACGGTAATCGAGGATCCGCCCTCGCGTTCCTGCTTGCTCATGCTCTCGCCCCTTCGTCAGCTCTTTTCAATTCGGATCACTTGTGGCTTCTCGGCAATGACGCCGTCGCGCTCGATCGCCGCCAGCGCCCGACGCACCGCGTCCTCGCTGGTCGCGTAAGTGATGAGCGCGACCGGGGCAGGCTTGCTCACGCTGCGCGGATCCTCGCCGCCATGCGGCTGCCGGTCGCGACCGCGCTGCACGATCGATTCAAGCGAGATGTTCTCGTCCGCCATGCGGCGCGCGATCGTTGCGGCGGCTCCGGGACGATCGACGGCGGCAAGCCGGATGTAGTAGCCGCCCTCATGGCGCTGGATCGGCGCGCGCTGCGGCTTGGTGAGGCTCGCGACCGGCCGCCCGAACGTGGGCGCACGCCGGCCTGCCGCAAGATCGGTGAGATCGGCGACCACGGAAGCGGAGGTCGCCGCGCCGCCGGCGCCAGGCCCCATGAGGGTGAGCTCCATGGTGTCGGCGTCGATCGCAACCGCGTTGGTGACGCCGTCGATACGGGCGATCACGGTGCCCTGTCGCACCATGGTGGGATGAACGCGCTGCTCGATGCCGGCGGCTGTGCGCTGCGCGACACCCAGGAGCTTGACCCGGTAGCCAAGCTCATCGGCGGCTTCGAGATCGGCAAGCGAGATCGACTCGATGCCCTCGACATGCACCGCCTCGGCGTCGACCTCGGTGCCGAAAGCGAGGCTGGTGAGGATCGCAAGCTTGTGGGCGGTATCAAACCCGCCGACGTCAAAAGTGGGATCGGCTTCGGCATAGCCGAGCTTCTGCGCTTCCTTCAGGCACGCCGCAAACGACAGGCGCTCCTGGTGCATGCGCGTGAGGATGTAGTTGCAGGTGCCGTTGAGGATGCCGTAGACGCGCGAAATCTGGCTGCCGCCCAATCCCTCGCGCAGCGTCTTCACGATCGGGATGCCGCCGGCCACCGCGGCTTCGAAGCAGAGCGCCGCGTTGGTCTGCTCGGCGAGCCGCGCCAGTGCAACGCCGTGCCGCGCCAGCAGCGCCTTGTTGGCAGTGACCACGGAACGGCCGGCGCCGAGCGCCGCCTCGACCGAGCTCTTGGCCGGATCGCCCTCCCCGCCCATCAGCTCGACGAAGACGTCGAGGCCTCCCGCGCGCGCAAGCTCCATTGGGCTGTCGATCTTGCGCACGCCTGAAAGGTCGAGCGCCGGATCCTTGGGCGGGTCCTTGGCGGCGTAGGCCACAAGCTCGATCGGTCGGCCGGCGCGCTCGGCGAGCGCCGCGCGCGAGCGCATGATCATGGCCGCCACGGCCGAACCGACCGTGCCTAGTCCGGCGAGGCCCACTCTGAGCGGTTCGACCATGAAGGAATCCGGAATGCCGTGAACGTCTAGTGCCGCCGATTTGAAGTTCCTACAGCGGTTGAAGCAAACTCCGTTAGGAACTTCAAATCGAAAAGCGGCACTAGGATCCTACGATTTGCTAGTGCCCCTTTGCTTCCGAAGTTCGTGTCAGAGGTTGCCGCCATGTATCACGAACTTCGGAAGCGGGGCACTAGCCGCGCTTGGCGAGCGGCACCACGTTGTGCAACTTTTCCGGACCGGTTTCAAGAAAGCGGCGGATATTGCGGGCCGCCTGGCGGATGCGCTGCTCGTTCTCGACCAGCGCGATGCGGACAAAGCCTTCGCCACGCTCGCCAAAGCCGGTGCCCGGCGATACTGCAACCTCGGCCTTTTCGACCAGCAGCTTCGCGAAGTCGACGCTGCCGAGCGTCTGGAACGGTTCCGGGATCGGCGCCCAGGCAAACATCGAGGCTCGCGGCGGCGGCACCGGCCAGCCGGCGCGGCCGAAGGAATCCACCAGCACGTCGCGGCGGCGCTTGTAGATCGCACGCATCTCCCGGATGCAATCCTCCGGACCGTTCAGCGCCGCGGTCGCCGCCACCTGGATCGGCGTGAAGGCGCCGTAGTCGAGGTAGGACTTCACGCGCCCCAGCGCCGAGATGATGCGCTCGTTGCCGACCGCGAAGCCCATGCGCCAGCCCGGCATCGAGAACGTCTTCGACATCGAGGTGAACTCGACCGCGATATCCATCGCGCCCGGCACCTGTAGCACCGACGGCGGCGGCTGATCGTCGAAATAGACCTCCGCGTAGGCGAGATCGGACAGGATGAAGATGCCGTGCTTCTTCGCGAACGGCACCAGATCCTTGTAGAAGTCGAGATCGGCCACATAGGCGGTCGGATTGGACGGATAGCAGACCACGACCGCCAGCGGCTTGGGAATCGAGTGCACGATCGCGCGTTCCAGGATCGTGAAGAATTCCGGCGTCGGCTCGGACGGAACCGAGCGAATCACCCCGCCGGCCATCAGGAAGCCGAAGGCATGGATCGGGTAGCTCGGATCAGGCACCAGCACCACATCGCCTGGCGCGGTAATGGCCTGCGCCACGTTGGCGAATCCCTCCTTGGAGCCAAGCGTGGCGATGACCTGGGTCTCGGGATTGAGCTTCACGCCGAAGCGGCGTCCATAGTAGGCCGCTTGCGCCCGGCGCAGCCCGGCGATGCCCTTGGAGGCCGAATAGCGGTCGGTCCTCGGCTTGCCGAGCGTGTCCTTGAGCTTCTCGATCACATGGGCGGGCGCCGGCAGATCGGGATTGCCCATCCCGAGATCGATGATATCGGCGCCCGCGTTGCGCGCGATCGCCTTGGCGCGGTTGACCTGCTCGAACACATAAGGCGGCAGGCGGCGGATGCGATGAAATTCTTCCATGGGGCTATGGTTCTTGGCTCTGGTCCTGCGCGACCAGCCAACGGGCCGACGCAGGGCTTTGTATCACGGGTTGGGGGCGGTGCCAGCGGCCGATATGCTTCCGGTCGCCGCCGGCTCGGGCTTTTTCTTCTTTGCGGCCGGCTCGGCGACCTTCTTTTTCGCCGGCGCCTCGGCCTTCGGGGCGAGCCGCGCGGCGCGATCGCGGGTGGCGATCAGATCGTCCTTCAGCTTCTTCCTTTCGGCCTCGTTGAGCGGCGCATCGGCTCGCGCCGGCGGCCGGTCATGGACCGCGGGAAATTCCGCCGGGCTCTCCGAACGCGCTGGCACCCTCTCGGGCAGGCCACCCACCGAGGCGGGCAAGCTGTCCGCGATATGGGTGGTACAGCCAGCCAAAGCCGTCACGGCGGCCAGCACAAACGCCGTCAATAGACCGGTCATTCCGGTTGATAATCGTATTCGCGCCATGGACTGTACGTGGGGGATTGCGCTGTGACCTGCCGGCGAGGCCCGAGCAAAACCGGCGTTGCATACCCAACTGATTGGCCTATTTGACAAATATTTCGCTAATATATGTCCAAAGCAAGGTGGGTCAGCTAGCCGGCAGTGGTTAACGGCCCGAGACGGGCAGATCAAACGGACCGGTGCGGCGCGCCCCTCTTATTTGATCTGTCATAAGAGGACGGAATCTTGCATTGCCCTGGCCAACCATGGCCATGCCACCAAGGCATGCTCCAGAGCGGACAATCTCCTGAGCGGACAATCGAGGCCCCCACGTGAATGCCCCACCTGCCACATCCCTCGACCTGGAGGAGCTCGCCAAGAACCTGGCCCGCATGATCGAAGAGGGCGGCAAGGCGCTGGCCGCCTATATGAAGCCGCGCGAGCAGGGCCACATCGAGGGCGAGCACGCGGAGTTCGTCGACGCGGTGAAGGCGCTCGGCCAGGTCGCTCAATACTGGCTGCAGGACCCGCAGCGCGCGGCCGAGCTGCAGCTTTCGCTCGGCAAGTCCTATCTCGATCTGTGGGCGAGCTCGGTCAAGCGCATGGCTGGAGAGCCGGCCGGCCCCGTGATCGAGCCCGACGAGCGCGACAAGCGCTTCGCCGATCCTGACTGGTCACGCAACCAGTTCTTCGATTTCCTCAAGCAGGCCTACCTGCTGACGACGAAATGGGCCAACCACCTCGTGACCGACGCCAAGGGCCTTGATCCGCTCACGCTGCAGAAGGCCGAGTTCTATGTCCGGCAGATTTCGAACGCGATCGCGCCGTCGAACTTCGTGCTGACCAATCCCGAGCTCTTGCGCGAGACGATCGCGTCCAACGCCAGCAACCTGGCGCGCGGCATGCACATGCTGGCCGAGGACATCGCGGCCGGCGATGGCGAGCTGCGCATCCGGCAGACCGATCCGCGCATGTTCGAGGTCGGCCGCAATCTCGCGATCACCGCCGGCAAGGTCGTGTTCGAGAACGACCTGATGCAGCTTATCCAGTATGAGCCAGCCACACCGACGGTGCTCAAGCGGCCGATCCTGATCGTGCCGCCCTGGATCAACAAGTTCTACGTGCTCGATCTCACGCCGGAGAAATCCTTCGTCAAATGGTGCGTCGATCAGGGCCTGACCGTGTTCATCGTCTCGTGGGTCAATCCCGACGAGCATCTCGCCAAGAAGACGTTCGAGGATTACGTCAACGAGGGCCCGCTCGCGGCGCTCGGCGCGATCAAGCAGGCAACCGGCGAAAGCAAGGTGCATGCAATCGGCTATTGCGTCGGCGGCACGCTGCTTGCCGTCACGCTCGCCCACATGGCGTCCAAGCGCGATCACCGGGTTGCCTCCGCGACGTTTTTTGCGAGCCAGGTCGACTTCACCTATGCGGGCGACCTCAAGGTGTTTGCCGACGAGGAGCAGATCGCGGCGCTCGAGCGCCAGATGGCCGAGCGCGGCTATCTCGACAGCCGCAAGATGGCGAACTCGTTCAACCTGATGCGATCGAACGACCTGATCTGGCCGTATGTGATCAACAACTACTTCAAGGGCAAGGAGCCGATGCCCTTCGACCTGCTGTACTGGAATTCCGATTCCACGCGCATGCCGGCGGCCAATCATTCCTTCTATCTGCGCAACTGCTATCTCAACAACAATCTGGCGCGCGGCCAGATGATGATTGAAGGCAAGCCGATCAATCTCAGGCAGATCAAAGTGCCGGTCTACAATCTCGCCACGCGGGAGGATCACATCGCGCCGGCCAAGTCGGTGCTGCTCGGCTCGACCTATTTCGGCGGCCGCGTGCGCTTCGTGCTGGCCGGCTCCGGCCATATCGCGGGTGTCGTCAATCCGCCGGGCAGGCACAAATACCAATACTGGGACGGGCCGAAGCCGTCCGCCAGCGCCGATGTCGACGAGTGGCTCGCCAAGGCCAAGGAGCATCCGGGCTCATGGTGGCCGGACTGGCTCGCCTGGCTCAAGAAGCTCGGCGCCGAGGAGGTGCCGGCGCGCAAGCCCGGCGACGGCAAGCTCAAGGTGATCGAGGACGCGCCGGGACGCTATGTGAAGGTGCGGGATTAGGCATCTGCCGCTGAGCAGTGCTCGTAGGGTGGGCAAAGGCGTTTGCACTGCATTTCCATGAAGCGGAACCTGTCGTGCGCCGTGCCCACGCGTTCTTGCGCGGTTTGCTTCGATCTGTGACGCGTGGGCACGGCGCTATGTTGTGCACTTGGAGATGCATATGCGCGCGTTCCGCGCCTTTGCCCACCCTACGGCGGAGTTTTCTGTTCAGTCCATCACGGAAACAGCGCGACCTGATCGATCCCCATCGTCTCGGCAAGCCCCAGCATCGCGTTCATGTTCTGCACCGCCTGGCCTGACGCGCCCTTGGTGAGGTTGTCGAGCGCCGAGCAAATGATGGCGCGGCCGGGTATGCGATCCTTGGCCACGCCGATGAAGGTCATGTTCGAGCCGCGCACGTGGCGGGTCTGGGGCATGCGGCCGAACGGCAGTACGTGCACGAACGGCTCGCCTGTGTACGCCTTGTGCAGGATCGCATGCAGGTCTTCCGGCGACGCCTTGTCGCTGCGCACATAGATGGTCGAGAGAATGCCGCGGTTCATCGGCACGAGATGCGGCGTGAAGGTTGCGACCACCTCGCGTCCCGCGGCCTTGCTGAATTCCTGGTCGAGCTCGGCCATGTGCCGGTGGTGGCCGACCCCATAGGCGTGGAAGCCCTCGGAGACTTCCGAGAACAGCATCTCCTCCTTGGCGGCGCGACCGGCGCCGGTCATGCCCGACTTCGCGTCGATGACGATCTCGTCGGGATCAATCGCTTTCGCCTTCAGAAGCGGAATGAGCGGCAGCTGCGCACAGGTCGTGTAGCAGCCCGGATTGGCGACGAGCCGCGCCTTGGCGATCGCGCCCCGATAGACCTCGGTGAGGCCGTAGACCGCCTCCTGCTGCAGCTCGACCGCATGGTGCTCGTGGCCATACCAGCGCGCATAGGCGGCCGGATCGGCGAGCCGGAAGTCGGCCGAGAGATCGACCACGCGCGTCTTGGGCGCCTTCGCCAGAAGCTCCTTGATCACCTTCTGGGTGGTCGCATGCGGCAAGGCGCAGAAGACGAGATCGAGGCCCGCTCCCGTCCAATCGAGCCCGTCGAGCGAGACGAGCTTCGGCAGCGCGAACGGCGCGAACTGCGGAAACACATCGCCCATGTGCTGGCCGGCGCGGCGATCGGCGGTGAGCAGCGCGATCTCGACGTGCGGGTGGCGAATGAGCAGCCGCAACAGCTCGGCGCCGGTATAGCCCGACGCCCCGAGCACTGCGATCCTGGTCTTGATCCTGGTCTTGGCGGTATCAGCCATGGGTCAATCCTTCGTGGTCAGGACGACGAGGATCGGCGCGGGGGAAATGAAGGTGTGCCGCGGGACCCTCGGCGGCACGGGTGACGATCACTAATCGCCGACCCGCGCCGAACGGGCGCGGCGGCGGCGAATATGGGTCATGATCATCGTCATAGGCGGGCGGTATAACGGCCCCGTGGGTCAGGGTCAAGAAACGGCGGGGGATACCCGCGCTGCGCGATGTCGAGCGGAACGATCCTGGCCGTTGGCGCAGGTCACCGCCGCTCTGGCTATTTGTACCAATGAGTGGTACACTAGCTCAAGAAGCGGAGGCGCCTGCATGATCGTCTCGTTCCGGGATGCTTGGCTGCGCAACTTCTTTGTCGAGAATATCCGAGCCAAGGCGATTCCGGCGAACTTGGAGACCCGGCTGTTTCGAAAGCTGCAGATGTTGGACGACGCCACCACCGATGCCGATCTTCGTACGCCGCCCAGCAATCACTTTGAGAAGCTGAAGGGCGCGCTCGTCGGGTGGCATTCGATCCGGGTGAATGAGCAGTGGCGTCTGGTATTCCGCTGGCATGGCGGCAGAGGCGAGGCCTCAGAGGTTTATCTCGACAATCACAGCTATCGATGAGGTGAACAATGCTCATGACCAAGCGTAAGCCGGCCAGCGTCGGCGAGATCCTGGTCGAGGAGTTCATGCAACCACTCGGCCTGACGCAGGGCGACGTTGCGGATGCGATGGGCGTGCCGCGCAAGCACGTCAACGAATTGTGCAACGATCGGCGCGCGATAACCGCCGATACCGCCCTCATGCTGGCGCGCGTGTTCGGTAACAGCGCTGATTTCTGGCTAAACGTGCAACGCCGGACCGACCTGTGGGAGGCCCTGCATTCGCCAGAGCGCCGCCAGCGTATTGAACGCGCGCGACGCCTGCGCCCGGCTGCCGCGTGAGTTTGTTGGCCGGAAACGGGACTGTCGCGCGTCTCCTCCGGCCATCGCCAAACGTTAAATTTTGTCCATGCGGTTGCGTCCCGCGCGGCGAGCCGCCTAATGACAATCATGCACTGGCTCCGCACCACCGGCCGACTGCCGCGCGCGCTCCTGGCGGCGCTGTTCGGCCTCATGAGCTTCGTGCACCTTCCGATCATGACCACCGCCAAGGCGGGCTTTTCCCCGGCCCCGATGACAATCGCTCAGGCCGATCACGCGGGCCATCACGATCATGCGCATCATCACGGGCATGACCAGCCGCCGCCCGCGCAAGACGCTCCCTCGGCCTGTCAGATCATCTGCCTGGCGCTCGGCTGCTTTCAGTCGCTGACGCCCGGTCATGGCGATGCGCCCTTGCTGCAATCGCTGGCGCTTGGTCAGCTTTGCCCGACACCGAGCCGCGCCATGCGGCCCGCGCTGGCGGACCCGGCCGTCCCGCCTCCCCGTCTCCAAGCCTGATCCAACTGACAATTCGAACAACGCAGTCACTTCGGCGTCGCGCTTCGAACGAGCGGACGCTCAACCTGGATCGATTGGAGACAACACCATGAAGAAAGCAATCGTTATCGCTGTTGCCGGTCTCACGCTCGCTGGCGGCATTGCCTATGCCCAGATGCAGCACCCGGGCATGCAAGGTCACGGCCCCATGATGCAAGGGCAAATGATGCAAGGGCAAATGCCCGGCGGCATGATGGGCAAAGGCCACGGCATGATGGGCCAAGGTGGCCAAGGCATGATGGGTCAAGGCATGATGGGCCAAGGCATGGATGGTCACGGCGCGATGGGCCAGCATGCCGGCATGCAGCCGAAAGGCGACCGCGGTCCGTCAAGCCTCGCCTTCCACGGCATCAATCTGAAAATGCATGAAGGGATGGACATCACCTTCACCGGCAACACCGACGTCGACTTCGTCAAAGGCATGATCCCGCACCATCAAGGCGCGATCGACATGGCCAAGACAGTCATCGCCTTCGGCAAGGATCCCGCGGTGAAGAAGCTCGCCGAGGAGATCGTCAAGGCGCAGGAGGGCGAGATCGCCCTCATGCAGGAATGGCTGAAGAAGAACGAGCGATAACGCCGTTCAAGTGCGCCGGCGGAGATACCTCCGCCGGCGAAATTCGAGAGCCGACGTGCTGGCACACATCACCATGACCATTATTCAGCACCGTTGTTGTTCGTCAGCCCCGAGATCGAGCAGCGAACGGGACTCGAATACCAGTCAGCCCAATCCGCCCTAAGAACAGCCATATCTGCGACAGAGTGCGGGCCAAGGCTAAGCCGCCATCAAGCCGCACGGAGCCGCCATGGATCGAGATGCGCTCATTCACCGCCTCGCCGAAACGATTGCCGGCGACAAAGCCTTGCTGCTCAACGGCTGGACCCATCTTGTGCTGGTAAGCCGGTTCGGAGCCGGCACGCTCGACATGACCGGCTTCTGCTATACGAATGATGGTCGCGCCGTGCCGGTGTCGCCCAAGGATTTCTCCATCTTCGGTGTGCTCGAGCAGTTGCGCGACGCGATGGCCCAGGTCGATGGCAAGAAGCCGTGGATTGCAGCGCTCTTTCGCATCGAGCGAGAGACTGGCAAGCTCGCCACGGAATTCGAGTACGAGCAGGCTGAACGCTGGGCGGTGACGCCCGCCAACGTGAAGGCCCGCGCCCGCGAGTTTGCCCCGGCATGATCCTTGGCGCGCATAACACAAGAAGCAATTCGCCGAACGCTTGGGGCCGCCCTGCGGCGGCCCCAAGACATTGCGATATAACATTGCAGTAATCGAAAAGCGTCTCGCCTTACAGCGTCGGGCTCCACGCCGCCGGCACCACGCGATAGCCGGCTTCGGCCTTCTCGACCCGCGCGAGGCCCGGGAACGGATAGTGGAACCCCTGTACCAGCATTTTCTCGGCGACCAGCATGTCGTAGACCTTGCGCCGCGTCGCCACCGCCTGCGGGCCGTCCTGATCGAAGTTTGCGCTCCAGTCGGGATGGCGCGCGAACAGGTCGGGATTGTTGGTCACGTCCGACTGGATGTAGAGCTTGGCCGAGCCCGAGGCGAGCACATAGGACGTGTGGCCGATGCTGTGCCCTACCGTCGCCAGCGGCATCAGCCCGGGCGCGAGCTCCTTGTTCCACTCGTACGGCGTCACCTTGCGGCCAAGCGCGTCGAATATCCGGCGATTGTTCTTGAACAGGTCTTCCATCCGGCCCTTGGAGGCACGGCTCATCTCGCCGTCGTCCATCCAGAACTTCCATTCCGCCGCCGGCACCAGCACTTCGGCGTTCGGAAACGCGAGCTTGTTGGTCTCGTCGAGCAGGCCGTTCACGTGATCGCCGTGGAAATGCGAGATCACGACCGCGTCGATGTCGCCCGGCTTGATGCCGGCGGCGGCGAGATTCTGCGGCAGCTGGCCGAGCTCGCCGTTGGTCTGCTTCAAGGCGCCGGGGCCGCTGCCGGTATCGACCAGGACGAGCTTCGAGCCGGTGTTGATCACGATCGGCGCGTAGTGATGGATCATCTTGTCGGGCGGCAGATAGGCCGCCTCCAGCGCCTTGCGCACCTCCGCGATCGGCGCGTTGGTGACGTAGCTCTCGGTGAGCGCGAACGAGCGCGCGCCATCGGTGAGAACCGTCACCTCGTGGGTGCCGACCTTGTAGCGATAGACGCTTGGTGCCTGCTTGCCGCTGGGCGGCGCGGCAGCGTGCGTCGTCGAACCCACGGAACCCAGCGCGGCGCCGGCGGTTCCCATCAGCATGGAACGGCGTGTCATAGCGGTCATCGTCTCCTCCCGGATCGGGGCCCACGGTGCCGGTGGGCTAAAATATCAACAAAATTCAACGTAGCATATTCAACACCCCGGAACACCGGCTCTACGAGCCGAAACACCGGCACCGCCGGGGCCATTTTCCTCCCTCCCCCGCTTGCCTCCGCCAACGCCTCAGTCGATAAGTTTGGGCCATGAGCACAGCAGACCTCCCCGCCGCCGATGCCACCCGCGCCAGCACGAGCCCGCTCCTGCCGGTCCTCACCGCCGCCATCTTTCTCAGCGCCGCGCTCTTGTTCGCAGTGCAGCCGATGTTCACCAAGATGGTGCTGCCGCGGCTTGGCGGCGCGCCGCAGGTGTGGTCGGTGGCGATGGTATTTTTCCAGGCCGCGCTGCTCGCAGGCTATGGCTTTGCCCACCTGCTCACGCGCTATGTCCCCGGCCGCAAGTCGCTGTTCATTCAGCTTGCGGTGATGGTCGCCGCCTGCTTCATGTTGCCGCTCTCGATCGCCAGCGGCTGGGGTAGGCCGCCCGCCGTCGGCGAGGCGTTCTGGCTGCTCGGCCTGTTTACGGTCTCGATCGGGCTGCCGTTCTTCGCGCTCGCCGCCAACAGCCCGCTGCTGCAGGCCTGGTTCGCGCGCAGCGACCATCCGGCCGCGAACGACCCCTATTTCCTGTATGCCGCCAGCAATGTCGGCAGCTTCCTGGCGCTGTTGTCCTATCCGCTCATCATCGAGCCGCTGATCCGCCTCTACGACCAGACCTGGTTGTGGACGATCGGCTTCTATATCCTCATCCTGCTGATCGCCGGCAGCGGCTATCTGTTGTGGCGCTCGCTCGACCACGTGCCCGCCGCCACCACGAACGACAGCACCAACGACGCGCCGGCGCCCACCTGGCGTGACGCGCTGATCTGGATCTGCCTGGCAGCGGTGCCGTCCGGCCTCCTGGTCGCGGTGACCGCGCACATCTCCACCGACGTCGCGGCCGTGCCGCTGTTGTGGGTCATTCCGCTCGCGCTCTACCTCCTGACCTTCGTGATCGTCTTCTCGCGGCGGCCGATCATCCCGCACAACTTCATGGTCGCGATCCAGCCGATCTTCATCATCGCGCTCGCCGCGGTCATCATCTACGAGCCGATCAAGACCATCATCTGGGTCATTGCCGTCCACATCGGCATATTCTTCGTCCTGGCGCTGGTCTGTCACGGCGAGCTGGCGCGGCGCCGGCCGGCGGCGCGGCATCTCACCGCCTTCTACATGTGGATGTCGGCCGGCGGCATGGTTGGCGGGATCGCGGCCGGCCTGATCGCACCCTACACCTTCAATTGGATCGCCGAATATCCGATCCTGATCGCGCTCGCAGTGCTGTGCCGGCCGGGCTTGGCGCTGCCGAAGTCATATGGCGAGCAGATCATCTTCTTCGGCGCGCTCGGTGTGGCGGTGCTGGCGCTGGTCCTGTTCCGGGCCTTCGAGGTCGACGTCGACACCGAGGTCTTCAACTGGGTCGTGGCCGCGCTCCTGATCGTGACCGTGCTGTTCTGGCGCGATCCACTGCCGTTTGCGGCCATCGTAGCGTTCGTGCTCCTCGCCAATCACTTCGTCATCGAGGTCGGCGGCTCGCGCAGCGTGCGCAGCTTCTTCGGCGTGCTCAAGATCGCGGAATCCGCCGACGGCCGGTTCCGCCTGTTGTCGCATGGCACCACGCTGCACGGCGGCCAGCGCATCCGCGACCTCGACGGCAATCCCACCACCGGCCGGCCCGAGCCCATCATGTACTATTACGATGGCTCGGCGATGGCGCAGGTCCTGGATGCGGCCCGCGCGCGCACCAAGCCGATCCGCTATGCGGTGATCGGGCTCGGCACCGGCACGCTCGCCTGTCGCGCGCAGCCCGGCGACAGCGTGCACTATTACGAGATCGATCCGGCGATGATCCGCATCGCGACCGATCCGACGAAATTCAGCTTCCTGACCGAATGCCGGCCGGTCACAGTCACGCTCGGCGACGCGAGGCTTACGCTGGCCGAAGCGCCGGACGCGAGCTACGACGTCATCATCGTCGATGCGTTCTCGTCCGACGCCATTCCGATCCACCTGGTCACCCGCGAGGCCATGGCGATCTATCGCAAGAAGCTCGTGCCGGATGGCATCGTGGCGATCCATGTCTCCAACCGCCATCTCGAGCTCGCGTCGGTCGTCGCCGGCATCGCCAAGGCCAACGACATGGTCTCGCGCGTCAACGAAGGCACCGACGTCACCGAGAACGACGCCGAATACGTGTTCCTCGGAACCGTCGTGGTGGCGGCGAACAAGGACGAGAATTTCGGCCCGATCGCAAAATCGGACCACTGGGAGCTGCAGAAGCCAGACCCCAAGCAATGGGTCTGGACCGACGATTATTCCAACATCATCGGCTCGATCATCCGCAAGCTGCGGGAATAGCTGCCCTCTGCATCAGCCGCCCCAGATCCACTTGATGCCCTTGGCGACCACGTCGCCGAGCGTGAGCAGCGCCGCGGCCCATACGAAGGCTGACACAACGTTCGCGACCTGGAACCGCCAGAACGGCATCTCGAAGATGCCGGCGACGAGCGGGACCGATGCGCGCAGCGGGCCGAAGAACCGTCCGATGAAAATTCCGGCTATGCCCCACTTCTTCATGAACGCCTCACCCTTCGGGATCATCTCCGGGTAGCGCGACAAAGGCCAAATGTGCTGCACCGTGCGCTCAAGCTTGCGGCCGATCCAGTAGGACAGCCAGTCGCCGAGCGAAGCGCCGAGCGCGGCCGCGATCCAGATCGGCCAGAAACTGATTTCACCGGCCGAGATCAGCGCGCCGATGCCGACCAGGGCGGCCCAGGCCGGCAGGAGGAGCGAGATGAACGCAAGCGACTCGCCGAACGCGAGCAGCAGCACGATCGGGGCTGCCCAGGCCTGATTGAGTCGGATGAATTCGAGGAGCTGCTGCGCATAGCCTTCGATCGCTGCAAACATCGGGGACCCGCTGACGTGGCGGCAAAGCAGTAAACCGGTCGCCGCCGAAATGACAGTATCATATTACCTGCAGCGTTATTGTTGCCCTGAACGACGAGAAGCCCCGCGCGGGCGGCGCGAGGCTTCGACACAACAACACAGCAACATTAACGCCACACGACGCAACCGCCACCAGACGCTACGTCGCCAGACGCTACGCCACCAGATCCGCTCATTCGACCATGGTTGCATGCCGCTCGGACATGGCAGACCGCTTGACCGTGTCCATACGCTGGGCGACCACGTCGATCGCAATGGGCTCGGCCCGGTTGCCGATCTTGAGCGCGCCATCCAGGATGGCGGCGCCGCGCCGGTAGGCATTCTCGGCGGCTTTGGCCGCTCCGCGGCCACCGACCGATCCGATGATCTCGGCAACATCCGCGATGGCGGTACCGGAATACTGGGCCACGTCGATCGCCCGCGCGGCGAGATAGTCCTCAGTGGCCATGCTGAGCGAGCTCATGAGGCCGCTCAGGCGGGCACCGCGCCACTCCTGGCCCATCAGCGCCTTTACGACGGCAACCGCCTCATCGGCGGTGGTGACGGCACGGCAGCGGCGGGCCTCGCGGCTACGCCCGACCCAGTCGAAGGCGTCAGGCACGATCTCCGCCACTGTGCGCTGCAAAATAAGCGCGACGCGCGCCATATCGACATCGGGCGCGTCCGCCGCGCCGGCGAGCCTGGAGACGAATGGCAGCAGCAGTTCCTGCCGCAACCCGTCATCAAGCACGATCTCGTTCAGGCACATGGCGTAGAGCGCCAGCGGGCGCGAAAACGACGCCGGACAATCGTCGATGCGCCGCACCGGCGTGTAGGGATAGCCCGCAGCGACGATCGCCGCCTCATTGACACAGGTGCCACCATCCGGGCCGGGAAACTCATGGCTGCCACGCAGGATCTTCCAGTTCAGCAGCCGCCCGAAATCGAATGCCGGCGGCGTCTGCGCGCGCGGCGCGCCCCTGAAGTAGCTGAAATTGAACATCGGTTGCGCTCCCTGTGTGGCTCCCTCGAAACCTAACGGTAATTCTGGCGACGGATTTGGCACAGATCGTGGCATGCCGGCGGCGTTCCGGCGGCAGCCGGATTAAATCGTGGATGATCGCCGATGCTTTCCCGGCCGCTGTGATCGGAATGCATCACGCTGCGGCCAGGTCCGTGGCATAGTTGCGCCCACGCGATTCGCTCCGAGGCAACATCAATCGGTCCAACATCAATCGGTCCAACATCAATCGGTCCAACATCAATCGGTCCATGGGCAAAGCTGCAAAGAAACCCGCATCCGCCGGCAAGACCGGCGACCTGTTCGTTCGTCCCGCCGCCAGCCGCGGCAAGGTCAAGGCGCCACGCTCCGGACCCGAATCCGGCTATACCGCGCGCCATATCGAAGTGCTGGAAGGGCTTGAGCCGGTGCGCCGGCGGCCCGGCATGTATATTGGCGGCACCGACGAAAAGGCGCTGCATCACCTGTTCGCCGAGGCGATCGACAACGCCATGGACGAGGCGATCAACGGCTACGCCGACTGGATCGAGGTCGAGATGGAGGCGGACGGCTTCGTGTCCGTCACCGACAACGGTCGCGGCATCCCGGTCGACCCGCACCCCAAATTCAAGAACAAGTCGGCGCTCGAAGTGATCATGTGCACGCTGCACGCCGGCGGCAAGTTCGAGTCCCAGGTGTACGGGACCTCGGGCGGCCTGCATGGCGTCGGCATCTCGGTCACGAACGCGCTGTCCGAGCGGCTTGAGGTCGAGGTCGCACGCGAGCAGACGCTCTATCGGATGGCGTTCGAGCGCGGCAAGCCGAAGGGCAAGCTCGAGGAGGCCGGGCGCGCGCCCAACCGGCGCGGCACCAAGGTGCGCTTCCGCCCCGATCCGCAGATCTTCGGTCCCAAGGCACATTTCAAGGCCGAGCGCATCTTCAAGATGGCGCGCTCGAAAGCCTATCTGTTCGGTGGCGTCGAGATCAGGTGGTCGTGCGCCAAAGAGCTCCTGCGCGGCGTCGAGGACGTTCCGGAGAAGGCTACGTTCCATTTCGCCGCGGGCCTGCGCGACTATCTCAGCACCCAGCTCGGCAAGGCGACACTCGTCCACCCCGACATCTTCACCGGCAATGCCGGCAAGACTGGCAGTCACGGTGCCGCCGAATGGGCGGTCGCCTGGACCGCCGACGCCGACGGCTTTCTCTCCTCCTATTGCAACACCATTCCGACGCCCGACGGCGGCACGCACGAGACCGGCTTGCGCAGCGCCCTGGTGCGCGGCCTCAAGGACCACGCCGAGCGCGTCGGCCAGGGCAAGCGCGCCGCCAGCATCACGGCCGAGGACGTGATGACGGGCGCCGGCGCGATGGTGTCGGTGTTCATCCGCGAGCCGGAGTTCCAGGGCCAGACCAAGGACCGCCTCGCCACCGCCGAAGCCGCCCGCATCGTCGAAAATGCGATCAAGGACCCGTTCGACCACTGGCTCGCCGGCAACCCGCTGCACGCCAACAAGCTCCTCGATTTCGTGATCGAGCGCGCCGACGAGCGCATCCGCCGCCGGCAGGAGAAGGAGATCAAGCGCCAGAGCGCGGTGCGCAAGCTGCGGCTCCCTGGCAAGCTCGCCGACTGCACCAGCACCGCGGCCGACGGCGCCGAGATCTTCATCGTCGAAGGCGACAGCGCCGGCGGCTCGGCCAAGCAGGCGCGCGACCGCGCCACCCAAGCCGTGCTGCCTTTGCGCGGCAAGATCCTCAACGTGGCCTCCGCCGGCAAGGACAAGCTGGCGCAGAACCAGCAGCTCGCCGACCTGATCCAGGCGCTCGGCTGCGGCGCGGGCGCGCACTATCGCGACGGCGAATTGCGCTACGATCGCGTGATCATCATGACCGACGCCGACGTCGACGGCGCCCACATCGCGTCGCTGCTGATGACCTTCTTCTATCGCCAGATGCCGAATCTGATCGACAACGGGCACCTCTATCTCGCGGTGCCGCCACTCTACCGGCTCTCGCACGGCGGCAAGATCTTCTATGCGCGCGACGACAAGCACAAAGCCGAGCTGCTCAAGAAGGAATTCCATCCCAACGCCAAGGTCGAGATCAGCCGCTTCAAGGGGCTGGGCGAGATGATGGCCGCCCAGCTCAAGGAAACCACAATGGACCCGCGCAAGCGCACCCTCTTGCGCGTGCGGGTTGTGGAAGACGACCGCAAGGCGACCGACAGGTCGGTCGAGCGGCTGATGGGCAACAAGCCCGAGGCCCGCTTCGACTTCATCCAGGAACGGGCCGAATTCGCGAGTACCGATATCCTGGACGTGTGACAACGCCACGAAAGGCCCCATCTCGACGTTGAAGAGGAACGGCGGAAGGCGTATTTGTCCGCCGGAGTGCCTCGATGCCGACCGTGCTGCGAACGTCTGGATTTCGCTTTTTCTTCTGCAGCCTGGAAGCATCCGAGCCGCCGCGGATCCATGTCGAGCATGGTGACAATGTGGCAAAGTTCTCGCTCGAGCCGCCGGTGAGCGTCGTGGAATCCTCGGGCTTCCGCCACGACCAGCTCAAACGGCTGCGAGCCCTGGTGATCAAGCATCGCCCGACATTTCTTGAGGCATGGAATGCCCATTTTGGCCGTTAAATTCAACGCCACCGCGGTCGAGGTGGCGGTAAATGATGACCTCATCGTCGTCGTGCTGGCCGACGGTCGCGAGCTTGGCGCGCCGCTGGCGTGGTTTCCGCGCCTGGCGGATGCGACGGCGGAACAGCGCAGCAACTGGCGTCTGATCGGCCGCGGGCACAGCATTCATTGGCCCGATGTGGACGAGGATATTTCCGTTGCAGGCCTGCTGCAGACCTGAGAGCCACCTTGCGTTGATGAACGTGCAGGCCGGAGCCATCCATCACCTCTGCATACCAGCGACCCTCCCCTGCGCGACGTCCATGATCATGAGCGCGAGCAGATAGAGCCGCGGCTCGATCGACGAGATCAGCACATACTCTGCCTCGATCGAGTGCGAGCCATAACCCTGCAGCCCGAAGCGCTCGAGCACCGGCGCCTTGGTCTCGAGCGCGGCAAACGCCGCGTCGGTGCCGCCGCCTTCGGCCACCTCGTCGACCACCAGCTCCTTCTCCAGCTCGCGGTAGATCAGCTGCGCGTGCTTGCCGAGCGCACGCGAGGCCGGCGTCGCCTCGAGCGGCGGACGGCGCCGCTCGAAGATCATCTCGACTTTGGAGTCGGGCAGCAGCTTGCTCTTGATCCGCTCGCTCACCTTGCGCTCGATGCCGTCGTAATCGGCGACCCGCAGCACCCGCACGTCCGCCATCGCCTGCGCGTCGGGCGGGATCATGTTGCGGGTGCGGCCGGCATTCGCCATCGTCCAGTTCATCTTGAGCCCGGTCGCCGGATCGGACAGGTCGCGCGTCTGCAGCACCTGATGGGCAAGCTCGTAGAGCGCGTTGATCCCCCGCTCCGGCGCGCTGCCCGCATGCGAGGCGCGGCCTTGCACGTTGAGCGTGACCGAGGCTATGCCGGCCGTCGCTAATGCAAGCTTGTCGACTTCCGCGCGCGAGCCCTCGACCGAGAAGGTCGCATCGTGCTCGGCGCCGAGCTTGGTAATGAGGCTGCGCGAGCCGGGCGAGCTGAGCTCCTCGTCCGCATTGATCAGCACCGTGAGCGTGCCGAACTGCTTGTAGTCCAGCGCCTTGAGGATCGCGAGCGTGTGCAAGATCACGGCGACACCCTGCTTGTCGTCGGCGATGCCGAGGCCGTAGGCGCGATCGCCATCGATCCGGAACGGCTGCTTCTCCAGCATGCCGCGCTGATAGACCGTGTCCATGTGCGCGATCAGCAGGATTTTCTTGGTGCCCGTCCCGCTGAAGGTCGCGCGCACCATCTTGCCGATCCGCTCGGGCGTATCCTCCATCTTGTAGACGTTGCTCGGCTCGACGAGCTCGACCCGCCCGCCCAGCGCGCGCAGCCGCTCGGCAATCAGGTCCGCGATCCTGCCGAGCCCTTCGATGTCGCGGCTGCCGGACTCGATCGACACCAGCGCCTTGAGCGTTTCAAGGAGCGCCGGCTTCTCCTTCTTGGCGAGCGACAGCACCGGCTCGACCGGCCCGCCGAAGGCCGCCGTCGCCATGGCAACGAACAACACAGTCCACGCCAGATGCTTTCCCTTGGTGCAAGCCATGGCTATCGCCTCCTCGCTTCGCGCCGCGTCCCTCACGCTGGCCGCTGGAGTGTAGCCCGAACGCGTCCTGCCGTGTATCCGCCCACTTGCTGCAACCGATGGCCGGATGGATGATGATCGCAATATCGCGGGAGGACGACCCATGGCGGATTCCAAGCGGACGACAGCACCATCGCGCCGGCGGATTGTGCAGGCCGGAGCCGCGATCCTCGCCGGCGGCACGGTGGGGCAGGCCTCCGCGCAAAGCGGCGGCGACCCCGAGCTCGCCCGTCTGCAGGGCGCGCGCCGCATCCTCCTCAAGGGCGGCATCGTCCTCACCCTCGACCGCCAGGCCGGCGACTTCGCACAGGCCGACGTGCTGATCGAGGACGGCAAGATCCGCGAGGTCCGCCCGAACATCACAGGCGACGCCGTGGTCGTCGACGCCGGCAACCGCATTCTCGTTCCGGGCTTTGTCGACACCCACAGCCATTCCTATCAGGGCCTCTTGCGCACCAGCCTGCCCAACGGGCTCGTCGACCCAGACTACAACCGCGACGTCCAGAACAACCTGACGCTCCACTATGCGCCGGACGACGTTTATGCCGGCGTGCTGATGACTGCGCTCGGCTTCATCGAGATGGGGACGACCACGATCGTCGACCTTTCGCAGATCAGCCACACGCCGGAACACAGCGACGCCTGCGTCCGCGCGCTGCAGGAAGCGGGCATTCGCGCGGTCTACGGCTATTCGCGCGGCGCTGGCCCGGCGATGCGCTGGCCGGCCGATCTCGGACGCCTGCAGCGCAGCTATTTCAGCTCCAAGGATCAGCTTCTCACGCTGGCGCTCGGCGCGAGCCTCGAGGCGAACGTGGTGCGGGCGGCGCGCGAAGCCGGCGTGCCCGCCGTCATGCACTTCCGCGTCAATCCCGAGCCCGGCCTCGCACTCGGCCGCGCCGGCGTGCTGCGCGAGGGCGACCTGTTCATCCACTGCACGCATCTCAACGACGCCGCCTGGCAGATGATCAAGGATATCGGCGGGCGCATCTCGATGTCGCCGCCGCTCGAGATGGCGATGGCGCACGGCATGCCGGCGGTGCAGGACGCGCTCGACCGCGGCGTGCGTCCTTCGCTCAGCTCCGATCACGGCACCACCGTGGCGCAGGACATGTTCTCGCTCATGCGCACGACCTTTAACCTGCAGAGGCTGCGCATTCTGCAGCGCAAGCGCACCAACGAGGCCAATCTGCCGCCGCTTCTGACCTGTCGCGACGTGCTGGAATTTGCCACGCTCCAGGGTGCGCGCTGCGCCAATCTCGACCACAAGGTCGGCACGCTCACGCCCGGCAAGGAGGCCGACATCCTGATGCTGCGCGCCGACCGCTTCGACGTGTGGCCGCTTAACAACGCGCCGAGCGTGGTCGCCAACCTGATGAATCCCGGACACGTCGAGGCGGTCTTCATCGCCGGCAAGGTGAAGAAGTGGCGCGGCAGCCTCGTCGGCATCGATGCCGCGCGCCTGCTGCGGCTCGCGCAGGAGGCGCGCGCGGCGGTGATGCGGCGCGGCAACTTTGCCGTCGACCTCGTCGGCTGACCGCTTTGCCTCGCATTTTTTGGCCAACACGAAGCCAGCGCCGTAGGGCGGGCAAAGGCGGTGGCATGGCCTTTCCATGCAGGCAAAACCCATCGTTCGCGGGGACCAACGGAGAATGTTGCTCCGCTTGTGACCACCAATTCAATTGTCAAACAGCCCTGTGGCGTTAGGTAAAATTGCTCAAGGCAAAAGGATATCGGCCCCTGTTCGGTCGCTGGGCCGGGGGGCGCCCTTTAGTCTTTGTCTCTTCGCTTCCCCCGAAATCGAGGGGGATGGCGCGCCGACAAGGCGCAGTGATCCAGGATCGCCTGGATCGGCCCGGAGGTGCGTAGCCTCCGGGCGGGCCCGGATCGCCGGGCCCTGGGCGTGAAACGTCACGCCCCGCGCCTTGCGGCGCGCCAACGCGGCATCTTCGGCTTAC
>Ga0209797_10000129_pt1 | contig 33770 bp, 25 predicted proteins | sample DOMMetBare3Fresh_2_FD_187472 | JGI IMG/M metagenome (GOLD analysis project Ga0209797, IMG submission 187472) | Wetland sediment microbial communities from St. Louis River estuary, USA, under dissolved organic matter induced mercury methylation -... | ecosystem: Environmental > Aquatic >... | reverse complement strand
TTATACTTTGCAGAAAAAGGAAAGGGTGCATGGCTAAATGACAAAAAAATTTCAGTAAGTGATGAAACGAGTGTGCTGAAGTCTTGTTTAGTTACAGGCTTTCCTTACACTTACATAAATATGCCGAATGGGCCATTAGAAGTTTTTGGAAGATTGATAAAAAAAGGGGTGCCTGTCAGAAGACTTGGCTCAGCTTGTATTGATCTTTGTTGGGTTGCCAGCGGAAGGTTTGATGGCTTTTACGAACATAAACTGGAACCATGGGACAGTGCCGCCGGTTATTTAATTGTTGAAGAAGCAGGGGGTAAAGTGACAGATCACCAAGGAAAGAAATTTTCTATTTACCAACACAGAATAGTTGCAACTAATGGAAAGATACATGATGAGTTATTAAAATGGGTAAATAATGAATTGTAGATTTCGGGTTGCGGATTTTAGATTTAATTTGAGCTTTGATGGATAAAAAAGATTTACAAAAGAGATTTAAGACCCTTGCTGTTAAGACTGCAAAGCTTTGCATTAAACTACCATTCATTCCTGCAAACAAAGTTTATATCGATCAGATAATACGAAGTTCTACCTCCCCGGCGGCCAATTATCGATCAGCGTGTCGGGCAAAATCAAAAGCTGATTTCGTAAATAAATTGAAAATTGTTGAAGAAGAACTGGACGAAACAATGTTCTATTATGAAATGATAGCAGAGTTTAATTCAGAATTAAAAAAAGAGTTGAGAGAGCTCTTTATAGAAGCAAACCAATTGCTTTCTATTATTGTTGCATCTATTAATACCACGAATAGTAATATTATTAAGGAAAGCGTCCAGAAAATCCGAAATCCGAAATCTAAAATCTAAAATGGAAAATCGTACTGAAATATCATCGCTTGGCGAATTTGGTTTAATCGAGCATTTAACCAAAAACATTGAACTACAAAATGCGTCGTCAATTGTTGGCGTTGGTGATGATGCGGCAGTTATTGATCATTTTGGAAAACAAACGGTGGTCACCACAGATCTTTTGATAGAAGGAGTACATTTTGATCTTATGTACACACCCTTAAAACATCTGGGCTATAAAAGCGTTATAGTAAACCTAAGTGATGTGTACGCTATGAATGCAACGCCAACCCAAATAACATTGAGCCTGGGAATCAGTAACAGGTTTAGCATGGAAGCCCTTGATGAATTTTACGAAGGGGTTTATGCCGCCTGTGATAAATACGGCGTAGATCTGGTTGGTGGCGATACCGCTTCATCTCAAAAAGGGTTTATCATATCCGTAACCGCTATCGGTGAAGTGACGCCAGATAAATTTGTGAAAAGAAGTACCGCAAAAAAAGGCGACCTGCTTTGTGTGAGTGGCGACCTTGGTAGTGCTTATCTTGGATTGCTTTTTCTGGAAAGAGAAAAAAAGATCTATCTGGAAAATCCATCCATTCAACCCGATCTTGAAGGTGAAACATACGTTGTAGGAAGATTACTAAAGCCAGAAGCAAGAAAAAATATCGTTGAGTTTTTTGAAGAGAACTCTATTGTTCCTACTTCCATGATCGATATAAGCGATGGCTTAAGCTCAGAGATCTTGCATATTTGCAAACAAAGCGGACTTGGTTGCGTGTTATATGAAGAAAAAATTCCGGTATCGGAAGAAACAAAAAATGCGGCTTTTAAATTTGAGCTCGATCCAACAGCTTGCGCATTAAGCGGCGGCGAAGACTATGAGTTGTTATTTACCATTCATCAAAGTGATTATGAAAAAATAGTTTTAAGTGAAGAAATTAGTGTGATCGGCTACATGACCGATGCTACTGAGGGAGAAAAAATTATTACTAAAGGAAACAATACATTCCCTATTACTGCGCAAGGCTGGGATGCATTGAAGAAACCATAAGCTGAATTCGTATATGAAAACACTATTCAATAAGCAAAGTGCAATTGGCAATTGGCAAGCAGATACTTCTCGCCGCAAAATGGGTTTTTCTTTTTTGCCTGTTGTCTACTGCCTGTTGTCAGTTATCGTACTCGGTTCATGCTCGGTTTCAAGATCTTCGTTTAGACCAGCAAAGAAATATTCTCCGGAACAATTAAATAAAGATTATACTGTTTTTCGTGGGGCGCTGGAAGAATCACATCCCGGTGTTTATTGGTACACATCCAAAGATGATATGGATAATTATTTTGATTGGGGTAAGGAACAGATCAACGATTCGCTGAACGAAGAAGATTTCAGAAAAGTGCTGAGTTATGTTATATCAAAAATAAATTGCGGCCATACTGTAACAAGGGCTTCGAAAGCTTTTGTAAAATTTCGTGATACCAGTGCTAATAAAATATTCCCTTTAAGCCTCAAGATTTGGCCTGCTTCACACTCCTCTCTCGGAGACACAGCAACAATCGCGGCTAATCTTATCAGGAAAGACTCAACGCTTACACGGGGTCTTATTGTTAAAAAAATAGACCACCAACCTATATCAACTATTCTGGATACGCTTTGTCAATATATTTCCAGCGACGGATATAACCTGACCCACAAATACCAGGCATTAAGTAATCGCGGAGGTTTTGGTGCAGCGTTTACTTCTGTGTTTGGGCAAAAAGAAAATTATTTCATCGATTATCTTGATACTGACGGCAAAGAAAAATCTGCAACAATCCCATCTTACAACCCACGGGCAGACAGTTCCAATCGGGTTGCAATAACCCGTTTTGCAAAAACGAGTCGTGCCGAGAGGAAAAAACAAATTACTCTTGCTACAAGAAATGTCAGATTTGATTCTCTTAACCGGATTGCTTTTATGGATCTGGGTTCTTTTGGTCGCAACCTGAAATTAAAATCCTTTTTTAGAACCTCTTTTAAAGAAATGAGGAATAAAAAAAGCAAACATCTTGTTATTGATGTTCGCGGGAATGGAGGTGGAAGTGTTACCAATTCTACTTTTCTAACCAAGTTTGTTGTTGACAGAAAATTTAAAGTGGCTGACTCTCTTTACGCAAATACAAGGAACAGCCGTTATAAAAAATATATTGAAGGGTATTTTTTCAATCGCTTGTTTATGTTGTTCATGACTGCAAAAAAGAATGACGGCAAATATCACTTTGGTTATTTTGAACGACATTATTTCAAGCCTAAGAAGAAAAATCATTTTAACGGAAATGTCTATATTCTCACCGGGGGCAATTCTTTTTCAGCTACAACTTTATTTACACAAACAGTAAAACAACAAAATAACGTAACGGTTGTAGGAGAGGAAACGGGTGGTGGCGCCTATGGAAACTCTGCATGGTTAATTCCTGACCTCGTTTTGCCTGAAACAGGTGTTCGGTTTCGTTTGCCATTATTCCGGTTAGTGATCGACAAAAATATTCCTAAAGATGGTCGCGGTGTTCAGCCGGAAGTAATAGCACTGCCAACAACTGAAGCTATTCGTCGCGGTGCTGATTACAAAATAGAAAAAGTAATGGAGCTGATCAGGTCACATCAATAACATTCATGTCGTTGTCGAAAACAACAAATGAGGCTTCGTAATTCCTTTCTATCAATCCTGTTTTATCATCAATGCCTAAAACTCTTGCGGGATACAGCGAGCCCATACGCAGTGCTTCTTCGATACCAATACCAACATGTTCAACACAATTTTTTACTGCTTTCATCATCGTTAAAGCAGAACCCGATAAAGTTCCATTGGGCAAAGTGTATCTGTCGCCTTTAAAAACATGCTGATAGGGGCCTGTTGATGTTTCAGAAACGGCATCAGTGATCAAACAAATTCTTTCCCCTAAAATTCTTTTGCTGATACGAATGACATTATAGTCAACATGAACTCCATCAGCAACCAGGCTACAACAAACAGATGGGTGTTCATAAATAGCGCCAACCATTCCCGGCTCACGGCTTTGAAACTGTGACATGGCGTTGAACAAGTGTGTTACAATATTTATTTTTTCAAACCCCTTCATTGCTTGTTTAAAAGTAGCATTGGTATGACCCGCAGAAACAATGATTCCGTTTGTTTGTAAATAGTCAACGATTTCTTCATCCGCCATTTCGGGTGCAAGAGTTATCATCTTCACCACACCTTCTGCTTCATCAATAAGTTTTTTTGCTTCGTCTAAGGTTGGCTTGTGAATGTATTCAAGAATATGGGCTCCTCTTTTTTCAGGATTGATCCACGGTCCTTCCAAATGAAGACCCGGCATTCCTTTTCCGCCTTCATTTAAATATTGTTTTGCAATAGCAATTGCTTTGCTGAAAACTTCGGATGAATTTGTTGCTGCAGTTATTAAAAATTTTGATGCGCCACCTTGTACACAATATTTATAAGTAGCTTCTATTGCTTCAATAGATGGATCAGCCGAAAATAAAAAACCATTGCCGCCATATATCTGCAGGTCGATAAATGCCGGTGCAATATTATTTCCGCCCAGGTTTATCAGCTCATAATCATCAGGAATATCAGTGTCGTAAACAAAACCCACAATTATTCCGTCATAAACAAGAATGGCAGAGCCGGAAAGAATTTCTTTGCCTGTATAAATGGTTGCGTTGGTAAATACTTTCTTCATGTTGGTCTGACTTATTTAAGGTTGAATCATAAAACTATCGCCGTCTTTCCAGAATGGAAGCTTGCTTCTCCTATCTTCAAGCATTTCTTTGGTCAACGTGACCGAAAAAACCTGCTCTTCATGATCGTTGGTATATAATACACCCTCGATCGGATCAACTATCATACTATTGCCACTATGATAAATATTGTTTCCATCATTTCCTACTCGATTCACACCAATAACATAACACTGATTTTCTATTGCTCTTGCTTGTAAAAGCGTTTTCCATGCATAGTTTCTTTTTTCGGGCCAGTTAGCAACATAGATCAACAGATCATATTCCGGTCCATCAGGTTGTATTTGTTGTCTTGACCAAACAGGAAATCTCAGGTCATAGCAAACCTGTAAATTGATCTTCCATCCTTTTGCTGAAGCGATCAATCTTTTTGTTCCCGGGGAAAATTCATTGCCTTCGCCGGCATAATTAAACAAGTGTCTTTTATCATAAGTTCCGTATTGCCCATTCGGCAACATCCATATTAAGCGATTGAAATAATTGTCATTTTCTTTAATAATAACACTGCCTGTGAGAATAATTTTCTTTTTAGCTGCAATTTCTTTCATCCACTTCACTGTTTCTCCATCCATTGTTTCAGCAAGCTCTTTTGGCTTCATACTAAATCCTGTGCTGAATGTTTCCGGAAGAATTACGATCTCTGTTTTATCTGAAATACCATTGATCTTTTCTTCAAACATTTTACGGTTAGCCGCCGGATCTTCCCAGTGAAGGTATGCCTGGATGCCTGTTATGGTGAGTGTGGACATGCTGTAAAGTTATTCAGTTAGCACATGCAACGTAAATAATAAATCAATTTGTCCACCCATCACATTAACCTTTCTATCTGCTCATCTTTATGTATTTTTCAGTCCTAAATATTTCTTTTTATGTTTAGAAATAAAGCCAGGAATTTAAGTTTATTGATCGTTGTTCAATTTGTTTCTATTATCCTCATTGCCCAGCCGGGAGTACCCGCAACAAAATGGACCGCAGATGGCAGCTCATATTATGCAGTGGAAAAAAAGGAAATAGTAAAAATTGAATTGCCGTCACAGAATAAAACTGTTTTCATCAGTCGTAAACAATTAATTACAAAGTCCGGCGATACACTTGTTCCCCGTAGCTTCCAGCTTTCTTCTGATGGTAAGCTTGCATTGATCTATACCAATGCACAAAAAGTATGGCGTTATCCAACCCGGGGCGACTATTGGTTGTTGAATTTAACAAGCGGGCAATTAAAACAAATGGGCAAAGAAAGACCTGCGGCATCACTTCAGTTTGCAAAATTTTCTCCCGATAATAAAAAGGTGGCGTATGTGAGTGAAAGAAATATTTATGCAGAAGATCTTGCAACCGGCGTTATAAAAAAACTTACCAGTGATAACGGAACAAAAAAGCTGATCAATGGAACTTTTGATTGGGTGTATGAAGAAGAGTTTTCCTGTCGGGATGGTTTTCGGTGGGGACCTGATAGCAAAAGCATTGCTTACTGGCAAATTGATGCCAATAAGATCCGCGATTATTATATGCTGAACACAACCGACTCGGTTTACAGCAAAGTAATTCCTGTTGAATATCCCAAAGTTGGCGAGCCGCCGTCTCCTGCAAGAATTGGAGTTGTGAATATTACAACTGCACAAACAAAATGGATGAAGATCCCTGGTGAGCCCGACCAGAATTATTTAATAAGAATGGAATGGAGTGCCCCGGGTGAAATTATTTTACAACAACTCAACCGCAAACAGAATGAAAGCAAACTGATGCTTTGCAATACGAATACAGGAGATGCAAAAATTATTTATTCTGAAACCGACAACGCATGGGTGTCAACAATTAATGAATGGAGAAGCGATGTAAGGGGTTGGGATTGGATAAAAAATGGAAATGAATTTATCTGGTTAAGCGAGAAGGATGGTTGGCGTCACCTATATCGTTTAAGTAAAGATGGAAAAAAAGAAACATTGATCACAAAAGGTAATTATGATGCAATTGATCTGTTGAATATTGATGAGAAAAACGGTCTTGTATATTTTTATGCTTCGCCGACAAATGCAACACAACGTTTTTTATACGCTGCCAGGTTAGATGGAAATTATCCTGCCGAAAGAATGTCTCCCCCGGGTGAAGAGGGCACACATACTTATGAAATTTCTCCCAATGGAAAATTTGCCCGTCATGTTTTTTCAAATTATTACACTCCGCCATTAACAGAATGGATAACATTGCCTGATCACAGGCCTTTTAAAGAAGCAGATGATATTACAAAAAAGATAAAAAACGAAAACAAGGATAAAAGTAATATCAAATATTTCCAGGTAACAACTGAAGAAGGAGTAACCATGGATGGGTGGCGCATCCTGCCAAAGAATTTTGACAGTACAAAAAAATACCCCGTTGTTTTTTATGTGTATGGCGAACCGGCATCTGCCACGGTAAGTGATAGCTATGGCGCTGCAGGAAACTTTTTATACTCAGGTGATATGGCCGGGGATGGATATGTCCAGGTTTCCTTGGATAACCGCGGCACCCCATCACCAAGGGGCAGGGAATGGAGAAAATCCATTTATAAAAAGATCGGGCAATTGAATATCCGTGACCAGGCGTTGGGAGCAAAGGAGGTAATAAAGTGGAATTTTATTGATACTACCCGTGTGGCTGTCTGGGGTTGGAGCGGTGGTGGTTCTTCTACTCTTAATTTAATGTTTCAATACCCCGATCAGTATCAAACAGGAATTTCAATTGCTCCTGTTACCAGTTCTTTGCTTTATGATAATATCTATACAGAACGTTACATGGGTTTACCAACTGAAAACAAAGAAGACTATGAGAAAGGCGCTGCATTAACTCATGCAAAAAATCTAAAAGGAAATTTATTATTCATCCATGGTACCGGTGATGACAATGTACATTATCAAAATGTAGAAAAGCTGATAAATGAATTGGTGAAAAACGGGAAGATGTTCCAGATGATGAGTTATCCAAATCGTACACATGGAATAAGCGAAGGGCAGGGCACATTTGAACATCTTGCGACATTGTACACAAAATTTCTCAGGGAAAATTGTCCTCCCGGCGGAAGAACAGAAGAGCAGGTAAAGGCCGCTTCAAGATCACAAAAGCCATTTGTTCCTGTTCCTTAAAAAAAGATATTTTTACAAAGGCGCTAACAGGCGCCTTTTTGTTTTTCAGCAAGTGATTTGATCTCTTGTGCAACTAATGTCGATTCATACCCCTTTAATAAAAGATAGTCTCTTGTTTTTGACATTTTCACAAACTGATTGACGCCGCTGCCTTTTATAGAGTTCCATTTTTTTACGGCAAGCCTATGTAGTGTTTCCTTGTACTTATTAAGATCTATTTCACCTAATGCTGCCGAAATACAATAATCACTTACTTGTTTCTGCCTAAGCTCAGCCCTGATCTTAACCTTTCCCCACTGCTTTATTCTGAATCTGCCACCCGCAAATGATCTTGCAAATCGTTCTTCATTCAAACAGCCTTCTTCTATCAATTTTGAAGTCATCTCTTCGACATCGGCCCTTCTTATTCCAAGGGTGTAAGCTTTTGTCTTCACTTCGCTATGACAGCGGTCTTGATAAGCACAATAGTGTTTTAATTTTTGATACACTTGTTCTTTTGTAAATGTTGTTTTCAGCATTGCGGCAAAACTAAATGAAAAAGCTCCCTGATATGATCAGAAAGCTTTAATTAATCAGTTATCTCCTTACCTGATATTGCCTATTGAGTTTTTCACAGTATCGTGTTTTGTTTTCAGCACATTAGAAACTGTGGTGTATTGTCTTCCCGCTTCGTTCAGCGATTGCTGCAATGCAAGAAACTGCATATTCATTGCTGCCATTTTGTTTTGCAGTGTTTGCATTGCGACAGGCTTGTCTATTGTTTCAAGAATATCCAGGATTTGGTAAAGTTCGCCAGACGCAGCACGCAGGTTTTTAATATTACTGTGCGATGTGTTGATCGCTTTATTGCCGCTGTTATCATTATTCAGCATTTGTTCAAGATCATCAAGTGAGGCTACAAGGTTTTTGATATTACTGTGGCTGGTATTAATCGCAGTCTGCGTTGATGCCGGCGCCATCCATTTTATTGTACCAACATCCTTTGATGTTCTTAAAGATTGTGTGTTTTGTGAGGCTGTTACTTTCACATCTCCTTTATTTTGTTGCAATTCCTCATAACCGGGATCGGCGGAAAGAACAACAATTGTCTTGTCATATATATAAAAATTGCTGGTTACCGTCATGGTATATGTATCCGGTTCCATATCCGGCCCAATCACTCTTATTCTTCCGTTCTCATCAGGTGTTATTTGTTTTTCTGTACTCCCATTTTTCTTTTTAAGCTTCACATCAAGGCCTGGAATCGGATCACCAGGTATCATTGCAGCAGATAAAACATTCCCCCCGGGTAATGCTCCGCCTAACAAACTATTGCCCGCTATTATATCCGCCTTTCCATCTCCATCCAAATCACCGGTAGATACAGCAAGATTTTTAATATTGGAGCGGGATGTATTGATAATTGCTTCAGCAATTCCATCTCCATCCACATCGGCAACCATTACACGTTGATTTTTTATATTGGACCGGGAAGTGTTTACTGTTGCTTCCGCTTTTCCATCGCCATCAAGATCGGCTACAACAAGTCCATACAAAGTTGTATTTGACCGTGGGCTCCATATTAAGTTTTCCTGGATGTTATCTGTATTTCCACTCATCCTGTCATTCGATTGATTTGATTTGGTTTTTGTTTTAACAACCCCAAGAGGCTCTTCTTCCTCCTGCCCTGTGATTAACCTGTTGTTTTGAATATTTGACCTTGACTTTGTTATCCTGGCAACCGCATCACCATAGCCGTCATCATCCATATCGCCAATAGTTATACTGTATTGTTTTACTTTATAATCCCATCCTTTAACTTCAACTGCACTAGATATATCCCAACTTGAGCCGTCACTAAATGTTGCCATCGCTTTAAGTTTATCGCCATTTTCTGTTATAGTAATTCCAGTTAGAGAGAGGCGTGTCGATGGTGGATTATAGCCGCCAGGTGATGATGATATTGTAAGTGCTTTTTGTTTTATAGTAAAAGCATCTACTTTATTTACACGGTTTGCTGTTACCTCGTTTGTAATATCTCTTGTTGTTCCATCAGAAAAACTTCCAATTGTAGTAAACGAATCGAAACTTCCGTCACCATCTGTATCTGCATTAATAATTGTGATTGTCTTTGTCCGGAGATTTGAACGAGATGTGCTGATGCCTGCCCTTTGTGTTGGCGCATTTCTGTCTTCATTTCCGGAAATGATCAACTGAACGGTTTCTCCGCTCCATGTCACATCGCCTTCCATTTCTGATTTAGATTTCATATAAAAATCATATCCTTTCTTTGTCAACAAACTTCCACTGATCTGTAAGCTATATATACCATCCGGAACATTTGCAAAAAAGAAGTCTCCATTTTGCTCTGTTTGTGTTGTTGCCACAATTGCTTCTGTTGAAATATCAGCAAGCGATACAGTAAGGCCTTCAATACCCGGATTAAGATCCGATACGTCCTGGTTATTTATCCTTGCTTTGTTCTCATACATTGGATTTGTCCCTTCCATGCCCGGTCGTTGATACAGTGGGTTGTTTACCGTTACCAGGCAAGGATTGCATACCGGGTTTTGTCCTTCTATAAAAACTGGCTCATATTTTTTTCCTGTAGCAAGCCCCGAACCGGCCTCTCTTGCTGCAAGACGGACCAATGTACCAAAAGAGCTGTTGGGTGTTGTTCTTGTTGATGACTGGGATTCATTCATGGTTAGACCGCCACCCCTGACGGTTTTATTCGTTACAATTCCATTACCACCACCGGGAGGGGTCAATACCACCTTACCAACAAGAACATTTCGTGCAGCAATATCACGATGAACAGTGCCTCTTTGTTCAAACACATTTGGTGTGGCAAATGTTTTATTTGGGTTTGAAGAAGTCCAGACCGGTCTCTCAGAAAAATCTCCCGTCCTTTGATTGTATTGAGCTGCGTCATCCGGACAAGCAAATGTCATTTCTTCAGTACTGCCATCACCAAATGTTTTCTTTATTGTTACCGGTCCGCAATTCTCTTTGTCTGTAATATTTCCATATACCGGTCTTCCGGGTCTGTATCTTTTGTCAATCGTTATTTCTTTTGGATTGAATTGTGCATTTGTTTTTCCGGCTGCCAATCCACTGCCTGCTTCCCTTGAAGTAATGTCTTCGTATTTCGGTTTGCCCAATTGTTTTCCTGTTGACTGACCACTGGCAATATCTCTTGGTGATTTGATATTGTAACGGATATTTATTCCAGCCATTATATTAGAAATATTTTTTGAAAGCTTAATGCCTTCAACTGCACCGCCTCTTCTTATATCATAGTTTACCACTTCGGTTTTTGTATTAAGAAAATCGGTGCCGAACCCGATCGTAAACATATCTGACACATGATAATTGAGGTTAAGGCCTGCTGCAAATCCGGGATAAATACTTTTTGAAGATGGCTCATTTCTGTAAACAGAATTTATTGCCCCTTGTCTTTTTATATTTACAAACCCGCTATTGTTAATAAACAAGCCTCCTTTTACATGAACACCAGCATGAATTTTATTTCCAAAAGAAGCGGCTGGCCCCAGCAATACATACATGTTTTGCTGGCTGCCGGTATTAATAAGCATCTGGTCAGGCGGAATACCATTGCTGGCAAGAAACTCATTTATCTTTGTTTTATCTGTTTTTGCTGAAATGAATCCGCTGCTAAACCCAATACCAAAATTGCCAAAGGAATAGCCTGCATCCATTTTAAAGCCCGGACCATTGCTGCGAAACAATAATGAGTCTGTTTGATTTCCTTTCATATTGATGCCATACTGCGGCGTCAATTGAAAATCAAAACCCGAAGACAACATCTTTGGATGATTGGATCGGGCACTATTTTGATTATATGCCCTGGTATTATTACTTCTTGAAGAGTTCTGGTTAAAAGTTGGTGATTGTGCATGGGCACTTAAAAAAATAAAAAGTAGAGCAACGGGTATCAACCCGGTTTTCATGTGGCGTGTCATAAGATTGAATTTATCCGGTTAAAGTACAAAATATTTTCCGGGCTTCATAGGCTGCATTTTCTACCCGTTTTTGTTAATTGTTGGCTATAATCCAAAAATCATTAGCTTCGCTACAAACCAATTGCAAGATGAAGTTTATTGTTTCCTCTTCGGCTTTATTGAAACAACTGCAGCATATTTCGGGTGTTATTAATGCCAATACAGTGTTGCCGATCCTCGAAGATTTTTTGTTTGAAGTAGAAAAAAATAAATTAAGTGTTGTAGCTACCGATCTTGAAACTGTGATGCGTATCCAGATGGATATCGAAGCAAAAGACAGCGGCAAGGTTTGTATCCCGGCTAAAATTCTTTTGGATAGTTTGAAAAATATTCCTGATCAGCCGCTGACATTTAATATCGATAAAAATTTTGGTATTGAACTTACCAGCGATAACGGAAAATATAAAGTGATGGGTGAGAATCCTGATAATTTTCCAAAAGAACCATCTGCGGATGATACCACTTCCTTTAAAGCTACTGCGTCTGCATTGGTTACTGCTATCAATAAAACATTATTTGCCGTAAGCAATGATGATCTGCGCCCCGCAATGACCGGTGTGTTTTTTGAATTGGATAAAAAAGGAATGCAATGCGTGGCCACTGATGCACATCGTTTGGTAAAATATAAAAGGACTGATGTAAGCTGCCCGAAAAGTGAAAGCTTTATTGTTCCCAAAAAACCATTGACCCTTCTAAAGTCTGCGTTACCCGGTAATGATGATGAAATAACAATCAGCTACAACAGCAATCATTTTTTTGTAAAGCACGGAACCACTCAAATGAGTTGTCGTTTGATCGATGCCCGTTTTCCTGATTATAAAGTGGTAATTCCTACTGATAACCCCTATAAACTGATAGTTAATAAAAATGATTTCCAGGGAGCATTGCGTCGTGTTGTGATCTTTAGTAATAAAAGCACCAACCAGGTTGTGCTTAGCATTGCAGGCAGCGAACTTGAACTTACTGCGCAAGACATAGATTTTAGTTTTGAAGGCGATGAAAGAATGAAATGCCGCTACGATGGTGAAGATCTGGCAATTGCTTTTAATGCAAAATTTTTAATTGAAATGCTGAATGCTGCCGATGGCGATGATATAAAAATTGAACTTTCCACTCCAACAAAAGCTGGAATTATAAAACCAACCGAGCAGGAAGAAAACGAAGAGTTAATGATGCTGGTAATGCCGTTGATGTTGAATCAATGAACCCCTATATCCCCTAAAAGGGGATTTTTAAACTTTTAAATTAATCTCTCTCTATTAAAGAGAGATTTTTATTTTACACTTATGGATTTTGTCATTCTTCAATCTTTTAATAATTACATAGATGCACATCTATTGATGGGTCGCTTAGAAAGTGAGGGGGTAGAATGCTGGCTGCAGGATGAAAATACGGTTACCATAAATCCGGTATGGACAAATGCAGTTGGCGGAATAAAACTTATGGTTAAACGGGAAGATTTTGTCCGTGCCTCTGAAATTTTCACGGAAACAGAGAACAATCGTAAACACGCAGTTGAATGCCCTGTTTGTAAACGACATAATGTCGAGTTGGTAAGTACGCCTCGTAAGACCTCAAATTGGATCAGTGCAATTTTCGGGTTCTTGTTTGTAAGCTATGCGATGCCCGCAGACAAGGTGTATCATTGTTTTGATTGCGGACATGAATTTGAAAGTGCGGAGGAAACAAACACAGCTGCTTAAGTGTTTTTGGCGTAACTTTTCATAAATATAGTTTATGTGGCAGTCCCTATTGGAATACTTCAATACCCTTGAACAACGACCCATCGAAAGACTTGCTTTTATTGTTGGTAGCCTGCTGATACTTTGGATGATCGAAGGTGCCATTCCTTTGCTTCCATTAAAATATAAAAAGAATAAAACCCGTCACGCAGCTGTCAACTTATTTTTCACTTTATTACATCTTATTATCCATACCGGTTTTGGCGTATTGATTGTTTTTCTTTCCGATTGGGCTGCCAACGAAAAATTTGGATTGGTGTATTGGTTAAATTCTTCCGTTGTTGCCACAATTATCATTTCCGCTTTAATGCTTGATTTTTTTGGCGCATGGCTTTCTCATGTCATAGAACACAAAGTTCCTTTGTTCTGGCGCATGCATATTATTCATCATACAGATAATAATGTAGATGTAACCAGTGGTCTTCGTCATCACCCGCTGGAAAGTATTTGGCGTGGTTTGTTTTTTTTGATTGCAATTGTATTAAGCGGCGCTCCGATGTATGGCGTAATGATCTACCAAACATTATTAACCGTGTTTACCGGTGTTACCCATGCAAATATTTCTTTGCCTAAGACAGTTGACAGGTTCATGAGCTATATTCTTGTTTCACCCAACATGCACAAGGTTCATCATCATTGGAAACAACCTTACACAGATAGCAACTACGGCGGTGTATTTTCAATATGGGATAGAATATTCGGGACTTTCAAAACACTTGATCCAAAAGAGATCCGTTACGGCCTTGACCGTTATTACCCCAATGAAAAAGATGAAGATCTTATTGCGCTATTGAAAAAACCGTTTCAAAAATTGAATGGTTAATTGCTTTTACTAACTTTCCCAAATGAATATTGTTGCAGTAATTCCTGCCCGCTATGCGGCCACTCGTTTTCCCGGTAAGCTGATGCAAATGCTCGGGAACAAAACCATTATTCATCGTGTATTTGACAATGCAAAACAAACGGGTTTGTTCAGTGATGTTTTTGTTGTAACCGATAGCGATATTATTTACAAGGAAATAACAAAGAGTGGCGGCAAAGCGATCATGAGCAGAAAAGAACACGAAAGCGGAAGTGATAGAATTGCTGAAGCAGTTGCTGAAATGAATGCTGATGTATTTGTAAATATTCAGGGCGATGAGCCCTTTATAAAAAAAGAACCGCTGGAAAAGCTCGTTCAGCTTTTTAATGATCCCTCCGTACAAGTTGGTTCATTGATGAGAAAGATCTCAAAAGAAGAGGCAGAAAATCCTAATAATGTAAAGGTGGTTACGGATAGCTCAGGCAATGCTCTTTATTTCAGCAGGAGTATTATTCCTTTTCTGCGTGATATGGAAACGAATGCTGAATATTTTTTACATGTCGGTGTTTACGCATATAAAAAAGAAGCATTGATGAGTTTTACAAAATGGCCTCAATCGGTTTTGGAAAAAGCAGAAAAACTGGAACAGCTTCGCTATCTGGAAAATGGTATTAAAATAAAAATGGCCGAAACGGATTATAACAATATATCAATTGATACTCCGGAGGATTTGGAGAAAGCGAAAACTTTATTATAAATCCCTTTTGTTAATTATTAATCGTATTCAACAGCTCTGTTATTCTTTTACCCACATCATCAATTTCTTTATTATATGTTCCCGGAGCATCTTGTGCTTTAATCAGCAATTCGGTTTCTTCAATTCTTAATTGTGTATATTTTTTCAATTTTTGCTGATACTCCCTAAAAACAGTTGACAATTTCATTGCATCCATTTCATTTAAAATCTCAAGATTTCTTTTCCATGCCGGCAGTGTTGTATCCTGTAGTCTTTTTTTAAACTCGGTTTCCGTAACACTTCCGCTGATCCGCTCAGATTCCAAAGCCATATTTTCAGTCCTAGAAAATTCTTCTAATAACTGATTAAACCTGCTCATATCACTTTTATAATTATTTAAAAAATACCATGTACCTGCAACCGTTAAGATTGTAATTAACAATGTCTCCACCGGTTTTTTTATATTTATTTTCCCGGATAATTCTAAATAGAAGATAACGCCGATAAGCATTCCGCTAAGCAATCCTCCAATGTGTGCGGCATTATCTATCCCGGATCTCATTCCATAAACGATATTGAAAACAACAAAAATTCCTATGCTTTGTAATAATGCAGTCCTCATTTGTTTGGGAATAAGATTGGTTAATAGCAAAGCAAGAAAAACTCCATACATTCCAAAAATTGCTCCTGATGCTCCTGCGCTGTTCACTCCTTCTTTGTGCCACCATAAACTAACTATACCCGCTATTACACCTGTGCATAAATAGGCTGTTATATATTTTGTTTTGCCAAGCATTGGCTCAAGATAAACACCAGCCGTATAAAGAGCATACATGTTCATTACAAGATGAATAATTCCAAAATGAATAAATGTACTTGTGATCAGACGCCACCAGTCGCCGGTCATTGTTAGTATTGTATAATTGCTTCCCCACTTTATATGAACGTCAGGATTTAATTTCATAATGCCGGCTCCGTCAATTGCCATCAATATAAATACAATAACATTTATTGCGATGATGGCATAGGTTGCATATAAATTGGTGCCTGAAAGATTCATTGCTTTATCAATTTCCTCTGCTTGCTTTGATTGCTGAGTTACTGTTTCAACGGTTTGTTGTCTTAGCTTTTCGATCTCTTCTGCCCATTTGGGTTGGGGTTCTGCCAGGTTTACTTTTTCGAAAGCAGTGTTAAAATCTTTGATGTGCTTTTTGTTTTTCCCCATCATGTCAAATGACTCGTTGTGAACAAGACTGCTCGTAACAACCAAAACTCCATCATTTGCTTCAATTAATACTTCGTCATCGTATTTGTTCCAGCTTCGGGGGGTATATCCAATAATTGCGGAAAGCCCCGCGTATTTAGGCGTCCACCCGAGCTCTAAAAATGTTCCATAGGACAACTGTAATAGTTGTTCTGTTGTTTTTCCGGGGTATAAAAATTCCTGTTTTTGCGAGGGCATTAATAATAAATTTATTTAAATCAAATAATTTTTCGGAAAAATAAAAATGAATAGCTAATTTTTTAAGCCTCTTTCGCTGATGAAATTCTTTTCCTAACTTACCACTCTTATGAATGTACGGCTTAAACCTGAAAAATATCTTCGTTATCTCGTGCCGCTGAATTTATTCGGTACAAAGCGTACCCGTGAAATATTAAGCCAGAATCCAACGATAATCCCGCTTCGGGAAGATTCGAAAGAAATAAGAATTACTGTTTATGATTACAATGCCGATTCTATAGAGGTACAAGAGGCAAAAGAGGTAACGGAGTGTTTCAAATTTTTATCGCGGCAAACTATTACCTGGATCAATATTGATGGTATCCGGAAAGCAGATGTAGAAACATTGTCTAATTATTTTGGAGTACACCCGTTGATACAGGAAGATATTATGAGTATAAACCAGCGGCCAAAAATGGACGAGATCGACAACATCCTGTTTTGCCTGCTGAATATGCTTTATTATAATTCTCAAAAGAACACAGTAGAACAGGAACAGATAAGCATAGTGGTTGGAAGAAATTTTGTAATAAGCTTTCAGGAAGATGCCAGCCGTGATGTTTTTAATTCCCTCAGGGAAAAATTAAAATTATCAAACAGCCGGCTTCGCCAGGCAGGCGCTGATTATCTCTGCTATACAATGCTTGACCTTATTGTCGATCATTACTTTATTGTAATGGAAAATCTCGGTGACCAGATAGAGGACCTGGAAGAGGAGGTGGTAAGAAGCTCAACACAACGTTCATTGGCAAAAATTAACCAGCTTCGTAAGGAGCTGATCGTTTTAAAAAGAAATATGGCGCCGGTTCGTGATCTTGTTAATGGTTTTATCCGTAGTGACAGCGAGTTGCTTGATGATCGAAGCACTAAATACTTTAAAGACATCTATGATCATATTGTGCAGGCAAATGATCTGAGTGAAACATACAGGGATATGATGATAAATATGCATGACCTGTATCTCAACAATGTAAACCTAAAAATGAATGAAGTGATGAAGGTGATGGCAATAGTAACCTGCCTGATGGCGCCGGCAACTGTTATTGGCGGTATTTTCGGGATGAACTTTGATACTATTCCCTGGCTGCATAATCCCTATGGTTTTTTTGGCGCTGTTATCGTAATGTTATGTATTCCTATTATTATGCTTTGGATGTTTCGTAAAAGAGGCTGGTTTTAAATATCCATCCTGTAGAAAAAATCTGTTTCTTTTACCCAACCATTTTTTTCATACACTTTTTGCGCCGTGATATTATCCGCCGCAGTTTGAAGCAACAACCATTTTGAATTTGTTTCCTTTCCAAATTCTTTTGCAACTTCCAGCAACTTAGTTGCGGCCCCTATTCCCCTCGCTTTTTCGTTTACATAAAGGTCATTCAATAACCATGTTCTTTTCAAGCTTACTGAAGAGAAGATCGGGAATAGCTGTGTAAATCCTATCAGTTCTTTTCTTTCTTCTGCAACAAAGATCACAGACTCTTTTCTTTTCATTCTTTTTCTTAAAAAGGATCTTGCCTTGTCAATATCGGATTCCTGTTTGTAAAAGATCCTGTATTTATCAAACAAAACCGAAAGCTTGTCGATATCTTTTTTCTTTGCTTTCCTGATGATCATGATGAATTATTTTGCCGGCTTAAATTTATAAGGATATACTTTGCCCGAACTCCATTGGCATACATACAGGCTCTCTTCATCGTCCACCATCACATCATGTGGGTGTTTAAAGAGCTTATCTGTTTGAGAAAATGGTTTCAGTTTTCCATTTTCATAAGAAGGCTCCGATCCGCAAAGAACTGAAACAACTTTATTTTCTTTATTAAGAATGATCACAAACCCGGAATCGACATTATCAAGATTGGGAGAACGAAGCACGGCGGCATACAAATAATCTCCTTTAATAACAGGACGACAGACACATGCCCCTGGTAAAGAAATGGTTTCAATGTATTCTCCTTTCATTGAGAATCGTTTAAAACAGCAGCGGGTTCTGTCTGTAATAATTAATGTTTCGGGAGTTGTCCTGTAATCAATGGTGATGCCGTGTGCATTATCTAAATGTTTTTCTTCATCGCCTCTTCCGCCAAAAATGTTTTTGATCTTTCCTTGCGCATCATAATGTGTGACGTATTGCATGCCATAACCATCGGCTACATATATTTCTCCGTTTTTTGTAATTGTAGTTTCTGTTGGAATAAATCGTTTGGGGTCAAAATATTTTTCTGACTCGACAGGATATTTCCATGTTTGTAAAATTTTTCCATCGGAGGTTGTCTTATAAAATTCATTCTTCGCTGTATCGGTTATAAAGAAAAACTGTTCGTTGTTGCCCCAGATGGTAAGTCCGTGTGCCCCGGGAAAATCGTGGCCCCATGTTCCTTTCAATTTTCCTTTCTTATTAAAAAATATCACATTGTTCTTTGTTTCATTTGTCAATAATACAATATGTCCCTTTGCATCCTGCATCATTTCGTGACAATCATTTACGGGCAATGTTGCAGCATCAGCTTTCACCCAATCTTTTACCAACTTATATCGCTTTTCATTTTGACCATATACTTTTTCACCGTTAATGATCTCGAATAGTTTCTCTCTTGCTATTAAACTTCCTGCGATCAATACGCTGCTGCTTTGAATAAACTCTTTTCGTTTCATAAAACATTAATTAAAAAATACTTCATCAATAAATATCCATCCTTTATCACCCTTGCCCGGATGCCAGGTAGGTAATTTTGTAACATTCTTCGCAACCACCTTATATACTTTATATACTGATGGCACAAGTTCTATTTTAAGCCCTTCAACTCTTACAACATTTTTTTCTTTCTCGGTTGGCTGTGCTGGCTTTACTCTTTTTAATAGTTTTAATTTCCCTTCATCATCTCCACCCCATATCTCCACTTCAGCCGGAGGCATGAGGTAAGATTGTATGTTTTTATTATAACTTATCGAAATGCTATTAATGGTTTGTGGTGCATCAAAATAAAAGATGCCGGCAAATGGCTTTTCTCTGAACCCAAGCCATGCGGGGTCGCTAAAGTTTTCTGCCAATCCTTTTTTTGAATCGATCAGCGTTGTCGCACCGCTGCCCTTATACTTTTCGTTTGGTGGGTTTATCAGTTCGGCCTTAGTTGGTTTTATTCCATTTTTAAAAAAAGAAAATGAAACAACCGGGCTACTGTACCAGCCGGCCCTTGTTGCTCTTGCTTTGATTTCCATAAAGCCGTCGGGAGATATTGGTTCTCCATATATTTTGGATATTGTACTATCGGGATCGGTTCCGTCTGTTGTATATCGAATTGTTACTCCCGCAACCTGGTGTTTTAATTCAATTTTTTCTCCCCCAGATAAAATAAACTCTTCATTTCTTACAAGCGGTGGCGTCAGACTGAGTATTTCATTCTCATCAGGTACATAGCCACGAACAAATTTTATTTTCTTGTTTTGTTTCTGCAGCTCGTCTGTTTCAGTTGCAGAAATATTCGTGTTCCAAATAAAAACTTCTTTCAGCGAATCTGGTTGGGAAAAGTATTGAGCAGCATTCTTATCGATCTTTGTTCCCGCCAGTGAAAGAGACCTAAGATTTTTTAGTTTTTTAATTTCGTTTAGTCCATTATTTGTGATCAGTGAATTGTTCAGTATTAATTTTTCAAGATTAGAAAATTGATTGATGGTTTTCATATCTGCATCTTCCACCGGCATATTCCCAAGATTAAGAACTACGAGTTGAGTTTTTACTTTTAAAAGGTCCTCTAATTTTTTCCTGTCAAATTTTTCCCTTACAAAAAAATCTGCCTGTAATGCCGGAGAATTCTGTGATAACGGAAATACAGAACAAAAAGGACCGCTTAATTTTTGTATCACAGAAACCGGTGCAGCTGTAAATAAATATGTTTTTTCTTTTTCTTCTTTCGGCAAATGAATAAATTTTGAAGCAAGTATTTTTAACGTATCATCATCTGCATACTCTTTCATTGTTGTTTTCATGTCTGCGCCGGATTGTATCCATGTAAAAAGAAGATCGATCTCGTCCTGGCTTAATTGTGGCTTTCCTTTTGGCGGCATGTGTTTTTTATCATCCTCCGGTAAATTGATATTTTGAATGATATGGCTTTTTAACGCATCTCCTGATTTCCATATGGGCCCATTCTTTCCTCCTTTCAAAAGTTTTTCTTCGGTTGTCATTATCAATTCTCCCTTTGCCTTTCTTTCGTTGTGACAGGAAAAACATTTTGATTTTAAAATTGGGCGAATAGCTGCAATAAATAAAGAGCTGCTGTCTGTAACCGTTTCTTCCTCCATTTCTTTTTCTTCTTTCAACGGTTGCCACACATATCCTTCGCCATGTGTAAGAGTAGATCCGAAATGACTACCGATCATCATTGTGATCAATGAGGCCGTGATCATTGTTCCAAAAAGAACTTTTTTCTCGGGCACGGCTTGAAAGATCATCAAAAGTGAATAAGACAGGATTGCCGTTATTATGCCAAGCACTTTATGTTTTGAAAGGATGTTTTCGTCATACCCGCCTTCTCTTGAAAGAAAAAATCCCATCAACGCAGTAAGCGTTGCGGTAAATACTGTGACATGAAGAACAAGAATAAAAATTTTCTGAAAAGATTCTTTCTCGATATTCTTTTTCCCAAGCCAGATAATAAATGAAATAACAAAAAGGCCAATTGGTAAATGAAGCAATACCGGGTGCATTCTGCCAATCGTTTGCAATGCCGGCGGCAGCGATACCTTGTTTTCAAAAAATAATAAAAACAAAAGCATTACAATTACAAAAAAACTAAGGCTCGATAAAATGCGCTGGAATAATTTCATTCTTCTTTTTTATGCAAGAATTCCTTTTACAACGTGACCTGCAACATCTGTTAATCTATAGCGGCGGCCAAGATGTTTATAAACTAATTTTTCGTGGTTCAATCCCATCAACTGTAAAACTGTTGCATGAAAATCGTTGATGTGAACCGGATCTTTTACAATGTTATATCCAAACTCATCGGTTTCACCATAACTGATTCCTGGTTTAATGCCACCACCCGCCATCCAAATACTATAACACCGTGGATGATGATCACGACCATAGTTATCTTTTGTCAATTCTCCCTGGCAATAATTTGTTCTTCCAAATTCGCCACCCCATATCACCAATGTTTCATCAAGCAGTCCTCTTTGTTTCAGATCCATTACCAATGCAGCTGATGCACGGTCGGTATCCATTGCTTGTCCGGGCATTTCGCCAACTAAGTTTCCATGCTGATCCCAGCCCTGATGATAAAGCTGAACAAATCTTACACCTGCTTCAGAAAGTTTTCTCGCAAGCAAACAATTCGCAGCATAGGTTCCGGGAACCAAACATTCAGGGCCGTACATTTTTATTATCTGATCAGATTCTTTTGAAAGATCTGTAAGCTCAGGCACTGCAGTTTGCATTCTGTATGCCATTTCATACTGTTCCACTTTTGTTTTTATTTCAGGGTCGCCAAATTCCTGGAACGATAATGAATTCAACTTTGCTAATTCATCCAACATTCTTCTTCTGTCCAGTTTATCTGTGCCTTCGGGATTGTTTAAATACAACACTCTTTCGTCGCTATTGCTGAATTGTACTCCCTGGTGTATGCTATCGAGAAAACCATTTGTCCAAAGTTTTGAATAAACGCCTTGCCCGTTTCCTTTTCCTCTTGAAAGCAACACACAAAATGCGGGGAGGTTTTTATTCTCACTACCCAAACCATAGCTCAACCACGATCCCATGCTTGGGCGATTGCCCTGTTGTGCGCCTGTTTGAATAAATGTCAATGCAGGATCATGATTGATCGCTTCGGTGTGCATTGTTTTTATCACGCATATATCATCGGCGATCTTTGCAATGTTTGGAAACAGTTCGCTAATCCATGTTCCCGATTGTCCATGCTGATTGAATTTGAATTTCGATCCCACCATTGGAAATTTTTCCTGGTTCGCTGTCATGCCGGTTAACCGTTGTCCCATTCGTATTGATGCAGGAAGATCTTCACCCATTCTTTCGATTAATGTTGGCTTGTAATCAAAGCTTTCTAATTGTGATGGGGCACCATTTTGAAAAAGATAAATAATCCGTTTTGCTTTCGGTGCAAAATGGGGAAGCCCAACAGATGAAAACGTTTCGCCTTGGCTGCTGTTAAAAAGATCTTTGATCAACAAAGACCCAAGTGCAACACTGCCAAGCCCAATACTCAGCTTGCCAAGAAAATGTTTTCTTGTGATGTTCATCCTGTTCTCAAAAAATTCTTTTGACATGAATTTTATTTTTATTTTTCCAGCTTCATTACTACTATCATCTTTCGTTGCGTCGCACTGTTCATCATTCTGTAATTCTATTCAGCTTTGACCTCATCCTCCATCTCCTTCTCCTTGTGGAGAAAGAGCGGTGCTTTAGTACAATTCCAAACCTCACCTCTTCCAATTCGGCTTTAGTGCAATACCGAACAACAAAGAACTATTCGATCTTTGTCTCTCCGCCGCGGCGGAGGGGGCCTTATGTTTTAGTAATCGCCTCTTCCATATTATAGATCGTATGGACCACTTGCATCAATGCTGCTGCGTCTGTTTTATTCATAATGTTTTCATGCTTGTATTCACCAACTTTTAAAAAGTTCTCCGCTTTTGATGGTTGTTTTGAAAACTGTTCTTTTTCCTTTTTATAGTATTCAAACAGAATTTGCCTTTCTTTCTCGCTAGCCTTTCTGCAAATGATCAGGCGAAATGCTTTTTCAATTTTTGCTTCATCTGAAATTTTTTCCATTGATAACTTTTCTGCTAACACTCTTGCCGCTTCCAGGACTTGCGGATCATTTAACAAGACCAAAGCCTGCAGCGGTGTATTTGTTCTTACTCTTTTTACTTCGCATTGATCCCTGTTTGATCCATCGAATGTCAGCATCGATGGGGGCGGAACGGTTCGTTTAATAAATGTGTACATGCCGCGACGATAAAGTTTCTCATCATGATCCTGTATATACCTCGCTAATTGGCCACGGCCAGATGTTGAAGATTCCCAGATCCCTTTGGGCTGATATGGCTTTATACTTGGCCCGCCGATCTCATTATTCATTAACCCGCTGCTTGATAGTACAACATCCTTTACAAACTCCGCAGCATATCTTGCTCTTGATGATCTTGAAAGAAAAATATTCTCGGGATCTTTTGATAGTTTTTCTTTTGTAACGACAGATGATTGGCAATAAGTAGATGACATCACAATTTGTTTTACCAATCGTTTTATATCCCATCCGTTATTCATAAAATCCAAAGCAAGCCAATCGAGTAATTCAGGATGCGATGGCATTTCTCCCTGCATTCCAAAGTCACCGGAAGTTTTTACCAGTCCTCTTCCAAAAAACTCCTGCCAGATTCGATTTACAAAAACCCTTGATGTCAGCGGATGTTTTTTATCAAATAACCATTTGACCAGCCCCAGCCTGTTTTTTTCGAGCTTCAACGAATCAAAAGGAAAAATTTTGGGTGGCGTATTAAATGTAACCGTATCTCCCGGCTGATCATACACTCCTCTTTTTAATATATGCGTAGGCCTGCTCTTGCTGCTGTCTTTCATTATCATTACCATTACAGCTGCCGTATCTTTTTTATTGATGAACTGTAAAATATTTTTTACTTCGTCACTGGTGATCTTCATGTTCGGCGGATCGGCAAGTGAGGCAAGTGTAATATCACCAAGCAATCCTTTTTCATTTACCTGGTTAAAAAAAGCAAATAAGCTGTAATAATATCTTTGGGGAATAGGATCATATTTGTGATCATGACATTTGGCACATTCAAATGTCATTGCTAAAAATGTTTTTCCAAAAGTATTGGTGCGGTCTGTTACATATTCAAGCCTGTATTCTTCGTCGATCACTCCTCCCTCCTGCGTTATTTTATGATTGCGGTTAAACCCGGTAGCCAGCAGCATTTCTTTTGTTGGCTCGGGCATCAGATCGCCGGCTATCTGCCAGCTAACAAATTTTTCGTAAGAATAATTTTTATTGAATGCATGGATCACCCAATCTCTCCATGGCCACATGGTTCTCAAACCATCATCCTGGTAGCCGTGACTGTCTGCATATCTTGCCGCATCAAGCCAGTTCACGGCCATCTTTTCTCCATAATGAGGATTTGCTAAGAGTTCATCAACAATTTTTTCATATGCATTTACAGAATTATCATTCAAATACCTTTCCTGCATTTCAATTGTCGACGGCAAACCCGTCAGATCAAAACAAACTCTTTTTAACAACCTCTCTTTATCGGCTTGTTCGTTTGGAGATAAACCGATTGATTCCATTTTAGCAAGAGTAAATTGATCGATCTCGTTCTTTGCCCATTTTTTATTTTCTGTTTCTGGTAATTGTTGCGGTTGCGGTGCAATAAATGCCCAGTGTGGTTTGTATTCTGCGCCTTGCTTGATCCATTTCTCTATTAGCTTTATCTCATATTCAGTAAGAGCAAGATTAGATGAAGGCGGTGGCATTTGTTCAGATGTGTCATTCGAAGAAATTCTCAGGAACATTTGTGAATGCGTCGGATCGCCAGGAACAATAGCAAATAAACCCGGGCTTTCTTTTAATGCCGCAAATGCACTGTCGGGAATATCTAATCGCAGGTTGCCTTTTCTTTGCTTAACGTCTGGCCCATGACATTTAAAACAACGATCAGAAAGTATTGGGCGGATGTGATTATTGAAATCAACTTTTGCCGGAAGCTTTTCTTTTGGTTTGTTTTTTCCATAAATAAATATGGATGCAGCAGCAACAATTAAAACGACAAGCAATAAAACCCACCAGGTTTTTTTCATTAATGCAGTTCTTTATCCCGTTAAGGTAAAATTTTTCTGTGTTATTGAAGTAGAGTTATTTCTTTTTATAAACGGGAACGGTGCTGCATGGCTCGCCGTACATGATACTTTTTGCAACGGGCAATAATATTCTTGTTGCCTCTGCATAAGCAAAGTCATCGACTGGTGTTTCCCCGCAGCCTTTTAATACGATCCTGCTGCCGGTGAATTCTGAAGTATTTATTGATGAAATGTTTTTCAAAAAGATCGTTTTGTAGATTTCTTTTTCGTTTGCTACGATCGTTTCTTTTGCTACTGGTTGCAGGTAAGTGGTTACAAGCATATAGGCCCATACAGGAATTATGGCATCTGCAGAACAGGTGATAGCAACATGCTTATTCCTGTATTTCTCCCAATCGTGTTGCTTCAGCGCTTCTCTGAAATCTTTTTCTTTTAATATCATGCCCATAAAAAGAAACTCTTTCAGGTCGAAAACAGCAATTGCTTCTTTTTTTGGAAGGTACTTTTCAAGGTCGATAGTCACCAACCCGCTTTCAGCAACTTTATTTATGATCTCATCACTCATTTCATTGCAAAAATAACGCAGCCTGTAGTTTTTTGTTTACGAAAAGCGGCGCAAAAAACCCGTGTCGCCTGGGGCTACACGGGTTTTAATAAGTTAATAACCACTATTAATAAAAGTTCCGCCTGTTGTCTTTAATGTTTGCGTTCTTTCTCAATATCATTACCGGGGAGCTAAATTGTGATTGCATGCCCTTTGTCATAAGCCTCAGCTGAGCTTTTTGTGATTCCATATCGCCGCTTAACACCGATGTAGTGGTGATATCGTCAACTCTTATTACAACTATACTGTTGACCCCTCCAAATGGTTGATTGATAAGTTTGCCTTTGTTAGCATTGTTAAAAATGGCCCCGATCGCTTTTGGTGAAAAACCATACCGGTTATTAGTTTGCATGCGGATGCTATCTACTGTAATTATTGAGTCTTTTAATATTGCCGCTACCGCCTCAAGTGTTGTTGCCGTGGCAATCATCTTTTTTACTTCTTCAACCTTTTTTTCATTTTTGAGAATGGGCTCAACTTTTGGTCTTGCTACCCGTGCCGGCTGCAGACCCTTCTCCAATACGTCTGTAACAATTGCAACAACATATTTATACCCGTTTTTTTGGTCACCTATTTTTTCTTGTCCCAATACTTCTCCCTTAGCGGCTTTGTAAATTTCTTTTATGAGTTTGCGGCATGGCACGGCTCCAGCTTGCCCGAAACCCATGCTAAGTGCCTGATTGATGCTCTGGACAGAAACGTCGTTGGGGCCTATGTTTGCTGCTTCAAGTTTTTCAATGCGTCCGTTTGCTTTTGCGATATTTGCATCAAATGTTTTCATATCCTTACTATCGGCAGAAAACTTGCTGGCTTCGTCAAAAACTGTTCGCTCTGTTTCTTCGCTTGCGATAATGTTTTTTGCGAAATAAGCAACCTTGTAATGTGGTTGTGGGTTTTTCTGATCAAGTATTTCAATCAGGTGATAGCCAAATGTCGTTTTAACCACTTTTTTATCCCCTTTTTTTCCTTCAAAACAAAAATCGTTGAACTCTTTTACCATTGTATTAACGGTAAAATAGTTTGTTGCCGGATTGTTGGGGTTAGATAATAATCCTCCTTTTATTGCGCTGCTCTGATCGCTTGAATATTTTACAGCAAGCGAATCAAATCTTGCCCCTCCTTTTATTGCCTGCTCAATGCTATCAATTCTTTTTTTTGCTGTAGAGTCATCGAGCATTTGCTGACCACTCTGTGGATCGAATGTTGGAATAAGAATATGCCGGGCTTTTACTGAGTCCGGCATTGACTTAGAATCGATCAGTTTTGCCAACACATAACTGTTTTGTTCGAGATAGGGCCCGTAAACACCGTTTTTGGACAGAACAGAAATACTGTCTTTGCCCGGGGTCAGCATCTGAGTTTTGCCCTCGTAGATATCAAGAAATTCTTTGCTGCTGCGGTTGCGGGAAAGAAATTTTGTCACATCTGTTGCTGCTGCAAATTCTGCTTTTTGGTCTTCGAGTTGCTTTCTCAGGTTTGCTGAATCTGCTGCTGATGGTGATGCATCAAAAATGACAAACGATATGCTGCGGCTTTCTTCCTGCCTGTACTGCTCTTTATTTTTGTTTACATAATCTTCTATCTCTTTATCAGAGATTTTAATTGTACTATCTTGAATTTTTGTAAGATCGTAGCTAACATAAGAGACTTTTGCCAAAGCCGCAGCTTCGGCGTTTTGTTTTTCAACATACCATTTAGGATAATAAACAGAGTTGGCAAGAGTCGAATTAAATTTTTCCAGTTTGCGGCTGTATTCAAGCGCAGCAAGAAAATCCTCCAGTTGTTCTTTTTGTGCCGGTGTGCCGGTTCTTTTTATTTGATTGATTTGGTTCTGCACAGTTGCGCCATCATAGTTTCCCTGCTGATCTCCAAAGTTGTTAATCATATCTGGCGGGGGATTAGATCCGAATAACCAATCATTGAACTCCCTCTTTCCGATATCGATGCCAACCTTTTTAAACTCCGGCGTCATTAAAATTTGTTCAACTTTTGAGTTCCACAGCCTTTCATTATTCATTTGGCGATCTGTTTCAGAAAACTCCTGTCGATTCGCTCTTGCCTGTTGTTCTAATGCGGTGTTCATTGACTGGAGGGTTGGTTCAAATTTTTCCCAATCAATTTTTTTTCCATTCACTGTGCCAAGGGTTGTTGAGTTTGCTCCGCCCATTCTGTCTTTTGCCTGGAAATAGTCGGTTAGAATAAATCCTAAAAGGGCCAATGCAATAGCCACTACAGCCCACTTAGCATACTTTTCACGAATACTCTGAATAACTGACATAATAATATAATAGGGTTATAAAAAGGAGGGCAAAAATAGGGGAAAAACTGTGGAAAACAGTTATGAAATGAATTTTAAAGAATTGAATAGCGAACAAGGATCAGGGAACAAGGAATTATGAGTTAGTAAAATGGGTTATCTTAAATTAAAAACTATGGAAAGAAAATTTGACCTCGATGAGCGGCTGATAGATTTTGCCGCTACCATTATAGATGTTTCCGAGGGGCTACCATTAACTATTGGAGGAAAACATATTGCCGGACAATTAGTTCGAAGCGGAACGGCCCCGGCCCTGCATTATGGCGAGGCTCAGGGTGCTGAGTCAAGAAAGGATTTTATACATAAGATCAAAATAGGGCTTAAAGAATTAAGAGAGACCTTTAATTGCCTTAGAATAATAAAGAAGAAGAACTGGTATCAGAAAGAGCTCCTCATGGTCTTGATTGACGAAAACAACCAGCTCATTTCAATTTTTGTAAAAAGTATTGAAACAGCAAGAAAAAATTTAAATAATGAAGGAAATGAATCCTAGTATCCGGGTCTCATATTCGTAATTCATACTTCCTTGTTCCTTGTTCGATATTCTTCTTCCGATAGCCACAATTAGACTTTTTTTGACCCGATCACAAGCTTCATTTCTTTTATGAGGTGCTTTGCATCAGCAAATTTGTCAATAATGAACAGAACATAGCGTATATCCACCATAATGTTCCGGCAAATTGTGGGATCATAGTTTATATCGCTCATCGTTCCTTCCCAAACCCGGTCGAAGTTGAGGCCAATAAGATTTCCATAGGCATCAAGCGCCGGGCTGCCGCTGTTGCCGCCTGTTGTATGATTTGCTGCAATAAAACACACCGGAAGCTTGCCGTTAACCGCATAGGGCCCATAGTCTTTGTTCTGATAAAGTATTCTTAGCTTTTCAGGAACATCAAATTCATAATCGCCGGGTTTATATTTTTCCATTACTCCATCGAGATATGTATAAAAATCATATTTAACGGCGTCTCTGGCTTCGTAACCTTTTACATTTCCGTAAGTAATGCGAAGTGTGCTGTTGGCATCGGGATAAAATTTCTTTTCTTTAAAAACATCCATTTGCGCCTGCATGTATGTCCGCTGTAATTTGTTGATGTTGGTTTGTATCTCATTAAGTTTTCCCTGCACCTGCTGCTGGTATGTTTTTAAAATATCATTATAAAGCTCTACCCCTTTATCGCTGCGGATATAGTTTATAACATCGTTTGTTGATTGTTGTAATTTGGCGACCAGGTTTTTTGCATTAAGTATGCTTGTTTCTTTATAAACCTTTTCAGCAAGTTTATCAAAATCTCCATCTGCAGACCTTGATCTTTCGTTCATCATTGGAGATATGCTTTCTTTTTGCTGGTCAGTTACGTACATTTTCATCAGCACAGCAAAAAGTTTTTTATCCACTTCTGTGTTGTGATCCGTGAAAAACTCATTAAGAAAATTGATCACCTCATTTTTTCGTTTTGTATATGCGGCTTCTCCTCCCTGATCAAATGCATTTACAAGTGAACTAAGTTGACCCGCAACTGTAAACAATTCGATTTTACTTATTATTTCATTAAAGTAATCTCTTGCATAACCATAGGGTTTTAATTCTGCGTAAGCATTATTCAGTTCTTGTAAAACGGATCCGTATTTTGTTTTCAATAGCTGGTTTGCCAGCACTCTTTTTTGAAACTCCGTCTCGTATGTTTTCTTTTTTCCCAGAGCGTTGGTTCTCGTGAGGCCAAGAACTTCTCCCTGCCATTTTTTATACGAGTTTTGAATGCCGGCATATTTTGATGCATACTGAATTTTTATCTGTTCGTCTTTTCTCATAAAGCCGTCTATAACACTCAATGCTTTTTCGCGGATCGAAATTTTTGCCGGATCGTTAACTGTCATTATTTGCTCAACCGCGGATGCCGGCAAATATTCTGTTGTTCTTCCAGGAAAACCGAAAACCATTGTAAAGTCTCCTTCTTTTACACCATTTAATGAAATGGACAATGATTTTTTTGGAGTGTAGGGAATATTATCCGGCGAATATTTTGCCGGTTTATTGTCTTTACCGGCATAAATACGAAACAGAGAAAAATCTCCTGTATGGCGTGGCCACATCCAGTTATCAGTATCTTTTCCAAAATTACCAATAGCAGATGGCGGGCCACCAACCAGGCGGACATCATCATATCTTTCTGTAATGAAAAGAAAGTATTGATTGTTCTCAAAAAATCCGCGGATCAATACATCCTGGTAACTTTCCTTCTTCGCTGTTTTTTTCAACGCTTCAATATTCTTATCAACCTGTGATTGTCTTTCTCTTTCACTCATGGTACTTGTAACGCCGGTCAATATTTGTTTTGTTGCGTCTTCAATTCTTACTATAAATGTTACATACAACCCGGGATTTGGAAGTTCCTCACTATTGTTCTTTGCCCAAAAGCCATCTCTAATATAGTTGTGCTCAAGCGTTGAATGATTTTGAATGGCATCAAATCCGCAATGATGATTTGTAAGCAATAATCCTTTACTTGAAATAATTTCTCCTGTACAAAAGCCACCCAGGCTTACAATTGCATCTTTCAAACTTCCGCTGTTGATATTATAAATATCTTTTGCGCTTATCTTCATGCCAAGGCTTTTCATTTCTCTTTCGTTCAGCTTTTCGAGCAGAAGAGGAAGCCACATGCCTTCGTTGGCAAAAGAAAAGATTGAGATGAAGGATAAGAATAAGAAGATTACTATCAGGCGGAGTTTTTTAATGTAATTCATAAGCCCTGTTTAAGTTGGGGTAAAGTTAGTTTTTTAATTTCTATCATGATTTATTACGGTTTTTGATCCTGTACGGAAATTTTTTCTCCCCACCGGGGCGTTGATAAAAGATTTTTTTGTTAATAAGCTTTAGTGAAACGTTGATATGAAACAGAAAGATTGGATAGTTTAAAGTGTAAAACCATTAAGTAATAACTGTTAGTGTTTGTTATTCTTACTTATTCATACTCTATTCACATGCTCTTTTACTTTTTTGATACGATACTTTTCCAGAAATTGGTATACACAATCCTGTGGATATATATGTAAGATTGGCTGCCAGTAGCGTTGTTGCTTGTGGATTACCTGTAGTTCTGATGTGAATAATAATAACAATGTAATTTTGCGTAGAATCTTTTCCACGAATTCACAGCTGTAATAATAATATACTTTTTTTTATAAATAATATATAATACTATTAATACATTCAGAGAAAAAAGTATTTTAAAATTCCGGTTACGAAGTGGAATATTGCAATCCCGAAAAACTTGTGAGATGAATTCAGAAACACTGACCGCCGCAAAAAACGAAATTGAGCAAAAAGGTTTTCTCGATATTGAGACTGATCCAACGATGGACCTCTTTGCAGAAATTGAAAGATTGAAAAAAGAGAAGAATGCGATTCTGCTGGCGCACTATTACCAGGAACCGGATATACAGGATGTGGCTGATTACATTGGCGACAGTTTAGGGTTGGCGCAACAAGCGGAAAAAACAAGTGCTGACATGATCGTTTTTGCCGGAGTACACTTCATGGCAGAGACTGCAAAAATTCTTAACCCGGCAAAAAAAGTTGTGATACCGGATCTGAAAGCCGGTTGTTCACTCAGCGATAGTTGTCCGCCGCCATTATTCAAAAAATTCAGGGAAGAGCATCCGGATCATGTTGTGGTGAGTTATATCAACTGCAGCGCCGGAATAAAAGCATTGAGTGATGTGATCTGCACCAGCAGTAATGCAAAAGTTGTTGTTGAAAGTTTTCCGAAGGAACAGAAAATAATTTTTGCACCTGATAAAAATCTTGGCGCTTACATCAACAAAGTAACGGGAAGAAACATGGTGCTTTGGAACGGCGCCTGCATGGTACATGAAATTTTTAGTTTGGAAAAATTGATAAGACTAAAAGTTCGCCATCCGAATGCAAAAGTGATCGCACATCCGGAATGTGAAGATCCTGTTTTACGTATTGCGGATTTTATTGGCAGTACAACAGGATTACTGAAGTTTACTCAGAAAGATGATGCGAAAGAATTTATTGTAGTTACCGAAACCGGCATCATACACCAGATGCAGAAAGCAAATCCAACCAAAACATTTATTCCTGCACCGCCCGAGAACAATTGCGCCTGCAATGACTGCCCTCACATGAAACGCAATACACTTGAGAAGCTTTATCTCTGCATGGAATATGAAGTACCAGAAATAACAATGGACGAAGAATTAAGATTAGCAGCAAAGAAACCGATTGAGAGAATGCTGGAGATAAGCAAGAAGGCGGGGTTGTAGTTCAGAAAGGAAGCAACGCAGGCGGAAGCCGAATAATTATTTTTTTCTTTATTAATCCTTTTTTAAGTGTACGATAACTGAATCGTTTTCCTGAAACCGGCAACCTGTAAGATAAAAGAGCCAGGTGAATATTAGTTTTTAATTCAGCAGGATGGTTTATGTCCGACAACAACCAGGCGGACTTTATACTTTCAAGACCAATATTTAATTCAGGATGAAAATATTTTATCACAATTAAAAACCTCATTAATGAAATTTGCTGGTATAAATTTATGCTGATTTTCAAGAAAAAATTATACCAGCTATTGCGTATATTTAAGAGTTATGTGCAACCCTATTGGCGACCGTAAAACTTTGAATTGACAAACCTACATTTTAATATTGAAAATAATAAATGACAAACAATATGGCATCTAAAAATCAAATCGGACTGGATAAAGCAAAAAGCAAAACCCTTTCCAACGGCTTAAACAACTTACTGGCAGACTACATGATGTTCTATCAAAACACAAGAGGGTTGCACTGGAACATAAAAGGTGAAAAGTTTTTTGAACTGCACTTAAAGTTTGAAGAACTCTACACGAATCTGCTTGTAAAAATAGATGAAGTAGCAGAACGAATTTTAACGCTTGGTGATATTCCAATTCATACGTTTGATGATTATGAAAATACAGCTAAAATCAAAAGTGTAAAAAATGTCTCCAACGGGAAGAAGGGTGTGCAAACAATTTTAGAAGCGTTTGAAACGCTGATAGTGCAACAAAGAGAACTGCTCCAGCTTTCTGCTGATGCAGGTGATGAGGGCACAAATGCATTGATGAGTGACTACATTCGTGAACAAGAGAAATTAGTTTGGATGTATTCTTCTTTCCTGAAAAATTAATTCAAATTCCAGATCTGAAAAACAAATAGAAAAAACAATAACAAATGACTAATTACTCCATCGTCGCTCAAATTATAGTTGCTTTGTCAATTATAATTGTTTGGGTATTTCGTTTTGATAATATCGTAAAAGAATTTAAAGAATACTGCTTGAGTGATTTAACCCGTAGCATTGTAGGAGCGGCTAAAATAGCTTTGTCAACTTTACTTATAGCAGGTATCTGGTATCCGGATTTAGTACTTATTCCGGCCCTTCTGTTGGCCTTTCTTATGCTATCTGCACAATATTTTCACTTCAAAGCTGGCAA
>Ga0209797_10000128_pt1 | contig 33794 bp, 33 predicted proteins | sample DOMMetBare3Fresh_2_FD_187472 | JGI IMG/M metagenome (GOLD analysis project Ga0209797, IMG submission 187472) | Wetland sediment microbial communities from St. Louis River estuary, USA, under dissolved organic matter induced mercury methylation -... | ecosystem: Environmental > Aquatic >... | reverse complement strand
TTTGCCCCTGGGTTCCCGCTTGCGCGGGAACGAACGGGACGATCAGCTCGAACGAAAGGCGCGAAGATGTTTTATACTAATGCGCGGATTGTTTGACTCGTCATGCCCGCGCCTGTCGCGGGCATCCACGTCTTATTTCGTGAGTCTCATCAAAGACGTGGATGGCCGGGACAGGCCCGGCCATGACGTCGAGAGTGTGTCGATCATTACGAAAGTTGGTATTAGACCTCCACCACCGCGCCGTCCTCCGCGATCTCGAGGCCAGCCGCCCTCACCTCATCGAGGTGCTCGAGCATCCTCGCATTCATGTGCGTCGCCATGATCCGCCGTGCGCGAAGATCAGGCAGCCGCGGCTTGAGCACCTCCCAGGTCAGATGTCCCGGCACGTAACGCGCATAGCCGTAGCACTCGATGATGAAGAGGTCGGCGCCCTTCGCGACCGGCAGCAAGGCCTCGGTCCACTCGGTGTCACCCGAATAGGCGATGAGCTTCTCGCCGTCCGAAACCCGCAGCGCGGTCGACGGCGCGCCCGACTGGTGGACGACCTCTGTGGTGAGGACCGCGTGCCCGAGCACGTCGGCCGGATGGTCGGGCTCGATCTCCATGATCGTGAGCGGAAATCGCCACTGGTTGGAAGCGGCGCGGGGAAAGAACACCTCGAGCGCCGATTCGAGCCGCGCGCGTGTCGTCGGCGGCCCGGCGATCAGGAGCGGGCGCGTGCGCTTCTGCAGGAGCTGCTCGTCGAGCAGCAGGAACACCAGCCCGCCGAAATGATCGCCATGCAGATGCGACAGAATCACGCCGTCGACGCGGCCGAATTCGAGCCCGCGGCCTTTGAGCGCCACCGGCGAGGACGCTCCGCAATCGAGCATCAGCACCGCCTTCGCGGTCTCCACCCAGAAACAGGTGTTGAAGCGGCCGCCGGAGCCGAAAGCATCGCCCGAGCCGACGATCGTCAGACGCATGGTCAGGCGCTCGCGCTTGGCCGCGCCGAGACGGCGGCATGCCAGCGCCGCACGTTCGCACAGGTCTCCGGCACCGCGAGCTTGGCCGGCTTCATGAAGTCGATCGCCACGAGGCCGGTGATGTCGGCGACGGTATAGCGATCGCCGGCCGCGAACGGCCGGTCCCTGAGATCACGGTCGAAGATGTCGAGGAATTCCATCACCCGCGGCTTGTTGGCCAAGGCCCAGGCCGGCACCTGCGGCACCTCCCACTCTTTCATGGCCGGATGGGTGTTGCGGAACACATGAGCGATCGGAAACAGCAGATGCAGCTCAAGGCGGCGATTCCACATTTCGACCTCGGCGATGTCCCTGGCCCCGACGCCGAACAGCGGGGGCTCGGGATGCAGCGCCTCGAAGTAGCGGCAGATCGCGATCGATTCGGTGATGACGCTGCCGTCGTCGAGGACCAGCGCCGGCACCCGCCCAACCGGGTTGATGGCCGCAAAGGCCGCCGACTTGTGCTGCAACGAACCGAGATCGACCTGCTCGGTTGGAACCGTGATCCCTTTCTCGGCGAGGTAGACCCGCACCCGCCGCGGATTGGGCGCCCGGCCGCCGTCGTAGAGCTTCATGTCCAATCCCACGGTCGAAGTTCCGCAACACGACCACGGGCGTCGGCCCAGGGTCAAGGCGCCCGCAAATGTTACCACTGGCCGTCGAAAGGATCCGTTAACCCGAGTTATTAGCCTGCTCTTAAGCGTCGTCTTAAGGATTTTGCGCGACTTTGGCACGCTGGACTCCGGCAACACCAAATTCATGAGTGTTCACAACGAACAGCGTGATTCCGCCGCTTCTCCGGACGGATCGTCGGCCAAGCGTCGGCGCGCGACGGCGCAGCAAGTGCGCCACGCACGCGACCGGCTGACCTCGACCACGGGGACGCGGCCGGCATTCGACTACGAGTTGCTGCGCCAGTTCGCCCAGAACCGGCTGTCCGCCTCGCTGGTCACGCTGCTTCTGGTCGGCTCGGTCGGCTCCCTGTCGAGCATCTGGATCGGGGCGCTGACCGCCGGTACCTGGACCAGCGCAGTGCTGGTCATCCATGCCGTCATCATCACCAAGTGCCGCCAGTTCCTGTCGCTGCCGCAGAATGGCATCAACGCCCGCGCCTGGCGCTTGCGCTTCATCGTGCTCGACCTGTTCTTCGGGCTGTCCTGGATGTTCATCCTGATCCATCCGTTCGGCGTTCAGGAAGGATCCGGCACCTTCATGCTGTTCGTCATGCTGCTGGTGGTGGCGGTGTCGAGCATGCTGGCCTCGAGCGTGCCGATGGCGGTGATCGCGGCGACGGCGCCGGTGACGGTGGCCGTGGCGCTCGATTTTGCCTTCCGGGCCACGCTGCACGACTACATCCTGGCCGTCATGGCGCTCACGGCCGAAGGCTATTTCTGCCTGCTCGCCTACCGGCTCTATACGACGATGCTCGCCACCCTCGAGGCGCGGGCCGAAAAGGACGCGCTGATCGGAGAGCTTGAAACCTCGAAGGCGATCTCGGACGAGGCGCGACGCCGCGCCGAAGCCGCCAACATCGCGAAATCGCGCTTCCTCGCGCAGATGAGCCACGAGCTGCGCACGCCGCTCAATGCCATCCTCGGGTTCTCCGAGGTGATGAAGGCCGAGATCTTCGGTCCCCACGCGGTGCCGGCATACAAGGACTATTCCAACGACATTCATAACTCGGGCGTGCACCTGCTCGGCCTGATCAACGAAATCCTCGACCTGTCGCGCATCGAGGCGGGACGCTACGAGCTCAACGAGGAAGCCGTCTCGCTTGCCGGCGTCGTCGGCGAGTGCAGCCACCTGCTGCAGATGCGCGCCAAAAACCGTGGCCTCATCATCCACGAGCTGTTCGAAACGGACCTGCCGCGCCTGTGGGCCGACGAGCGCGCGATCCGCCAGATCTGCCTCAACCTCCTGAGCAATGCCATCAAGTTCACGCCGCAGGGCGGCGAGATCTGGCTCAAGGTCGGCTGGACCGCATCGGGCGGCCAGTATCTCAGCGTCAAGGATTCCGGCCCGGGGATTCCGGACGATGAAATCCCGATCGTGCTCGCGTCGTTCGGGCAGGGATCGAACTCGATCAAGTCCGCGGAGCAAGGCGCCGGCCTCGGCCTGCCGATCGCCAAGAACCTGGTCGAGCTGCACGGCGGCACGTTCGCGCTCAAGTCGAAACTGCGCATCGGAACCGAGGTGGTCGTGACCTTCCCGAGCGAGCGGGTGATGTCGGCGCTCGCGCCCATTCGGGAGCCTGCGCCACCGATCCAACCAAGCTTGCCAACTCTCGTCGAAACCGCGTCGCCACCGCCGAAGCTCGACTGGCGCAAACGACTGTTCGGAACCAACCCGTGAGCGCGGCGCACAACCTCATGGCCGAGATCGACACTCCCTGCACCAAGGTGTGCGTCGTCGACGCCTCGTCTGCGCTTTGCCTCGGCTGCGGCCGCACGCTCGCCGAGATCGGCGGCTGGATCGGACTGACACCCGACCAGCGCCGCCGGATCATGGCCGAGCTTCCCGCCCGCATGGCGGCCCTGCCGCGCCCACCCCGGAACAACGTGACCTGAGGACCAAGCCGTGCGTCGCCTCCTCTGGATACTCCTTGCGATCCTTGCCGCGATCCTGTTCCTGCTCGTCGCCACCGGTGACGGGACAATTGCCGGCCGGCAGAAACCGCCCGACACCCTCGCGCTGACGGTCAAGATTGCGCTCGCGATATTCGTCGGCGCACTTGTCCTGACGCTGCTGCGCGAGCGTTTCTCGCGCGCGCTCCAAACCGCCATGGTCTGGGTCGCAGTCGCGCTGCTGCTGGCCGTCGGCTATGGTTTCCGCAGCGAATTGCGTGAGATGACCGATCGTGCGATGGCCGAGTATCTGCCCGGCCGAGCGGCAGGCCGCCACCGCGTGGTCGAGATCACCCGCGGCGGCCAAGGCAACTTCGCGGTCGCCGCACACCTCAACAGCGCGCGCGTCAGCATGGTGCTCGATACCGGCGCCAGCAGCGTCGTGCTGACCCAGGACGCGGCCAAGGCGGCCGGGCTTCCGGTCGAGGTGCTGACCTACACGGTTCCGATCGACACCGCCAACGGCCGCACCCGCGCCGCGCCGGTGACGCTCAACAGCATCACGGTCGGCGGCATCGTCGAGCGCTCCGTTCCGGCGCTCATCGCCCAGCCCGGCCAATTGCGGACCAACCTCTTAGGGATGACCTTCCTCAACCGGCTCGAGAGCTGGGAGGTGCGTGGCGACAAGCTGGTGATGCGGGCCTACCCTTAAGCCTCGCAGACTGCTCATCCAATCAGGCTCACCAGGAAGCGCATCGCCGCGGTGAGCAGAAACAATCCAAAACCAATTTCGAGATGCCGCTTGGACAGGGCATGCGCAAGCCTGGCGCCGTGGGACGCGGTCAGGCTTGCGACCGGCGCCATCAGCGCAAACCCAATCAGTGATACAAAGCCGATCGACAGCGGCGGCAACTGCGCCTGATGCGGGAGCCCGGCCAGGGCATAACCTATGGTTCCGGCGATCGTGATCGGAACAATGAGGCCCGCCGACGTCGCCACCGCTTGATGGATCGTCTTGCCATAGAGCATCAGCACCATCGTGCACAGCGAGCCGCCGCTCACGCCTGTCAGCGCCGCCGAAAGTCCAATCAGGAAGCCGAAGCCCCTGACCAGCGGGTGGCGCGGGAGATCATCGGCGATGCGCCAGGTCTCCTTCCCGAGCAGCAGCTTCACCGCAATGATGCCGATCACGATCACGAAGGCGAGCTTGAATACCGAGCTTGGCGCAACGGTCGCGATCAGCGCCCCGACGCCGGTCCCGACCACCGCCAGCGGCGCCCATTGGCGCACGATGTCGTTCAGAACCGCTCCGCTCGCGCGGTGCGCCAGATACGAGCGGATGTTGGTCGGCGCCATGATTGCCAGCGAGGTGCCGATCGCGAGCTGCATGCGCACCGGCTCCGGAACGTCAAGCAGGCGGAACACCTCGAACAGCACCGGCACGACGACGGCTCCGCCGCCGACACCGAACAGGCCCGCCAGGAAGCCCGAGATGATGCCGCCGACGACGATCGCAGTTGCAAGCCAGATGAGTTCGCTGATCGGCACACCGAGAAACATATGCAGGCTCACGCTGCAACAGTCTGTACGCAGGCCCGCCCGGAGTCGATGAGCGCGAGCGCGTCGCGGAATGTCGCGGCATCGGCCGCAGGCTTGACCGCCTCAGTTGCCAGGTGCCGGCGAAAGGCACGCGCGCCGGGGACGCCACGGAACAGGCCGAGCACATGGCGGGTGATGGCGTGCAGGCGGGCGCCGCGCGCGAGCTCACGCTCGATATAGGGGATGAGCGCCTCGGCCGCAGCCTTCGGATCGGAGCATCGCGCCGGCTCGCCGAACAGTTGCGGATCGACGGCGAGAAGCCGCCACGGCTCCTGGTAGGCCGCGCGCCCCATCATCACGCCGTCGAGGTGACTGAGATGCCCGGCCACCTCATCGATACCGGTGACGCCGCCGTTGAGCACGACCGGAAGCCTCGGATGCGCGGCCTTGAGCCGGTAGACGCGGCCATAGTCGAGCGGAGGAACGTCACGGTTCTCGCGCGGCGAGAGCCCCTTGAGCCAGGCTTTGCGCGCGTGCACGATCAGCGCGTCGACGCCGGCGTTTTCGACGGCAGCCGTCAGCGCCTCGAGCGCCGCCTCGGGATCCTGCTCGTCGATGCCGAGCCGGCACTTGACTGTCACGGGCACGCGCACCCTCGCCTTCATGGCGGCCACGCAGTCGCCGACCAGCGCGGGCTCCGCCATCAGGCAGGCGCCGAAGCGGCCTTCCTGCACGCGGTCGGACGGACAGCCGACATTGAGATTGATCTCGGCGTAGCCGAAGCCCTCCCCGATCGCGGCGCACTCGGCGAGCGCGCGCGGATCGCAGCCGCCAAGCTGGAGCGCGACCGGTTGTTCGGCCGGATCGAAGCCCAGAAGACGCGCGCGGTCGCCGTGGATCACCGCACCAGTTGTGATCATCTCGCTGTAGAGCAAGGCGCGGCGCGTGAGCAGGCGATGGAAGAACCGGCAATGCCGGTCGGTCCAGTCCATCATGGGGGCGACGCAAAATCGATGTTGCTTATATTTCAATGGCTTGCGTTACCTTCTCATGGAGCCGCGCGGCTCGTCGTCCGTCACGAGCAAGCTGTTCCCCATGATCAAGCCGAACCGGCCGAAAAACGCAATCTCGCCGGTTCGTCAGCAATAACCGTCCGAAGCCGCCGGCGGATGTATCGACACCATCGACGCCCATGTAGGACGGTTGGCGCTCATTTCACCCGCCCAACGGCTCAGGAAACAAAGAACCTGCCACAGTGATTGGCCTGTAAACGGCCGCCTCCCTTCGGTGGCCCATCCGTGTGTTTGACGGAGAGCCCCACGTCGCGCGTCGAACCATATGAGCCGGAGCAAAGCCAAACGCCCGGAGCGTTAATGCCCAACCGTGTTTCCGGACTGCGGCAGGAGGTTGATTCGAGAAACCGACAAAGCGCGGAAACCGGCGTCGTCAGCGACTACGCCGATGCCAGGCGTCGCATCAAGGCGATCTTTATCGGCTCGGTTGGCAATTTGGTTGAATGGTATGATTTCTATGCTTACGCAGCTTTCGCCTTGTATTTTGCGGGCGATTTCTTTCCGAATTCCGATCCAGTCGTGCAGCAGCTGAACGCAGCTCTGCTATTCGCGGCCGGATTCCTCGTGCGCCCGCTCGGCGGCTGGATGTTCGGATACCTGGCGGACCACCACGGTCGGCGTGGTCCCTGATGCTGTCCGTCTCACTCATGTGCTTCGGCTCGCTGATTTGCGCGCTCGTCGTGCTGCTCCTCTTGCAGAGGGTGTTCTTGAGCCCGGAGGAGATACGAGCCTGGGGCTGGCGCATTCCATTCTTTACTGGCGCACTGCTTGCCGCTATTGCGCTTGTGATGCGACGGAATTTGCATGAGACGGAAGCCTCTGAAGCCGCGCAGAAGGTGGTCAGGCGCACATCGTCCCTTCGAACACTCATGAAGTATCCGCGCGAGTTGCTGCTCGTCGTCGGATTGACCGCCGGGGGCACAGCCGCCTTCTACACCTACACGACTTACATGCAAAAATTTCTCAAGCTCTCCGTCGGGCTCACTGACAATCAAACTACGATGGTCACCGTAAGCTCACTGCTTTTTGGCATTGCTTTGCAGCCTCTCTATGGGGCGCTTTCCGATCGCATCGGCCGCAAGTGGCTGCTCATTGGCTTCGGCGTGGGCGGCGTTGTGTTCACCATCCCGCTGCTGACAGCCTTACAAGCGGCTCAAGGGCCGCTGGAGGCATTCTTTCTGATCGCGGCGGCGTGGATGATTGTCTCCGGCTACACATCAATCAATGCGGTGGTCAAGGCGGAGCTGTTTCCGACCAATATTCGCGCCATTGGCGTCGGGCTTCCCTACGCGCTCACCGTGTCGATCTTCGGCGGCACCGCGGATTCAGTCGCCTTGGCGCTCAAATCTATAGGCCACGAAGAATGGTTTTATTACTACCTGACCGGTGTGATTGGCATATCTCTGCTCGTGTACCTGTTTATGCGCGACACCAAAGCGGATTCTGCCATGCATCGCCATGAATAATCGCACCAGGGCGCTCAATCTCCTGACAGGCCCCGCACCTCGGCAAGCGAAAGCGCGCGCAATCCCTGGCCATCGAAATAGACAAGGCGCAGGCGGCTGCGGCGCGACACCATGCGGGCCGGCAGCGGGTCGTACCGAAAGCTTGCGCCGCCGAGATGCGGCGTGACGGCGCCGACATCCGCGATCGCTTCGACCTCGACCCGCAGCAGCGCGAGCCTCGCCCCATCCGCCATGACGACCTCGAAGGGGACCCGGGCGAGCCGGAGAAAGCTCGTGGGATCGCTCGCCTGGCGAAAGCCATCGACAAAGGCGGCCTCGATCAGGTCGAGATCGGGCTCCTGGCTCGTTGTTGCCTCCTCGGCAGGCGCATCGCTTCGATGCGGCACATGCCACTGGGCCGGACGGCGGCCGGGAACCATATGGTTGTGCCCCAAGCCGGCGGTCTGGCTCAGCCCGCCGCCGCCATTGTGATGATCGTGATCGTGTCCGCGATGCATGGTGTGCCTCAAATGGGATGCCTCAATAAGCGACCGGTTTGTCGATCAGGGTCTTGTGCGAGCCGAGCTTGCCGTGCGCGACCAGCGAGCCGAGCGCCTCGACGACGACGCGCACGCCGACCAGCGCGGTGATGTCGGACGTGTCGTAGGGTGGCGACACTTCCACCACTTCGAGCCCGCAGAAGCCCTCCGCCGCCACGAGACCAAGGAGCTTCAGCGCCTCGCGCGGCAGAAACCCGCCCGGCTCCGGCCAGCCGGTGCCCGGCACGAATCCGCAGTCGAGCGAGTCGACGTCGAACGAGATGTAGACCGCGTCGGCATCCTTCCAAGCGAGCTCGAGCGCGATCTCGGCGGTCTTCTCAAGCCCCAGCTTCTCGATGTCCTCGATGGTGAGCACGTTGGTGCCGCGCTTGCGCGCCTCCTGCACGCCGAAGCGCGGCACCTGCCAGCCGCCGATTCCAAGCTGCACGAGATTCGATGCCGGGACGTTCGGAAGATTCGTCGCCCAGTACCACGGCGTCGTGTGCATCCGTTCGTCGAGGTCCTTTTCCTGGATGTCGATGTGGCGATCGAAGTGAATGATGCCGATGCGCTTGGAGGTGCATTGCGCGATGCCGCGCACGCAGGGAAATCCGATCGAGTGGTCGCCGCCCAGCATCAGCGGCAACGCCCCCGACGAGAACACATGGCCGACGCCGCGGGAGATCTGGTCGAAGCTCTTCTCCAGGTTGGCCGGAATGGTGAACACGTCACCGGCGTCGCACAAGGTCATCTGCTCGCGCAGATCGACGCCAAGCTCATAGTTGTAGGGCGTATAGAGCGCGGAGATGCGGCGGATGCCCTGCGGCCCGAAGCGCGTGCCGGGCCGATAGGTGGTGCCGGAATCGAACGGAATGCCGAGGATGGCCGCGTCGTACTTGCCCACGTCACGCACGTTTTCGACATAGGGCGCCTTGAGGAAGGTGTTGATGCCGGCGAAATGCGGCAGCTCCCCACGCGCAAAGGTAGGAATGCTCCGGTCGGTGAGGCATTCGGCGCCGGGCAGGCCCATGTCGAGCGCCCATTTCTGCTCCTTGCGCCAGCCGTGCTCGGGCAAGCGGCCTTCCGCTTCCACCGACTTCCAGCCTTGCGTCGCCATGCGGTCAAAGTCCGGATGATGACGACGAATGCGCGCGGGCGTGGCGACGCTTCCAGCCTTGCGCGAGCGCCGTGCGGTTGGGCCAAACATCATGGGGTTGCTCCTTGGCTTTGATCCGGTTGTTGTGGTGATTTCAGAAACCCGAGCACCGGCACCGGTCCGTCGCGGGTGAGATCGAGGTCGTAGGTCACGACCGCGCCGAAGCGCCCCGGCGCCTGCGGATCATGACGCGGCTTGTCGAGGGCGATGAGCCGCGTTCCGAGCCCGAACGCTTCCTTGAGGTCGTGCGTGACCATCACGATGGTCATCTTGTGCTCGCGCCAGAGCGGACGGATGAGCGCATGCATCTGCGCGCGCGTGCCAGGGTCGAGCGCGCCGAACGGCTCGTCCAAGAGAAGGACCCGCGGCCGCCGCGCCAGCGCCTGCGCGATCGCAAGCCGCTGCTGCATGCCGCCCGACAGCGCGCTTGGATATTTGTCGCGGTGCGCGATCAGTTCCACCTGCTCCAACAGGCGCTCGCTGCCCGCGATGGCGTCGCGGCGGGGCGCCCCGCGCAGACGCGCCAGCACCGGGCTTTTTTCGAACTCATAGGCGATCAGGACATTGTCGAGCACCGTGAGATGCGGAAACACCGAGTAGCGCTGGAACACGACGCCGCGATCGGGACCGGGCTCGCCGGGCAGCGGTGCGCCGTCGATCAGGATGGCGCCGCGTGTCGGCCGCTCCTGCCCGAGGATCAGGCGGAGGAATGTGCTCTTGCCGGCTCCCGAGGGACCGACGACCGAGAGGAACGCGCCGGCTTCGATCTCGAGATTGATCCGCTCGAGCACGATCTGGTCGCCGTACTCGACCCAGACATCGCGAACCGACAGCGCGCTCATCGCTGCCCGTCCTGCGCATAGGCCCAAGGGAAGCTCCGGCGTGCGATCCAGGCCAGCGCGAAGTCCATCAGATAGGCCAGGAAGGTGATCCAGGCGACGTAGGGCAGGATCACGTCCATCGCGAGATAGCGCCGCACCAGGAAGATGCGATAGCCAAGCCCGACATCAGCGGCGATCGCCTCGGCCGCGATCAGAAACAGAAACGCCGGCCCGAGCATCAGCCGCACCGACTCGACCAGCCGCGGCATGACCTGCGGCAGCGCCACCCGCACCGCGATCTGCCAGGTCGACGCGCCGAGCGACTGCGCCTTGACCAGTTGCTCGGTTGGAATCTTTCCGACCGCCAAGGCCAGATCGCGCACCAGGCATGGCGCGACGCCGAACACGATCAGCACGACCTTAGAGAGCTCGCCAAGCCCGAACACGATGAACAGGATCGGCAGGACCGCCATCGGCGGGATCATCGACAGAACCGCAATGAGCGAGCCGAAGGTCGCGCCGACCAGCGGGATGAGGCCGATCGCCAGCCCGAGAACCAGCCCGATCGCGGTGGCAATCGCGAGACCGATCACAAGGCGTCGCAGGCTTGCCGCGGTGTCGACCCACAGCACGATCTCGCCGGAACGCCGATCCGGCCGGAAGGCAAGATTTTGGGTCGCCTCCACCATCTCCGAGATCGGCGGCAACAGCTTGTCGTCGGGATTGTCCGCGCGCCGTTGTGCCGAGCTCACCACGTAGACGAGCGCGATCAAGACGAACGGGATGAACGCCAGCAGGATGCGTCCGCCCCGTCCTGGAGCGATGTTCATGATCCGGCGAATGGCGGCAGCTCCTCTAGTGCCCCGTTTCCGAAGTTCGTGAGTCGTTGCAGCACCCTCTGACACGAACTTCGGAAACAAAGGGGCACTAGCAAGTCCATGATTCTAGTGCCGCTTTCGATTTGAAGTTTCTAACCGAGTTTGCTGCAACTGTCGTAGGAACTTCAAATCGGCGGCACTGGTCGCTTCGATGCCGATCAGAGCTTGCCGTCGGCGGCGAGCTTCATGAAGGCCGGATCGAAGCGCAGCTTCACGTTCTGCCGCGACCCGAGCGTCGCCGACGGCATCGCGATGCCGATTGCGTCCTTCGACTTCACCTTCTCGCCGAGGAGATTGTGCTCGAAGCAGAATGTCCGCACCAAGTCCATGACCTTCGCCATGTCGGGGCCGGTCATGAAGCCGAGCGCCTCCTTGGGCGTATAGAACATGCGCGTCGTCTTGAGCTGCGAGTCGAAGCCAGGCAGATCGGTGCCGGACAGCTTCGCCATCGCCTCACGTGCTGCTTTGCCTTTGGCGCCTTCGTCCTGCATCAGCGCAATGGTTTCGTACCAGATGCCGACGAGCGCCTTGGCGAAATCCGGATTGTCCTTGAGCACGGCGGTGTTGACCACCAGCAGGTCCTGGATTTCGCCGGGGATCTTGCTCGAGTCATAGACGAGCGTGGCGCCGGGCTCGGCGGCCGCCTCCTGCAGCATCGGGTTCCAGGTCACGACCGCGGTGGAATCCGCTGACTTGAAGGCCGCCAGGATATCGGCGTCCGAGGTATTCACAACTTTGATGTCGCGCTCGCGCAGCTTCACGGAGGACAGCCCCCGCGCCAGCAGATAATGCGAGACCGACAGCTCGACCATGTTGATCTTCTGGCCCTTGATATCGGTAAGCTTCTTGCCCTTCTTGAGCACAATGCCGTCATTGCCGTTGGAGAAGTCGCCCATCACGATGGCGCTGGTGTCGACACCGCCGGCGGCCGGGATCGTCAGCGCGTCCATGTTGGTGACGGTGACGCCGTCAAACTTGCCCGCGGTGTATTGATTGACCGATTCGACATAGTCGTTGATCTGCACGACATTGATGGTGATGCCGTATTTATCTGCCCATTTCTTGACGATGCCGCTTTCCGCCGCGTAGGGCCACGGCATCCAGCCGACATAGATCGTCCATGCAATGTTGAAGTCCTTCTTGGGCGCAGCGTGCGCGGGTACAGCCACACCCAACGCCAAGGACGCCGCGGCAACAATAGCGGTCAAGAAGCGCGCATATAGGGTCATGGTACAATCCTCGCTGTCTGTCCGTTTCCATTTCGGATCGGAGGATTGGCGAGACATCGACGCCAATCCTGGCGATCGAGGCCTCCCGGGCTTTTATCCCGCCGTGCACTTGAGCATGGTCCGCTCAAGCGGCAGCTCTCGGACCTGACACTCCGCCGCGATTGCGGAGCCGGAACCCTAGCCACCAACTCTGTCGACTATGGAGCAATGTCCGTGCCAAGCGGAAAGTCTTGTTTTTCAGAGCTCGTCGAGGCGTCCGTGCTTAGCGAATTTGCACCGTGCCTAATCGTGAGGCGGCAACGTGAGGCGGCGCAGGCGCATCGAACGGGAGATTGGTGTAGAGGCCGGGCAAGATGGCCAGCGCGTTGGAAGCAATAGAGGACGTCGCTGCCGAACCGACGGCCCAGCGACTGCAGCGGTTGTCAGCAGGAGAATCGCGCAGGCATGCCAATCGCGCGCACGCAAACAACAGCCGACCTCAGACGATCCGAAGATCGCCTGAGGCATGCCATTGATTGCAGGCTAATTGCCAGCGATTGGAAGAAGCTAGACCGCTTCCTTGGCCGCCTTCACGGGCCGGGCGCGGACGATCTTGCGCGCGGGCTTGGCCTTGAAGGTCATCGCCTCGCCCGTGAAGGGATTGACGCCCTGACGAGCCTTGGTGGCCGGCTTTTTGACGACGACGAACTTCGCCAAGCCCGGGACGGTGAAGACCCCGTTCTTCTTCAATTCCTTGTAAGCGACGGTAGCGAGCGATTCCATCACGCCTTTGATGTGCTTCTTGGTCAAATCTTCGTGCTGCTCGGCGATCGCCTCGATCAGCGCAGACTTAGTCATCACATTGGCCATGGCTTTTCCCTGAAAAGTGAGGGGCCGGACATTATTATCGATTGGGCGCGGAACAAGCACCCTGAGACGCTTTTCACAGATTTGCCTTAAGTCTGGCTACCTGCGTCCAGATGATCTTCCCTCATTTCTACCCCAGTTTGCGGTTCTGCCACCATTTCAACCATAGCCCGCTTGTATTGTTCTCTTTTTGTTCTAATTTGGTCAGCAACCCAGGCCCATTACATGCTGACCACTGCCCCCCGCCACCGCGCGGAAATCGTCGAGGAGCTGCGCCGCCTGCTGACGGCACGGGGGGCCGCTGAGTCGCGCGCCCTGCCCTTCGACCTGCCGGCCATTGATGGGCACCTGCCGCAGGGCGGCCTGGCCGGCGGAGCCCTGCATGAGGTCATGCCGGAAGCCAGAGGCGACATGCCCGCCGCCTTTGGCTTCGTCGCCGCAACACTTGGCCGGATACGCGCCCCTCTCCTGCTCGTCACCTCGCCCTGCGGGCTCGCAACCTGCGGCCGTCTCTATGGTCATGGCCTCAACGGCTTCGGTCTCGATCCCGCCCGCGTGATTCTGGTCGAGGCCCAGAACGCCACGCAGGCGCTCTGGGCCATGGAAGAGGCGCTGCACTCGGCTGCGCCTGCGGCCGTCGCGGGCGTGATCGGAAAGCTCGATTTCAGAGCCAGCCAGAGATTGCATCTCGCTGCCGGCGAAGCGAAGCGGCTGTTGTTGCTGCTGCGGCCGCCCGGAATGCCAAGCGCGGCGGTGACGCGCTGGCGCGTCGCCGCAGCCACAGCCGCGCACGACCGCTTCGGCCTCCTCGCGCGCTGGCGCTGGCAGCTCAAGCTCGAACGCTGCCGCAACGGACGACCCGGTCAGTGGATAGTGGAGTTCGATCATGCCACGCATCGTTTCAGTCTGGCTGCCGCGCTGGCCGATCCGACGCTTCCTCTCAGCACAGTCGTCCACGCCCATATCCACGCTCAAGTCGGTTGATCCCGAACAGCCGTTCGTTCTCACGGTCGAGGCGGCCGGCGGGCCACGCATTGCCGCCCTCAACGAGGCGGCCGCGGCGGAAGGACTGGCGGTGCGGGATCTCCTCGCCGATGCGCGCGCGAAAGTCACAACGCTGCAGGTCCGCCCCGCCGATTCCGCCGCCGACGACGTCGCGCTCAAGCGCCTGGCGCTGTGGGCGACGCGCTATACGCCCACCGTCTCGCCCTGGGGCGAAGAGAATGGCGCCGACGGCTTCTTCCTTGATGTCGCTGGCGCGGCGCATCTCTTCGGCGGAGAAGAAACGCTGCTCACTGATCTGGCCTGCCGGCTCGACCATTTCGGTCTGCCGGCGCGGCTCGCCATCGCCGACACCGCGGGCGCGGCCTGGGCGCTGACGCGCTTTCATCCCGCACCCGCCGTCGTCCTGCCGTCCGGGCAGGAAGCCACCGCGCTGGCGCCGCTGCCGGTCGCGGCGCTGCGGCTGTCGAACGACAGCTGCACGACGCTGCGGCGGCTCGGCTTCAAGCATGTCGGCGCGCTCATCGACAAGCCACGCGCGCCGTTCGCGGCGCGCTTCGAGCGCGAATTGCTCACGCGCCTCGATCAGGCGCTTGGCCATGCCGCGGAGCCGCTCGCCCTGATCGCGCCGCCGCCGGTCTATCACAGCCTGCGCTATCTCATCGAACCGATCTTCAGCCAGGAGGCCATCGTCGCGGTCGCGACCCGCCTGATGAAAGATCTCGTCCACGCCCTGGTGCGGGACGGCGTCGGCGCCCGCGCGCTGCGGCTTGCGCTCTATCGTGTCGATGGCGAGGTCACGACCCTCGACATCGGCCTCACGCTGCCGACGTGCGACATCGCGCATGTCACGCGCCTGTTCGATCTCAAGCTCGAGCGCATCACCGAGGCGGTCGAATTCGGTTTCGGCTTCGAGGCGCTCGGGCTCGCCGCCACCATCGTCGAGCCCATGGAGCCGACGCAGACCGACCTTGTCCCCGCCGCCGACGGCCATAACGCGGAAGGCTGCGCGGCGCTGGTCGATCGCCTCCAGCAGCGGCTTGGTCCGCGCAGCGTACGGCAGCTCGCGCCGGTCGCCAGCCATCTGCCGGAACGCGCCGAGATGGCCATCGCCGGCACAGCACCGGCCTGGCCAGCGCCGGAGGCGGCGCGGCCGCTGTTTTTGCTGCCGCACGCGGAACCCGCCGACGTGCTCGCTCTCATCCCTGAGGGACCGCCGCAACGCTTTCGCTGGCGCGGCGTGACGCATGGCGTCGCCCACGCGCAAGGCCCCGAGCGCATCGCCAGCGAATGGTGGCGCTCACCCCAGCCGACGCGCGACTACTACCTGGTGGAGGATGACGGTGGCCGCCGCTTCTGGCTCTACCGCGAAGGGCTCTACGAGCGCGAGACCAGCTCGCCGCGCTGGTTCGTGCATGGGCTGTTCGCGTGAGCAACAACCAGACATATCGACGCGATGATCGTCACGATCAACCGGACGCGTGTGGGCTAGGCACCAATCTTCTCCCGCGCAGCCTGAGCGAGAAAAGCCGACCGCGTGAGTCCTCTTTTTGTAGCCGCGGCATCGATCTGATCAACCAACGCTTTATCGAGAGAGATATTGATGCGCACCGTTCGTCCGGCATCGGCAAGCAGGGGAACAGCGAACAGCACAGCACCCGCCTCAACGGCCGCAGCAACATCTTCATCGCGAATCACATCATCGGTAGAACGCGCCGACGGCACGCGTCGACCTGCGCTCTCGACCGCCTCGACATGCTGACGAAGGGCTACAGCCGCATTCGCGACAGCGTCCTCCACCGTCTCTCCGGCCGAGAAACAGCCCTCGACGTCGGGGAACCAGACGCCAAAGGCGCTATCCGGCTCCTTTTCGATGACAGCTACATAATGCATCGACATCCGGTCGATACTCCTCGTCACAGATCAGGACCGCCAGCCGGCCAGTTTGTAAATCCGCCGCATTGCCTCTTGCACCGTCATGCCCGCGCTTGTCGCAGGCATCCACGTCTTGAAAGCCACAATATCAAAGAAGACGTGGATGGCCGGGCCAAGCCCGGCCATGACGATACGGTGAGTCATCATTGCAAAACAACTCAAGAGTCAACCCATGACCGCCTATGCCGAGCTTGCCGTCACCACCAACTTCTCCTTCCTGCGCGGAGCCTCGCATCCGCGCGAGATGGTGGCGACCGCCGAAGCGCTGGGCCTTGCCGCGATCGGGATTGCCGACCGCAACAGCTTCGCGGGCGTCGTGCGCGCCTATGAAGAGTGGCGCAAGCGCAAGGCCATCAAGCTGCTGATCGGCATCCGCCTGGTCACGATCGACGGTTTTGAAGCGCTCGCCTATCCGACCGATCGCGCCGCCTATGGCCGGCTGTGCCGGCTTTTGAGCGAGTGCAATCGCAAGGTGAAGAAAGGCGAGAAGGGCGAATGCCAGCTGACCTTCGAGGATATTCTCGCCACCAGCGCCGGCCAGATGCTGATCGCGTTGCCGCCGGAAGAGCTGTCGCCCGCTTTCGCCGAACGGCTCGCCACGCTCGCGCGGGCGGCGCCGGGGCGCTGCTTTCTCGCCGGCGTGCATCGCTATCGCGGCGACGAGCCGCGCCGCCTTGGCCTCCTTGATGAGCTCGGTACGCGCGCGGGCGCGCCACTCGTCGCGGTCAACGATGTCCACCATCACGTGCCGGAACGCCGGCCGCTCGCCGACATCCTCACCTGCATCCGCGAAAAATGCACCATCGCCGAAGCGGGCTTCCGGCTCACCGCCAATGCGGAGCGGCACCTCAAGCCGCCCGCCGAGATGGCGCGGCTGTTTGCAGCCTTTCCGGACACGATCGAACGCACCGTGACGATCGCCAACGCCTGCCGCTTCACGCTGGACGAGCTGCGCAACGAATATCCCGACGAGCCGGTGCCGCCGGGCAAGACCGCGCAACAGCACCTGGTCGACCTGACCTGGCAAGGCGCGAAAGGGCGCTATCCCAAGCATCTCTATCCGGAAGGGATACCGGCCGATGTCACCAGGCGGCTCGACGAGGAGCTCGCGATCATCGCCAAGCTCGACTATGCGCGTTATTTCCTGACCGTCCACGACGTCGTCGCCTTCGCCCGCAGCAGGCACATCCTCTGCCAGGGGCGCGGCTCGGCGGCGAACAGCGCGGTCTGCTATTGCCTCGGCATCACCTCGGTCAATCCGGACCAGAGCGGGCTCCTGTTCGCCCGTTTCATCTCGGAGAACCGCGGCGAGCCGCCCGACATCGACGTCGACTTCGAGCACGAGCGGCGCGAGGAGGTGATCCAATATATCTATGAGCGCTACGGCCGCGACCACGCGGCGATCTGCGCGACCGTCATCCATTATCGCTCCCGCCGCGCCATCCGCGAGGTGGGCAAGGTCTTGGGCCTCACGCCCGACGTGACTGCCGCGCTGGCCAAGACCGTGTGGGGCTATGGCGACGGCCTGCCGGACGATCACATCCGGCAGGCGGGGCTCGATCCGGCCAACCCGGCGGTTCGGCAGGCGGTGGCACTGGCCAACGCGCTGATCGGTTTTCCGCGCCACCTCTCCCAGCACGTCGGCGGCTTCATTCTCACCCGCGAGCGGCTCGACCTGACGGTGCCGATCGGCAATGCCGCCATGGACGAGCGCACCTTCATCGAGTGGGACAAGGACGACATCGACACGCTCGGCCTGATGAAGGTGGACGTGCTCGCGCTCGGCATGCTGAGCTGCATCCGGCGCGGGCTCGATCTCCTGAAAGATCACTATGGCAAGGAGTACTCGCTCGCGACGCTACCCGAGAACGACGCGACACTTTATCAGATGCTCTCGCGCGCCGATTCGATCGGCGTGTTCCAGGTCGAGAGCCGCGCGCAGATGTCGATGCTGCCGCGCCTGAAGCCACAGTGTTTCTATGACCTGGTCATCGAAGTGGCGATCGTGCGCCCCGGCCCGATCCAGGGCGACATGGTGCATCCCTATCTGCGCCGACGCGACGGCATCGAGAAGGAGCACTATCCCTCACCCGATCCCGCGCATGGGCCCGCCGACGAGCTCAAGGCAGTCCTGAAACGCACGCTCGGCGTGCCGCTGTTCCAGGAGCAGGCGATGCAGATCGCCATCACGGCGGCCGAGTTCACGCCCGACGAGGCGGATGGGCTGCGGCGCGCCATGGCGACCTTCCGCCACAACGGCAATGTCCATCTGTTCCGCGACAAGTTCATCGGCGGGATGACCCGCCGCGGCTATGAGCGCGACTTCGCCGAGCGCTGCTTCAGCCAGATCGAAGGCTTCGGCGAATACGGCTTTCCCGAAAGCCACGCCGCGAGCTTTGCGCTGCTCGTCTACGCCTCCGCCTGGATCAAGTGTCATTATCCGGACGTCTTCTGCGCCGCCATCCTCAACAGCCAGCCGATGGGCTTCTACCAGCCCGCCCAGCTCGTGCGCGATGCGCGCCAGCACGGCATCGAGGTGCGGGAAGTGGACGTCAATTACAGCTTATGGGACTGCACGCTGGAGCAGACCGCGGACGCACGCCATGCCGTGCGCCTCGGCTTCCGCCAGATCCAAGGGCTGAGCGAGGACGAGATTGAGAAGCTCATCGCCGCGCGCGGCAACGGCTACGCCAGCATCGAGCGGCTGGCCGCGGTCGCGGGCGTCTCCCGCTTCACCATCGAGCGGCTTGCCGAGGCGGATGCGTTTCGTTCCTTGGGGCTCGACCGGCGCTCAGCGCTCTGGGCGGTGCGGCGGCTCGACGCGATCGGGCTGCGCAAGGCGGGCGGCGACAGGAAAGCTGCCCGGCCGCTGCCGCTCCTCGCCCCGCACATGAGCGACGAGCTGTTCCCGGAGCCCGAGGTTGCGCTGCCGGCGATGCCGCTGTGCGAGCACGTCGTGGAGGACTACGCGGCGACAGGGCTGTCGCTGAAGGCGCATCCGGTGCACTTCTTCCGCGACCGGCTCACGCGCCTCGGCGCCATCCGCAACGCCGAGCATCGCATGGCGGCTCTGCCACAAGACAGCCGCGCGACTGTCGCCGGCCTCGTCCTGGTGCGGCAGATGCCGGGAACCGCGAAGGGCGTCGTGTTCATGACCATCGAGGACGAGACCGACACCGCCAACATCATCGTCTGGCCGAAGGTGTTTGCGAGAAACCGCCGCACGGTGATGACCGCGCGCTTCCTGGCCGTGCATGGCCGCGTGCAACGCGCCGGCCTCGTCGTCCATATCGTGGCGGAACGCTTCACCGACTTGAGCGCGGAGCTGCATCGACTACGCGATGGAGCCCTGCTGGCGCCCGAGCAGCCGTCCTCGCAAGCCGACCTGTTCCTGCCCCGGAGCCGCGATTTCCACTGACGCGCAACACCCAAAATACAAGGAGTCCTCCATGTGCGGCCGCGCCAGCCTTCCCAACGACGTCTCGGAGCTCAAGCAGGATCTGCGCATCGCATGGGACAAGCTCGGCGACTATCGGCCACGCTGGAACGCGGCGCCCACCTCCGACCTGCCGGTGGTCACGTCGACGTCCGGAGAACGAACACTCGAGGTCATGCGCTGGGGGCTCATTCCGTCATGGGCCAAGGACAGCAAGGTCGGCCGCTCGACCTTCAATGCACGGGGGGAGGGCATCGAGACCAAGCCGGCTTTCCGCAATGCCTGGAAGGCGGGACGCCGCTGCCTTGTCATTGCGGACGGCTACTACGAGTGGCGGCAGACCGACAAACAGCCGTTCGCGATGGCGCTCGGCAACCGCGGGCTGATGACCTTCGCGGGTCTGTGGGATCTGTGGCGCGCCCCCGATGGCACCGCCATCAAGTCCTTCACCATCATCACCACGCGCGCCAACGAGCTCGCCGCCGCCATCCACGATCGCATGCCGGTCATCCTGCCACCTCCCTGCTGGGCGGAGTGGCTCGGCGAAATCGACGCAACGCCGAATCAGCTGAAAGCCATGCTCAGGCCCTATCCGTCAGAGCGCATGGCGCTGTGGCCGGTCGACAAGCGCGTCGGAAACGTGCGCAACGACAGCCCCGACCTGTTCGAGCCCCTCCGCGCCGCAGGCTGACAGTCCCTGCGCCGTTCGAGCGAGCGGCATCCTCGACGCACCGCGAACTTGCCTTGCGAAAAAATCCGCCTACAACTTTTGGGTGTCGTCAAGCCCGCTTTGCCGCCCCTGCGCCTGCCGCCATAAAAATTCGAGATCGATGCGGATTGCAGTGATTAGCCGACGGGAATTGGTGGAAACACGGTGCCCGCCTGTCTAGTGTCGTCTCCGGCCCCGGACGGGCCGAGAGTCAATCGCAGCCACCACTCGCCGTAGGAGCCCTGACCGTAGGTCGAGCCGCGTCTCCATCCAGGCAACTGACGGACTGCGGAACTCGACAGGCACGGACGATCGGAATGCGGGTCTCAGTCGTCATTCCTGTCCACAATCGCCAAACGCTGTGCGAACGCGCGCTGCGGAGCGCGCTGGCCCAGCGTGTCGACGGCATGGAGACGATCATTGTCGACGACGGGTCGCAACCGGCGTTTCGACTGCCGGCCGACATCGCGGGACATGCCGACGTCCGCGTCATCAGGCACGACAACAACCGTGGCCCTGCCGCCGCACGCAACACCGGCGTTGATGCGGCACGCGGTGAATGGATCGCGCTTCTCGATTCCGACGACTACTGGCTCGCCGGCACGCTTGCGCCGCGACTGGAGTTCGCCGAAATCGACCGCCGCGCCGTGCCCAACCAGATGACGCTCCATGCGGCGGGCTTTGTCATCGACAATGCGCGGACCGGGCGGCGCGACGCGCTGATCCCGATCGAGAGCGACCAGCCGATCCACTTTGCGAGCGGATGCTGGTTCGCCCCTGGCTCCACCATCCTGTTCCTCCGCGAGACCTTCCGGCAGATCGGCCCCTACGATCCGACACTGCGGCGGCTCGAAGATCTCGACTGGTTCCTGCGCTTCGCTCTGGCAGGCGGACGGCTCAAAGTGTGGGACAACCTGGCCGCCGTCGTCGAAGTCGGTCCGAAGCCGCGGCTGTCGGCGCTCGATGACAGCGCGGCGGGCCTGCAAGCGAAATACGCGGGCCCGGGCAGCGCCCACTGTCTGCCCCCCGATCTGCGGCGACGGCTCAACGCCTATCTCGACGTCGAACGCGCATCGATCTTTGCGGCAGAGGGGCGATGGATGAGCATGCTATCCCAACTGGCCCGGTCGTTCCTGCGCGCTCCCCGGCTCACAGTCCACCTGGAGCGGTTCTGGCGGCATCGGACGCTGCCGCAACATCTCGAGCCGGCATCTTGAGCCGGCGCGGGATACGCTTCCTTTCGGCCCGCCTGGGCCATCCAAATCACTGCCTGACCGTCATCTGGCCGCCTTGCGCGACCGACGACGCTTTCACCCGATCGGCGGTTTCATCCGATCGGCGAACGAGCACGCGCCCGCGCAATCTTGCCGCCCTGACAAAACCCTGCTAGTCCCCCGCTTCCGACGTTCGTGATCCATCGCGGCACCCCTTGCGCGAACTTAGGACGCAAGATCACAATTGAATCGCAATTGATCTCAGTAACATCCGGGCACAACAGACGTGGACGCCACTCTCAACGCGAACACCACAACGGCCCAGGCCGTGGAGATAACTGCAGCCCAGCGCGCCCACCGCGACATCGTCGACGGACTCCGACTGTGGCCGGTCTGGGCGGCACTGGCCTGGCACGACATCCGGATCCGCTATATCCGCACGCTCCTGGGTCCGCTCTGGATCACGGTCTCGATGGCCGTCTCCGTCTTCGCCCTGGGCCTGGTGTTCAGCAAAATCTTCAACACCGACCTGGGCAACTATCTGCCATTCCTCACCGCTGGCCTGCTCATCTGGGGATTTATCAGCGGCATTCTCCTGGAAGCGGCGCCGACCTTCTCGACCGCACAGCTCATTATTCTCTCTGTGTCAGCCCCCTATTCGATGCACGTCTACCGCGGCGTTCTGCGGCAGATCATCATCTTCGGCCACAATGTGCTCGTCTTCGTCGGCGTCGTTCTGGTCGTCGGCGTTTCGGTGACGCCCGCCACGCTGCTGTTCTTTCCGGCGCTCCTCCTGGTCTGCGTCATCATGGCCTGGGTCACGCTGTTGCTCGCCATTGTTGGCACCCGCTTTCGGGACCTGCAGCCCATCATCACCACGATCCTTCAGCTGTTTTTCTTCGTAACGCCGCTGATCTGGGATCGTGACCAGCTCGCCGGCCGAGCCCACCCGATCTGGATCGACATCAATCCCTTCTACCATATCATCGAGATCATGCGCGCACCCATGCTCGGCAAGGTGCCGCCGCTCCTGACTATTGTCACGGTCGTCGCCATCGCCATCGGCGGTTGGCTTGCGACCTATGCCATGTTCACCCGGTTTCGGCGCCGGATTCCTTATTGGCTGTAAAACCCAAATCGGCTGCAACCCACCATGTCGCATATCCTTCTCGACAGAGTGTCGGTCGAAATACCGATCTACAGCGGCCTTGATCGCTCGCTCAAGCTCAACCTGTTCCGCTCCGCTGGCGGCGGTGCCGTGCTCCGCTCGGCGGGCGGCATCATCGGCCGCGACCGGCGCAATCGCATCGTGGTGCGCGCGCTCGACGACGTGACGCTCCACGTTGAAGATGGCGACCGCGTCGCCTTGCTCGGGCGCAATGGCGCCGGCAAGACCACGCTCCTTCGCGTCATGGCCGACGTGATGGAACCGACCGGCGGCCGGGTGCAGATCTCCGGCCGCACCTCGACGCTGTTCAATCTGGCAGGCCTGATGGATCCGGAGCTGCCGGGCTACGAAAACGTGTTCTACGCAGGCGGGCTCATCGGCATCCCGCGCAGCAGGCTGAAGAAGCTGATGCCCGATATCGAAGCCTTCGCGGAGCTGGGCGATTTTCTGCGCATGCCGGTGCGGACCTATTCGGCGGGCATGAAGGTGCGGCTGGGCTTCGCGGTCGCCACCTGCATCCAGCCCGATATCCTGCTGATGGACGAGGTCATCGGCGCCGGCGACGTGCATTTCGTTGACAAAGCGGTCCGCCGCGCCCAGCAGCTCTACAAACAGTCCAATATCCTGGTCGTCGCCTCCCACGCCCCGGAACTGCTGCACGGGCTCTGCAACAAAGCAATCCTGCTCGATCACGGCAAGATCGCCGCGATGGGGGCCCTCGACGAGATTGCAAAGCGCTATGCTGCGGGCGACTACACTTCCCCCACGCCAGTGCCCGCTCCGCAGCCAACGGCTTGACCGCCTCAGCGCCTGACCTCAGCGCTCACGACAGCTGGCAGGCCTGAGCCACGCGCTGCCAGAACCGTCGACTTGCGTAGTGCTCCAGCCAGAACTCTCGCGCAGTCTGCGCGATTGCGTCCCTACGCTCATTATCCTCGACCAATACTTTGCAGTAAGCGACGAACTGGGCAAGATTGGCGACCGGAATGTAGTGCACGAAGGGGACGAGATAGTCGTCAAGCGGCGCGCCAATCTCTTGAATGAGGACGGCGCCGGACAGGATCGTTTCCGCAACGCGCCCCGTAATGATGCTGTCTTGATGGTTCAGCCAGCCATTGTTGAAGACGAGCTTGGAGCGGCCAAGCAATCGTGCGAACCCCTCGATGGTCGGCGCTTTCTCGCGGGTACGATCATGAATGATGCATTCCGTCCGAAGCCCGGCTTGCGCAGCCGCGTCCACAAACATTCGCCGCTGCCGCGTGTCGCTGCCGGAATAGCTCAAATCGATATCCCGGACGTCTCCCGGGACAAAGGTCGGCTCATGAAACGGCAATGCGGGGCAGACGAGCACCTTCGATTGGTCCGGCAGAGCGCGAAGATACTTGGTGTTGCGATGAAAAATAATCGATAGGTCCGCAACGCGGTGCCAATAGCCAAGAAAATCGAACGGACAGGCGTCATAGCAGTCAGGGACCAGGGCGACGAATTTGAAGTCAAGCGACTTTCGCAGCGCCAGGATCGTCTCCGCGTCAATCGTGCGACTGTTCGGAATGAAGTTGGCGTCGAACGCGACCACTTGGGGGCGCGTCTGCGAAAGAAACTGCGCCAGGCGCTCGAGGCCGAGAGCGCGATCGCCCGTGCCTCGATAAGTGATGTCATCGACGAAGAATTGAGAGACCCTGGCTCCGGCCGCCTCAGCCGATCTTGCGACGTGATAGGAGATGTCGTGGTCGATATAGGCGGGATCGCAGTTGATGTAGCGGGGCATGACGACCGCCACCGAAGCGGGCGGCATACGGCTGGATGATGCGTAGACGTCGGTCCCCGGCGGGATCGGCGTTTCACCGGCCCGCCACAGGCGCCCGCAGGCATCCAAGATCGACCTGACGATTTCGCGGCGCGCACCGGTCAGCGCCGACGACGCGCGGCCTAGAAGGCTGCACTCCTGATCGAGCACAAGCTCGTGGTCAAGCTGCGGCCAGAGGAAGCGAGCCGCTCGTCGACGAAACGGCCGACTGAGCGCGCGCAATGTCTGGATTGCCATGGTCGCATAGGCCTTGTTGATCGGTGAGTTGGCGGCGGCCATCGAAGTTCACGGCCTTGCTGATCAATCTCCGAGCAGCCGCCGCTTGAGATGGATCGCAGCCAGATCTTCAATGTTCCGCCTCTGCTCGGGCCCGAATTTCCTCGCTATGAGCGCAAGATACGCCGGATTGGAAAAATAGCGGTGCCAGGCCTCATCGCGGAATCGCAACACCTCGGCGGCGCTCAGATGATGGGTCGGAAGCGGCTTGCAGTCATAGGACAGGAAGGCAAATTCCTCGAATGAGCTTGGCAGCTCCCAGCCCTCCGATTTCGCGGTGAAATACAACGGGCTCCCCGGCAAGGCCTGGCAAGGATAAAAGTTGGCGTGTGCCGTGTTGAGCTCCATCGCCAGGTCCAGCGTCTGCTGCATGGTCTGTCTCGTGTCAGACGGAAATCCGAACATGTAATTGCCAAGCACTTCAATGCCGTGGTCCTCCACCATCTTGACCACGTCGCGAATGTTGACGTCCTGGAACCGGCCCTTCTCGATGTCGAGCCGTACGTTCTCGTTGCCCGCCTCGATGCCGAGTGCCAGCCAATTGATCCCGGCCTTCTTGAACAGCTGCAGCTGGTCGCTGCGGACGGTGTCTACCCGGGCATAGGCCCATAGATTGAATTTCAGCCCTCGCTCAATGATGCCTTCCAGGATTGGAATGTAGTATTTCCGGTTGAGAAAGAACATCTCGTCCGAGAGGCGCAGGGTCTCGACCCCGAACTCGGCGAGCTTCTCCATCTCACGAAGGATCAGCGCGGGTGACCAGAACCGCATCATGCGGGAGTCGGCGGCATGCACATCCGGCCGGGTCTCGGTGCGGTTGACGATATTGATCATGCAGAAATTGCAGCCGAACATGCAGCCGAGCGATGTGTAGATGGCCGCGAACGGCGTGCGCTTCTCGTGCGAGAAATTGGTGTGCCAGAAATGCGCGCGATAGAGATCGAGCGGGCGTTGCGATTCTGGCAGCAGGTCCCAGGCATAGCCAGGCAAGTCCTGGTCCATCTGCCCCTGCGGCACCAGCCTTGCCCCCTTGGTGAGGACCGCCTTGCCGTCGGCATCACGATAGCCGATGCCGGCGACGCTTCCGACATCGCGCAAGTCGGTGGCAAGCAGGTCCTGCAGGGCATAGACGCCCTCGTTGATCAGAACGAAGTCGACAGAGTCGTCCTTGATGACCTCGTGCGGCAACGCGCTGACATGGGAGCCGACAAAGCATACCTTCAGATCCGCCCGCGCGCCCTTCAAGCTCGCTGCGAGCGCGGTCGCGCCGATCATCGACGTGGTGCCGGCATTCGGATTCTGGCCGTAGAGGACGAAACAGACGAGGCGAGGATTGAGGTAGGAAATCTGGTCGACCGCCTGCTCGTCGGTCAGCCGCAAGGCGTCGCAATCCAAAATCGCGACCGAAAAGCCCTTCGCCCGCATGGCCTGCGCGAGCAGGAGCGACCACGTCGGTGGCTCGATCGCAGAATGAACGTTGGCAAGCGCTTGATATGCCTTGGCCGACGAATTGGGCGTGACGAACAGAACGTCAAGGCGCCGCACGGTCTCCCTCGCTCATCTTTTGATGTGGCAAGGTGTTGGCCCGCCGGGACACTCTTCCTTCGCCACGCCCCAAAGTCCTCGCCGTCGGCTGGTCAGCGAACCCAGCGGGTCCCGTTCCCCCAGAAGATGACGTCGCCACGGCGACCGAGCCGGCCTGTCGCGCGCCAATCAGTGGCGACAATCGTGAACGGATCGGCAAAGTAGGCGCGCGAGGGCTGCCGCACTTCATTGTAGAGCGTCAGACCGCGGCCGCGCTCCTCGATAAAGGTCCGGCCTCCAGGCACCTGACACCTGCCGACGCAAGTCCATGCTCCGCCGACGTCATAACCTTGCGCTTGAACATCGCCTGCAGAAAAGAAAGTCATCAGTGCCAGGGCAAGCGCCGCGAACAGTGTCTTGAGCATCTTCGCTTTCCTCCTCGTGTGCTCCTGCAGACTAGCACACTACCGACGCCGGTCCATATCAGATGGGGACGCGGGGGAAAAAGCGGGCATAACCTGCTCCATCATAATGATGCAGCGCAGGAAACCGCGGCGGACATCCGCCGCACAAATCGGCATGGCGTGCGCGTCTGCCGCAAGATGGTCGCTGTTGCAAGATAAAGTCCTGCACGCCCGCCCTTTATTCACAGCACTCCGAGAAAGACTGTGGACTCATAGGGCATTGTGCGCCGATCTTCTTCCGAGCCTGGCCGGCTCGACACGCTTGAAGACATTGATTTGATGAAGACATTGATTTGACCGGACTGGCCCTGTAAGGCTGCATCCGCCTGTCACCTCCGACACTGAGCCAAAGCGCAATGGACGCTCGCTGATGGCAGACCGCCATTCAGGTTCCCCCGACAGCAGCGCTCTCAAGCCTGCCGACCTCGAGCGCATCTATCGCTCGCTGCGGCTCATTCGCCGGGCCGAAGAGGAAGTCGCGCGCATCTACCCGTCCGACAAGATCAAGAGTCCTGTGCACCTGTCGATCGGTCAGGAGGCGGCCTCGGTCGGCATTTGCGATGCCCTGCGTCCAGACGATGTCGTCGCGCCCACCTATCGCGGGCATGCGGCGTTCCTCGCCAAGGGCGCTTCGCTTCGGGGGCTGATGGCCGAGCTCTATGGCAAGGTCACCGGCGTGGCCGGCGGCAAGGGCGGCTCGATGCATCTCATCGACATGAGCCACAACGTGCTGGGCACCTCGGCGGTGGTTGGAACCACAATACCGATCGCGCTCGGCTACGCACTGGCGCTCAAGTCCCTGCGGACGGATCGGATCGTGGTGAGCTTCTTCGGCGACGGCGCGACCGAGGAAGGCGTGTTTGCCGAGAGCCTCAATTTCGCGGCGCTGAAGAAGCTGCCTGTCCTGTTCGTCTGCGAGAACAATCACTACGCCATTCACACGCCGATCGCCCGGCGCTGGGCCACGCAACGCCTGTGCGAGCGGGTTGAGACCTACGGCATTCCGGCCCACGCCGTCGACGATGGCGATGTCCTGACGCTGCGCGCGCTCGCCGCCGAGACAGTAAGCCGATTGCGCAGCGGCGAAGGCCCCGCCTTCATCGAATGCCGAACCTATCGCTGGCGCGAGCACGTCGGACCAAACGAGGATTTCGACGCGGGCTATCGACCGCGCGCCGATCTGCAGCCCTGGCTCGAAGGCGACCAGGTGCGGCGCGTGGGCGACATGCTGGCGCCGAACCGGCGCGAGGCCATCGACATGGACATCGAGCGCGAGATCGCCGACGCCATCGCGTTCGCAGAGACCAGCCCCTTCCCGGCCATCGAGGCGCTTCATACCAATGTCTTTGCCCGCCACTAATCAACGCCTCTTGACCTATGTTGACGCGCTGCGGGAGGCGGTAGCGCAGGAAATGCGGCGCGACCCGCGCGTGTTCCTGTTCGGCCTCGACGTCGACGACCACAAGGCCATTCAGGGCTCCACGCGCGGCCTCGTGGACGAATTCGGCCCCGAGCGCGTGTTCGGCACGCCGCTGTCCGAGGACGCCATGACCGGTGTCGCCATCGGCGCAGCCATGGCCGGCATGCGGCCGATCCACGTGCACATCCGCATGGACTTTCTCATGCTGTGCATGAACCAGCTCGTCAACATCGCGGCCAAGAGCCACTACATGTATGATGGCCAGGTCAGGGTGCCGATGGTCGTGCGCAGCATGATCGGCAAGTCCTGGGGCCAGGGCGCCCAGCACTCGCAGGGCCTCCATGCCATGTTCATGCACGTCCCCGGCCTCAAGGTGGTGGCGCCGTCGAATGCTTACGACGCCAAGGGCACCCTGATCGCCGCCATCCGCGACGACAATCCGGTGATTTTCGTCGAGCATCGCCTGCTCTATTTCACCGATGCGTTCGTGCCCGAGGACGCCTTCGAAGTGCCGTTCGGCAAGGCCCGCGTGTGCACTCAGGGCGACGACATCACAGTCGTCGGAATTTCGAACATGCTGGTCGAATGTCTGCGCGCCCACGAGTTGCTCAATGATATCGGCATTGCGGCCGAGGTCATCGATCCGATCTCGCTGGTGCCGCTCGATATCGACAGCATCGTCCAGTCGGTCCGGAAGACCGGCCGCCTCCTCGTCGTCGACAATGCCTGGACTGCCTGCGGCGCGAGCGCCGAGATCGTCGCATGCGTTCTTGAGCGCGCCCAGAACGGCAAGCCGATCCAGGTCCGGCGCATGGGCTATGCCCCGACCACCTGCCCGACCACGCCCGTGCTCGAGCACGAGTTCTATCCCAATCCGGCCACCATCGCCCAGACCCTCCACGCCATGGTACGGCCCGGCGCGCCGGCATGGCAGCCCGACACCGAGCGCGCCAAGCTTGCCTATCAGAGCAAGTTTCGCGGGCCGTTCTGATCCTGCCGCAAGAAGACTCACACCAAGCGGATAACGACAATGTTCTACGAGCTGGCGGTCAGCACCTGGGGCCGGGAGGAAATCGAGGCTATCGAGCGCGTCATCGCGTCGGACCGTTTCACCAGCGGGCCCTACGTGGCCGCATTCGAGGAGGCGTTTGCGGCCTACCATCGCCGACAATATGCCGTGATGGTCAATTCGGGATCGTCCGCCAACCTCCTGAGCGTCGCCGCCCTCTTCTTCAAGAAGGAGCGCCCGCTCGCGCGCGGCGACGAGGTGATCGTTCCCGCCATCTCCTGGGCCACGACCTACCATCCGTTGCAGCAATATGGCCTCAAGCTCAAGATCGTCGACATCGAGCTCGACACCATCAACATGGACTGCCGGCAACTCGACGCCGCGATGGGGCCGCGGACCCGCGCGATCGTCGGCGTGAGCATTCTTGGCAACCCGGCTGCGCTCGATGTCATGCGCCGCTTCGCCGACCAGCACGGCCTCTATTTCATCGAGGACAACTGCGAGTCCATGGACGCCGAGCTCGCTGGCCGGAAGGCCGGCACGTTCGGCCACCTGTCCACCTTCAGCTCGTTCTTCTCGCACCACATATCGACCATGGAAGGCGGCATGGTGACGACGGATGATCGCGAGCTGTACGAGCTTGTGCGGTCGCTGCGGGCGCATGGCTGGACCCGCGACCTGCCCGCCGGCTCGAGCATCTTCGAGAAACGCGAGGACGACTTCTACGAGGCCTACCGGTTCATCCTGCCCGGCTACAATGTGCGCCCGATCGAGATGAGCGGCGCAATCGGCATCGAGCAGCTCAAGAAGCTGCCGGCGATGACGGCGGCACGGCGCCGGAACTGGGCCCTGTTCCGGGAGCTTTTCGCGGGCGACAACCGGTTCATCATTCAACGCGAGAACGGCAAGAGCTCGGCCTTCTCCTTCACCCTTATCCTCAATCCGGAGGCCGGGTTGTCGCGTCCGCGCATCATGCAAGCTCTCAAGGACGCCGACATCGGCTATCGCATCATCACCGGCGGCTGCATCACGCGGCATGACGTGATCAAGCACTATGACCACGAATGCGTCGACGGTCTCCCTAACGCGAACCTCGCTCACGACCACGGCTTCTTCGTCGGCAATCATCCGATCGACCTGCGGCCACAGATCGAGCGGCTGCGCGAGGTGCTGGATCGCGCGGCCAATTAGGCAGGACAGCAGTCATTCGAGGGCGGCAGATATGGCGAGTGGACAGACCATCCTGGTGACCGGCGGGGCCGGATATCTCGGCTCCATCCTGGTGCCGGAATTGCTCGCGGCCGGCCACCGCGTCACCGTGCTCGATAACTTCATGTACCAGCAGAACAGCCTCGCGCAGGTCTGCGCCAATCCCGACTTCGACGTCGTCAACGGCGACGCACGCTCGCCGGACGCGTTGAAACCGCTGGTCGCGAAGGCGGACACGGTCTTTCCGCTGGCGGCGCTTGTTGGCGCGCCGCTTTGCAAGAAGGACCCGATCGGTGCGACAACGACCAACCGCGACGCCATCGCCACGCTGTGCAACATGCTCTCCCGCGAGCAGCGCATCATCATGCCGATCACCAACAGCGGGTATGGCATCGGCGAGAGCGGAAAGCTCTGCACCGAGGACTCGCCGCTGCGACCGGTGTCGCTCTACGGCCGCGACAAGGTCGAGGCCGAGAAACTCATTCTCGATCGCGAGAGCTCGATCAGCCTGCGGCTCGCCACCGTCTTCGGCATGGCGCCGCGCATGCGCATCGACCTCCTGGTCAACGATTTCGTCTATCGCGCCGTGCACGACCGCTCGGTGGTGCTGTTCGAGGCCCACTTCAAGCGCAACTACATTCACATCCGCGACGTGGCGCGCGCCTTCATGCACGCCATGCAGCAATTCGGCGACATGAAAGGGCGGCCGTTCAACGTCGGTCTGTCCGACGCCAACCTGTCCAAGGCCGAACTGTGTGAGCGCATCAAACAGCACATTCCGAGCTTTGCGTATCTTGAATCGCCCATCGGCGAAGACCCCGACAAGCGCGACTACATCGTGTCCAACGCCCAGATCGAGGCGACCGGCTACCGGCCGCAGTGGAGCCTCGATGACGGCATCCGTGAGCTGATCAAGGGCTATCGCATGATCCGCGATCGGGTCTACGGCAACGTGTAGTCGATGGTGGCCACGCTGCCGCGCATCACCATCATCACGCCGTGCCGGAACGGCGCTCGTTATATCGCCGAAGCGGTCGGGAGCATCCTCAGTCAGCGCTACCCAAACCTGGAGCACATCGTCTTTGATGCCTGCTCGACTGATGAAACGCTCACGGTGCTTCGGAGATTTCCCGAGGTGACCGTGATCAGCGAGCCCGACAACGGCTCGCATGACGCCATGAATCGCGGCCTCGCCAGGGCCAGCGGCGAGATCATCGGCTTTCTGAATGTCGACGATATCTATCCACCTGAGCTTCTGGACAGCGTCGGCCGCCTGTTCGCGGCCGATCCGACACTCGATGTCGTGGTCGGCGGCGCGCTCATGTTCGAGGATGACGGGCCTGGTCGGCGCCGCGTGCTGCTGGAGTGGACTCACAGCAGAGAGAACGGCTTGTGGTTGCCGGAACTGGCCTTTGGCGTGCCAGGCATCAACGGCTGGTTCTTCCGACGAACGGTGTTCGACCGCATCGGCGAATTCGACAACAGCTATTCTTTCTCTGCGGACCGCCGTTCTCTGATCCTGGTCGCGCTCGCCGGCCTCAAGGCGCGCCTGCTCGGCAGGCCGGGGATTCACTATCGGCGGCACGCCGACTCCCGAACAATCAACCGCCAGATGGCCAATCTCCGCGCGATTACCCAAGAGCATATCCGCATGGCAATGGAACTCGCGGGACGGTTAGACGCCAGCCCCTCGCAGCGCCGCATGTTCCTGGCTTGGCATGCCTTCGAAGGCGCCAAGCTGTCCCTGCGCGAGGCCCTGTCAGGCCGCTTTCGTGACGCCTTGAACCTGCTGCTTGAGCTTTTCCGGCGCAATCCGCTCTGGCCGGTCCGGCTGGCCCATGGGGTCATGTTGCGGCTGGCCGTCGGGTGGCTCAATCGCCATGCCGGCTCGCCCAAGGAGCAGAGCCGCTAAATTAGCCTTGGATCCTGCGATCCATGCGCTCGAACAGTGGCAGCATCAGCGCGCCCGCAATCGAGGCCGCGCCCCTGACGTCGAACACCGAACTGGAAAGAGCCATCGCCGGCGTTCGCTCGACTTGCCCATAGCCGGTGAGAACGTGCAACGCCCCGGCGAGCCCCGCTCGTCTTGCCGCCTCGACGTCGATCGCCCTGTCGCCGACGAGCCACGAGCGCGGCATGTCGAGATCGAGCGCCGCGGCGGCGCGCTGCAACATGCCCGGATTGGGCTTGCGGGCGGGATGGTCGGGATGCGCGAAAGCGCCCTTGCCGTCGCGATGATACGGACAGGCGTAGATGGCGTCGAAGTGGGCTCCCTCCTCCGCGATTGCCGACTGGATCGCCTCTTGCACCGCGCGGAATTCCGCCCAGCCGTAATAGCCTCGTCCGATGCCCGCCTGGTTCGTCACCAACACGACAGGGATCGCATGCGCATTGGCGGCGGAGATGACGGCAGCCGCCGCCGTGCAGATCACAATGTCCTCGACGCGATGAAGATAATCCACCTCCTCGACAACCACTCCGTCCCGGTCGAGGAACAGCGCCGGGGCACCCCGCCGGCAGTTCGGGAACACCTCACACCACACGCCATCCGCATCGAGCGGGTAAGTCCTGCCAGTCATTGCCGCCAATCAAGTTGCCGAACACATCACACAGGTCTACAGGCCAGCCGGCTCATAGAGGACGATCTTGCTCCCGGTATTGTCGAAACCCACCGACACCTGGATCAGATCCTTGAGCCGTTCACGGACACACTCACGCCGGTCCGGCTCCACAAGCAGGACCATGAACCCGCCGCCGCCGGCACCAAGCAACTTGCCACCGATAGCTCCCGCGGCGCGGCCGGCTTCATAGATTTCGTCGATCCTTGGATTGGAGACGCTGCCGGCGAGCTCGCGCTTGAGCATCCACGATTCATGCAACATCTCGCCGAGCTCCCGGACCGTCCCGCTCTTGTCCCGCAGCACGTCCATGGCGCGATCAACCATGGCCCGAATGCCGCGCAGCTGGCTCTTGCGCTGATTGAGATTCTTGATCTGATCCTGCGCAAAATCGGACGCAAAGCGCGAAAAGCCCGTAAAGAAGAACATCAGCGACTGCAGCAGCTCGTCGCGACGCTCCTGCGACAGGATGATGGGCGTAACGCCGAAGCTGCCGTCAGGAAAGAATTCAATGCGATTGAAGCCGCCAAAGGCCGCCCACAGCTGGTCCTGACAGCCGACACTCTCCTTGAGCACCTCCTGCTCGATACGGATGGCCTCGCGGCCGAGCTGATGCTTGCCGACCATGCGCCCATCAAGCGCATAGAGGACGTTCAACAGGCCAACGGTGAACGCGCTGCTCGAACCGAGGCCGGACCGCGCCGGAAGGTCTGCGTCGTGATGAATCTCGAGTCCTTCCTTGATGCCCAATTCGGTCAGGATGCCACGCACGGCTGGGTGCTGAATTTCAGCCGTATCGCGCACGAGCTCCACCTGGGAATAGACGATGCGGGAGCGGTGCTCGAAAAAGGGGGGCAATCGCCGCGCGCTGATATAGCAATACTTGTCGATCGCAGTTCCGATCACCGC
>Ga0209797_10000127_pt1 | contig 33833 bp, 29 predicted proteins | sample DOMMetBare3Fresh_2_FD_187472 | JGI IMG/M metagenome (GOLD analysis project Ga0209797, IMG submission 187472) | Wetland sediment microbial communities from St. Louis River estuary, USA, under dissolved organic matter induced mercury methylation -... | ecosystem: Environmental > Aquatic >... | reverse complement strand
CCGCCGCTCGGCGTTGGTCGGCGCGCGCTTGGTCACGACCTTGAGCTCCATGTCGTCGACCACCGCGTTGTCGCGCGAGGACACCAGCAGGCCGCCCGCCACCGACTTGACCAGCAGCCCCTGCGCGCGCGGATCGGGCAGACCGCCCGCAATGAGGAGGCGCAGGTTCTTCTTGGCGCCCACGATCTTGATCGCCTCCTCGGTGGCGTCGGGCGCGATGATCACTTCGGTGAAGATCTCGGTGATGGCACGCGCGGCGTCGGCGTCGAGCGTGCGGTTCACCGCCACGATGCCGCCGAAGGCGGAGACCGGATCGCAGGCGAGCGCCTTGCGATAGGCTTCGAGCATGGAATTGGCCTCCGCGACGCCGCAGGGATTGGCGTGCTTGATGATCGCGCAGGCGGCGGTGCGCCTAGGATCGAACTCGGCGACGCATTCGTAGGCCGCGTCGGTGTCGTTGATGTTGTTGTAGGAGAGCTGCTTGCCTTGCGCCTGGCGGGCGGTGGCGACGCCGAAGCGGGTCTCGCCGGTGCGATAGAACGCGGCGGACTGGTGCGGGTTCTCGCCATAGCGCAGCGCTTCCGCCAGCTTGCCGCCGATGGTGCGATAGGTCGGCGCCGGATCGGCGAGCGTCGTGGCGAACCAGTTGGAGATCGCCGCGTCATAGGCGGCGGTGCGGCCATAGGCCTTGGCGGCGAGCGTCTTGCGCAGCGCGAGCGTGGTCGCGCCATCGTGCGCTTTGAGCTCGGCCAGGAGCGGCGCGTAGTCCTCAGCCTCGACGATCACCGCCACGTCGGCGTGGTTCTTGGCGGCGGCGCGGATCATCGCGGGCCCGCCGATGTCGATGTTCTCGACGCAGGTCTCGTAGTTGGCGCCCTTCGCCACCGTCGCCTCGAACGGGTAGAGGTTGACCACCAGGAGATCGATCGGCTGGATGCCGTGCGCTGCCATCGCGGCCGTATGCGTGGCGTTGTCGCGGATCGCCAACAGGCCGCCGTGCACATTGGGATGCAGCGTCTTGACGCGGCCGTCCATCATTTCGGGAAAGCCGGTGACGTCCGACACATCGCTGACCTTGAGCCCGGCCTCGCCGAGCGCGCTCCTGGTGCCGCCGGTCGAGACGAGCTCGATCCCAAGGGCTGCAAGCGCGCGGGCGAAATCGACGAGGCCGGTCTTGTCGGAAACGGAGAGAAGGGCGCGGGTGATGCGGCGGAGGTTCTCGGTCATGATGGCGAGCCCATAGCACAAGCGGGCGAGCCAGGAACAGCGGCGAATAGGGGGCCTTTTCCGCTATTCCTTCTTCGGCTCGGTCTTCTGTTCGGCCTTCTGTTCGGTCTTTTGCTCTGTCTTCTGTTCCGTCTTCTGTGGGCTCTTTTGCTCGACCTTTTGTCCGATCTTCTGGCCGCTCTTGGGCTCGCTCTTTGTATCGTTCTTGGGGTCACTCTTCTCGCCTGTCGCCTGGCCGCGGCGGGCGAGGCCGACGGGCGAGGCTGCGGTCAGCGACAGGGTCCATTGGACGCGCGCGACCTTGCGGGCACGGCCATGGATGACGATCTGGGTCGTGCGGCGCGGGCCTTCGGTGCCGGCAAGGTAAACGCTTTCCTCGATGTCGATGCGGTCCTCGTAGGCGTTGAAGGTCCACACGTCCTTGTTCGGCAGCAACAGCATGGCCCCGTGGGAGTCGGACAGGCGATTGGCCTTGATCGCCGGATGCAGGTGGAAGCGCACCGCAAACTGATCGTGGCCGGCGAGCGCGGTCTCGTCGTGCGTCGCGGTAAACAGCTCCTCGCCGTCGAGCCGTTTGCCGTCCGCCGAGAGCATCAGGGCGCGCTGATGGATGATGCCGTAGTCATCGATGTAGCCGTCATGCGACGCCCGTAACACCGTCGCGCCGTCCTGCTCCTCGCGATTGACCGTGACGTGGCGCGGCCCACGCACGATCGGCGTGCCACGCATGAGGCGCTTGACCAGCCTCGATTCCATGAAGCGGCAGGACGAGACGTCGTTGAATGCGACCGTGGAATGGGCGGCGGTTGAACGCGCCATCGGCCGCCAGTGCTCGCGGCTCGTGCCCGGCAGCCCGCAGTTCACCAGGATGCGGAAATTCCGGTTTGAGAGCTCGAAGCTGAGGCAGCCGGCGTGCGCCTCCTGGCTTGCCGCCAGTGGCGGCGGCCGGCCGGTGTCGACCAGGATGAGCGTGTTGCCGGCCTCGATGCGCTGATAGCCCGAATGCGGCGCGTTCGAGACCGGGGTGCCGCGCGCGTCGTCATAGGCGAGCACGGTGGTGAGGAGATCCGTCGGCGTCGGTCCCATGCCGTTGAACAGCGCGAAGTTGCCGTCACCATGACGGAAGAACCGCAGCATCGGCATCATGCGGTCGATGGCGTTGAGCAGCGCCGACGGGGGCGGAATGTTGCGCGAGCTGAAGGCCTGCCGCAGCGGCAGAAGGTCGACCAGGAGATCGATCAGCGCGCCCGGATTGCGGCCGATATGCCCGCCATCGGGAAGGATCTGCCGGTCAAGCTCTTCGGCCAGTTGCTTGGTGGTGGCCTCGATATGACGGGCCTGCCCCTGCATGCACAGCGACGCGTAGACGAGCGCGATCACGGCCTGCAGCCGTGGCACGCCGTCGCGTGCGCCCGCCAATGTCACGCGCAAGCCGCGCACCTGCCGGGTCAGGCTGCGGATGAAGCGCCGATAGAAGCGCACGTCGGAATCGTCGACCAGCAGCGGGGCTTGCGTCAGCCAGGATATGATGCGGCGCGCAATGACGTCGGGTCGCTGGCTGATCGCGTTGCCCGCGCCGATGCGGCTGATCCATTCGCCGACGAGTGCGCGGGCGCGCACCCGGCTGATCGCCGGCTCAAAGGTGCGCAGATGCCGCAGCCAGCTGAAGCCGTGCAGACCGACCGCCCATTCGTCCGACGGCGGCGAGATCTCGAATGGAGAGCGCCCGTCACAGACCGCGACCTTGCCGGCAAACACGAAGCGGCCGGACAGCATTTCGGAGGCGCGGGTGGAATCGGTGGTGCGCAGGTCCTGCGGCGCGATCACCAGCCGGTCGTTCTTGCCCGGGAAGATCGGTATTCGGTAGAGCCAGAACGCAACGAAATGGCCCAGCAGCGCGCGGAGAGTCGCGCGCGCCAGAAACAGGGACAGTTTCACTTGGTCTGTCACTGAAACGCGCGACATCTACGCGAAATTCTCCCTCATCGCGGGCCTGCCCGCGGTCGGGACCATACCGGAGGCCCGGACTCGGGCCAACAGCGGCGGACCGTGCTGGGGCATTTTCAGGACCAGCGGGAGCCGGTTTTCCGCCGGAAAATGCCGCTAATGGCGTTCCAGTCGGGCGACGTAGAAACCATCGATACCGCCCAATTGTGGCGTCGGATCAGGCAGATGGCAGGGCAGCGTCCGGATATCGCCGGCGGCGGTCAGGAATTCGCCCGAGCCGCCTACCTCCTCGGGAGTGACCGGCCGGCGGCGCAGCCGCGAATCGCGGGCCAAAAGATCGGTGACGATCGCCTCGCATTCCTCCGGCTCGAGCGAGCAGGTGCAATAGACCAGGAGGCCGCCGGGTTTCACCAGCTCGACCGCATGAGCGATCAGTGAGCGCTGGAGATTGGCAAGCTCGGCTATGTCGCTCTCGCGCTTGAGCCAGGGAATGTCGGGATGCCGGCGGATGGTGCCGGTCGACGAGCAGGGGGCGTCGAGCAGCACCGCGTCGAATGGTCCCGCCTGCCATTGCGCTGCGTCCGCCGCGACCGTCTCGGCCGCGAGCTTGAGGCGCGCCAGATTCTGATGCAGGCGCGTGAGGCGGGCCTCGGTGCGGTCGACCGCCACCACGCGGGCGCCGGCCTGCGCGAGCTGGGCGGTCTTGCCGCCGGGCGCCGCGCACAGGTCGGCGACGGCGTGGCCGCGCACGTCGCCAAGGAGCCGCGCCGGCAAGGCTGCGGCTGCGTCCTGGACCCACCACGCGCCTTCGGCAAATCCCGGCAGCTGTGCAACCGAGCCGTGCGCGATCGCCCGCACCGTTCCGGTCGGCAGAACCCGACCGCCGAGCACGCTCGCCCAGTGCGCCGGGTCCTGCTTGACGGTGAGGTCGAGCGCGGCTTCGCGGCCGTTCGCCTGCGCGATCGCGCGCGCGGTCTCGGCGCCGTAGCTGCGTGTCCAGCGCGCCATCAGCCAGGGCGGGGTATCGAGCGCGATCGTGTCGACGTCCTGCAGGCGGGCGGCCCCTTGCTGGGCAACCCGCCGCAGCACGGCGTTCACCAGGCCGGCGTAGCGCGCGGCACGGCGATCGGCGCGCACCAGCCGCACCGCGAGATCGACGGCGGCGTGGTCGGGCACGTCGAGCAGCAGGATCTGCGCCGCACCCAACAGAAGCGCGGTCTCCACCCGAGGCATGTCGGCGGGAAGCCCGCGTTCCAGAAACTGGCCGAGCAAATGGCGCAGCGTGCCGAGCCGCCGCAGCACGCTCGCGGCGAGCGCGCGCGTCAGCGCCCGGTCGCGGTCGGGCAATGCGGCAAGCCTGGGCTGAGCGTCGTCGAGCTGCTCGTCGAACGGCCGGCGGCGGTGCAGCACGGCTTCCAGGATTTCGGCGGCGATGCGGCGCGCGGCGAGGCCGGGAGCCTCAGGAATGGGCGTTGGCATGCGGGTGGTGTGGCACAGAACGCCTGCCTGCGTCATGCGCGGAAACCGCCCCAACGGGCGCGCTTATCCCCATGGGCCGCGGCCGCCGCCGGCATTGCCCCAGGGGCTGCCAGCCGGCCGCGGCGCGTAGCCGCCGCGCGTGCCGCCAAAGCCGCCCATCTCGCGCGCCAGCTCATCGAGCGCCGCGATGCGGTTCTCGGTCGCAGGGTGGGTGGAGAACAGGTTGTCCATGCGGTGGCCGGACAGCGGATTGATGATGAACAGGTGCGCGGTCGCCGGATTGCGCTCGGCGGTGTCGTTCTCGATATGATGCGCCGCGTTGGAAATCTTCACCAGCGCCGAGGCAAGTCCGTCGGTGCGGCCCGCGATGTGGGCGCCCATATTGTCGGCGGCGTATTCGCGCGTGCGGCTGATCGCCATCTGCACCAGCATGGCGGCGATCGGCGCCAGGATCACCATCGCGATGGTGCCGATCAGGCCCACGCCGTTGTTGTTGTCGCGATGGCCGCCGCCGAAGAACAGGCCGAACTGCGCCAGCATCGAGATTGCGCCCGCGATGGTGGCGGTGATCGTCATGGTGAGGGTGTCGCGGTTCCTGACGTGGGCGAGCTCGTGCGCGATGACGCCTGCGACCTCGTCACGATTGAGCACGCTGAGGAGCCCGGTGGTGACCGCGACCGCCGCGTGCGCGGGATTGCGGCCGGTCGCGAATGCATTGGGCTGCGGATTGTCCATCAGGTAGACGCGCGGCATCGGCAGGCCGGCGCGGCCCGCAAGCTCGCCGACGAGGCGCACGAGATCGGGCGCGGTGTGCTCGTCAACCTCCTGCGCGCCATGCATCGACAGGACCAGCTTGTCGGCATTCCAATAGCTGAAGAGGTTGATGGCAGCGGCCACCACGAGCGCGATCAGGGCGCCGCTCTGGCCGCCGATCAGAAAGCCCACGCCCATGAACAGGGCGGTCAGCCCAGCCAACAGGATTGCAGTACGCACATAGTTCATCGGTCGCTCCGTCGCCGGACCAAGTCGCTCGCTCTGGCCTAAGTTCCGGCGTTCGCAGCGAAATGTTGGGATGGCGTGGGCCGGCCGCAAGGCCCGGGTGGGGGCCGTCCTGTCGCAGGGAGGGCTTGACCGGCGGCGCGGACGTGCATTGATCAACACCATGGCCAATCAAGACGATGTCCCGGACACGCCGCCCCTGGCGCCCAAGAAGCCGCTCTCGCCGGCGGCCCAGCGCGCCCTGGCGGAGGCGGAGGCGCGGCGGCGGGCTGCCGCTGCGCCAGAGCAGCCTGCGGAGCTGCGCGGCCGCGGCGGACTCGATCCCGTCCGCTACGGGGATTGGGAAGTCAAAGGCATTGCCTCGGATTTTTGAAGCGTTACCTGCGAGAACTTGCCCGATTCGGGGTGGAATCAGCCGCTTTTGACGTGTTCCGCGTCCACAACGGCACTTCGCCGCCCTTCGCGCCTGCGCCCAAGTGTGCGATAACCACAGTCAATCATGCGATATGGGTCAGGGGGTGGCGATGTTGGCGCCGGCAGCGACGACCAGACGACGCTTTGCGCTCGTTCTGATCAAGCCCTCGCATTATGACGACGACGGCTACGTCGTGCAGTGGCGGCGCTCGTCGATCCCGTCGAACTCGCTTGCCTGCGTCTATTCGCTGGCGGCGGATGCGGCCTCCCGCCGCGTGCTCGGGTCCGAGGTCGACATCGAGATCACCGCGCTCGACGAGACCAACACCCGGATCAAGCCGAAGGACATCATCGACCTGATCCGGCGCCACGATGGCTTCGGGATGGTGGGCCTGGTCGGCGTGCAGTCCAACCAGTATCCGCGCGCGCTCGACATCGCGCGACCGCTGCGGGCGGCAGGCGTCCCGGTCGTGATCGGCGGGTTTCATGTCTCGGGCCTCCTGGCGATGCTGCCGGGCGAGGCGACCGATCTCCAGGTGGCGCTTGACCTTGGCTGCAGCCTGTTCGCGGGCGAGGCCGAGGGCCGCATCGACCGGGTCCTGCAGGACGCCGCGGCTCGAACCCTCAAGCCGGTCTACAATTTCATGGATGACCTGCCGTCGCTCGAGGCGGTGCCGTCGCCCTATCTGCCGCGCGAAACCGTGCGGCGCGTGTTCGACAACCACGCGAGCTTCGATGCCGGCCGCGGCTGCCCGTTCCAGTGCTCGTTCTGCACCATCATCAACGTGCAGGGCCGCAAGTCGCGCCGCCGCTCGCCCGACGACATCGAGCAGCTGATCAAGCATCACTGGGCCGACGGCATTCGCCGTTTCTTCATCACCGACGACAACTTCGCCCGCAACAAGGACTGGGAAGCCGTCTTCGACCGCCTGATCAAGATCCGCGAGGAAGACAAGATCGACATCCGGCTGATCATCCAGGTCGACACGCTCTGCCACAAGATTCCGAATTTCATCGAGAAGGCGCGGCGCGCGGGCGTCACGCGGGTGTTCATCGGGCTCGAGAACATCAATCCGGCGAATCTGCTCGCCGCCAAGAAGCGGCAGAACAAGATCACCGAATATCGCAAGATGCTGCTCGGCTGGAAGCATGCCGGCATCATCACCTACGCGGGCTACATCCTCGGCTTCCCAGGCGACACGCCGCAATCGATCCGCGAGGATATCGAGATCCTCAAGCGCGAGCTGCCGCTCGATATCCTGGAATTCTTCTGCCTCACCCCGTTGCCGGGATCGGAAGACCACAAGACGCTCTGGAACAAAGGGGTCTGGATGGACCCCGACATGAACAAATACGACCTCGAGCACGTCACCACTGGCCACGCCAAGATGTCGCGCGAGGAGTGGGACGAGGTCTATCGGGCGGCGTGGGCGGCCTATTACACGCCCGAGCACAAGATGACGATCCTGCGCCGCGCCGCGGCGGCCGGCATGGGCATGTCGCGGCTACTGGCGGTGCTGTTCGCGTTCTCGGTCGCGTTCCCGGTCGAGAAGCTGCACCCGCTGCAGTTTGGCGCCTTCCGGCTGAAGTATCGGCTCGATCGCCGGCCGGGCTTTCCGATCGAGCCCATGTGGGCGTTCTATCCGAAGTATTGGTGGGAGATCGTCAGCAAACACGTTCGGCTCGCCAAGCAATGGATCGAGCTGAGCTCAATGTGCGCGCGCGCGCGCCGCGAGCAGAAGATCACGCCCTACACCGATCTCGCGATGACGCCGGTCACCGACGAGGAGAACGATACGCTCGAAATGTTCACGCACAATGCCGGCGCGCGTGACCAGGTCGCCCATGTGCGCAAGGTCGATGCGCTCACCCACGGCAAGCAGGCGGCGCTCGGGGCGTAGCGCTCAGCGCGTCACCACCACCGTGGTGCCGACGCTGACGCGGCTGTAGAGGTCGAGCACATCCTGATTGTACATGCGGAAGCAGCCGTATGAGACGAAACCGCCGACCGAGCCCGGCACATTGGTGCCGTGGATCGCGTATTCACCGCCGCCGCTGAGCGTCAGCGCGGCCGCGCCCATCGGGTTCCTCGGTGAGCCGCCCGGAATGACATCGGGCAGCCGTGGATTGTCGCGCTTGACGTCGGCCGGCGGCGACCACGCGGGCTGAATATGCTTGCCGTCGATCTGGGCGCGGCCGGTCCAGGCCTTGCCGGCCCTGCCGACGCCGACCGGATAGCGAACCGCGCGCCCGTTGCCCATGACGAAGTAGAGCCGGCGCTCGTTGGTACGCACCACGATGGTGCCGGCCGCGTAGCTGGCGTCGCGAAAGGCGACGATGTCGCGGGCGGCTGCCGGCTGCGGAGAGGCGAATGCAAGCAGTGCGAATGCGGCCAGTGCGGCAAGAAGCCAACGGATATTATGCGACATAACCCGATGCATGGTCCGACCGCTCCGAGATTGGATTGTCCCCTCAAGATACCTGCCGCAGTGCCAATCCCCGAAGCCGCGACGGTAAGAAGATAATAAGCCAAGCGCGCTTTCGTCCCAAGATTTGAATAGCGTCACTGAACCGTAAAAATCTGCAGGGTGCCGTCGTCACAGTTTGACGCCGGTCGCACGACATGGTTGTGGTTGCCATACAGGATGGCGGCATGCGACCGATTTCTCGACGAGCCGTGCTGACGACTGCGGCGGCGCTTGCGTCCAGCGTCGGCACGGGCCGCGCCGCACCGGCGCTGATCCTCAACGATGCGAGCCGTCTCAATCCGGTCCAGGTCGCCGGTCACGCGATGGTTCGCGATGGCGAGGATGATCGCATCGTCGCCGAGCTGCGCACGCTGCTGCAGGCCGCCGCTCGCGCCGGCCAGCCGGTCTGCGTCGGCGGCGCGCGCCACTCCATGGGTGGACAGAGTCTGCCACGCAACGGCGTCGCGGTCTCGCTCGCCGCGCCGCTGTGCGAGCCCAATGCGTCAAGGCGGACCTATCGGGTGCGTGGCGGCACGCGCTGGCACGAGGTGATCCGCGCGCTTGATCCGCTCGGGTTCTCGGTCGCGGTCATGCAGTCGAACCATGACTTCAGCGTCGCCGGAACGCTCGGCGTCAACGCCCACGGCTGGCCGGTGCCATTTGGCCCCTTCGGCGCGACCGTGCGCGCCGTGCGCCTGATGCTGGCGGACGGCACCATCGTGAGCTGCTCGCGCACCGACAATGCGGAGCTGTTCGGCCTTGTGATCGGCGGCTACGGTCTGTTCGGGATCGTGCTCGACGTCGAGGTCGAGATGGTGGCGAACATGCTGCTGGCGCCGACATTCGAGCGCGTGTCCGCCGCAGAGGTGACCGAGCGCTTTGTGACAGCGGTGCAGGATGCCTCGGTGAGCATGGCGTATGGCCGGCTGTCGATCGCCATGAAAGGCTTCCTGGAGGAGGCCCTGGTGGTGTCCTATCGGCCGGTGCTGCCGCAGCCGCAGGCGCTGCCACTCGCCAGCCGCTCCAACGTCTACACCTTCCTGTCGCGGCAGCTCTACCGGAACCAGATCGGCTCCGAGCGCGGCAAGGAGGCGCGCTGGTACGCCGAGACAGTGCTGTTGCCGCGGGCGGCATCGCGCCAGCCGCTGACGCGCAACGCCATCCTCAACTATCCGGTATCGGTGCTGGCGGAAACCAGTCCGAGCCGCACCGACATTTTGCATGAATACTTCATTCCGGCCGATCGCTTCGCGGACTTTCTGGCCGCGTGCCGCCAGATCATTCCGTCCTCGCGGCAGGAGCTGCTCAACGTCACGCTGCGCCATGTGGAGGCGGACCGTGTGAGCGTGCTTGCCTTCGCGCCCGCACCGACGTCGCGCATCGCGGCGGTGATGTCGTTCACACAGGAGCTGACCCCGGAGGCCGATCGCGCCATGGCGGCGATGACCGAGCGCCTGATCGAGGCGGTGCTGTCGCTCGGCGGCAGCTTCTATCTGCCCTACCGGCTGCACGCGCGCCCGGAGCAGGTGCGTGCCGCCTATCCGCGGCTCGATGAGTTCATCGCGAAGAAGCGCCACTACGATCCGCAACTGCGGTTCCGCAATCTGATGTGGGACAAGTATTTTGCGTAGTTGAACGGCACCGCATCTCCACCCGTCATGCCCGCGCCTGTCGCGGGCATCCACGACTTGACGGCAAGGCGGGAGTCAAAGACGTGGATGGCCGGGACGGAGCCCGGCCATGACGATGCGGTGAGTCATCACCAAACGCATTGGGACAACGTGCCGGGCGAGCTCGCGCGCCGCAGATATCAGCCAATACGATCGCGATGCCTGGCGTGATGCGTCGTAGGTTGGGTTAGCGCGGCCCCGGCGCGTGCGTCAGGTCGAATCGATTGAACCGCGCGTAACCCAACATCTGGACTGATCGGCTACGCCTGACAATGTTGGGTTACGCGCGGACTTTAGGTGCGCCGCTGGAGTCGATGGTGCACGTGCTGCGCGAACCCAACCTACGTCCCCTCGCGTTTGTTCTGCCGGTTCTTCACCAGGTCGTCGACCACGGCAGGGTCGGCGAGCGTCGAGGTGTCGCCGAGCGCGCCGTAGTCGTCCTCGGCGATCTTGCGCAGGATGCGGCGCATGATCTTGCCCGAGCGGGTCTTGGGCAGGCCGGGCGCGAACTGGATGCGGTCGGGCGAGGCGATCGGGCCGATCTCCTTGCGCACCCAGTTGACCAGGTCCTTGCGCAATTCCTCGGTCGGCTGCTCGCCCGACATCAACGTGACATAGGCGTAGATGCCCTGGCCCTTGATGTCGTGCGGATAGCCGACCACGGCGGCTTCCGAGCACTTGGGATGCGCCACCAGCGCCGACTCGACCTCGGCGGTGCCGAGCCGGTGGCCGGCGACGTTGATGACGTCGTCGACGCGGCCGGTGATCCAGTAATAGCCGTCCTCGTCACGCCGGCAGCCGTCGCCGGTGAAGTACTTGCCCGGATAGGTCTTGAAGTAGGTGTCTATGAAGCGCTGGTGGTCGCCATAGACCGTGCGCATCTGGCCGGGCCAGCTGTCGGCGATGCACAAGTTGCCGGACGTGGCGCCTTCCAGCACCTTGCCTTCGGCGTCGACGATCTGCGGAATGACGCCGAAGAACGGCCGTGTCGCCGAGCCGGGCTTGAGCCTCGTCGCGCCCGGCAGCGGCGTAATGAGAATGCCGCCGGTCTCGGTCTGCCACCAGGTATCGACGATCGGGCAGCGGCCGTCGCCGACCACGCGGTGGTACCACTCCCACGCTTCCGGGTTGATCGGCTCGCCGACACTGCCGAGGAGCCGCAGGCTCGCGCGCGAGGTGCGCTTCACCGGACCGTCGCCCGCCTGCATCAGGGCGCGGATCGCGGTCGGCGCGGTGTAGAAGATGTTGACCTTGTGCTTGTCGATCACCTCCCAGAACCGCGACATCGACGGATAGTTCGGCACGCCCTCGAACATCAGCGTGGTGGCGCCGTTGGCAAGCGGCCCATACAAGATGTAGCTGTGGCCGGTGACCCAGCCGACGTCGGCGGTGCACCAGTAGATGTCGCCGTCGTGGTAGTCGAACACGAGCTGGTGCGTCATCGCCACATAGACTTGATAGCCGCCGGTCGTGTGCAGCACGCCCTTGGGTTTCCCGGTCGAGCCCGAGGTGTAGAGAATGAACAGCGGGTCCTCCGCGTTCATGTGCTCGCACGGGCACTCGCTGGTCACCACCTCGGCGGCCTTGTGGTAGTAGACGTCGCGCACCGGATCCATCTCGATGGCAGCGCCGGTGTGGCGCACCACGATCACATGGTCGACGCCGCCTGACTTGGCGATCGCCGCGTCGGTGTTGGCCTTAAGCGGAATCTTGCGGCCGCCGCGCACGCCTTCGTCGGCGGTGATGACCACTTTCGAGCCGCAGTCCTCGATCCGGCCGGCGAGCGAGTCGGGTGAGAACCCGCCGAACACCACGGAATGGATCGCGCCGATGCGCGCGCAGGCGAGCATCGCATAGGCGGCTTCCGGAATCATCGGCAGGTAGATGGTGACGCGGTCGCCCTTTTCGACGTTGCGGTTGCGCAGGATGTTGGCGAAGCGGCAGACCTCGTCGTGCAGCTCCTGATAGGTGATCGTCTTGCTGTCCTTGGGATCATCGCCTTCCCAGATGATCGCCACCTGGTCGCCGCGCGTCGCGAGGTGCCGGTCGATGCAGTTGTAGGCGACGTTGGTGACGCCATCCTCGTACCATTTGATCGACACGTTGTGCGGATCGTAGGAGGTGTTCTTGACCTTGGTGGGCGGCCTGAACCAGTGGATGCGCTTGGCCTCGTTGGCCCAGAACCCGTTCGGATCCTTGATCGAGCGCTCGTACATGGCGCGGTAGTCGCTATCCTTCACAAACGCGCGTTGCTGCCAATCGGTCGGAATTTCGTACAGCTTGTCCGACATCGTTTTGCCCTCCTGGCGCTGCCCTGCGCCATCGTTCCTGGTTGCGCCATTATGCGACGGCGTTCCAAGCAGCGACAAGAGCGGGCGGATGCGACTTTGGTGGCGGCAGAACGCGGCCATCCTCCGCTTGGAAAAGCCGCCGCGATCCGGAATGATGGAACACCGCCCCGGTCGGGCGCGATGAGGAGATGCATCCATGTCTCACCTTATTCATATCGCGGTGGCGGTATTCGTCGCGCCGTTTGCGACCGCGGCGCTGGCACAGTCCTATCCCACCAAGGCGGTGCGGCTGGTGGTGGCGTTCCCGCCCGGCGGCGCCACCGACGTGATCGCCCGCGTGGTCGGGCAGCCGCTGTCGGTGCGGCTCGGCCAGCCGGTCGTGGTCGACAACCGGCCGGGCTCGAACGGCAACATCGCGGCCGATCTCGTCGCCAAGTCGGCGGCCGACGGCTACACCTTGCTGCTCGGGTCCGACAGCCTGTTCGGCATCAACCCGCATCTTTACCCGAAGATGCCGGTCGACCCGATGAAGGCCTTTGTGCCGATCGCGACACTCGTGGCAAACCAGCTCGTGCTGGTGGTCAACCCGTCGTTGATGCCGGTCAACGACGTCCGGGGCTTCGTCGCGCAGGCCCGCCGCGCCCAGCCCGAGCTCGCCTATGGCTCGATCGGCAATGGCAGCCAGCATCATCTCGCCATGGAGATGCTCAAGCAGGCCGGCGGCTTCAAGCTCACGCACGTGCCGTATCGAGGTGGCGCGCCATCTGCCAATGCGCTGATCGGCGGCGAAGTGGCGGCGATGTTCGGCGGCGGCTCGGTGGTGCCGCTGGTGAAGGGCGGCAAGATGCGCGCCCTGGCGGTGACGGGTCCGCGCCGCTCGCCAGCGCTCGCGGATCTGCCGCGGATCGGCGAGATCTATGCGGGATACGAAGTCAATATCTGGCAGGGCCTGTTCGCGCCGGTCGGCACGCCGGCGCCAATCGTGGCCAAGTTGCGCGCCGAGGTGAATGCCGCGCTGGCATTGCCCGAGGTGGCCGAGCGGCTGGTTCCGGCCGGCGCCGGCGAGCCCTACATCACGACGCTCGAGGAATTCAACGCCATCATCCGCCGCGACTACGAGAAGTACGGCAAGGTGATCAAGGACGTCGGCGTGACGGTCGATTGAGCGCGAATTGAACGACAGCGCGGCCCGGCCGTCAGCCGGGCCGCGGTATGCGCGGGCGTTAGCGGGCTCCCGGCTTGAACTCCTGGTTCGGGTAGTTCGACGCGTCGGGCGCCTTGATCACCACGAACGGATGGTCGGTGGTGGCGTGGCAGTTGTTGCAGGCCTGCGTGAGCTTGCCGTAGGACTCGGCGAACTGGCGCGGCTCGCCCGCCTTGATGGCGAAGTCGAGCACCGCGAAGGTCGGCTCGACCGACGCCTCGACCAGATCGGGAATCGGCAGGCCCTTCCAGCGCGGGATCGCGCGGCTGACAACGCCGAAGCCGGTCTTGAGCTCCTTGAAATAGTAGGTGGCGAGCGCCCAGTTCTCGGCCTGGCCAGCCAAACCGAGTTTGTTGTGACGCGGCTGGATGATCATGTTCATGAGCGCGCCCATCTGCGGATTGAAGGGCTGCGGCTCGGCGTCGGCGGGCCGTACATCCGGATTGGTGGCGGGATTGGTGGCGGTCAAGACCGGTTGAATGCCGATCGTGGCAATTCCGATAACGGCCGCGGCCGCGATCAGCGAGACGACGGATGTTCGCATGGATGTTTCCTCTCCCTTTCTATTCGGACCTTGCGGTGCCGACGACACACTTAGGCTACAACACGTAAGCTATACGCCCATGGCGCCAATGACGGCGCCGCTGAGCACCAGGACCAACAGCCAGTAGCCGCCGTCAATGAGCAGCAGCTTCGGGCTCCGCATGGCGAAACGATTGTTGACCAGCATGGTGGTGAACACAAAGCCTGCCCAGCAGAACAGGCCGGATATGATCCCGCTGCGCAGCGTCACCGGGCCGAGGTGAGCGACCAATCCGGCCAGCACCCAGGCGATGACCACGGCTGCCAGGAAAGCGTAGAGAAACGGCAGGAAGGCGCCGGGTCGATTCCGGCCTTCGTGCACCTGCTCGGGGGTCATGCCGTTCGCCGCCATCCAGGGCTTGGCCAGCGCCATGTACCAGACCGCCCCGGCGAGCCAGCTGGCGACCGCCGCGATCAGGATTGCAAGATAGTTAATGCCTGCGAATGCCATGGCGCGCTTCCCGGATTGCGACAGAGCTTATCTTGCCCCGCGGGAAACGGGGAGGGGTGTGATGGGTGGTACCGATGCCCGCCGCCGGCTCAACGGACCCCCGTCAGGCCGCCCATCTTGCAGACGAAGGCCCATTCCTGCGCCGTCACCGGCTGCACCGAGAGCCGGGCGTATTTGGTGAGCGCCATGTCCTTCAGTTTCGGCTCGGCCTTGACGGCGGCGAGCGTCACCGGCTTGGGAACCGGCTTCACGGCCTTGACGTCGACCGCCTTGAACACGCCCTTCGCGTCGGTCGGATCCGGGTAAGCCTCCTTCACCACCTCCACGACGCCGACGACCTGCTTCTCGTCGCCGGTGTGATAGAAGAAGGCGAGATCGCCCTTCTTCATGTCGGTCATGTAGCCGCGGGCCGTGAAGTTGCGCACGCCGGTCCAGGGCTCGCCCTTGGCGCCGCGCTTGACCTGATCGTCCCAGGAGAACGTTTCGGGTTCCGTCTTGAGCAGCCAGTACGACATGGTGTCATCCCTCCGCCTTGAATGGCCGGGTCATCAAGCTCTCAATCGCGTTGTCGATATCCATGGTTCCATCAAGAATCGCGGCGACCGCGCCGGCGATCGGCATCTCGACGCCCTTCTCGCTGGCCATCTCGACCAGCACCGGCGCCGTGAAGGCGCCCTCGGCGAGGTGGCGCGCCAGCTGCGCCTCGCGCGGCGCATGACCCTGGCCGAGCGCGATGCCGAGCGAAAAGTTGCGCGACTGTGCGCTCGAGCAGCTCAGGATCAGGTCGCCCAGCCCGGACAGGCCGGTCAGCGTCTCCGGCCGTGCCCCGAAGGCGTGGCCGAAACGGAACAGCTCGGCAAACCCGCGCGTGGTCAATGCGGCCGCGGCGCTGGCGCCGAGCCCGCGGCCGGACACGATGCCGGCCGCGATCGCCAGCACGTTCTTGGCGGCGCCGCCGATCTCGACCCCGCGCACGTCGGTGGTGTGGTAGGGCCGGAAAGTGGTCGAGCCGAGCGCATTGGCAAGCGCGGCCGCGACCGCGTCGTCCGTTGCCGCAAGGGTCACCGCGGTCGGCAGGCTGCGCGCCACATCGCTGGCGAAGCTCGGCCCCGACAGGATCGCAGGCAGCGCCGCGGGCGCGCACTCGGCGATCACCTCGGTCATGAACTTGTGGGTGCCGCGCTCGATACCCTTGGCGCAGGCGATCACCGGTGTGCCGGCGGCCAGCGCAGGCGCAATGACCGCGGCGGCATCGCGCAGGTGCTGGGCCGGCACGGCGAGCAGGATCGCGTCGTTGCGTGCGGTGTCGGCGGTCGCTGCCACCACCCGCACATGATCGTCGAGCTTGATGCCGGGCAGCCGCGGGCTCTCGCGCTTCTGGATGATGACGCCGGCGCTGAGCGCATCACGCGTGCCAAGCGTCACGCTGCGGCCGGCGCGCACGATCACGTTGGCGAGCGCGATGCCCCAGGCGCCCGCGCCGATCACCGCGATGTGGTCGAAGGCCATTGGTTAGCTTGCCTTGCGTGCCGGCGTCGGGCGGGCGACGAGGTCGGAGAGCGGCCAGCGCGCATGCGGCGGCGTATCGAGCGTATCGATCAGCCCGAGCGCGAGCCGCTCGGCGCCCGCCCACGCGATCATGGCGCCGTTGTCCGTGCACAGCGCCGGCGGCGGCACCACCAGGAGCGTGCCGCCTTCGAACGACAGCCGATGCAGCACCTTGCGGATCGCTCCGTTGGCGGCGACGCCGCCCGCTGCCACCAGCGCGGTCGGGTCGCCGCATTGCTCGCGGAACAGCTTGAGGCCGGCGCGCAGCCGGTCGGCCACCACGTCCACCACCGCCTGCTGGAACGACGCGCACAGGTCGCGCACGTCCTGGTCGCTGATCGGGGCGATCCTCTCGGCTTCGAGCCGCAGCGCGGTCTTGAGGCCCGAGAGCGAGAAATCGGCGTTGGGCTTGCCCAGCATCGGGCGCGGCAGCGCAAAGCGCGCCGGGTTGCCGGATTTCGCTTCGATCTCGACCTGCGGGCCGCCCGGATAGCCGAGGCCAAGGAGCTTGGCGGTCTTGTCGAAGGCTTCCCCGATGGCGTCATCGACGGTGGTGCCGAGCCGGACATAGTCGGCGACACCGCGCACGGCGACGATCTGGGTGTGGCCGCCGGAGGCGAGAAACAGACAGTACGGAAACGCGATGGTGTCGGTCAGGCGTGCGGTGAGCGCGTGGGCCTCCAGGTGATTGACCGCGATCAGCGGCTTCTCCTTGACCAGCGCGATCGCCTTGGCGGTGGTGAGGCCGACGATCACGCCGCCGATCAGGCCGGGGCCCGCGGCGGCCGCGATGCCGTCGATCGAATCGAAGGTGCAGCCGGCCTCCGCCATGGCGTTGGCGATGATATGATCAAGCGTCTCGACATGGGCCCGGGCGGCGATTTCCGGCACCACGCCGCCGTAAGCGGCATGCTCGGCGACCTGCGACAGCACGATATTGGACAGAATGCGGCCCTGGCCGGTGGCGGAGCGCTCCACCACGGCTGCCGCGGTCTCGTCGCAGGTCGTCTCGATGCCGAGGATGCGCATGGACCAAACACGTCGCGCGGTTGTTGATCAGTGCCGTGGCCGTTACTGTGCACATGTTAGGCGGCCGGCCAGTGCCGCCGATTTGAAGTTCCTACACCACCTGCAGCAAACTCTGTTAGGAACTTCAAATCGAAAAGCGGCACTGGAATCATAGATTTGCTAGTGCCCCTTTGTTTCCGAAGTTCGTGTCAGAGTGTGCTGAGGTGTATTACGAACTTCGGAAATGGGGCACTAGGTGTCCGGCGTAGCATTGTGAGGTCGGGTGGTGCAATCTGTGCTTCGGATCGGGACGCGCGGCAGCCCGCTGGCGCTCGCGCAGGCCACCATGGTGCGGGCGCAACTGGCGGCCGCCCACGGGCTTGCGGCCGAGGCGTTCGAGCTCACGATCATCCGCACCACCGGCGACGCGATCCAGGACCGGCCGCTCTCCGAGGTGGGCGGCAAGGGCCTGTTCACCAAGGAGATCGAAGAGGCGCTGATCGCCGGCCACATCGATCTGGCGGTCCATTCCGCCAAGGACCTGCCGACCGCGCTGCCGGACGGGCTCGCGATCGTGGCGGCGCTGCCGCGCGAGGACCCGCGCGATGTGTTCATCAGCCGCAAGGCCAAGACGCTGCGCCAGCTGGCGCCGGGAGCGACGGTCGGCACGGCATCGCTGCGCCGGCAGGCACTCGTCAAGCGGCTGCGCCCGGACCTCAACGTCGTAACGTTTCGCGGCAATGTGGAAACGCGCCTGCGCAAGCTCGACGAGGGCGTGGTCGACGCCACGCTGCTGGCGCTCGCGGGGCTGCGGCGGCTGGGGCTGACGGATGCCGCCACCGCGATCCTCGATACCGAAGAGTTCCTGCCGGCAGTCGGGCAGGGCATCGTGGCGCTCGAGGCGAGAGCAGACGACGCGCGCACGCGCGCGCTGCTCGATCGCATCAACGGCCCCGACGACGCCACCGCGCTTGCGGCCGAGCGCGCCTTCCTGACCGTGCTGGACGGCTCGTGCCGCACGCCGATTGCCGGTCACGCCAGGGTCGCGGCCGGGCGCGTGAGCTTTCGTGGGTTGATAGCAAAACCGGATGGCAGCGAGGTGTTCGAGACCAGCCGCGAGGGCGCAGCCGCGCAGGCCACCGCGCTTGGCCACGACGCCGGGCGCGAGCTGAAGGCCCGCGCCGGTGCGGACTTTTTTGCATTGGCGTGACCGCGGTGCGCGTCCTCGTCACCCGGCCAGAGCCCGATGGAGAAAGGACCGCGCAGAAGCTGCGCGCACGCGGCTGCGACGTTTTGCTGGCGCCGCTGCTGCGGGTCGAGTTCCTCGACCGCGCCGATCTTGGGGCCGGCCCGTGGAACGCCGTGGCGATGACCAGCGCCAACGCCGCGCAGGCACTTGAGCGGCATCCGCGGCGCATGGAGCTCTTGGCGTTGCCGCTGCTGGCGGTCGGCCGCCGCACCGCTGAAGCCGCGCGCGCCGCGGGCTTTAAGGACATCGCCTCGGCCAATGGCAATGAGCGGGCGCTCGCGCAGCTGATCGGCGAGCGTTGCCGAAGAGGTAATAAATTACTCTATCTCGCGGGCGAGGACCGGGCCGGCGATCTGGCAGCAGCGGTGGCGCCCCAGGGCATCAGGATCGAAACCGTCGTGGTCTACCGCGCCGTCGCGGCTGATCGCCTGCCGCCGCCGATCGCGGCTGCGCTGGCCGCCGGAGAGGTCGACGGCGTCACCCATTTCTCGCGCCGCAGTGCCGCCATTTACCTTGATTGCGCAAGGGCGGCGGGCGTCCTCGACAGCGCGCTCAAGCCTTCTCATTATTGCCTGTCGCAGGCGGTCGCCGAGCCGCTCATAGCCGCCGGCGCAACCCGGATCGCGGTCGCGCAAAGCCCTGAGGAAAACGCTGTGCTCGATCTTGTCGCACCCCTTTAACGGCAAATTGCGCCGCGCCGCGACCTTCATTTGCTGCTAGAAAGTGACGCGGCGGGGCGAATCGCCGAGGATGATGACATGTCCAGTGACACCACCGAGCCTCCTTCGGGGTCGCCGGGCAACCGGAGCCGGCGATGGCCCGGTCCGACCATCGAGCTTGAGGCCACCGAGATCAAGAACGGCGGGCCTTCGTCCGCTTTTGGCTTTCCCTTCGTGGCCCGTTTTGTGTCTCATTTTGTGTCCTGGGTGACGGCGCAGAAGGACCGCCTGATGGCGTGGTGGACGGCGCGGACGCCGCCCGATCCGCCGTGGCGCGCGATCGGTGCGGTCGCGGCCGGCGTCGTGCTGATCTTGATGCTGGTCCTGCTGGCCGGCCGCTTCACCGGCGACGACGGCCGCATCCAAACCATCGAGGCCCGCATCGCGCGCGCCGAGCAGCAGATGCGCGAGCTGGCCGGGCGAGCGCCGACCGGCAGCGTCGAGACGAAAGTCGTTGACGAGCTTGCGGGCCGTGTTGCCAGGCTCGAGGCCGGCGCGACCGGCGCGCGACCGCCGTCGGTCGATCCGGCGCTGGTCAATCGCATGGCCACGCTCGAAGGCGCGCTCAAGGCGATCGAGGAACGGATCGCCGTGGTGGCGCGCCGGACCGACGATATCGCCATCAGCGCGCGTGACGCGCGCGAGAAGGCCGATGCCACCGCCGCCGCGCTCGCGGAGCTGACCCAGAAAATGGCGCGGCTCAGTAGTGTCAGCGATCTCGACGCCTCGATCAGCCGCATCGCTTCGCTCGAGCGCATGGTCGGTGCGATGCAGACGGAGCTCGCCAAGCGCGGCGTCGGCGAGACCGGCGATCGCCCGGTGCGGCTGGCGGTGACGGCGGCGGCGCTCAACGCCGCGGTCGAGCGTGGCGACGCCTTCGCGGCCGAGCTTGCCGCCGCCAAGCTGCTCGCTGCCGATTCCGCTTCGACACTCGCCCCGCTCGAGCCGTTTGCGGCGACCGGGCTGCCCTCGGCGTCCTCGCTCGGGCGCGAGCTGTTGGCGTTGCTCAGCACGCTCGCGCAATCGGCCGGAACCGTGCCGCGCGATGGCGGTTTCCTGGAGCGGCTGCAGGCCAACGCCGAACGGCTGGTGCGCATCCGCCCGCTCGACGAGCCGCCCGGCGACGATCCCGCCGCCGTTCTGACGCGCATCGAGCAGCGCGCCGCGCAGGCTGATCTCACCGGCGCGCTCGCCGAGCTCGCCAAGCTGCCGGCGCCGTCGCGCGCGGCCGCGCAGGCATGGATCGCCAAGGCGCAAGCGCGGCTTGGAGCGCTCACGGCGAGCCGTCGCTTCGCCACCGATGCGTTTGCCGCGCTCGGCAAGATGCCAGAGGCCCGATGATTCGCGTCGTCATCTATCTGGTGGCTGTCGGGGTCCTCGCATTCGGCGCAGTCTGGCTCGCCGACCGGCCGGGCGACGTGCTGATCACTTGGCAGAACCGTCGGATCGAGATGTCCGTCATGGTGCTCGCGGTCGGCATCGTGACCGTGGCGATGCTGTTCTCCGTGCTGTGGAGCGTGGTGCGCGCCATCCTGCGGGCGCCCGACACGCTGTGGCTCTATCTGCGCACGCGGCGCGGCGTGCGCGGCTATCTCGCGGTGTCGCGCGGGCTGATCGCGGTCGGCACCGGCGACGCGCGCGCGGCGCGCCGATTTGCCGACGAGGCGCTGCGGATTGCGCCGAGCGAGCCGCTGACGCTTCTGCTCAGCGCCCAGGCCTCGCAGCTGATCGGAGATCGCGCGACCGCCGAGCACACGTTCCAGGCCATGGCGCGCCGCGACGACACGAGGCTCCTCGGCCTGCACGGCCTGTTCATCGAGGCGCAGCGGCGCGACGACATGACGGCGGCGCGGCTTTACGCCGAGGAGGCCGCCAAGAGCGCGCCGGCGCCGGCCTGGGCCGGGCAGGCGGTGTTCGATGCCCGCTGCGCCGGCGGCGATTGGAATGGCGCGCTGGCGCAGCTCGACCGCAACATGAAGGCGGGCCTGGTCGACCGCGCCGCCTATCAGCGCCAGCGGGCCGTGCTGCTTACCACCCGCGCCCAGGCGGCCGATGTGCACGATCCCGCGAGCGCCCGCGCGCTCGCGCTCGAGGCGGTGCGGCTGGCGCCGACGCTCATTCCGGCGGCGGCGCTCGCCGGCCGGCTCCTGGGCGAGCTTGGCGATCTGCGCCGCGCCGCGCGCATCGTCGAAGCCGCCTGGAAAGCCAATCCGCATCCCGATCTCGCCGACACCTACGCTCATTTGCGGCCCGGCGATTCGGCGCGCGAGCGGCTCGCGCGCGTCGAGACGCTGGCGCAGATGGCGCCCGGCCATGTCGAAGGCGCGCTGGCGGTGGCGCGCGCCGCGCTTGACGCGCAGGAATTCGCGGCCGCGCGCGCGGCGCTCGCGCCGCTTCTGGGCGCGCCGACCCAGCGCGTCGCCATGCTGATGGCCGAGCTCGAGGAGACCGAGCACGGCGACCTCGGCCGCGCGCGCGAGTGGATGACGCGCGCCGTGCACGCGCGTCGCGATCCGGCCTGGACCGCCGACGGGCTCATTGCCGAGCGCTGGATGCCGGTGTCGCCGGTGTCCGGCCGGCTCGATGCCTTCCAGTGGCGCGACCCGCTCGCGGCGCTCGGTAGTGGCCCGGCTGGCGGCGCGGTGGTCGAGGCCGAGACCAAGGAGCGGCTTTCCGAGCGTTTCGAGGCCCGGCTGGAGCAGCGGCCGGCGGCTGCCGAGCGCAAGCCGGACGAGGTCGCGCTGGTCGACCAGCCGCGGCTCGGCCAGCGCAGGACCGCCGGCTCGCCGCCGGCGGTGATCCCGCTGGTGCAGGTCCCCGACGATCCGGGCCCGGAGCCCGAGCCGCCACCGGACGCCTGGCGGCGGCTGCGCGGAATGTTCCGGTAAGGGGCGGCCGGCTTGGCGCACCTTGGCGCAGGCGTTCCTTGCCAAGCCCCCCGCCAGGGGATATCTCAGGACCGTCGCCGCAATAGCTCAGCCGGTAGAGCACGTCATTCGTAATGACGGGGTCACAGGTTCGAATCCTGTTTGCGGCACCATTAAACAATGGCTTAGTTAGTGGTATTATTGGGCGCCACTAAGGTCAGCATTGGGTCAGCATGCACGCCCCCCAACGGGGCCAAGCTTTGCCACGACACCACATTGCTGCGTGCGTGTCCGTGAACCGCGCCCCTGAGGCCGGTTCTCCCCCCCGATACGACGATCACTCGGATTAAGACCGATGACGGCTGCTACGAGGTCCATGCTATCAACGATCAGGGCCACCGCTATGAAGGCAAGTTTGACCCCGGCACGCTCAACGCCCTTAAAGTGGAAATCAAGTCTAAATGACGTGGAGGCCGCTCCTGCGCTTCGTCCATCGCGAGATCGACGGTGTCCTGGTCGATCGTTTGAAGCAGGTCTATGCCGCGGTTCCGATCGGCAGTCCGCTCGTAAACGATTCCATCTTGGTCGGCCCACTGATCGACGAGGCGGCTTTTTCCGGGATGCAGGCGACACTGGCAGAGGTTCGCGCGCATGACGTGCAGATCACCGGCGGCGAGCGGCGCGATGCCGAACGCTATCCTGCGGCCTACTATGTGACGCCGACTTTGGTCAAGATGCCGGACCAAACGGGACCAGTGCTGCGCGAGACCTTCGCGCCGCTGCTCTATGTGATGACGTATACGGACTTCGATCAGGCGCCGGAGCTGCATAACGGTGTCCCTCAGGGCCTTGCCTCATCGATCTTTTCCAACGACGTGCGCGAGGTCGAACGATTTCTCGCCGCGGCGGACTCCGATTGCGGGATCGTCAATGTCAATATCGGACCGTCGGGCGCTGAGATTGGCGGCGCGTTCGGCGGCGAGAAGTAGACTGGCGGCGGCCGCGAGGCCGGCTCGGATGCATGGAAGGCCTATATGCGCCGCGTCACCAACACCATCAATTTCGGCCGCGAACTCCCCCTCGCCCAGCAGGGCGTCCGGTTCGACATCGGCTGATACCTGATGCTGACGGCCATCCGTCAGCGCGGGGCGAGCCGCTCGACGATGTCCTCGGACATCTCGGCCAGCACTCGGCGACCCGGTCGATGGCCCAGTCGATCTCCGATTCTTCGATGATGAAGGGAGGCGCAAAGCGATTCGTGTTCCGGTGGGTATCCTTGGTGAGTACCCCGGCGCGCAGGAGCCGTTCAGCAACCAGGCCGGCACGAACCCTCCTCGCGTCGAGTTCGATCCCGGCGAACAGGCCTCGGCCGCGCACTTCGCGGACCAGCGGATTGTTCACGCCATTCATTGCTTGTTCATCGCTGTCTGGGGCGGTATGCATCGCGTTGAACAAATCGACGCTGCGGCTCCGTGTCACATCGGTGCACCCATGACACCATCGAAGGCACTTCTCATCGGAATCGTCGTGGCCCTCGCCGGCACGACCGCGAAGTCTCAGGTTGCGCAAGTCCCGCGGCTGGAGACGAACGAGGCCTACGTCGAGGAGCTGACGCGAGAGTCGACTCTTGCGATCAGCGACCCGCTGAGTGTCTTTTCGTTCGTCCTCAAGTCGCTTCCCGAGCGGGTGAAAGTTTATCCGACGGAGAACTATTACTATTTCAGATTTCTCCATCAGGGCACGCGGTATGCCGGGAACATCAGGCTCGACCCGCGCGATCGCGACCGCGGCAAAGTGCAATTCGCCTACTACCGGGACCTATCGGAGTGGATGAATATCACCGCGGAAGCCGAGGTGCCCGCGATCGAGGCCGATTTCGACGGGTCGCACAACGTGACGGTCGAAAAGCTTGAGGCGCTTGCCTATCGCGTGAGCTACGACGGCAAGAGCGTCACTTTCATGCTTAACGATCTGTCGCAGGTCAAGCCGCCGCCGGGGGCGCGCGGACCTGACGAAAAATTCTTGGGACCGGTTTTCGACGAGTCTGCGATCCGCTTCTTCCTCATCTACAATTCCAGGCTGAAGCTTTTTCACTACGTCCTCGACGAGACCGCCAGGCTGCCGGAGGATTGGATCAAGTCCACACACACGGATCGCATTCTGATCGGCCGGCGCACCGGCTTTGCCGTCTACCGCGACCACCGGCTCGATCGAAAAATTTTGATCGGCGCCTTCGAATTGAATTCCCTCATGAACAATTATTTTGATGGGCCCTTCGATCAGCTGCCCGAGAATTTCATCGAGGGCGACGCGCTGCGGGACACGATCATAGACACGGATCCGACCGTCAAAGGCAAGATCGATCGTCTTGGATTTTCTTCAGACGGCTCCGGACGGTACGCCATCCACCCCTATATGCTCTATCGGAAGGAAAGCGATCTCTATGTTGCGCACCGTTGCGCGACGACCAAAGCGGCCCGCGCCGCAGATTACTATCGCTGCTTCGACTTCGATGCGGACAGCCGGGTCGTGAACAAGGCCGCTCCGAGGTCCCGGAAAAAATAGGCGCATTTCAACGCACCAAATTCGTCGGACATCGACGGCATGTCTCACGGGCCGATTGCTCATTTTCCAAAGCAGAAAAGGCCAGCCGCGCGATTGCGCCCAGCCCATATTCGGGAATCGATCCCGAAAAGTGCTATCCGCAGCGATGCCTGTAGCGGATGACTCGGGTCGATCGACGGTGCCACCTGTGCGTATGCGTGTATCTGCGGCAGTGGACCGGGGTGGTGGCTGATTCATCGGCCCCTGCGTAGAGGAACCCAAGTCCCACCGCGGGCGTGGCGGAAGCGCCCGATGTGCCCACTAGGCCAATGCCCAGGGTCACCAGACCTGCTAACAAGATTGCGCGCATCATCGCCTCCTTTGGTTACATTCCAGGCGTTGCCGACTCCGGCTTCGCCAGCATGAAGCCTAACTGCACGATTTGGAATGGAATATGGACAGCTCATTCATCGCATGTTCATCTGGCCGCCCGGTGGACGCCGTGTGATGGGATGAAGTAATTAACCGCCGGCTTTGTTCCTCTCGGGAAATCCACGCCGGTCGCTTGTTGAGGCGCGCGCCCCGCAGTACCCATCAGGCATGGGCAAAGAATAGGTTCCTCCTCCTCCCAGCAACGTCGCGGAGATTGCATTGCGCGACGCGCGCGAGGAGCGCTATCTCGCCTGTGCGCTCTCACCATGAGGCACCGCGCGCCGCTGGATGCGCGCGACGAATTGGCGCTCGTCCGCCGCCGGCTGTTCGAGGCCATACAACAATTGCACCTCGACCCCGGCGCCGCTTTCGCGTGACCGGCGCCGTCATCGGGACGCGTTCGGATTGCCTGGCCTGGCAATCGGCTGCAGCGGCCGTTGAGGCGGCGGCTCACGACGCCATGCGACCGGTCGGGATCGCAGCCTGGGGGAAATTTCGACAGCGACCTATTGTGAAACCAAAGGAGGGCCACATGGCCAAGGAATGGATTGCAGTTCTCAAGGCTGCCGATGCCGCCGCGCGGTGGCACGTGCACCAGCGCCGAAAGGGCGCCGCCCAGGAGCCTTATGTCAATCACCTGCTCGAGGTCGCCATGCTGGTTGCCGAGGCGACCGACGGCAAGGACCCCAATCTGGTCATTGCGGCGTTGCTCCACGACGCGATGGAAGATCAGGAGGTTCCGCGCACCGTGATTGCCGACGCTTTCGGCGACGACGTGGCTGCGCTTGTCGCTGAGGTGACGGACGACAAAAGTCTTGCGCAGCACGATCGAAAGCGGGCTCAGGTCGAGCACTCCGCCAAGAAGTCCCATCGTGCGAAGATCCTCAAGCTTGCCGACAAGACCAGCAACCTCAGGGCGATCGCGGCGAGCGCGCCGCCGGATTGGTCGGTGAAGCGGCGGCTTGAATACGTCGAATGGGCCGGCGATGTCGCGAAGGGCCTGAGGGGAGCGTCCGCATGGCTGGAGGGCGAGTTCGAGCAGGCCGCCAAGGAGGCTGAGCGCGCGACGGTCTTTCGGCGATGAGATGATGCAACGACGGCTGATCCACGATCTTCAGAACGCCCCGCGCATCGACTCATTTGTTCGCGAAATCGGCAATCGTCCCGTTCACCTGCTCCGCCGTCATGCCCAAGCGCCGGCCGATCTCGACGGCAAGCGCGAGCTTGCTTTGCGTGAGCGGCTTGGGCGCTGCCACGATGGCCGCGCGCAGGACGAGCTCCTTGCCGCGATCGGTGAGTGAGCCCGCCTGCTGCTCGACGTCGCGCAGCACGGCCTCGGGATCGTCCGGGCCGGATGTGATTGCGGCGTAGATGTCGGCTGGCGCCATGTTGATCTTGAGAAGGCGGCGCCCGGCATTGGCGATCAGGTCGAACAGCCGTGGGCTCGGGTTGGTCTTCTCGCCCGCCATCAGCGCCATGACCTCGCAGAGCATCCGCGCCAGGTTGCCCTCCGCTTCACGCTGCGCCTGGAATTGCCGCTGCGCGCTGGCCGCATCCTGTTGGAGCGCGGTCTCGGGATAGGTTTTGTTGCAGGAGTCGCACATGACAAAAGGCTCGAAGTCCTGCAGCGGCACGATCGGCATCCAATAGACGCAGCCCCATTTCTTCGGCCGGATCAGCCGGTAGGAGCAATGCTGCGTGCAGCCGGGACAATAGAATTGTCCGGTCGCAATGACCTTGTGGGTGACCCGGCTGCCCCAGACGATCATCGGCCCCCGTGCTGAGGGCTCGCTCTATAACATGCCAGTGTAACATGCCAATGCGACGCAGAGGCGATACCCCGGTGTGTCGTCGCAGCATCGCGCGCCGGTTCGGACGACAGACTAGTGCCGCCGATTTGAAGTTCCTGCACCACCTGCAGCAAGCTCGAACTTCAAATCGAAAGGCGGCACTAGAATCATAAAGTTGCTAGTGCCCCTTTGTTTCCGAAGTTCGTGTCAGAGGTTGCTGCAATGTCTCACGAACTTCGGAAACGGGGCACTACCGCTTGCGCAGCAGGTTGACGCGAAACACCTGGTCGAAGCCCAGGCGACCATTGGCACGATGGGCATGCTGCTCGAAAATCCGGCGCGCTTCGTCGCCCCGCGTCTCCAGGACGCGGCGGCGGCTTTCGCCGCGCTCGATCTGCTCGTCGCGCCATTCGGCGAAGTCGGCGAAGTCCCGGTGCGCCCGGTAGATGATCTCGGTGACCGGAATAAATTGGTCTCGCAAGGCGTTCCCGATCGCGCGGTAGGCCACGGTTCGCACCTCGGTCTCGTCGTTCACCAGCTTGGTGGCTTCGAAATAGTTGCCCGCCGGCACCGGCTCCATCACGTACAGGAGCCCGTTCGGCACCAGCACGCGCCAGGCCTCGCGCACGCCGAGGTCCATGTCGGGAATGTGATGCAGGCTGTTGGAGAACGCGACGACGTCGAAGCTTCCGTCCGGATAGGGCAGCGCTTCCCCGCTGGCGGTCCGAAACGTGATCGCCAGGCCGCTGGCGTCAGCGGCCGCTTGGGCCTCGCCGATCTTGCGCGCATTGACGTCGATGCCTTCGACGGTCTTGAACATCGACGCGAGGACGCGGGTGAACTTGCCGTCACCGCAGCCGATATCCAGCGCACGGGTTCCTCGCCCGCCCAGCAGCGTGCTGGCGATCTCCTTGTTCGAGCCGAGCCGCAGCGCGCGGATTTCCTCGGCAGTCGGCGCCAGCGCGCGGCGAATGTCGAGGAGGGTGGTGCCGATCGCGGCTGTCTCGCCTGAGCTTGCCTCGGTCATGGTCGTCGTTCCGATCGTGTTGAGCCCTTCGAGTGAGGCTGATCCTGTACAAGACAATTCCGGGCGCCACAAATCTGATCTCGATCGGCTATGCGCGTCGCGGCCCGTCACGCCCATCGGCAGGGTAACCTGTCGGCCGTCTTCCGCGAACCTCAATGCAACGCACCGACTGGGGTGCAGCAGCAATTAGCAGGAGACATGACCATGTTCACCAAGACCGCGACGGCGGCTTGCGCCGCGCTTGTGCTCGCCTCGTTCCTCGGCACCGCCGCGCAGGCGGGGTTCGACTCCAAGGCCGTGGAGTGGTGGAAGACCGGCAAGGGCTGCGTCGGCGGCGAGCAGAGCGCAACGAGCTCCTACCCGGCCTGGGCGGTGTGCGTCGGCCGCGCCGGCAGCCGCTGAGCAGGCGTACCGCCTTGGAAAGGCGGCGCATCCAGCCAATGACAGCGTAGTCGCAAGTCGCAGCTGATGTTATTGCGCCCTCTCCCCCTTGCGGGAGAGGGCTCAAATACAAAGGCGCCGGGTGTTCTGACGCGTAAGACTAAACCACCTCGATCACATTGATGGCCCGTGCTTCGATCTCCCCGCGCACGCGGGCATAGAGGCGCGGGTTGCGCGCCGCGAGGATCTGCAGCGCGGCGAGCACCGCGTTGGCGGGCTCGAGCACCGTCATCACCGGCACGTTGCTGGGCGCGCGCAATGACGACCAGACGTCCTCGGGAAAATCCTTAACGCTCGCCGGCACCGTGATGACCGGCACGGGCGAGAGCGCCGACAGCGTGGGGCCGGCGCCGTTCGAGCGGCCGATATTGGCGATCACGACCGTGTCGGGCACGTCCTGCAACAGGCGCTGCAGCGTGCGGGCGGCCAGCACCGGCTGCTTGTGCACAGAGCAGGTGACCACCGTCATCAAGTCCTTGGCATCGCCGAGCGCGTCGGCGAACGGCTCGGTCTTGTCGGTTTCCGAGCCGCGCCACAGCACGATGCGCTGGCGCGGGATGCGGAAGTGGCCGGTGATCTCGGCCACGCGGCGATATTTTTCGGCCACGTCGTCGAGCGCGCCGCCGTCGCGATAGACCTGCTTGTCGAGATAGGCGCCGCTCTCGACCACGCGCCAGGAATCGTTGTCGATCACGTCGGCGAGCAGCAGGCGTCCCTTGGGGTCGTAGCCGAACTCGACCTTGAGATCGACCAGCGTGCCGCCCGCCAGCTGCCAGGCCTTCTCCAGCGCCAGGAAGGCGCGGCACGCGATCGCGCGCATTTCGGGAAAGGTCTTGGCCTCGTCCGGCTTGCTGAACACCTCCGACTGCGCCAGCACCAGGAACGGCTCCTGGCCCTGGATCGGCTTGGCCGGATTGAACAGCTTGATCTGCCCGGCGTCGGCGGCGTGGTGCATCAGCGGATCGTCGGCGACGAGCGGCTTGCCTTTCCAGGTCTTGTCCTTGGTCTTGAGATAGAGCTCGACGATCAGCTTCGCGAACAGCTCGCCGCGCGAGAGATGCGGATGGCGCTTGAGATAGGAGCCATGCGCCTCGCGCCGCACCACCACCTCGTAGGGCAGCATCTCGCAGAGCGGCGCGATGAATGACGTGGCGGAGTCCTGCTCCTCGAACGCCACCGGCAGCCCGCAGGCCTTAAGCAGGCGGAACACGTTGCAGGTGGTGGCGTTGGCGAGCCGGCCCTTGTCGGAGATGACATCGTGCTTGGCGCCGTCGCCGGCCGTGATGTCGTCCTTGGAGACCAGCGCCACCAGGTCGGCTGAGCCTGTAAGCCGGTGGATCTTCTTGGTCTTGCCCTCGGTCACGAGCGCGCCGAGCGTGAATTTCGAGGAAGGGGTCGTTGTCGCGTCCAAGGCCGGATCCTTTGTGTGCTTCAATGCAGGAAAACGAACATTCTATCACCGCACGGGCCGGGCAGCCAATGCGAGGGTTCGTTGCCGCCTCTGCCGGGTGTTGACAATTCGGGCGTCAAAATGCCGCGCAATCAGTCCCGCCGCGCTAAATCGGCGGCGGGAGCGTGGAACGTGGTCCGGCACCCGCAGGCGTGGCGACTGCTAGCGCAGCCGCTTCGCCGCCTCTTCCACCAGGCTGAGATCGGTGTGCTTCTTGATGTCGATCGTTCCGCGTACGAAGCCAAGATCGCGCGTCATGTCGACGTTGCGTTGCAGCGCGGCGAGGTCCGGCAGCATGTTGGGGTCGCGGTAGGCGTCCTTCTTGGTGAACACCCATTCGAACCGCTCGGGCGGCTGCTTGGTGACGCGCGCCGCGATCTGCATGACCTCGTTATGGTTGGCAGGATCGAGGTACCAGCGCACGATGCGCACCGTGTCTTCCATGAAATCGACCAGCGCCGCGCGATTCTTGTCGATGAACGGCTTGCGCGCCGCCCACGCGATCATCTGGGTCACCCCGATGGCGTCGCGCTGGACGAACAGGGTGCGGGAGATCTTGCGCAGCTCGGGATCGAGCGCGAACGGCAGCACGGCGGGAATGAGGTCCACTTTCTTTTCCGCCAGCATGGCGCGCAACGTCGGGAACGGCGCCTCGACCACGGTGTAGTCGCGCTTGTCCTCGAGCCCGAACTTGCGCAGCATCGCGCGGGTGGCGACATCGACTGCGCTGCCGGCCGCGTTGGTGGCGACCACCTTGCCCTTGAGGTCCTCGACCTTTTTGATCGGGCCGTCGGCGAGCACCATGTATTCCTGCGAGTAGTAGCCCTCGACGCCGTCGCGGAACTCGTCCGCGATGACGCGCAGGTCGTCCATCCCGGCATTCTGGATCGCGATCGCGAGCGAGGAATAAGCAAGGCTCGCAACCTCGAGCTCGTTGTTGGCGAGCGCGGTGATCATCGGCGGCGTGCCGGCGAAGCGGACCGACTCGAAAACGTAGGACTTGCCGGCGTGGCGGGCCAGGTCCGGCTTTTCCGCCAGGATCGATGCCCAGTTGGCGACCGGCGCCACCCAGGAGGCGCGGATCTTGACCGGCTGCTGGGCCTGCACGGCGCTGGCGCCGAACAGGGCGACGCAGCCGATCAGGGCAGGTTTCAACCAACGCATGGCGTCCTCCGGTGCTCTGAGTGTGGTTTTGGCGCTCACGATGGCGCAATCGCGGGCAATTTTGCGGCCAAGGAGGCCTCTTTGGCAAGTCACGCCGTGCTCGGCTCGAGTGCTTCCTGATGCCACAGGAGGAGCCGCCGGCGCAGGAACGACATCAGCTTGATCAGGCCGTATCCGACGGCTGCGATCTCCACGATGCCGGCGAAGACCCCGCGCGAATCCGCGAACCCCGAGGCGGTCATCATGGCGCCGCCGAGGCCATAGCCGCCCATCGCCATCTCGGCGACGACCGCGACGATCAGGCTGAGCGGCAGCGACACCTGCAAGCCGGTCAGGATCTGCGGCAGCGCGGCCGGCAGCATGACCTGCCACATCAGCTCGCGCTCGCTCGCCCCCATGTTGCGCGCCGACCAGATCAGCTCGCGCTCGACGCTGTTGAGCCCCGCGACGGTCGCTGTCACCACCGGGAAGATCGCATCGAGCACGATCATGGCGATCTTCGACAGGTCGAACAGCCCCAGCCACAGGATCATGATTGGCAGGAACGCAATCTTCGGCATCGGGAAGCCGACCGAGATGATCGGATCGAAGAACCAGCGGACCGAGACGCTGCGCGCCATGGCGGCGCCAAGCAGGACGCCGCCGACTGCGGCGATCATGAATCCAACAAGGGCGCGGTAGAGCGTCAGCCCGACGTTGAGGAACAGCTCGCCGGTGAGCGCATCGTCATAGATGCGCACAATGACCGCGCTCAGGCGCGGCAGCATGAACGGCGTCACCTGTCCGGAGCTGGCCAGGAGCTCCCAGCCGGCGGCGAGCAGCACGATGGGAAGGAGGCGCAGGGCGCCCCAGCCGAGGCGCGGCAGCCATGGCGGGGTCATGTGCGTCACTCGCGCCATTGCAGCACGCGTTGCATCAGAAGTTGATAGAGCCGGTCGGCCAGAAAGCCGATGAGCGCGACCGTGAGCACGACCGCGAACATGCCCTCGTAGGAGCCGTTGGCGCCCAGAAAGCCGATCAGGTAGCCGAAACCTTGCCGCGCCACGATCAGCTCGGAGCTCACCAGGAGGATGAACGCGAGCGCGATCGCGGTGCGGATGCCATTGAGCAGCTCCGGCATGGCGCTCGGCAGCACCACGTCCCACAGAACGCGCAGCCGCGAGGCGCCCATGCTGCGCGCCGACCAGACCAGCACGCGCTCGCTGCCGCGCGCGCCGTTGAAGGCGCCGAGCGTGACCGGCAGCATGCAGCCGAGGAAGATCAGCAGAATCTTGGAGCCGTCGCCGAAGCCGAGCCACAGCACGGTCACCGGGATGAGCGCCGATTTCGGCATCGGGTAGAACAGTTCGACCAGCGGGCTGAGGAACGCATTGACCGGCCTGAACCATGCCATGACGATGCCGAGCGCGGCCCCGATCACGACCGCGAGCGCGAGGCCAACGCCGGCGCGATAGAGCGAGGAGGCACCGTTGGTGATGAGCTCGCCGTCGCGCAGAAGCTCCGCCCAGGCGACCAGCACGGCGCTCAAGGGCGGCAGCGCCAGCGGCGAGACCAGCCCGACCCGCGGCGCAATCTCCCACATGAGCGCGATCAGCAGCAGCGGGAGATAGCGGATGAGCGCTGATCGGGTGAACGCAGATATCATGGCGCGCGCGTCTCCTGCGCCTTGATCGCCTCGTCGCGCACCAGGTTCCAGATCTCGTCGACCTTGTCGACGAAGGCCTTGGACTTGAAGAGATTCGGATCAGCCTTGTCGAAGGCGGTGTCGACGATCGCCTTGACGCGGCCCGGCCGTGCCGACATCACGGCGACGCGGTCGGCGAGATGCACGGCTTCGCGCACGTCGTGGGTGACGAAGATCACGGTCTTGGGCGTGCGCCGCCAGATGCGCAGCAGCTCGTCCTGCATCAGGCTGCGGGTCTGCGCGTCGAGCGCGCCGAACGGCTCGTCCATGAGCAGGATCGCGGGATCGAACGCGAGCGTGCGCGCAATCGCGGTGCGCTGCTTCATGCCGCCGGAGAGCTGGGACGGAAAGCTGTCCTCGAAGCCCTTGAGGCCGACCAGCTCGATGAAGGTCTGCGCGCGTTCCTCGCGCTCGGCGCGCGGCATCCCCTGTCGCTCGAGCCCATAGAGGATGTTGGCGCGCACCGTCTTCCAGGGAAACAGCGCGAAGTGCTGAAACACGATGCCGCGGTCCGGCCCCGGCGCGGCGACCGGCTTGCCTTCGACCAGGATGCGGCCGCCCTCGATCGGCAGAAATCCTCCGATCAGATAGAGAAGCGTCGACTTGCCGCAGCCCGACGGGCCGAGCAGCGCCAGGAATTCGCGCATATGCACCGTGAGCGACACGTTGTCGAGCGCGAGCACCGGCCGGCCGCGCGGCGGCCGGTAGGTATGCTGAACATTCTCGACGACGATCTGCGACATGCGGGCAGGCGGGTCGATGGGCGAGACGGCGGGAGCTGCCAAGAGTTACTCCGCAGCGATGCGGCGTGGCGATTGCGATCCGACTTGCGCGAGGCATTTCGCCAGGCTCTCGCCGTCGGGGTCGACGAGGGCTGCGGTGCGCGCGCTCGCGATCGCATCGACCGCGAGGTCGAGCGGGATGTGGCCGGCGAGCGCCGGGCGCATCACATGCTCCTCGATCAGCCGGTAGTTGGCGCAGCCGCGCTTGTGGGTGTCGCCGTAGCCTTTGATCAGGCGGGCGCACTCGGTGATCTCGAGCGCGAGGTCGGCCGACACGCGTGCGGCCTCGACGATGAGGGCGAGCCAGGCCTCGATCGCGCGCTGCTCCTCCTCGTAGCGGTAGGTCTTGCGCCGCCGCGGCCTGAGCTTGGCGAGGAGCCATAGCCGCAGAAATCC
>Ga0209797_10000126_pt1 | contig 33881 bp, 30 predicted proteins | sample DOMMetBare3Fresh_2_FD_187472 | JGI IMG/M metagenome (GOLD analysis project Ga0209797, IMG submission 187472) | Wetland sediment microbial communities from St. Louis River estuary, USA, under dissolved organic matter induced mercury methylation -... | ecosystem: Environmental > Aquatic >... | reverse complement strand
AAGGTCACCTATGGCTCGTTTGGAGCAGGCAGCTGGAGTCATCTCGGTGCTGTGCAATTGGAGCGTGCCGCGGGGCTTGACCTGGTGCATGTTCCAAATCGCAGCACCGCAGCGGCCATCGCGGATCTGTTGGCTGGGAAGGTCAACATGATGCACGCTCCGCTCGCCGTGGTGCACAGCCACATCCAGTCCGGAAGGTTGCGGGCCCTTGCTGTCGTGTCGGCGGAGCGTTGGCGGGAAACCCTGCCAGCTGTGCCCACCACGATCGAGGCCGGCGTTCCGGACTACGACTTCGAGACCTGGTATGGGTTGGTCGCGCCGCGCAGCGTGCCGAGGCCAGTGCTGGAAAAGCTCAACCTCGTCGTGCGAGAGATGATTGCCGATCCGGTGCCGCGCAAACGGCTCGCCGATAATTATCTGAGAGCGACCTCGGATGAATTCGCCTCGCTTCTCAGTCGAGATCTGCCAAAGCTCGAACGCATCATCCGGGAGCAAAATATCAGGTTCGATTGACGCTGCGACGGGGCTGCCTGGAAGCGAGCTGGGAGCATGCGTCGGCTCTGCGACAAGCCGGGAGGCGCCAAAATAGGGCACGTGTCCCGGATGCGGTGCATCACGAGCGCACGAGAATCGTCGAGGTTATCCTGTGACCGAGAGGTGCGCTCGTGGTGCACCGCTGATCCGGGACCGCCACAGACCGGAACGGTCCCGGGTCTGCAGCGCACCGCGGCTGTTGTTCTTTGATGCTTTCCGAGAGGCCTCGGCCGCGCTGCGCTGCGCCCGGGACGTGCAGCTTAAGTTAGCGCCTATGGCGGCAAGCGGGAGCGCTCTGCGACGGCCTGCCAAGAACGCCGAGCGGGCCGGTCGCGGCTCCGCAGCGTGTAGACGCGCCCCGTCACATCCAATATGAACCTGCCCGGGGGCCGCGGCCATTCCGACGCCCTGTGCCGATCCGGAGAGTCAACATCATGAAGATTCTAGGTTTTCATAGCAACGAAGGGCTGCGCCTGGGCGTGGTCGAGGGCGACAATGTGATCGACCTGCAGGCGGCCGATGCCCGGCTGCCGGTCAATCTGGCCGACGTGCTGGCGCAGACCGGCGGCGATCTCAAGCCGCTTGCGGATCTCGCCAAGAAGGCGCCGGCGAGCGCACGCGTGCCGCTCAAGGGGCTCAAGTTCGGCCTGCCGGTGGCGCGGCCGCCCAAGAGCATCTGCCTCGGATTGAACTACCTGGAGCACGTCAAGGAAGGCTTCAGTCGCGACAACGTGCCGAAGTTTCCCACGATCTTCATGCGCTGCCAGACCTCGCTCGTTCCGCACGGCCAGCCGCTGGTGCGGCCAAAGGTCTCCGACACGCTCGACTACGAGGCCGAGATGGTGGTGGTGATCGGCAAGAAGGCCCGGCACCTCACCATGGACAACGCCTATTCCTGCATCGCCGGCTTTTCGTGCTTCAACGAAGGCTCGGTGCGCGAGTTCCAGCGCAAGACCACGCAGTGGGACATGGGCAAGAACTTCGACAATACCGGCGGCTTCGGTCCCTGGATGGTCACCGCCGACGAAATCCCGGCCGGCGGCAAGGGCCTCAAGATCCAGACTCGCCTCAACGGCCAGACCATGCAGTCGGACAACACCGACAACATGATGTTCCCGGTCGCCGAGACGCTGGTCTACATCACCCAGGGCATCACGCTCGAGCCCGGCGACATCATCATCACCGGTACGCCCTCAGGCGTCGGTTTTGCGCGCAAGCCGCCGGTGTTCATGAAGGGCGGCGACACCTGCGAGATCGACATCGAGAAGGTCGGCGTGCTCGTCAACCCGATCGTGGACGAGAAGTAAGGACGCGGCCGTCGACGCACGCGAAGGCGTGCGTCGACAGGAGCGCTGCGCCGAGGGAGGGTCGCATGGCATTCGCAATCCGGGCCGCGCTGGCGGCGGTGGTCATTTTGATTGTCGGGCTGCCCCTCTCGCTCGTCGCGCAGGATTGGCCGCGCCAGCCGATCCGCATCGTGGTCGGCTTCGGCGCGGGCGGCGGCACCGACATCGCGGCGCGCATCGTGGCGCAGCCGTTGTCCGAGCTGCTCGGCCAGCCGGTCGTGGTGGAAAACCGGGTGGGCGGCGGCGGCACAACGGCGGCCGAAGCGGTCGCGCGCGGGCCGAAGGATGGCCACACCGCGCTGATGATGAGCAACGCGCATGCCGTGTCGGCGGCGGTCTACAAGACGCTGCGCTACGATCCGATCGCCGACTTCCAGATGGTGTCGATGGTCGGCATCGCGGGCCTCGTTCTGGTAACGACGCCGAGCTTCCCGGCCAAGGACCTCAAGGAGGTCATCGCGCAGGCCAAGGCCAATCCGGGCAAGCTCAATTTCGGCAGCCCTGGCGTCGGCACCACCCAGCACTTCGCCGCCGAGTATATGAAGCAGCTTGCCGGCCTCGACATTCAACACGTGCCCTATCGCTCGACACCGGCGGCGCTCACCGGGCTGATCGCGGGCGAGGTGCAGCTCGTCGTCGAGCTGATCCAGACCGTGCAGGCGCAGGTCCAGGCGGGCACGCTGCGCGCGATCGCGGTCACGTCGCCGGAGCGGTTTCCGTCCGTTCCGGAGATCCCGACCTTCGCGGAATCGGGGCTGCCGGGCTACGACGTGACGAGCTGGTACGGCCTGTCGTTCCCGGCCGGAACGCCGGGCGGGATCGTGGAGCGGACCAACACCGCGATGCGCACGCTGCTCGCGACCGACTCCGTCAGGGCGCAGATTCTGCGGGTGGGCGCGCTGGTGCGCTCGTCGACGCCGGATGAGCTCAAGGCGCATATCGCCGAGGAAATCACCAAGTGGAAGGTCGTCCGCGAGAAGGCGAACATCGAGCAGCAATAGCGCACGCGAGGCCGAATCCATTCCGGGCCGCCCGTCGGGCGGCCCCATCACGTTCAATGAGACACACCCAAGCTCACGAGAGGACGACATGGCCGATACCCTGAACATCGTGACGATCTGCGGCTCGCTGCGGAAGGCATCTTTCAACGCGGCGCTGGCGCGTGCGCTGCCGGCGCTCGCGCCCGCGGGCCTGAGCATCAAGTCGGCGCCGGCATGGGCCGAGATCCCGATCTACAATACCGACATTCAGAACGCGGGCATGCCCGCATCGGTCACCGCCTGGGCCGAGGCGATCCGTTCGGCCGACGGCGCGATCATCGTCTCGCCCGAGTACAACTGGACCATTCCGGGCGGGCTCAAGAACGCGATCGACTGGACCTCGCGCATGAAAGATGACCCGTTCAAGGGCAAGCCGATCGCGATCCAGTCCTGCGCCGGCGGTCTCCTTGGCGGCGCGCGCATGCAGTATCACCTGCGCCAGTGCCTGACCTCGGTCGAGTCCGTGGTGCTGATCCGGCCGGAAGTGTTCGTCAACTTCGCCGCCAAGAAGTTCGACGAGAAGACGCTGGAGCTCACCGACCAGGCCACCAAGGACATGGTCAAGGCGCAGCTCGAGGCGTTCGAAAAGCTCGTGCGCAAGCAGACCGGCAAGTAAGATGGCGAGGCTCGCCGGCCGCAGCGCCATCGTCACCGGCGGGGCGCGAGGTATCGGCCGCCATTACTCCGAGGCGCTGGCGGCCGAAGGCGCGCAGGTGATGATCGCTGATGTCGCGGACGGCGGCGCGCTTGCGGCCGAGCTTGCCGCCAAGCACGGGCGCAATTCGATCGCCAGCACCACTTTCGACGTGAGCGACGAGAACCAGGTGAAGGCGCTCGTCGCTGGCACGATCGAGCGCTTTGGCAAGATCGACATCCTGGTCAACAACGCCGCGGTCTATTCCACGCTGGAGGAGCAGGACTTCACCGCGATCGACACCGCGGTGTGGGACCGCGTGATGGCGGTGAACGTGCGCGGCCCGTTCCTGATGGCCAAGCACGTGGTGCCGCACATGCGCGCACGCCGCTACGGCAAGATCATCAATATCGGCTCCGGCACCGTGTTCCGCGGCATCCCGCAGATGGTGCACTACGTCACCTCCAAGGGCGCGGTGAGCGCGTTCACGCGCTCACTCTCGCGCGCGGTCGGCACCGAGGGCATCTGCGTCAACACGCTGGCGCCCGGCTTCACGCTGTCCGACAGCGTGGTCGAGAACAATCCGACCCATGTCGCAAGCTCGCGCGATAACGCCATCCAACGCCGCGCCATCAAGCGCGACGCCTATCCGGGCGACCTGATCGGGGCGCTGATCTTTCTTGCCTCGCCGGACAGCGACTTCATCACCGGGCAGACTCTCGCGGTCGACGGCGGCGCTGTGAATACGTGAGATAGCTCGTTTTCTGCCAGTCGAGCAGGTTTGCCGTTCGTCCCCGCAAAAGCGAGGACCCAGACCGTCATGACAAGCCGCATGAAAAATCCTGGATTCCCGCTTGCGCGAGAATGAGCGGAGAATGCGGCAACGATCAGATCATGCAGCAGCGTCATCACTCCGGCTTGATGCCGGCGCTCTTGATGACCTTGGCCCATTTCTCGGTCTGGGCGACCACGAAGGCGTTGGCCTCGGCGGGCGTGAACACGATCGGCATGGCGCCGACGTCCGCGAAACGCGCCTTGATGGCCGGGTCCGCCAGCGCCGCGTTGATCTCGCGATTGAGCCGATCAATGATCTCGCGCGGCGTGCCGGTTGGCGCGCCGACGCCTGAGAAGGTGCTGACCTCGAAGCCGGGAATGGTTTCGCGGGCGAGCGGCACGTCGGGCACAGCCGGGGACCGCGCCGTGGGCAGCAGCGCCAGCGCGCGCACCGAGCCGGCCTTGATGTGCGGCAGCGAGTTCGGCAACGCATCGACCGCGGCCTGTACCTCACCGGCGATGAGATCGGCCATCAGCGCGGCGCCGCCGCGGTACGGCACATGCACCATCTCGATGCCAGCCGTGGTCTTGAGGAGCTCGATGGCGAGATGGCTGATCGTGGCAGCCCCGAACGAGGCGATATTGATCTTGCCCGGATTGGCTTTGGCATGCGCGATGAACTCCGCCAGCGTCTTGGCCGGCACCGACGAATTGACTTCCAGCACCAGCGGCAGCTCGGTGAGGCCGGCCACCATGGTGATGTCGCGCAGGAAGTTGAACGGCAGCGATTGATAGAGCGACACGTTGATGGTGTGGGTCGACGCCGTAAACAGCAGCGTGTAGCCGTCCGCCGGCGAATTGGCGACCGCCTGGGTCGCGATATTGGTGCCGCCGCCGGGCCGATTCTCGATGACGACCGACTGCCCCATGCGCTCCGACAGCCACTGGGCGACCAGGCGGGCGATGATGTCGGTCGAGCCGCCGGCCGGATAGGGCACGATCCAGCGGATCGGCCTGCTCGGATAGGCCTGCGCGCCGGCAACGCGCGCGACGGCGGGGAGCGCGGCGGCGGCGCCCGCAAGGCGCAGAAAGCGGCGGCGTGGCAGCGTCACAGGTACCTCCCTGAAAAATCTCGCTCCAGTGTACAAGACCCAATCGGCCTCATGCTGAGGAGCATCGCAGCGCTCGCTGCGATGCGTCTCGAAGCATGTGGCCGCCCTATCCTTCGAGACGCGCGCGCACCAAGTCTGTTTCTGCATTAAATTGAATTCGCCATTGCGCGCGCTCCTCAGGATGAGGCGGAGTAAGTCCGATATCAATCATTCCGCCGCGGCCGGCTGTTGTCCCTGCGGTGCTCGATCGCGGAAATGCGGCAGGATCTCCTCGGCGATTGCGGTCATATTCGCACGCGTCATGTCGTCGGGCAGGGTGCCGAATTGCGTCTTGGTCAGCGAGGTGTTGAAGCCCGCGAGGTCCTGATACTCGGCGAGCTTCTCGCGCACCGTGCTGGGGCTGCCCACGATGACGACGCCGGATTTGACCAGCTCCTCAATGCTGGAGGTCTTGCCGGTGACCTTGGCGGCGCGCACCCGCTTCATCGACTCGATGTTGCTGTAGCCCGGCGGCAGCAGCATCTCGACCGGCATCTTCAGGAACCGGTTGACCAGCGCCTCGAGATGCGGGCGCGCTTCGCGCATCGCCTTCTCGTCGGTCTCGGCCACATAGATGGTGTTCGACCAGGCGAGCTGATCCGCGGTCGCCTGATAGCCGGCCTTGTCCGCCTCGTCGCGGTACATCTGAAAGAAGCGCGCCACCACCGCGATCGGGCTCAGCGTCTGGCAATAGGTGTAGCGCATCGCCGCCGCCCAGCGAATGGTGCTGCTCGAGCCCTGCGAGGGAATCCAGATCGGCGGATGGGGGCTCTGGCAGGGCCGCGGCCACGGGTTCACGTAATTGAACTGGTAGTGTTTGCCCGCATAGGCAAACGGCCCGGGCTCGGTCCAGGCCCGCACGATCAGGTCGTGCGCCTCCGCGAAGCGTTCCTGCGACTGCACCGGATTGATGCCCATGGCGTGATATTCGGCGCCGATGCCGCGCACGAAGCCGGCGATGAATCGGCCGCGTGTGAGGTTGTCGAGCATGGCGTATTCCTCGGCAACCATCAGCGGGTTGTTGAGGAGCGGGAGCGCGCGGCCCAGCACCGCGAGCTTGGCGCGCTTGACGCTGCGCGCGAGCGCGCCGGCGAGCACGCCCGGGATCGGCATCATGCCATAGGCGGTCTGATGGTGCTCGTTGAGGCACACGCCATCGAAGCCAAGCCGGTCGGCGAGCTCCATCTGGTCGAGATATTCGTGGTAGAGCTCGGCGCCCTTCTGCGGGTCGTAGTGGCTGTTCGAGAATGTCACCCAGGCCGATCCGTTGCGCTCGATCGCATCGAGATCGGCGTGGCGATAGGGCATCAGGTGAAAGTTGAAGAACTTCATGCCGCGGCCCTCATGCCATCGATGAAATGTTCGAGCTCGGAGATGAAGGTCGCCGCCTTCTCCACATGCGGCACGTGTCCGCACTCCGGCACGATCACGACTTTCGATCCCGGGATCAATCGCTGATAGGCAAACGCATAGTCCTTGGGGAACAGCCGGTCATGGGAGCCCCAGACCAGCAGTGTCGGCACGTCGATCCGGTGCAGCCATTTGTGCAAATGCGGGTCGTAGCCGCGCGGCTGCCAGACAAGCCGCGCGGTCGCAACCCGATTCTTCATTGCGATATCTTCAAGCTCGGGCCGCAGCAGCCGTTCGACCATCTCGTCAGCGTGCGCCTGGTCGTGGAAGAAATCGCGGATGCGCTGCTCGTCGGTGCGCAGGAAGCTGTCGATCTGCGCGACGCCGGGCACGTGGATGCCGGCCGCGTCGACCAGCGTGAGCGACGCGAGCCGCTGTGTGCTGCGGATCGCAAGCTCGGCCGCGATCCAGCCCCCGAGCGACACGCCGACGAGATGGACCTCATTGAGATCGAGCTGGTCGAGAAGGTCGAGGTAGAAGTAGGCGAGGTCGTGGATGTTATCGAGCCAGTCGGGCGTGTCGGAGTCGCCAAAGCCCGGGTGCTCGGGAACGATCACGTCGAACTTGTCGGCGAGCGAGCGCATGAACGGAAGCCAAGTCCCTGCGCCGCTCGCGCCGTGCAGGATCAAGACCGGCCGGCCGGCGCCGCCGCGCATCAACCCAATCTTGCAGCCGCGCACTTCGATCGTCGACGCCGTATGGTCCGCCATCCTTGAAGTCCCCGCCCACAGCTTACCCCATGGGCGGCATCATAACCGGCATCGCTGCGGAACCAATCATCTCAGCAAGGCGGTCCGGGCGCACGCACGCGCGTGAATACCTGCTCTGGGGCAAGCTTGCTGGGGCCTTGCGATCTCTGGCCGGAGAGATAGTTTCATTCTGTACTATCTCCCACTCTTGGGTTATTCTAATCTGTCGACCATGACGATAGGAGAGAGCGGTATGCCGAGCGCGGCCAAGCAGCAGGACAGCAAGAGCAACGGCACACCGGGTTCCAAGCACAATATCGAGGCGGCGCGCGAGGAGTTTTACGCGCGTATTTCCAAGCGCGACATGGCCCCGCTCTGGAAAGTCATGAGCTCGGTCGTCACCAAGGAGCCGGTGACGCGCTGCCTGCCGCATGTCTGGCACTACAATGACGTGAAATCGCTGGTGATGGAGTCGGGCGGCCTGATCACGGCCGAGGAGGCGCTCCGCCGGGTGCTCATCCTGGAGAACCCCGCGCTGCGGGGTGAATCGAAGGCGACCAATACGCTGTTCGCCGGCATCCAGATGATCCTGCCGGGCGAGGTCGCGCCCGCCCACCGTCACGTGTCGTCGGCCATTCGCTTCGTGCTCGACGGCGAGGGTGCCTATACGGCGGTCGAGGGCGAGAAGGCGTTCATGTCGCCGGGCGACTTCGTCATCACCGCGAACTGGGCGCCGCATGACCACGGCAATCCATCGGACAAGCCAATGTTGTGGCTCGACGTGCTCGACTTCCCGGCGGTGAATTTCTACGAAGCCTCGTTCGCCGACTATTTCGACGAAAAGAACAAGATGCAGAACACCACCCGTGGCGACGGCGACTCGCTCGCGTTCTACGGCTCCGGCGTGCTGCCCGATGGCGCTCCAATCGAGCTCAAGCGCAGCCCGGTTATCAACTACACCTACGCCCGCACCAGGCCCATTCTCGACCGTCTCATGAAGGCCGGCGACATCGACAAGAGCCACGGCGCGCGCGTGCGTTACGCCAACCCGATCAACGGCGGGCCGGTGCTGCCCACGATGGGGGCCCATCTGGCGCTGTTCCCGAAGGGCTTCAAGGGCGAGAAGTACCGCGCGACCGACGGCACCATCTTCGTCTGCACCGAAGGCCAAGGCACAACCAAGGTGGAGGACCAGGTGCTCGAATGGGGCCCCAACGACGTGTTCGTGGTGCCGCCCTGGAAGCGCTATTCACACCAGGCGACGAAGGAGTCGGTGCTGTTCTCGATCTCGGACCAGCCGGCGCAGGTGGCGCTCGGCATTTGGCGGGAGGACAAGCATCCGGGTGTCTGAGGTTTTTAGATACCGTCGGACGGCACTCATCGTGGGGCTGGCGGGCTCCCACATGCGGCCATTTGAATTAACCATCAGCCGCACGTTTCGCTTCTTGGAACGCCTCAAGATGTGTAGAGTGCGCCCCGACCATGGTGCGCTGAGATCAAGCGCCCGGTCTAGGGAGGGCATTACCGATGAAGCGACTTTTTGCTGCACTGCTCATGCTTCCGCTCGCTCAGGCTGCCGCGCAGGCCCAGGGCGATGCGGCCGCCGGCAAGGCGATCTGGGACGGACCCAACACCCAATGCAAGAACTGCCACGGCAATAACGGCGAGGGAGCGTTCGGGCCCGATCTCGCCGGCCGTAAGCTGACCGTCGCACAATTCAGCCACGCGGTGCGCAGGCCGTGGGGCATCATGCCGGCCTTCGTGGCGAGCCAGGTCAGCGATGCCGAGCTCACCAACATGGTGGCCTACTTCGACACGCTGCCCGCGGTCGCGCAGCCCGGCAAGTGGCGCTTCGAGGTTCCCGCCAACGCGCGCCCCGGACAGGCGACGCTGCTCTCATTGGGGTGCGGCCAGTGCCATGGCCCGGCGCTCAATGGCCCGCGCGCCAACATGGGCGCGGTCGACATGGACTTCGACTGGTTCAAGGCCCTCGTCTACACCCACACCACGGCGTTGCCGGAGCACGCCAAGCGACTGGGCGAGACGTTCACGCTGCGCGTCCGCATGGGCAATTTCAACCCGGCGCGCGTGTCGGAAGGGCAGCTGCGCGAGATCTATGACTGGGCGCGCGAGGTTGGCTTCCGGGCGCGCGTGACGACAAGGCTCGGCAAAGGCGAAGCCGGCGAGAAGGGCGTGACCTATTCGCTGACGGTCGAGAACGCTGCGCTCCCCGGCAAGGGCCTGACTGTGGAAGACCCGATGGTGCGGCTGATCATCCCGGCCGGCACCGAGGTGGTCGCCACCACCGGCGCGGGCTACCAGGGCGTCAAGATGGACGATCAGGCCAAGGCGAACGTGGCGTCGTGGCAGGTTCCGGCGATGGCGCCGAAGGCGAAGCAGACTCTCACCATCACGCTGTCGAAGGCCGGCACGGCCGCCGACAATCTGCGCGGCGAGGTGCGCTGGACCAGGCCTTCGGTGAAGACTGGCCCGAACGATACGCAGCCGATCGCGCCGGCGCCGCTCTGAGGCGGTTACTCGGCCGATTTGCAGCCGATTGCGATTGACGTGACAATGGCGGCGCTGCTCGGATGCGGGCAGCGCCGCTTTCATTCCTTTTGACTCAGGATCGTAGAATCGGCAGGCCGCTGTGATCGAGCGCTGCTAACGTCGTCGCGACTCGATCGGCGTTCCGCGCTTCTTGCTGTATCCGTGAATCTGGACGGTCGCCCATACGCCATTGACGTGATAGGGGTCGCTGCGCGCGAAGGCATCGACCGAGGCGCGATCCTTTGCGTCGATGACAAAGACCGAGCCGCAGGGCGTCTCGCCGTCGTCGGCGAGAAGCGTGCCGGCGGTCACGACGTCGACGTCGTGCTTGGCGGACTCATCAAGATGGATGCGGTGGGCGCGGTAGAACTTCGCGCGTGTCGGCATGATATCGCGCTTGTCGGTGGCGTGGACGACGAACAGCATTATTAGGAACCCGTTCTGATTGAACCGGTGCGCATCCTAACCCATCCCGTCCGCCGGTTCGACCCGCAACTGAGCGTCTTTCGCGGGCGTCAAAGAGCCTCGATCACGGCCTTCGCCACCGCCGCGGTGCCATCGCGGCCGCCGAATTCGCAGGGCTTGAGGCCCGCCGCGAAGGCGTGATCGACCGCCTCGTCGATCGCTCGGGCGGCGTCGGCGGCGCCCGCGTGGCCGTGCCGCTCGGCGAGCCAGTCGAGCATCATGGCGGCCGAGAGGATCATGGCGGTCGGATTGGCCAAGCCCTGGCCCATGATGTCGGGGGCGGTGCCGTGGCAGGGCTGGAACACCGCGTGGCGGTCGCCGATGTCGGCGGACGGCGCCATGCCCATGCCGCCGATCAGGCCGGCGGTCAGGTCGGAGAGGATGTCGCCGAACATGTTCTCCATCACCAGCACGTCGAAATCCCACGGCTTGCGCACCAGCATGGCGGAGCAGGCGTCGACATAGAGCCGATCGGTCGCGACGGCGGGATGTTTCGCGGCGCATTCGTCGAACAGCTTGCGGAAGAATGCGTAGGCCTTGAAGGCGTTGGCCTTGTCGACGCAGGCGAGCCGGCCGGGTTTGCCGCGCGCGCGCCGGCGCTCGGCATAGCGGAACGAGAACTCGAACAGCCGCTCGCAGGTCTTGCGCGTGATCACCAGCGTCTCGCGCGCTTCGCTATCGGTGACCACGCCCTTGCCCATGGAGGCGAACAGGCCCTCGGTCGACTCGCGGATCACCGTGAGGTCGATGCCGCGCTCGGCCGCGCCCACGATCGGGCTCGGCACACCCGGAATGAGCCGACACGGCCGCACGCCGGCGTAGAGGTCGAAGATCATGCGCAGCTCGACCTGCGGCATGATCTCGGTGTTGTCGGGGTAGCGGACTTCCGGCAGCCCGCAGGCGCCGAGCAGGATCGCGTCGGCCTGTTCGCATAGCCGCACCGTGCTCTCCGGCAGAGAGGTGCCGGTTTCGCGATAATGCACGGCGCCCGCCGGTGCCTCGCTGAAGCGCAAGTTGAGACCCGGAACGGCCGTCTCGATGCGACGCAGCACCTCGAGCGCCGGTGCCGTCACTTCCGGTCCTATTCCATCACCCGCGATAACCGCGATGTGGAAGCTGTCGTTGGCAGGCATGGGGTACCTTGAGTTGGAAAGGGCCGAATTGAGGTGGCCTATGGCGGCTTCACTTGCATGAGGCTACGTTTCGGTTACGCGGATCGCGCCGCGCTCGCAAGATCAGCACGGGGTCGGGAGGAGATCATGAGCTTTCTGCGGTCACTGGTCGTCACAATGACGCTCCTCTGCGCGCTCGGCACGGCCGCGCCTGCGGCCTATCCCGAGCGGCCCGTCACCATGATCGTGCCGTTTGCGGCCGGTGGGACGACCGACATCGTGGCTCGCATCATGGCTGAGCACATGACGCGCACGCTGGGGCAGCAGATCGTGGTCGAGAACGTGGTTGGCGCAGGCGGCACCGTCGGTGTCACCCGCGCGGCCCGCAGCGCGCCCGACGGCTACGTCCTGCTCATGGGCAATCTCGGCACTCAGGCGGCCAGCGTCGGCCTCTATCCGAGCCTCGCCTACGATCCGCGCCGCGATTTCGAGCACATCCTCAATACCGGCGGCACGCCGATGCTGGTTGCCGCCCGCAAGGACCTGCCGGTGAAGGATTTCCGGGAATTCGTCGCGCTGCTCAAGCGCGACGGCGCCAAGCTCAACTACGGCACCGGCGGGGTCGGCGCGACCTCGCATCTGACCTGTCTGTTCCTGAGCGCGCTGCTTGACGTCAATCCGCAGCACGTGCCGTTCCGCGGCTCGGGCCCGGCCCTGCAGGCGCTAATGGGAAGTCAGATCGACTACGTCTGCGATCAGACCGTCGGCATCGTGCCGCAGATCCAGTCGGGCGACGTGAAGGGGCTCGTGGCAGCGGTCCCAAAGCGCATCCCGGTGGTGCCGGATGTGCCGACCTCGGCCGAGCAAGGCCTGCCGGCCTTTCAGGTCACCGGCTGGAACGCGATGTTCGCGCCGCGCGGCACCCCGAAGGACCTGGTCGAGCAGATCAATGGCGCGGCGCGCGCGGCCTTGCGCGATGAGGGCGTGCGCAAGCGCTTTCTCGAGCTGGGTCTCGAGCTGCCCGACGAGGCCGGGCAGACGCCCGCTGCCCTTGGCGAACTCGTGCGCAGCGAGATCGATCGATGGGTGCCGATCATCAAGAAGGCCGGCGTCGTCGCGCAATAGGCCAACCGTCATGCCCCGCTTCGCCGCCAACCTGGCTTATCTCTTCACCGAATATCCGTTCCTGGAGCGCTTCGCGGCGGCGGCTGCGTCGGGCTTCCCCGCGGTCGAGCTGCAGTTTCCCTACGATCAGGCGCCCTCGGCCGTGAAAGCGGAGCTGGCGCGCCACGGCCTCACCATGCTGGGCATCAACTCGCCGCCCGGCAATCCGCAGGCCGGCGAGTTCGGTCTTGCGGCACTGCCCGGGCGCGAACAGGACTTCGCGGCGCTGTTTCGCCAGGCGCTCGACTACGTGGTAGCGATCGGCGGCCGGCAGATCCATGTGCTGGCCGGGCGCGTGCCGCCGGAGCAGCGTCCGGCCGCGGAGCGTGTCTTCATTGCCAATCTCGGCCGCGCTGCCGATCTCGCGGCCGCGCACGCCATCATGCTGCTGATCGAGCCGATCAATCCGCGCGACCGGCCGGACTATTTCCTGACCCGCGCCGAGCACGCCGCCGCCGTGATCGCCGAAGTCGGCCGCCCGAACGTCCGCATCCAGTTTGATTTCTATCACGCCCAGATTGTGGGCGGCGACTTGATGCGCCGGTTCGAGGCGCTGCTGCCGCTCGTCGGCCACGTCCAGATCGCCGCGGTGCCGTCGCGGCATGAGCCCGACGAAGGCGAGGTCAACTACCCGGCGATTTTCGCGATGCTCGACCGGCTCGGCTATACCGGCTTCGTGGCGGGCGAATACCGGCCGCGTGCCGGGACCGAGGCTGGGCTCGGCTGGGCCCGCCCCTATGGTATTATTTCGCCTGCCGCATGAAGAACTTATGGTAAGCTGGCTGGGGGGGCGGTTGTCGTTCCGCAGGGCCACAGCTTGGTCGTGGTGTCGGTGTGGCATTGCGCGGCGCATCACGATTGGTAGGGTAGCACCATGTTGGAGCGAACCACTCATGTGCCCGGCTCGGCCGCGGAAGCCGAGCACCGACTGCGGGACGCGCTGCGCATCGCGCGGATCGAGGCGGCGGAGCGCACCAGCGTTGTCGTGGAGATGCACGACGCCGAGGTGGCGAGGCTCGAGCTCCTCAACGAGGCGCTCGATCCGATCTTTGCCGACATCCCGCCCGATGTGGACCTGTTCGACCGCGGCGTCAGTCGCAGCGAAACTCCGCGTCTGTGGCTCGATGCTGTTGCCCATGTCGTCATGAGCCGCGACCAGCGGCTCTACCGTTTCGTGCAGGACACGCGCTTCGGCCGCAAGGTGCTGCTCGAATCGATGCACGTGCGGGAGCTGACCGACGCGATCACCAGATACGTGGCGCAGCGTCTGATCGAGCGCGAGCGCTCGCTCTCCAACACGGCCGTTGTTCTCGGCGATCCGCAGCGGGACTTGAAGCTTGAGCGCGCGCGCGGTCGTCGCCGCGCCATCGGGGCATTTTTGCTCGGTGTGTTCGCAGGGCTTGCGGCGCTGGTGATCGCGGCGCTGCTCTCGGCGCCGCGGTAGAGCGCGGACTCATTGCCACGCAGCTGCGTAGGGTGGGCAAAGGCGGACGCACCGCCTGACCACACGACACAATCTCTCGTGCGCCGTGCCCACCACCTTCGGCTAACATGCGGAGCATCACATGGTGGGCACGGCGCACGAAAGACTTCTGACTTGCAGACGGGCTGTGCAACCGCCTTTGCCCACCCTACAGCGCTTCAGGCGTTAACCTTTCAGCATCACGCGCTTGCGCTCGACGATGCGCGTGCCGTCGCCATTAAGCCCGCGCGCGATCATCTCGCAGCGCCAGGCGCCGGCTTGGCCCTCGATCGTGTAGAGATTGTAGGCGGCGGCGTCGTATTTCCAGCCGACCGTGCCTGAGGCTGACGGCACGCCGACGGCAGCGACCTTGCAATGCGGCGTGTCGAACCAGCGCACCAGGTCGAGGTGCTCATGGCCATGCAGCACGAGCTCCGCGCCGTGGTCTCTGAGCACGGCGATGAATGCGTCGCCGTCGACCAGCCTGCGGTCGCGCCACTGTGGCCGCGTCTGTGGCGGGTGATGGATCAGCACGACCCGGAACAGCCCGGCGGTTTCGTCGAGCAGGGCGGCAAGGCGCGCAAGCTGCGCGGCGCCAAGCCGGCCGGTCGCACGGAATGGCAGCGTCGGCACCGCGGTCGTCACGCCGATGAGCGCCACCTGTCCGCGCCGGCGCAGGAATGGAAAGCGCGGCGGCGCGCCCGGCGGGAGGCCATCGTCGCGCATGTAGTCGGCCCAGTGCCGCTGCGGATAGTTCCGCTTCGACCAGACATAGGTGTCGTGGTTGCCCGGCACGACGGTGACGTCATGCGCGGGGCCGAGTCGATCGAGGAAGGCGCGCGCGGGCGCGAATTCGGCCGCGAGCGAGAGATTGATCAGGTCGCCAGTGACCGCGATGTGATCGACCGCCTGGGACTTGAGATCGGCAACGATGCGGTCGAGCACGTCGATCAGGTGGAAGCGCCGGCGCCGCCGCTGCCAGTTGACGAAGCCGCCGATGCGCTTGCCCGCGAGCTCGAGCAGATGGGGTTTTGGCGGCGCCAAATGCGGGTCAGACAGGTGCGCCAGCACGAAACTCGGCATTTCAAGACGATCCGATCGGTCGAGCTATAGGTCAAGGCCGCAGCGCCTCGATCCGGCAGCAGTGTATGGCACGCATGACGAGCTGCCGATGAGATTATGAATTGCCGATGAGAATGCCGGCGAGGAAAACCAGCGTTCCCCCGATTACGACCTGAAATGCGGCAGACAGGAACGGAGTGTCCATATAGCGATAGCGGATATAGGAGATGGCCGCGAGCTCGACCACCACCACGATCAGGGCCAGGATGGTCGCCACCCAGAAGTCGCGGATCAGGTAGGGCAGCGTGTGGCCGATGCCGCCGAGCGTCGTCATCAGGCCGCAGACGGTGCCGCGGATCCAGGGCGCGCCGCGTCCGGTAAGCGAGCCGTCGTCAGACAGCGCCTCCGCAAACCCCATCGATATGCCGGCGCCGACCGAGGCGGCGAGCCCGACCAGGAAGGTTTCCCAGGTGCTGTGGGTGGCGAAGGCGGCGGCGAACAGCGGCGCCAGCGTCGAGACCGAGCCATCCATCAGGCCGGCGAGGCCAGGCTGCACGTATTGCAGCAGGAACACGCGACGCGCGGTCTCGTCCTCGGCGGCAAGAGCCGACTTGGTGAGGAGCTGCTCGCCGAGGCGGTGGGCGAGGTCTTCGTGCTTGTCCTCGATCTCCGCCAATTCGACCAGCAGCTGCCGGGTCGAGGCGTCGCGCGTCGTTTCGGCGGCCCTGCGATAAAACCGCGCAGCCTCAAACTCCATGTCCTCGGCGTATTTGCGCACGTCATCGAGGCCAAGCGGGCGCACCAGCCAGAGCGGCCTCTTCTGGATGAAGCCCTTCACGTCCTGGCGGCGGATGAGCGGCAGGTAGTCGCCAAACTTCGAGCGGTAGAGATCGAACAGCATGCTGCGGTGGCGCACCTCCTCGTCCGCCATCTCCTCGAATACCTTGGCGGAGGCGGCGTACTGCTCGCGCAGGCCCTCGGCGAAGCCGCGATAGATTCGGCTGTCCTCTTCCTCGTTGGAAATGGCCAGCGCAAGAATTTCCTGTTCGGTGAGGTCGGAGAAGCGCTTCACATCGGCCTCGAGCGGCTGCCGGATAGGGGTAATTAGAGAGCCTCTAAACTATAATCCCGGGCCTTTGACAACCAAGCGGATTGGCCTCATTGGCTCCCCGCCGTCAATCTACGAATGGCAGGTTGCAATTCGGGTGGGGAATGAAGGCCGCCTTCCGATCCGTTCGCGATGCACTTGAGCCGGTGACCCGGCGCCTGTTGCACACCTACTGGCGATTCGCGCGTGGTCTCACGCTCGGCGCCCGCGCGCTGGTGGTCGACCATGAGCGGCGCGTCCTCCTGGTCCAGCACAGCTATGTGCGCGGATGGCACCTGCCGGGCGGCGGGGTGGAGCCGGGCGAGACGCTGCTCGACGCGCTTATTCGCGAGCTGCGCGAGGAGGCCAATATCGAGCCCACGGCGCCGCCGCGGCTGCACGGGATCTTCTTTAACGAGCGGGTCTCGCGCCGCGACCACGTCGCGGTGTACGTGGTGGCGGACTTTCGGCAGATCGCGGCGCCGGTCCCCGACCACGAGATCGTCGCCCATGGCTTCTTCGCGCTCGATGATCTGCCCAATGACACGACCGCCGCCACCCGCGCCCGTATTGCCGAGGTTCTTGGCGGCGCGCCGGTCAGCGAGCGCTGGTAGGGCGGGGCTCTTGTGGGGGGTGCGTTATATTGTTCAGGGCCTCGCCGGACGTAAATTTCGTGCTAGTTTGCGCGCCAGAGCCGTTCCGAAGCGGGCGGCTTGCGGCTCGCGTCGAGCCAACGATCATTGGGAGGATCGAAATGACCGGTAAAGTGCGTTTGTCCATGGTTGCGTCAGTGGCGTTTGTTGCGCTCGTCGGGAGCGCGCAGGCGCAGCAAGCGCCCCAGGCACCTAACATGACGTTTTTCGTAACGAGCATCGGGCTCGGCAAGGGCGCCGATCTTGGCGGTCTCGCGGGCGCCGACGCCCATTGCCAGCAACTCGCGACCGCGGCTGGCGCCGGCAGCAAGACCTGGCGCGCCTATCTGAGCACGAACCAGGCCCAGCAAGGCGGCCCGGTCAATGCCCGCGACCGCATCGGCAAGGGCCCCTGGCAGAATTTCAAGGGCACCGTGGTCGCGACCAGCGTCGAGGACCTGCACGGCGACAACAACAAGCTCGGCGCCGAAAACACATTGACCGAGCGCGGCACGGTCGTCTCCGGCGTCGGCTATACGCCGAACTGGCATGACGTGCTGACCGGCTCGCAGATGGACGGCACCGCCTGGCCGGGCAACATGAACCTGACCTGCAACAACTGGTCGAGCAGCACCTTCGGCAGCGCCATGCTGGGCCACATCGACCGGCGCGGCGGCCAGAACACCGTGTTCCAGCGCTCGTGGAACGCCGCGCACATGTCGCGCAGCTGCAGCCAGCCAGACCTCATCGCCACCGGCGGAAACGGCCTGTTCTACTGCTTCGCGCAATAGCGCGGCGCAACACCGGACAGCCTGGCGGGCAGCAACCGCGCGGTTGCTGTTCGCCGGTTGCGTGGCTGCAACCCAGATCAAACCGGCTGAAGTCAACCGACTGCAACTCAATTTGTCGCAACCCTGTCGCACCATGACGGTACGGCTTAACGGCTCGCAACGAGCCAATCATCGGTGGAGGACTGCAATGAAAAATTCGACGCGCTTGAGCGTGCTCGCCTCGGCGGCACTGATGGCCCTGTCGCTGAGCGGAAGCGGGCAGGCGCAGAACAATATGACCTTCTTCATCACCAGCGTCGGCTCCGGCAAGGGCGCTGATCTCGGCGGGCTTGAGGGCGCCGACCGGCATTGCCAGCAGCTCGCCCAGGCGGCAGGCGCGGGCGGCAAGACCTGGCGCGCCTATCTGAGCACGAACCAGGCTGCGCAGGGCGGCGCGGTCAACGCGCGTGACCGCATCGGCAACGGGCCGTGGCAGAATGCCAAGGGCACCGTGATCGCGACCAGCGTCGCCGATCTGCACAGCGCCAATAACAAGATCGGCCGGGCGACCGCCTACAACGAGAAGGGCGAGCTGGTGAAGATGCGGGGCGAGACACCGAACCAGCACGACATGCTGACCGGCTCCGATCTGGAAGGCAAAGCCTTCCCGGGCAACCTCAACCTGACCTGCAACAACTGGACCAGCAGCACCTTTGGCAGCGCCATGCTCGGCCATGTCGATCGCGAGGGCATCGCCGACACCGTCTACCAGAAGTCCTGGGTGTCGTCGCACATGTCGCGCAGCTGCAGCCAGCCCGACCTGGTCGCCACCGGCGGCAATGGGTTGTTCTACTGCTTCGCCCAGTAACGTCAGCTTCCGAACCGCCCACGGTCATGCGGCGCGGTGAAGTCGAGCAATGGCCCGCGTGGGATGATCCCGCGCGGGTTCAGGTGTCGGTGGGTGCCGTAATAGTGGGTCTTGATGTGATCCATGTTCACGGTCGCGGCGACGCCGGGCACTTGATACAGCTCGCGCAGATAGTTCGACAGGTTCGGGTAGTCGACGATGCGGCGCAGGTTGCATTTGAAGTGCCCGTAGTAGACCGCATCGAAACGGATCAGCGTCGTGAACAGCCGCCAGTCCGCCTCCGTGATGACCGCTCCGGCGAGATAGCGCTGGCGTGAGAGCTGCTGCTCGAGCCGGTCAAGCGTCGCAAACAGGGCCGCGAAGGCCTCGTCATAGGCCGCCTGTGTGGTCGCGAAGCCGGCGCGATAGACGCCGTTATTGACGTTGCCATAGACCAGGTCGTTGATCCGGTCGATCTCCGCGCGCAGCGCCGGCGGATAGTAGTCCGTCGTGACGTTGGTGAAGCGGCTGAATGCCTCGTTGAGCATCCGGATGATCTCGGCCGACTCGTTGTTGACGATGGTGCGCCGCTCCTTGTCCCACAGCACCGGCACGGTGACGCGACCGGTGAAGCGCGGATCGGCGAGCAGATAGATCTCAGCGAGCTCGCTCTTGCCGTTGACGGTGTCCGGTGTCGCGCCCGGCGTCGCGCCGAATCTCCAGCCGTGCGGTCCATAAAGCGGCTCCAAGACCGAGATCGACACCGCATCCTCGAGTCCCTTGAGCATCCGCATGATCACGGTGCGATGCGCCCACGGGCACGCCAGCGCGACGTAGAGGTGGTAGCGACCGCGCGCGGCCACAAAGCCGCGCTCGCCGCTCGGCCCGGCTTCGCCGTCGGGTGTGATCCAGCTGCGGTAGCGCGTGGTGGGGCGCGTGAAATGCCCGTTGAGCGTGCGCACCGCATCATCTTCGTCCTGCCAGATCCCGTCGACCAGAAGGCCCATTGCTCGCTCCAAGATGTGCTTGAAGATGTGCTTGCTGGATCATGTGGGGATGGAACGCGCCGATGGGCACACGCGTTCACCCGCGGGTGGAGCTGTTGGTTGCCGGTGCGATCGTAGGAATAGGCACAGGCGCCAAATCTCCAATTGACGGGTGTGGCCGCCTGTCGCAGGCTAGTAGCACGCTTCCGACGTTCGTGATCCATCGCGGCGTCTCTGACACGACCTTCGGAAGCTTGAGGCACTAGCAAGTCTATGATTCGAGTACCGCTTTTCGATCTGAGGTTCCTAACCGCCATTTCTGTTGTAGGACCTTCAGATCGGCGGCGCTAGGCTTGGGGATGACGCGTGAGCGAGGAGGGACCCCTGCAGCATCGGAACACGTCCGTCCGGCGCAGGAGCGGGCAGTCATGAGCGTCATCGCCGCGCGCGGCGCGGCGGTTGGCGCGCGCGGCAACGCCTCGCTGGCGTTGACCTGGGGGCTCGCGCTGTTTCTGCTGTTCAACGCCCTGGCCCTCAACGGCGTGCTGCGGCTCGCTTCGCCGGACTATTACCGCGAGACCGTGCTCAATCACACCTCGGACGTGCTGTTGGCGGAGGGCTGCGACGACTCCTGGGGGATCATGGCGTTCGCGCTGAAGTATGCCCAGTCGCCGCATACGACACCGCTCTATACCGAGATATTCTTCAATCAGAGGCTCAAATTCCAGTATCCGCCGTCCTCGCTGTTCGCGATTGCCGGGATGCTCTGGCTTGGGGGCCCCGAGCTGGTGCGAACCGCCGAATGTCCGGATTTCGCACCGGCCTCCCTCAACGATGTGCTCGGCTGGCTGTTCATTCTGATGTCGGCGGTCTCGGCTGCCGTGCTGCTGGAGCGCGGATTGCGGCAGACGCTGCCGGCGCCGTCGTCCGGCGGGCTGATGGCGGCGCGCGCGGCGCTGGTGCTCGCTTTGGCGTTGACGTTCTATCCGATCGTGAAGGCGTTCACGCTCGGCCAGATCCAGATCTGGCTCAACGGGCTGTTCGCCCTGTCGCTGTTGTGCTGGGCGACCGGCTGGAAGGCAACAAGCGGGCTTCTCATTGGCCTGATGTGCCTGGTCAAGCCGCACTATGGCCTGTTCGTGCTGTGGGCCGCGCTGCGCCGCGAATGGCGTTTCATGGTTGCCTGCGTGACCGCTGGCGTGGTGGGGCTGATCGCCTCGATTGCCACCTTTGGCTGGACCGACAATGTCGATTACCTGCAGGTGTTCTGGTTCCTGTCGCAACACGGCGAGGTCTACTATCCGAACCAGTCGTTCAACGGGCTGCTCAACCGGGTGATGACGCTGATCGACCCGGACAACTACGACAGCCTCGGCTTCGACGACAACGGGTTCCCGCCGTTCAACCCCTGGATCTATGCCGGCACGGTCGCGACCTCGCTCGCCATCCTTTCGGCGGCGCTGTTCCGGCGCGGCAACGATGGCGACCACGACCGCGTCTTCGATTTCTGCACCATGGCGCTGAGCATCACCATGGCGTCGCCGATCGCCTGGGAGCACCACTATGGCATCCTGTTTCCGATCTTCGCAGTCCTGCTGGCGAGCGTGATCGGCAATCGCACACGCCTCATTCTGCTGGCACTGAGCTACATGGTGATCAGCAACTTCTTCCCGGTCGCCAACCTCCTGGCGGGCACCGTATTTAACGTGGCGCAGTCCTATCTGTTGTTTGCGGCGCTCGTCGTTCTGGCGCTGCTGCATACCGCCCGGCCGGGCTGGCAGCTCGGCAACCTGCCGTTCGGGCGGGGGCAGGTGGCCCTGCCAGCGCTCAAACCGCAATAGACCTCCGGTGCGCCAAGTGCTAAGCGCGCAGCCGGCCGGACCCGGCCACCCTGGGGCGATCCCCCTGGCAACAGACCGGTTAACCACGGACCGATGACGGACCTTTCCCTGACCATCCGGGCGGAAACCGCCGACGACGCGCTCGCCATCGAGCGGTTGCATGAGCGTACCTTCGGTCCCGGCCGCTACGCCAAGACCGCCTATCGTATCCGCGAGGGGCAGGACCACGCCCTCGACCTCTCCTTTACGGCCCGCGTCGGCACGCTGCTGGTCGGCTCGGTGCGGCTGACACCGGTCCGCATCGGCGAGGCCAAGGCGCTGCTGCTCGGCCCGCTCACGGTCGAGCCGCCGTTCCGCGACCGCGGCATCGGGCAGGTGCTGATCGAGCGGTCGCTGGTCGAGGCGAAGGGGAAGGGCCATCGGCTGGTCGTGCTGGTCGGCGACGAGCCCTACTACGGCAAGTGCGGCTTCAAGCGCGTGCCGCGCGGACGGGCGACGATGCCGGGCCCGGTCGATCCGGTGCGGCTCCTGGTGTGTGAGCTGGTCGAGGGCGCCTTCGAGGGCGTCTGCGGACCGATCCGGCCGGAGTGGGAAGGTGCCTGAGTATGCGGCCCGGCTCGTCGTTGTGATCGTCAAGCGGGAGAATGACTTTGACCGTCGCACAATGTGGCGCTAAGCGTCTTGCGCCGGAATTCATCGAGGACCCGACCCGTGAAGATCGTCAGCGCCATCCTGGTTGCCATGTCGCTCGTCGCGGCCGCGCCCGCAGCGGCGCAGAAGCTCGACCTGTCGACGGTGAACTGCAAGCAGTTTCTCGAGTCGGGTGAGCGGACCATCAGCATGGTCCTGATGTGGCTGAACGGCTTTTTCACGGACGAGGACGATCCCCCGGTCGTCGACATCGACAAGCTCAAGACCGACGCCAGCAAGATCGGCGAGTACTGCCGCAAGAATCCGACCACCAACCTGATGACCGCGGCCGAAGAGGTGTTGCAGTAGCCCGCTCGCGCCGACGCCGGTCAGAACGCCCCGAGGCTGAGAATGCCGTCGCCAGCGTCGAGCCCGGCCATGACCCGCTTGCCGAGGAGCTCGCGCAGCGTCTCCGAGGTGCCGCCGCCGAGCGTTCCGTAGCGCGCCCCGCGATAGAAGCGCGACACCGCGTATTCATCGGTGAAGCCGTAGCCGCCATGCACCTGGATCGCTTCGCTGGTGACGCGCAGCGCCATCTCGTTGCAGAACACCTTGGCGATCGCCGCGAGATACGGATCGGGGAACGGATTGGCGGTGGCGCAGGCGCGATAGAGGATGCTGCGGCCAGTCTCGATCTCCTTGTACATCTCGGCGAGCTTCCAGCGCATGCCCTGGAACTCGCCGATCGGCCGGCCGAAGGCCTCGCGCTCGCGCGCGTAGCGGACCGCTTCCTCGAAGGCGCCTTCAGCGAGGCCGAGCGAAATGCTCGGGTTCAGGCAGCGCTGGGTGTTGAAGGCGGTGAGCAGGCGCACGAAGCCGTCGTCGCGCACCACCAGGTTCTCGATCGGCAGCTCGCAGTCCTCGAAGCGGACCTCATGCAGGTTCTCGCCGCCCATGGTGTGAAACGTGCCGGTGACGCTGAAGCCCGGCGTGTTCTTCTCGACCAGCACGCAGCCGATGCCGGCGCGGCCCGGCTGCTTGTTGATGCGGGTGAAGACCACGAACATCCCGGCTTCGTCGGCGCGGCTGATCAGCGTCTTGACGCCGTTGAGCCGCAGCGTGTCGCCCGTGATGTCGGCGTTGGTCTTGTAGCTGGCGACGTCGGTGCCGGCGTCGGGCTCGGTCATGCAGATCGCCAGAATGCAGTCGCCTTCGACCACCGCCGGCAGGATGCGGCGGCGAATATGCTCGGGCGCATAGGTCGCGATGATGCGGGTCTGCACGCCGACCTCGCCGAGCACCGCCATGGCGGTGACGTAGCAGCCTTTGGCGATCTCCTCGAGGATGAGCGCGGTGTCGAGCACCGGCAGTCCGAGGCCGCCGTATTCCTCGGGCACCGCCATCCCGAGCACGCCGAGCTTGGCCAACGCTCGCAGGTTGTCCCACGGGAAGGTGCCGTCCATATATTTGTTCGCGCGCGGCTTGAACTCGTGCTGCGTGATGTCGCGCACCGTCTGTACGAACCGCCGCTGTTCATCTGACAAGCTCAGCTGCATGTATTGTTTCCCTTTGCCGTGCCGATACCGCTGGCCACCGCATCGACCAGATCGCGAATGCGCGTGAACACCTGCGCGCCCGCGCCGGCGAGCGCTTGCGTCTTTGACGCGATCGTGCCGACGTCGCCCGCAATCATCGCGCCGGCGTGTCCCATGGTGATGCCCTCGCGTGCGGTGCGGCCGGCGATGAGGGCGTAGACGGGCTTGCCGCAGCGATGCGCGCGCATCGCGGCGGCTAGCTCTTCCTCCTCGGAGCCGCCGATCTCGCCGATCACCACAATGCCATGCGTGTGCGGGTCGGTCAGCATGCAGGGCAGGATGTCGGCGAAGCGCGTTCCCTTGACCGTATCGCCGCCGACGCCGACCCACAGGCTTTGGCCGAGGCCGCGACCGACCAGCCGATGGCAGACCTCGTAGGAGAGCGTGCCGCTCTTGGCCATGATCCCGAGCGGGCCGGGAGCGAGCGACACGTCGGGCAGGAAGCCGAGCTTGAGGCGTCCGGGGATCGCGAGGCCCGGCGTCGATGGCCCGACCCAGCGCACACCCGCCGCCCGCACGAGCTCGAGCGCCGCGACGGCGTCGCGCACCGGCATGCCCTCCGCGATGGTGACGATCAGCTTGATGCCGGCCGCGACTGCCTCTCGAACGGCGGCCAGCACGGCCAGGGGCGGCACCATCGCGACGCTTGCGGCAGCGCCGGTCGCGGCCACCGCCTCGATACAATTCTTGAAGACGGGAACGCCGTCGACCTCATCGCTGTCGCTCTTGGGCGATACGCCGGCCACGATGCGGGTGCCGTAGGCGCGCATCAGCTGTGCATGGCGGCGTCCCGTGCGGCCGGTCATCCCTTGGATGATGGTCTCCACATCGGGCGCGACGAACGGCACGTGCGCAGTCATGGCCGGGCCCCGGTCAGCGGCGCGAGCGCGAGCTCGATCGCCCGGTCGAGGTCGGGCTCGACCCGCAGCGGATTGCTGGCGGCCGCGAAGACCGCGATCGCCTCGTCGTAGCCGTTGCCGATGAGCCGCGCCGTCACCGGCACGCGCAGCTCGGGGACTGCCTTCAGTGCGGCCACCAGCAGATGAGCGACTTCTCCCAGATGGGTGATGCCGGCAAAGAAATTGATCAGCACGGAGCGAACCCTCCGCCCGGCGGCAATCCACCGGAAAACGTGAATGAGCCGCGTCGGATCGCCGCGCAACTGGCCGGTGCGGATGTCGCAGAAATTGAAAGCGGGATGGCCGCGCTCCGCCAGCTCGTCGAGCATCTGCATGCTCAGTCCGGCACCGGTTGTGACCAGGCCGATCTCTCCGTCGGGATCGACCACGACGAAATCGAAGCCGTGGTTCATTTTGAGCGCGATGTCGGGATAGGCGTCGGCGCGACGCTGAATGAGATCGCGCAGGCGCGGTTGCCGAACGAGCGCGTTGTCGTCGATGACGAGCTTCAGGTCGCCGGCGACCCACGATCCGTTGGGGCGAATGAACAGCGGATTGACTTCGAGCAAGGTTGCTTCGAATTCAAAGAACATGGCGATGAGCCGCTCGGCCGCCCGCACCATGGTGGCGCGCGCCGGGCTCGCGATGGTGTCGGCCAGCCGGCTCGCGGCGTCGATCGTCTCGCGTTGCGCGAGCGCGACCTCGGCCGAGAGCACTCGCCCGGCCTGCGCCTCGACGTCGACGCCGCCCTGCGACGACAGCAGCACGCGCAGGCGCCCACGGCTGGCATCGAGCGACACGCTCAGATAGCACTCCATGCCCTCGACGCACTGCTCGATCCGGCAGGCGCGAACGGCCTGGCCCTTGATCGTCTTGCCCAAGAGCACGCCGAGCGTCTGACCCAGCTCCGCGATGGTGTCCGCCCGTTTGATTCCTCCGGCCTTTCCGCGTCCGCCGACCGGGACCTGGGCTTTCACCATCCACGGGCCGGCAAGCGAGGCCGGCAGCTCGACGTCGGCTGCGGTGGCGAGAACGCCCGCCGGGACCGGGACGCCGTCGGCGGCAAGCAACTCCTTGGCGTCGTGCTCGAGCAGCATCATGACGCGCGGTCTCGATTGGCCGCGAGGCGGTTGCGGATTGCGACTGGGCGGAAAGCGGCTGGGTCCATCGTCTTTGCTTTCACTCGGATCATGGCGGACCTACTCATAGGAAGACTGCGCACAAGAATCCAAGCTATTGTGGCCAGTGATCAGCCGAGTCATGTCACAAGGGAGCAGCAAGCCATGACCAGAGTGGGCGTCTTGATCCTCGGGGCTCTGGTGCTGGCAAGCTCGGGCGCGCTGGCGCAGACCTATCCCACAAGGCCGATCACGCTGATCATCCCGTTCGCGGCCGGGGGCTCCAACGACATCATCGGCCGCGCCATCGGCAAGAAGCTTACGGACGTGCTCGGCCAGCCGGTGCTGATCGACAACCGGCTTGGGGCCGGCGGCGTCATTGGCGCTGCCGCGGTTGCGGCCGCGCGGCCGGATGGCCACACGCTCCTCCTGGTGTCGTCGACCTTCACGATCAACCCGGCCATCAAAAAGAGCATGCCGTTCGATACCTTGAGGGACTTCACCCCGGTTGCGTTCATCGCGAACTCGCCATTGCTCGTGACCGCCTCCAACAAGTTGTCCGTCGGAACGGCGAGCGAGCTCATTGAGCTCGCGCGACGCCGGCCCGGCGAGATCACCTATGCGTCGTCGGGGCCCGGCAGCATCAATCAGATTTCCGCCGAGTTGATCGCGCTGTCGGCTGGCGTCAAGCTCATGCACATTCCCTACAAAGGTGGATCGCTGGCGCTTAACGATCTCATCGGCGGCCATGTCGACATTTACGTGTCGAGCCTGCCGCAAGTGCTCGAGATCGTGCGTGGCGGCCAGGCGAGGGGGCTTGCGGTGACGAGCCGCAAGCGCACGCCGACGCTTCCCGACGTGCCGACGCTCGATCAATCCGGCATCCCGGGCTTCGACTCGTCATCGTGGTGGGGCATCGTCGGCCCCGCCGGCATGCCAGCCGCCATCGTCAACACGCTCAGCACCGAGATCGGCCGGATGCTGAGCTCGCCGGAGTTGAGGACGCTCCTGGAGCGCGAGGGCGCGGAAGCCGACATCATGACGCCGCAGCAATTCGGCGCGTTCATGCAGAGCGAGACACAGCGCTGGAGCAAGGTCGGCCGCGAGGCGAACATCGCGATCGATTAGCCGCAACGCACGTCATCGAAGGCCGCCTCAACGGCCTTCGCGTGTCCACGTTGCGGCCAGGATGCCGATCAGCAGCAGGAGCCCGATCATGCCGGCGAACACCGGCAGCACGCCGATGCCGCGCACCACGCTCGCCTCGCGGATCTTGAGGCCGAGCCAGTCGTCACCCCGGAAGGTGTCGCCCCGCACGCCAAGGAGCCGCGGCACGTGCGTGCCCGAGCCGTCCTCGACGCGCACCGCGGCGCCGCCGGTCGCGTTGACGAGCGGGCTGAGGATATCCGGGGTCGAGGTCACCTCGGAGAACTCGCGCGGATTGGCGGGGCCGACATTGGCGAGCGCGGTGAGCTTGCTGTCGGCGGCGCGCCAGAGCCCGAGCTCATTGGCCTCAATGGTCGAGCGCCACACGCCCGGCATCGCCTCCGTCAGCGTGAGCGTGCGGGTCTTGCCGGACGGCGTCGTCAGCGTGACCTCCTCGGCGGTGTCGGCCATGGTCTGGCGCTGCACCGTGATGTCACGCCCGCGCACCAGAATGCGCAGCGCCTCCTCTTCGAGGTCGGGCTGCTTCATCGACCAGTGCGACAGCCGGCGTAAGAGGTCGAGATGCGGCCCGCCGCCCTCGTAGCCGCGCGCCCACAGCCAGATGTGGTCGGACAGGAGCAGCGCGACGCGGCCCTCGCCCTCGCGCGAGAGCACGAGCAGCGGCTTGCCGTCCGGCCCGTCCAACACCTTGGTGCCCTTGGTGGCGCGGGCGTCGACCAGGCGGAACCAGCGGCTCCAGTGCGGCGGGTCCTCATCGGAGCCTTCGAGCCCGCGCGTCACCGGATGGCGCTTGCCGAGCTCGGAGAGCTTGGCGCGGAACGGAACGTCGGTGGTGCGTCCGCTCGGCTCGGCCGGCAGCACGCTTTCGAGCGGCGTGCGCCAGAGGCTGGTTTGGCTCGCATAGTCCGGGCCGGCCGCGATCAGCACCGCGCCGCCGGCGCGCACGTAGCGCGCGATGTTGTCGAAGTAGAGGATCGGCAGCACGCCCTGGCGGGCGTAGCGGTCGAAGATGATGAGCTGGAACTCGTTGATCTTCTGCTGGAACAATTCGCGGGTCGGGAACGCGATCAGCGACAGCTCGTTGATCGGCGTGCCGTCCTGCTTTTCCGGCGGCCGCAGGATGGTGAAGTGGACGAGGTCGACGGAGGCGTCGGACTTGAGCAGGTTGCGCCAGGTGCGCTCGCCCGCATGCGGCTCGCCCGAGACCAGCAGCACGCGCAGCTTGTCGCGCACGCCGTCGATCGACACCACCGCGCGGTTGTTGACGAGGGTCAGCTCGTTCTCGAGGGCTGAGGCTTCGATCTCGACGATGTTGGCGCCCGGATGCGGGATCGGCACCGCGATATTGACCTGCTGGCCGACGCGGACGCTGCGGGTGTCGATGGTCTCGCCGTCGCGCCGTACCGTGATCTGCGCGGTGCCCGGGGAGACGCCCTGGTCCTCGACCCGGTAGGTGATGGTTTGCGACTGGCCGACGATGCCGAAGCGCGGCGTCGTCACCAGCACCACGCGGCGGTCGCGCTCATTGGCGCGGCCGGTGATCAGCGCATGCACCGGCGCCGCAAAGCCGAGCGAGGAAGCGTCCGTCGGCACGTCATGCACGCGCCCGTCAGTGATGATGATCGCGCCCGCGACCCGGTCGTGCGGGACGTCGGAGAGGGCGGAGGTCAGCGCGTTGAACAGCCGGGTGCCGTCGGTCTCGCCGTCGGACTGGCCGGCTTCCACGAAACGCACCTCGACGCCGGGAAGCTTGCCGAGCCGCTCTGCGACCTCGGCGCGCGCGGCTTCGGTCTGCTTCGGCCGGTCGCCGAATTCCTGGCTTGGGCTCTTGTCGATCACCACCACGGCGACCGAGGTCAACGGATCGCGGTCCTCGCGGGTGATCGAGGGGTTGGCGAGCGCCAGCACGAACAGCGCCATCGCGACGATGCGCGTCCACATGCCGCGCGCCTTCGCAAACACCAGCATGGCGGCGAGCACGCACGCAATCGCCAGCGCGACCCACACGATGGTCTCGGGGACGAGCGGCGCGAATGAGATGCCGAAGTTCATAATGGCCACGGCCTTTGTTTGTTGTTCGTTGCTGCAAATGGCGAATAGCGAATGGCGAATAGCGAATGGCGAATGGCGAATGGCGAATGGCGAATAGTCAGCGCGCTTGCTTTTTTCCCCTATTTGCTACTCGCTACTCCCTATTCGCTCTCTCTCACTGTCCGAGCCGCTCCAAGAGCGCCGGAATGTGCACCTGATCCGCCTTGTAGTTGCCGGTGAGCGTGTACATCACGATGTTGACGCCGGCCCGGAACGCGAACTCGCGCTGGCGCGCCTCGCCGCCCGAGATCGGCAGCATGGCCTGGCCGTCCGGCCGGACCGCCCAGGCGCCGGCAAGATCGTTCGAGGTGATGATGATCGAGGAGACGCCGTCGCCGGCGCGCGCCGGGCGGTTCTCCGCCTCGTCGACATTGTCGGTCGGCGTGGCTTCGACCCAGAGCTGGCCGGTGGTGAAGCGGCCCGGAAAGTCCTTGAGCAGGTAGAACGTCTTGGTCAGCACGTGGTCCTTCGGCACCGGCTCAAGGTCGGGGATGTCGAGGGCACTGAGGATATTGCGCAGCGCCAGCATGCCGGGCGAGCGATTGGCGCCGTCCGGCCCGGGCGGCGCCTGGATGGCGTCGCGGGTGTCGAACAGCACGGTGCCGCCCTTCTTCATGTAGGCGTCGATATGTTCGAGCGCCTGGCGCGAGGGGCGCGCCGCGCCTGGCACGACCGACCAGTAGATCAAGGGATAGAACGCCAGCTCGTCGACGGCGGGATCGACCCCCACCGGGTCGCCGGCCTCGAGCGCGGTGCGCTGCGCCAGAAACAGGGTGAGCCCGTGTAGCCCGGCCTTGGTGACGCGATCGACCTCGGCGTCGCCCGAGACCACATAGGCAAACCGCGTCTGCAACGTCGCCTTCATGGCGGCGTCGTCGTTCTGCGCTCGTGCTGGGGAAGGCGCCCATAGGGCTGCGCCGAGGATCGCAGTGGCGATCAGGGCCGCGGCCGCCGGACGTCGGCTTCCGCCGCGCATGAGCTGGGCGATGCCGCCGGCGAGCCAGAACACGACCAGGGCGTCCAGTGCGAGGAGCCCGAGTGCCGCGAGCATGACTGGCCCGCGCAGATCCTGCGGTTCGCTCATTCGATAGGCCTCCCGGCGCGCATTGAGCGCGGAAACATCGAGCGGCGCAAGCCGGTCGGCTGGCGCCAGTGCGTTGACCGCCAGCAAGCCTTCCGGCGGTCCATAGAACCCCGGCGGGTTTTCGGCGGTTCCGCGCCCGGTAAATCCCACCGGCGCGGGCCGTGCGTTGGGCGGCGGCGGCCCGAATATTCCGAAACCGTCGAGGATGCGGGTCGGCGGCACCACTTCGCGCGCGCCGGCGCGCCCGCTGCCGGGCGCGTTGGGATCGGCGGTCGCCATCGAGCCGGCGAGCGACACGATGCGCTTGAGCATATCCACGAAGGCGCCCGAGAGCGGCAGGTCGGACCAGCGGGTGTCGGCGGTGACGTGGAACAATACGATGATACCCTTGCCGCGCCGCTGCGCGGTGACCAGCGGCGTGCCGTCGGCGAGCGTGGCCCAGGTGCGATCGGTCAGCGTCGTATCGGGCTCCGCCAGCACCTGCCGGCTCACGGTCACGTCGGTGGGCACCGGCATGCCGAAGAACGGGCTTTCGCGTGAGAATGCCGCGAGTTGCTGTGGCTGATCCCAGCTCAGCGCGCCGCCGAGCACCCGGCCGCCGCGGCGCAGCCGCACCGGCACGAGATCATCATCGGCGGCGGCAAGCCGCGGGCCGGCAAAGCGCACCAGCACGCCGCCGTCCTCGAGCCATTTCGCCAGGGGCTCCTTGGCCTCGGCGATGTTGCCGACATCGGCCAGGATGATCATCGGCACGCGCTGTTCGAGGAACTGAGCCACCGCCTGTGCGGGCGAGCCGCGCTCGGCAAGCCGCACGTCAGCGAACGGCCCGAGCGCGCGCGAGAGGTAGTAGGTCGAGGCCAAGAGCGGTTGGGCGGTGTCGAAGGTGGCGCCGGTGGCGACGCCGATGCTGCGCCGCCGCCAGCGCTTGTCGAGCAGCGCGACCGCGCCAGCCGAGCGCTCGCCGCTGATCTCGAGCCGCGCGATGTCGTTCCTGATCTCGACCGGCAGCGTCAGCTCGGCGTCGGTCTCGGTCTCGCTGGCGCCGAATGTGAAAGTCGCTTCGCCAAGCGGCAGGCCCTTGAGATCGAGCCCGCGCACGACGCCGGATTGGGTCGAGCCTGCGGTCGAGCGCAACACCTTGACGGACAGCGCCGCGGCCGTGTTCTCGGCCGCGGTGAGCGCCTGCGCGGCCGGCAGCCCGCCCTCGACCACCGTCATCGGGCGGGTTCCGACGAGGCGCCCGAGCGCGGCGGCAAACTCAGCTCCGCCGCCGAGATCGACGCTGTCGGAAAGCCACATCACCTCGACGTCGGCGGTGGCCTCGAAGAAGCGCCCGAGCGGCACCAGCATGTCGGCGCGCGTGATCGCATGCGGCTTCGGCTTCATCTGCTTGAGCCGCACGCGCGCCGCGCCCGCTGTCTCGAACGAGATGTCGCGGCTCGGATCCGACATCGGGATCACCGCCACCGCGCGATTGTCGGTCTCCGCGCGGGAGACCAGGTCCTCGGCCATGCGGATGCGCGCATCCCATGAGCCGGCGGCGACGAAGCCGTCGTCGATCAGGAGCGCGAGTGGCGCCCGGCTCGACACAGTCTCGACCGCCGGATTCCACAAGGGGCCTGCGGCCGCCAGGATGACGAGTGTCGCCAATGTGAGGCGCAGGAGCGTGAGCCACCACGGTGTCTTTTGCGGCGTCTCTTCCTTCGGCTTGATCTCGAACAGGAGCCGCGTCGGCGGAAAATCGATGCGGCGCGGCTGTGGCGGAATGAGCCGCAACAGCCACCACAGCACCGGGATGCTCAGGAGCCCGAGCAGCACCAGCGGCTGTGCAAAGCCGAGTGGCAGACCCATCATGCTTGCCTCCGCTGTGCGGCCACGGCGACGCGGCCACCCACCACTGCGCCCGGTGGCGGCGCACCCATGCGCGCGTGCAACGCCAACAGCAGCTCGGTTGCCGGCCGGTCGGTGCGGTGGATGGCGAAGCTCCAGCCGATCTTGTCGGTCTCGGCGCGGATCTCGGCGCGATGGCGCGCCACCAACGCCTCGTAGTCGGCGCGCCAGGCTTCGGCGCGCCCGGCTGTGATCGAGCCGCCGCCTTCCGGCTCGACGAATTCGACGCGGCCGGAATAGGGGAACGTCTCTTCCGCCGGATCGACGATCTGCAGGGTGTGGCCGTGCGCGCCGGAGGAGGACAATTGCGCGATGGTCTTGCGCACGTCCGCGATCGGGCTCCAGAAATCCGATACCAGCACGATCTCGGAGAGCGAGGAGGGCGCGAACGCGCGCGGCAGGCTCGGCCGCTCGGTGACGTCATGCACGATCGCGTTGGCGATCTTGTCGAGCACGTTGCGGCTGCCGGTCGGCCGCATCAGCCCCGGCACGCCCACGCGCTCGCCCGCGTGCACCAGCACCTCGGCGAGCGCGAATGCCACCACCAGCGCGCGATCGAGCTTCGACTCCTGCGCAAGCTTGGAGGTGAACGTCATCGAAGGCGAGCGGTCCGGCCAGATCCAGACCGTGTGCGCGGCTTCCCATTCCTGCTCGCGCACGTAGAGATGGTCGTCGCGCGCCGAGCGGCGCCAGTCGACGCGGCGGGCCGGCTCGCCCCACAGGAAGCGCCGATACTGCCAGAAGTTCTCGCCCGGGCCCGCGCGCTTGCGGCCGTGCAGACCGTGGATCACGGTCGCCGCGATCCGGCGCGCTTCAAGGATCAGGCGCGGCAGTGTCTCGGCGAGGGAGCGGGCAGTGCCGCTCGCCTGCTGGGTTGCTCTGATCTCGTTCTTGTCCGCGCGCCTCACCGCCATCTTGCTAACCAACGCGGCTCTTGAGCTTGGCGATCACGCCTTCGACGGTCTCGCCGTCGGCGCGTGCCGCAAAGGTCAGCGCCATGCGGTGCTTGAGGATCGGCTCGGCCATGTCCATCACGTCGTCGATCGAGGGCGAGAGCCGTCCGTCAATCAGCGCGCGGGCGCGCGCTACCAGCATCAGCGCCTGGCTCGCGCGCGGGCTCGGCCCCCAGGAGATCAGCTTGCTGATTTCGCCAGTGTCGGCGTCGGGGCGTGCCGAGCGCACCAGGTTGAGGATCGCATTCACGACCGACTCGCCGACCGGCAGCCGGCGCACCAGGCGTTGGGCGGCGATCAGCTCATCTGCCGTCAATGTCGCCTTCGGCTTGCTCTCCTCCGCGCCGGTGGTGTCGAATATGATTCTGCGTTCGTTCTCGAGATCCGGATAGGGCACGTCGATCTGCATCAGGAAGCGGTCGAGCTGGGCTTCCGGCAGCGGATAGGTGCCTTCCTGCTCGATCGGATTCTGGGTCGCCAGCACGTGGAAGGGGCGCGGCACGTCGTGGCGGTTGCCGCCGACGCTGACGTGCAATTCCTGCATCGCCTGCAACAGCGCCGACTGGGTCCGCGGGCTGGCGCGGTTGATCTCGTCGGCCATCAGGAGCTGGGCGAAGATCGGGCCCGGGATGAAGCGGAAGCTGCGCTTGCCGCCGGGCGCTTCCTCCAGCACTTCGCTGCCGACGATGTCGGAGGGCATCAGGTCGGGCGTGAACTGGATGCGGCGCGCGTCGAGCCCGAGCACGATGCCCATGGTCTCGACCAGCTTGGTCTTGGCGAGGCCAGGCAGGCCGACGAGCAGCGCATGGCCGCCCGACAGCACGGTCATGAGCGCCTGCTCGACCACGCGCTCCTGTCCGAAGATGACCTTGCCGATCGCGGCCTTGGCGGCGGCAAC
>Ga0209797_10000125_pt1 | contig 33938 bp, 28 predicted proteins | sample DOMMetBare3Fresh_2_FD_187472 | JGI IMG/M metagenome (GOLD analysis project Ga0209797, IMG submission 187472) | Wetland sediment microbial communities from St. Louis River estuary, USA, under dissolved organic matter induced mercury methylation -... | ecosystem: Environmental > Aquatic >... | reverse complement strand
CTTGCAACGGCGCTACTCGCGCAAGGTTACGCTCTTGCCGGATCGGCGTATCGCGACAACGGTTGGGAGGTCGAAGGCGGAATTCACGACACAAAGGATTTGACAGTCTATTTCCGCGACAATATCGCGCAGCCCGATCGCTCAATTATTTGGGCGTTTTCGATGGGAACTGTGATCGGTTTCAAGAGCATGGAGCGTTTCGGCGGAATCTACGACGGAGCCCTTTGCGCGTGCGCTGTCGGCGCGGGAGCGACCAGCTCGTGGGACGGCGCGGGCGATCTGGCTCTAGCTTACGACGCGGTCTTTGGTATGCCGGCAATTTGGGGAACTTTCGGTAATGTCCGCGACGATGTGGATTTTGAAACCGAGGTTCAACCGAAACTAGTCTCGGAAGTTAGTAATCCGGCGAATTTCCCTAAATTCGAATTTCTCCGCCTCGTAACGGGAACACCCGGACGCGGAATCACTCCACCTGCGCCGCCAGCCTTTTTTCCGGGATGGATTTTTACCGATATGTTCTTCGCGATGGAAGCGCGTTCCGAACTCGAACGCCGCGCCGGCGGTCCGATCGTGCAGAATCTCGATCGCGATTATGATTTAACGGCGGCTGAAAGAGCTTATTTAATGTCGTTCGGCGTGCCCTCGGTCGTGATCGACGGTTGGCTCGCGTCGATGAATGGGCAGCGTACTGTGTCGCCCCCGCAGTTTTCGCGTAACTATGTAGAACGCAACGCCAACTACAACGGCAAGATCAAAAACCCGGTGCTGACGATGCACACGATCATTGATCCCCTCGTAACCGTTACGCAAGAAAATCGTTATGCGCAAACCGTCAATGACGCGGGACGCGGCAGGTTATTGTTCCAGACATATACGAACGGCAACGGCCATTGCAGTTTCACAGGGCCGCAGCTTATTACGGCAGTAAATTCGATCAACAATTGGGTGATGACGGGCACAAAACCGACGGCGGCCACTTTCCCGATGGCTTTGGGATTTATGCCGAATTTCGTTCCGCCGCCGATGAACCAGCCTTGATCTTGTAGTCACGCAGGGAAGAGACTGGCCACGAAAATACACGAAAAGACACGAAATTAGTTATTGCTAGTTCGTGCCCGTTCGTGTTATTTCGTGGCTATTTCTTTTCAGTCAGCGAGATCATTCGATCAAGCGCGACCTTAGCGTGATGTTTCGTCTCGTTATCGACGACGATCTCGTTGACGACGTTGCCGTCTAGCAGATTTTCTATCGCCCTCGCGAGGTTTTGCGGAGCGATGCGGTACATCGTCGCGCACATACAGAGATCGGGTGCGAGCAGGTGAATCTCTTTGTCCGGAAAACGCTTGGCGAGACGGCTGACGAGATTGACCTCGGTGCCGATCGCCCATTTTGAGCCGCTCGGAGACTGTTCGACGGTTTTGATGATGTAACTCGTCGAACCATCGAGATCGCTCTTTTCAACAACTTCGCGTGTACATTCGGGGTGGACGAGCACCTGAACGCCCGGAACTTGCTCGCGGATCTTATCGACGTGCCAGTCTTTAAATCTGCCGTGCACAGAGCAATGTCCCCGCCAGAGAATTAGTTTTGCCTCGCGGAGTTGTTCCGGCGTGTTGCCGCCAAGGTCCTCGTGCGGGTTCCACAAAACCATTTTGTCGAGCGGTATGCCAAACTTCGCTCCTGTGTTGCGACCCAGATGCTGATCTGGGAAGAAAAACATCTTGTCGAACTCTTTTAGATAAATGTCGAATAGCGGCACGGCGTTCGACGACGTGCAGACGACGCCTTCGTGACGGCCGCAAAACGCCTTGATCGCGGCGCTTGAGTTCATGTACGTGATAGGCGCGACTTTGCTGTCAAGAACGCCGATGTCGCGTAACTGCTCCCACGCGTCCTCGACCTGATCGATCGTCGCCATATCCGCCATAGAGCAACCCGCACCGAGATCGGGCAGGATGACGTGCTGCGACGGTTTCCCAAGAATATCGGCCGATTCGGCCATAAAATGGACGCCGCAGAAGACGATGTACTCGGCATCCGTCTGCGATGCCATAACCGAAAGCTGATAACTATCGCCCGTCAGATCAGCGTGTCGGATCACGTCGTCCCGCTGATAATGATGGCCCAATATGACGACACGAGGCCCAAGCTCTTTGCGTGCAAGCTCGATGCGCTCGTGCATCTCTTCATCCGGCATCGTCAGGTAATCCTCAATCGTTCGTGTTGTTTCGAGTACGGTTGACATTAAAAAAATGATGTCACTTTGGCGTGTCTAAGGCAAGGCCGACAGAGTTCGCAAGAGTTAACATTCATTTAACATTCAATTCACTTCTGGGTAACCTCGCCACAATATTCTCACAATTGCTAATCCGTAATCTAAAACTTAATTGATCGGGGAATTTTCGCGGTGGCGGTGTTTCTTTGCTGTTGAACGGCAGATTCCCTGATATTTTTCTGAAGGAGCGTTTATGAATTTACGAGCGATCTCAACAATAATTTTAATAACTTTTTGTTTGATAATGACGGCTATGGGGCAGTCTGAATCGGGAAGCGCGGCGCTTGAGGGTACCGTTAAAGATCAAAATGGTGCGGTTGTGCAAGGCGCGACCGTCGTTGTCAGGAACAAGGACACTGGACTTGATCGCACCGTTACGAGTAAGTCTAACGGGCAGTTTTCAGCAAGTGTGCTGCCAGTCGGCACATACACTGTCACGGCCAAGTCACAAGGGTTTGCTGAGGAAACGGTAACTATCAGGCTCACGGTTGGTGAGACCACACCTGTCGAGATAGTGCTAGGGGCACAGGGAGCAAGCGTTTCTGTTGACATCATCGGCGACACCGACTCTATTGGGATCGAGACGGAATCGACGGGATCGACCATTTCACCCCGTCTGGTTTCCGATCTTCCGGTTCGCGGGCGCAATTTTACCGAATTCGCACAGTTGACACCCGCCGTTGTCCAGGAAGGCGACCGTAACGGTCTCGTGATCTCGGGACAGCGTTCGATCAACTCAAATGTATCGGTTGATGGGGCGGATTTCAACGATGCTCTTCAGGGAAACCAGCGTGGCGGTAACGAGCAGGTATTTTTTTTCCCGCAGACGGCGATCAGAGAATTTCAAGTTGTACGGTCGGGCGCGACGGCTGAGATCGGCCGCACCGGAGCCGGATTTGTAAATGCGGTCACCAAATCGGGCACCAACGACATTCGCGGCGAGATGTTTTACTTTAACCGCAACAAACACCTGACATCGCCGGACGCATTTGGCCAAAAGCTCGATAATGCCCAAAACCAGTTTGGCGGCTCGATCGGCGGGCCGATCAAACGCGACCGGGCGTTCTTTTTCTTTGGCGTTGAACAAAATTACCTACGGGTGCCCTTTGTGGTTAAGTTCGACACGATACCGGGTGCGACGGTACCGGCTAGTGTTACGGCATTAGAGGGTGAAAAATTTGGAACCAATAATCCAACTGCCTTATTTGGCAAGGTCGATCTTTTGCTGAACGCGAGCAACACATTGAACGTTCAATATTCTTACACAAGGTTTAGGGGTGAGAATTTCAGTTTTGAGAACCCACGTCAAAATATCTCGGTCGAGGGCAATTACACACGAAGGAATTCAAGTAACGGCATTAAGAGCTCTCTTGTGACCGTCATAAATCCGCGTATGATCAATGAGATACGCGGCCAGATCGGAACCGATAAGCGCCTCGAGGAGCCAAACACGACATTGGGCCAGGCGGTGATCGCAAACTTTGGGACGCTAGGTGGTGACCGCGGCCGGCCGCGTCGTTTTGAGACCGTTCGCTATCAGGTCACTGACAATGTCAGCTACGAGGCCGGCAGACATAAACTACGTTTTGGCGTAGATGTAAACATTAACGATGTTACCCAACAGCGTGAATCGAATACGCAGCCCAGGTTTGATTTTGAAAGCCGAACAGTTAGTGGTGTATTAGTTGCAAATTCGATCGACAATTATGCGGCGGGTCGTCCGCGACGCTTTCGCCAATCGCTACCGCTCTCAGATCCGAGTCAGCTGATCTATACAGGCACTCAGAAAGAATTTGCGCTTTTTGTCCAAGATAAGATCAAGCTTTCCGATCAGCTAACATTCAATCTCGGCTTGAGATATGAGGCTCAGTTCAACCCTCAGCCAAAAACGCCAAACCCGGCTTTTGCGCAGACCGCTCTCATTCCAAACGACCTAAAGCAATGGCAGCCGAGGTTGGGAATGGCGTACGATGTCGGCGGTAAAGGAAATACGATCATCAGACTCTCTGCGGGATTGTTTAATGCGAGAACACCGGCCAATCTCTTTCAGAGGGTTACAACCGATAACGGCTTGACTGTTCGCGAGATCGAGATCGCTGAAATTACGGCGTGCCGAAATTCGACGGTTGTTGCTCTCGCCGGCTGTAATCTGCGCGGCCCTAACGCTCTCGTAACGTTTGCGAACGGATTCACCTCGATAACCCCGGCCGTCACACCGTTTATCCTAAAACAGAGAGTTTTCGGCTTTGATCCCGGATTCAAAAATCCACGGTCACTGCAGTTTGCCGGAACCGTCGAGCAGCGGATCAGCAAGGACATGGTTTTGACGGTCGGTTATATCCATAACTCGACATACAACTTGCAGCGCCGCGTTGACCGAAATTTGCTTCCCCCGACGTTGCTGGCAAACGGATATCTTCAATGGTCCGCGACCCGTCCAAATACGACGATCGCCCAACTCGAGATAAATGAATCTAGCGCCCATTCGACGTACGATGCGCTGACACTCTCGCTACGGCGGCGGTTTGCGGATCGATTCCAGTTTGAGGCGAACTACACGTTAGCAAACAACCGCGACGACGATTCAAATGAACGTAACTTTTCACGCCAACCGACGTTGAATCCATTCAATCTGCAACTGGAGGCCGGACCGTCAAAACAAGACGTACGGCACAACCTGAACATCAGCGGACTCTACGACCTGGGTCGCGGATTTACTGTCAGCGCGATCCTTTTCACCCGATCCGGCTTTCCGTATACACCGCTTGTTGAGGATGGAACTGAGACCAATGGCGACCTTAATGATGCCAACGAGAGAGTGGTGCTAAATGGTGTTATCGCAGGCCGAAACTCCCAGCGTGCACCTAAATTCGTGAGTCTTGACATGCGTTTATTAAAGGCTTTTAGGTTCGGAGAAACGAAAAAGCTTGAGCTTTCGGGCGAGGTATTCAACCTTACACGAAACACGAATAAGGCATTTGGGGTCGATAGTATTAACAATTTTTGCACCTCGACCGCCGCTTTGAACGATACGGCGAACCCGAGGGCGATCACCTGCCCGGCCGGATTTTTCCCAAACATCCTCGCAGGCGTGCCGACATCGGCACCATCAACCGCACGTTACGGTGGCGCACGTCAGGTACAGGTTGGGGCAAGATTTACGTTCTAATTGAACGGACTGTCGGTCTAAGGTCCGGTCTTCGACTCGTTGTACAATAACGGGAAAAGACCGGACTATTTTTATTTGGGACAGGATGAAATTATGACCAAGAAATATTTGTCGACCGTCTCTTTATTCGTGATTTTGTTTTCGATTAGCGCTTCGGCTCAGCAATGGCGTCCCGTTAGCGGCAGCCGACAAGCAAACATCAGCGGGATGGCCTTGATCGGATACGCTGCCAGAACGACATCAGTACTTGTCGTTCACGACAATAAGAAAAAGGAACAGTTGCACGCCGCGATCATCACGATCGTTGGCACCGATTCCCCGCAATATACGCCGCTCAAATGGCTTGGTGATGATATACCTACGGATCTCGAGGCCGTATCCGTCGTGCCAGGACGCAAGGGTCAATTTGTTGCTTTTACCGCCGTCGGGCGTGCCTTTCACGTAAGGGTCGACGCTAAAACGGCGTCCGTAGAAGTCATTCGGTCATTTGACGTTCCCATGATACCCAAAGACGGCGATTTCGAAGCTTTTGATCTGCAAATGTTAAACGGAGCCCTCATCGCCGTATGGGCAGAACGAGGCGGTTCCGGGAAACCAGCAACCATCTTTTGGGGAAAGTTTGATCCGGAGACGGGAACGATCTCTGAAACCGGGTGGCAGCCTTTCGAGGTGCCATATCCCAAAGTTGCGGATGTGCGGCACGTTTCGGATATCAAGTTGGATGCCTCCGGCGGGGTTTTTGTCACCGCGGCATCTGATCCCGGTAACGCCGGCCCTTTCGCATCGGCCGCTTATTTTGCGGGCGTGATACGCACCAACGAAAAAGGAAAGATGGTTTTTGCAAGATCATCGGCGATGGCACCCATATATCGGTTTGATTATCACAAGGTCGAGGCGTTTGAGTTCGTGCCCGGGGGCGGTATGATCTTTGGCAGCGATGACGAAGATCTGGGTGCGTCGTTGTTATTGACCTATTAGTTACAATTCCGCGCCTTGAGTGACAAATTAACTCTTATTTAACACTAAATTCACTTTCGCTTAACCTCGCCACTCTAATCTGCTTCTTGCAGCCAGAAAATTTTAAAAATTTAGAGGACACGGGGGAGACGGTTTTCGGGCGATAGCTGTATCGCCGGCCGACTTTCTTTTATAAAGGAGCGAAGATGAAAACGAACCGCTGGTTACGACTATTCACGAGCGTAGCAATATTAATATTTGCATTTATTATCAACGTATCGGCCCAGGCCGATCAGGGCCGGATCGCCGGTAATTTGACCGACGCCAATGGTGCGGTCGTGCCCGGAGCGACGGTGACAGTTACAAACGACCTTACGGGCGAAGCCCGCACGGTGAGCGTTAAGAGCGACGGTTCTTTTTTGATCGTCGCGTTAAAACCGGCGAAATACACGATCGCAGCCAGCGGCGGCACTTTTGACACGACGCGTAAGTCGGTCGAGGTGCTCGTCGGTCAGGAGTTAAATCTGGACATCGTGCTGCAGATCAAGGGCCAGTCTGTACAGGTCGATGTCGTCTCCGGCGAGGACACGATCGTTAATACCGCGTCAGCGGGGCTGAGCGCAAACGTCAATCAGCGTGAGGTCGAGGGGTTGCCGATCAACGGCCGCCAACTATCGCAGCTTTATCTACAGGCACCCGGCGGCGTCAACAGTGGTACCGGAACGTTTTCGGATATCAGATTTTCGGGCCGAGCCAATAACCAAAACGTCGTCCGTTACGACGGCGTCGAGGGCACGGCGATCATCGATTCGAGCCCGGGCAATCTCAACGGCGAAATACCGTCGCCTTTCCGTTTGCAGTCGAGCCTCGAAAATATTCAGGAGTTTCGCGTAGATTCGAGCAACTTCCCTGCAGAGTTTGGCACCGGAACCGGAGGCCAGATCAGCGTCGTGACCAAGAGCGGCGGTAATCAGTTTCACGGTTCAGTGTTTGAATATCTGCGGCGGACGGCACTCGATTCGCGAAACTTTTTTGACAACATCTCACCCGGCATCGCCAAGAGCCCACTGTCGCTCGACCAATTTGGCGGTTCGATCGGTGGACCGATCATTAAGAACAAACTGTTTTTCTTTGGCAGCTACGAACGGTATCGCGGCCGCTTTGGCCTGAACTTTGTCGAGGCGGCTCCGATAACCGACACGGCAAGGCTCTGTGCCCCGCCGGTCGGAACCGGTACGCTAAACTGTCAGATCGGCGGCATCAACTCGCCAAACTTAGCGTTTCTCACAGCTTTCCGTTCGCCGAACGCGGTCGTTATCCCGGGAGCAACAACCGCACCTGGGTTTGAGATCCTGCAGCTCCAGGCAAATCAGAAAACAGACGAAAAGGCCTATGCTGCACGTTTTGATTACCAATTAAATGATCTCAACAAGATCTATTTCCGCTTTTTCCGTGACGAGGGGACAGACATCGCACCCGAGGGAATTTCGGGCCGCGTCGTCAAGATCTCGGCAGTTCCGCAGAACGGCGTTCTTGGTTGGCAGTCGATCCTGCGAAAGGACGGCACGTTGATCAACGAATTTAAGGTCGGATACAACGGTGCACGCACACGCGTAAACGGCACGGCTCCGACCGTTAACGGACTCGACCTGTCGGCGATCATCCTAAACATTTCGGGCAGTGTCGCAAACACAGGCATCGCCGGACAGGGCACTTCGTCGGGCATCTCGATCCCGGGCGGCCTTGTCCGTGCCAACTCGGCGACCAATGGACGCGGACAACCGTACACGCCATATTCGCTGGGCTTTATCGACAGCCTTAATTACATTCGCGGCAATCACAATTTCAAGTTGGGTGGTGAGGTCCGCATGATCCGTATGTACACCGACCGTCTTGGCGGCACGACATATACGTTCTCAAACCTCCAGAACTTTCTGACCAATACGCTCACGTCGGTCCAATATCTTGGTGATGTTAGTGCCCCAAGCCCTTTCAACAACGGACTGACCGGCCAGCGTCTTGCAAAACAGGAATACTATATCGCGTACGGACAGGACGAGTGGAAGATCCGTCCGGGCCTAACCTTGAGCTACGGGCTGCGTTATGAATATTACGCACCTCTGCGTGAAGCAAATAACGGACAGGTGCTTTTTGATATCAGGACCGGCACGATCCGTCCCTCGTCCGAGGCGGCATTTAAGTCGTCCAAGACAAATTTTGGCCCACGCATCGCCATGACGTGGTCGCCAAATCAGGATGGCTCAGGATTTTTTGGCGGTGGAAAGACGGTTCTCCGAGGCGGATTTGGTATGTATTACGGCCCCGGCCAGACTGAGGACCAGATACAACCGATCGAGAGCGACCGCGTCAGTTCGACGATCACGAGCGGTGCACTGCTCGCGTTTCCGGCAAACCTTCCCGGCATCGTCAGCAACTTTACGAGCAACCCAAATAACCGCAGCTATCAGCCGCGTGCTTATTCCAGTGACTACAAGATCCCTGAAAAGATCTATCAGTACACATTCTCTTGGCAGCAGCAACTGCCGTATGACATCACTTCGACCGTAGCTTATGTCGGCAGCCAGGGACGCAATCTTTTTTTGCGAAGCGTCGCAAACAAGATCAAGCCAGGCCAGACGACGATCCTAGACGGCACCGCATTGCCGAATACATTCGGCGTGGTCAGCCGGACCAACGCAGGCGGACAGGTCATTGCGGTCAACACTATCCGCGAGTTTAGCATCGTCAGTGGCACCAACTCGGTGCAGAATCCGTACGCCGAGGTAGATTACAAAACTTCGGGCGGCGACGACCGCTACAACGCTCTGCAACTTTCTTTCCAAAGAAGTTCGCGCTCAGGGTTGACGATGAATGCTCAATACACCTTTGCCAGCAGCTATGGTACGAGCGCTGGCTCGAACGAGGCGCGTACGGGGGCACAGCTCGATAATTTCGAAGCTGACCGCGGCCGCAACAATTTCGACGTGCGGCACACATTTAACCTTAGTGCCTTGTATCAACTGCCGTTTGGCAAGGGCAAACGATACAACCTCGACGGTGTCGCAAACACATTACTCGGCGGCTGGGAGATCGGCGGTATCGCTAACGCAAGAAGCGGCGTACCCGTCGAGGTTTTGATAACACGGCCTGACGTCGTTATCCAATGTAATGCCGCGGGAGGATGCCCGAAAGGCGACGGGACGTTTTTTGCAAATGGGTTTGTCGCACAGCTTCCAACTGTTAGTGCAGCGAATCCGCTTCCAACCGGATTTATCGCGGTCGTCAACACACCGGGAGGAGGCAATTCGCGTAACATCCGCCGGCCTAACCTTGTTGCGGGCGTTAACCCTTACCTGAACAACGACCGCAACTTTATCAATCCCGCGGCGTTCACCGCACCGACACCCGGAACATGGGGCAATCTCGGCAGAAATGCTCTGTCGGGGCCGACATTTCGTCAAATAGATATGATCCTTGCAAAGCGTTTTCACATTACGGAAACGATGAATATCGAATTCCGGACCGAGGTATTTAATATCTTTAACCAGACGAATTTTGCCAATCCGTCAACAACGCTTTCTCTGGCGTTGCCGACTTTGAGCATCAATACAGCCTCAAGCACCCCATGTGGAGCGGGTAACCCCGTTGGTACATATTGCGCGACCGGCACCAATCTCCAGCCAGGCCAGCCGTTTACCCAAGCGGCCGCCGGAGCAACATTCGGCCTGCTCCGCTCGACCGTGGGCCGAACGGTGGGCCTTGGCTCGAACAGGCAGGTGCAGTTTGCTTTAAGGTTCAGCTTCTAAATCAAACCGGAAGCAACATGAAAAAGAAAGGAGGCGGTCCGAAAGGGCGGCCTTCTTTTATGTTCATTCGCCCTGTGATGGGCCAGAACATGGTGTTTGAACAAAAACCGATGTTAAAAATTTAACATGTTTTGTAACATCTTAAATTGCAGAATAGCGTACAATGTTCTTCGCTCTACATTAGGAGACCCAAAAATGAAGAAAAAGAAGTTAAAGGCCGAATTATCAAAAACCAAGAAAAAACTGGTAAAGACGAAAGAAAAACTGAAGGGCTTACTGCCAAATGTCGATAAAAAGATCGCTCCGAAAACCGAATCTGCACCTAAAGTGGCTGCGGTCAAAGTGGCGGCGAAAACCAAACCGGCTACAAAAGCTAAAGGGGTAGTTAGGGCACAGCCGAAAAAAGCAAGCCGTTGAAGAACAGCCAATTAGTTGCCATGGCTGTGAACGGGTCTATTTTACGTCCGTATTATGGGAAAGTTCAGAGAGCCCAAACTAGCTCGGTTCAAAGCGAAGTTTAACTTCTGATAAAAGGAAAACGAAGAAAAAAGTGCTGTCTGCGAAGACAGCCTTTTTGGTTTTCATTCACCTTTGATTCCTTTTCAGAGCAACTCTATCTTCATAATGTAACATTGATTTAAGACACCTGTAACCTTGTTGTATTGTCGTTGCACCAGTCTTTAATCTTACTTCGAAGTAAATTTAAAAAAGATGGCGGATTTTAATACCACGATCCTTGGCTCTAATAGGCATACTGTTGATTTTGGTTGCATTGGAGACGAACCACCAAATTCAATTCGCATTAAGGCGTAACCTTTGACGGCGGTGATTGTGATTTTTGGTCTTAACGTCTTCCTTTTGTGATCTCGGTGATAATGAGCCATTGTTACAAAGGCCACAAAGGGAAGACAATAAGTTAACGAAAATAGGGATGCACGACTATCTTTTGATTCCCTTGTCTGAAACATATTAAGATTGGCACCAATATCTATGCAGCAAACTATCCTGATCATCGAAGATGATGCCGACATCGCCGAGAGCCTCGAGTACAACTTCAAACGCGAAGGATTTCGGACAATGATCGCGGAATCTGGCGAGCAGGGATTACAGCTTGCTCAGGACGTTAAGAGGCCGCCGGCCTTGATAGTGCTGGATCTAATGCTCCCGGGGATGAACGGCATCGAAGTCTGTCGAAAGCTGCGTAAAGACCCGGCGACAGAAGGCATCCCGATCGTGATGCTGACCGCAAAAGCCGCGGAAAGAGATAAGATAGCCGGTCTCGAGACCGGGGCCGATGATTACGTTGTCAAGCCGTTTTCATTTAAGGAGCTAATTGCGCGTATCAGGGCGGTACTGCGACGTAGCGAAAAAGATGCCGGCGACGGCAATTACAATGATGATATGTTGGCGGTCGATTATGGGGATATGCGGGTGGAGTGCGAAGGCGTAGGCGTGAAGTTGACGCGTAAGGAATTTGCATTGCTTGGGAATTTGATTCGAAATAAAGGTCGTGTTGCGACCCGCCAGCTACTCTTGGACGAAGTATGGGGTTATAGCTATTTCGGTGATACGCGAACGCTCGATGTACACATTCGCCGTCTCAGGCAGAAACTAGGTAATTGTGGCGCCAGCATCGAGACGGTCGTAGGCGTCGGCTATCGTTTTAAAGGATGTCCGTGACAATGTCTACAGCTTTAAGTCCGTCGCACGAGACGCAAGCAGTGCTGCGAACGGTCCTTGACGCGACTCGCGAAGGCGTCTTGGTCGTGAACGGAGACATGCGGATCGTTACCGCTAATGTATCGGCACAGCGTTCGTTCTCGAAAACGGATGGTTCGATCGAAGACAGATTACTCGACGAGGTTATTTTAAACAACGACATAAGGGACGCATTTCAAAAGGCCTGTAACCAGAACGAAACGTCTGACATTCACTTTGAGAATGGTGCCCGCAAATACGATGTTCACGTCGCACCGCTCGCTTTCGACACCGACAGCATAGCCATCGGGTTTTTTTATGACGTGACCCAGGTACACCGACTCGAGACCATTCGTCAGGAGTTTTTGTCGAATATTTCTCACGAGTTGCGGACGCCGCTGACCTCGATACTTGCGTTTGTGGAAACACTCGAGGGCGGCGCACTTGAGGACGAAGAGAACAATAGACATTTTTTGAGCGTCATACGTCGTAACGGCGAGCGAATGCGCAACCTGATCGCTGATATTCTGGAATTATCGCAGATCGAATCCGGCAATATTGCGCTTAATCGAATTGAGGTTGATTTGGCTCACCTGGTTGACGAGATCTTCACAAGCCTGTCGTCTATGGCCGGCGGCCGGGATATAACGCTCGTAAATGAGATCGAACCGTCATCGGTGATAAATGCCGATCAGACCCGCCTCGAGCAAATGCTCACAAATCTCGTTGATAATGCGATTCGGTTCAACCGTCGCGGCGGGTCGGTTACGGTCCGCTACGAGTTATTGGCGAATAAGCACAACATCTATGTCTCCGATACGGGCGAGGGCATTCTACTCGAGCAGATACACCGCATTTTTGAACGCTTTTATAGGGCCGATCGGGCTCGCTCGCGTGAGGTTGGCGGAACCGGACTCGGCCTAGCGATAGTAAAGCATCTCGCTAGACTCCACGGCGGCGAGGTTTCCGCTGAGTCAGAACCTGGAGTCGGGACAACCTTTACGATTGAATTCCCCGTGTGAGCTCGATCTTTCAAATACAATTTTCGAAGATTAATTACGCCACGCCGACGATCTTTTCGACAATCAGGACAGCGCCATAAGACAAAGCGGCGATCAAAGCGGCCATCGGGATGGTCAGCACCCACGCCCAGACGATGCGGCCTGCAACGCCCCATTTTACGGCGGAGAATCGCTTTGCCGAGCCGACACCAACTATCGAGCCGGTGATCGTGTGTGTAGTCGAGGCGGGAACTCCGAAATACGTTGCTCCAAAAAGAGTAATTGCCCCAGCCGTTTCCGCGCAAAATCCACCGACGGGCTGGAGCTTTACGATCTTTGTACCCATCGTTTTGACGATGCGCCATCCGCCGGAAAGTGTTCCTAGTCCAATCGCCGCGTGAGCCGCCAGGATAACCCAGAGTTCGGGTGTGGGCTGCTTACCGCCCGGATCCATCTATGCAAAGCCGCCGGCAACCAAAACAATAGTAATAATTCCCATCGTTTTCTGGGCATCATTACCGCCGTTTCCAAGCGAAAAGGCCGCCGCAGAAAACAGTTGTCCGATACGAAAAACGCGGTTGACCTTATTTACCGACACGCGGTGAAAGATCCAGTAGACGGCGATCATCAGCACAAAGCCGGCGTAACCGCCGACTAGGGCATGCGAACTTGAGGTTGGAGGACCAAGATACCATGTGATCAGGATTCGCGCTATCTTTTCCAGTTAGTTCCGTACAGGCACTTTTACAAGCAACGGGCCAACCCGTTTATTGTGTAAACCGAAAACAAGGAAAGCCACATTATACTCAACATTTCGACGTCGTCAGGGTGATGGTGCGCTGTATTTAACATACTGTTAACATCGCCTTAATTTTCCCGCGGGCTTTTGCGGCGAACGCCGACTGTGGTTGTATTCATCCAAAGTCAGACTTATAGCCGCGTCTTTGTAATGAGGCGCGATTCAGTTTAATATTGAGGAATATATGAATAAACAGACCTTTAGCAAGCGAATAGCAGCAGCAACTCTCGTTGCGACAATGTGGGTCATTCCGGTCGCCACGATGGCGCAGCAGACCGAGATTAAGGCACCGAAGAATAAATACAAGGTTCAGGACGACATCAAACTTGGCAATGACGCCGCAGTCGAGGTCGAGAAGCAGTTTCCACTCATAAACGACGCAGATGCGAACGCTTATATCGAACGTGTGGGCCGCCGTCTCGCGGCGTCAATTCCCCCACAGTTTCGCCAGCCGGCGTTCAACTATCGTTTCAAGTGGGTAAATGCCAGCGACATTAACGCATTCGCATTGCCCGGCGGCCCGATGTACGTGAATCGAGGCATGATCGAAGCAGCCAAAAACGAAGGTGAGATGGCCGGCGTGATGGCGCACGAGATCAGCCACGTCGCGCTTCGCCACGCAACCGCACAGGCGACAAAGCAGGGCAGCGCAAAGAACACTCTTGGCACGATCGGTTTGATCTTGGGCGGCGCGATCTTAGGTGGCCAGGCGGGAGCACAGCTTGGGGCTCTGGGTGCGGCGGCATGGATGACGAAATACAGCCGCGAGTATGAGACACAAGCGGATATGCTCGGTGCAAAGATAATGGCCGATGCCGGCTACGACCCGCGCGATCTTGCAAATATGTTTAGGACAATTGCCGCTCAGGGCGGCGGCGGTGCACCCGAATGGCTTAGCAGCCATCCCGATCCGGGCAATCGATACGAAAAGATCAATCGCGAAGCTCAGTACTTGCGCGTTTCGTCAAATCCGATCAAGATCACTCGCGATTTTGAACGCACACAGGCGAAATTCCGGGCAATGCCAAAGGCTAAAACGATGGCCCAGATCGAGAAGGAGCGCAAGGCCGGACAGGGAACTGAGAATCCGACCTCATCGGGGCGATACTCAAACAATGTCCAATATCCATCGACACGTGTTCGCACGTATTCGGGTATTAACTGGCTGCGGGTGAACGTACCGTCGAATTGGCTCGATTTTGCGTCCGCCGATGACGTGCAGTTTGCTCCCGAGGGAGCGTACGGCGAACAGGGGATCACGCGCGGCGCAATGTTTGGGATTTACCGCGGTCAAAACAACGATCTTACCAGTGATACAGAAGCTTATCTGAACGGAGTGCTGCAGGGTAACTCGTATCTGCAGCAACGTAGCAGGCTTTCGCAGGCTTATGTTGCTGGACGGCAGGGATTAACAGCATCACTGTCCGGACGCTCGCCGGTCACCGGCCGAACGGAATTGGTCACGATCTATACAGCGCAACTCCGCAACGGCCAGTTATTTTACGCTGTTACGGTCGCGCCGGATGACGAATCTTACAATTACAGCACAACCTTTAGGAATATGATGAATTCGATCCGCTTGAACGATTAGGGTTTGGCTGGGCTTCTTAATTCTCACTTTGCGTCCTTTGTGACTTGGCGTGAAATCTTCTAACGCTAAGGCGCAAGGGACGCAAAGTTTTCTAAGCGTCTTTAACTTCTCTTGCAGATCTCACCGTCGTCATTAACAATATCGCCGCGATCGAAACGCCCGCACTTGCCATAAACGCAGTCGCCGCGCCGAATTGATTCCACACGAGTCCAAAGAGCAGTGATGCCGGGAAGACGGTAATTCCGAACGCAAGATTATACAACCCGAAAGCGGTACCGCGTCTTTTTACCGGCACCATGTCGGCGACGAACGCTTTTTCAACGCCCTCGGTCATGCCGAAATACGAACCGTAAATGATAAACAGCGCCCACACGTGCCAGGGAGCGGTCACAAACGCGAACCCGGAATAAACAGCCGCATAGATCGCCCAGCCTGTAATTATTACCGCTTTTCGCCCGAATCTGTCAGAGAGGTCGCCGCCGATCAGAGAGCTGATTACCTTGCTAATATGCAGAGCCATCCACAGCAGCGGCAGCATAACCGGCGAGATTCCGGCGTCTGTGGCGCGGAGCAGCAAAAATGCGTCGGTCGAATTCGACAGCGTAAAGAGTGCGATCACAACCAGAAATCGTTTGAAATTACCGTCAAATCCTCTTAGTGAAAAGCTCGGTGGCACGGCGGCGGGCTCGGCAGATTTTGGCTCTTCGCGGACCAAGAACGCGATAACGAGCAACCCGATCACGACCGGAACCGATGCAAATAAAAAGACTTGCTGATACTCGCGGATCGTCGGGCTTGCGGTATTGACGGCAAAGAACGAAAGCAATAAAAATCCAGCGACCGGGCCAAATACCGCACCAAGATGATCGGCCGCACGGTTAAAGCCAAACGCAAAACCGCGTTGGTTTTCCGCCACGCTGTCGGCGATCAAAGCGTCGCGCGGCGCCCCGCGTATGCCCTTGCCCACACGGTCTGTCATTCTAACAACCAATACCTGCGGCCAGCTTGTTACAAATGCGAGAAACGGCCGCATTATCGCGGCTAAAGAATACCCAAGAAAAACCGGCAGCTTTCGCGTCGAAAAACGGTCGCTAAGATAACCTGAAACCAGCTTTAAAAGGCTGGCGATCGACTCGGCAAAGCCCTCGATCAGGCCGATCGCGAACGGCGATGCACCGAGACTCAGCGCGAGAAATGCGGGCAGGAGTGGATAGATGATCTCGCTCGACGTATCATTGAGCAGGCTGACGAAGCTCAGCGCAAGCACGTTTCGCGGCAGGCTGATGTATCGCCGCCAAATGCCTTTATTCGTATCAGTTTTCGCCTCAGCCATATTCGAGCGTTAGCGAACGGTGGTTGTCCGCGGCTTGGGACGCTCGGAGCCGCCTGTGCCAAAGGCCCAAAATGCTATGCTGCCGACAATCGCAACGACGAGGATAATGGCTACGATCGCCATTCGGAACGCCATCTTTACCGTCTTTCTGAGCACCTTAAATGCGATAAATGCAACCGCCGAAAGCACCAGGAAAAACACGACGGCCAGAAACACACCGGTACCGCCGGCAGCAGGTCCAATGTCAAGGAATACGGTCATTGAGATCTCTCCTCAGACGCTTTTTCGATCACGTCAATGTCCTCTTCGGTAAGTGCCGATGTCTCGCTCGCGATCGCAAATTCCTCATCGATCCACGAACCAAAATCGAGCAGTTTGCAACGCTCCGAGCAAAATGGACGGAATTCATTGCCGCTGTATTCTGTTTGCTTGCCGCAACGCGGGCATTTCACCAAAGGCATACAAAAAGCTTAGCATACCAAATTGGGCACAAAAATCTATTGAAACCACGGACCATCGGCGCGATGATACGAGGTGTGACAGGAATTTTGAACAGAAGCGAACAATTGACGATGCCTGGACGTATTTGATGAGAGAGTTTGCAGTTAGGGGAAACCGTTATGAGCGACTATAAAGAGAAATTTGAGCGTTGGCAGAAAAAGGCGACCGAGAAGTTTGACGAGATCGATGCTCAGCTCGGCCTCAAGGAAAAGATCGAGGGCGGAGCAAAGGTCGTCGTAGATGCAGCCAAAACCGGCGCCGAGTACATCAAGACCGAGGCTGAAAAGACGGACGTTGGTAAAAAAGCCGTAAAGGTTGCCGAAGACGTTATGGGCACAGCTAACGATGCCGCCAAAACCGCCTGGAACGTAAGCGAACCGGTGCGTGACGCGGCGACCGAAGCGGGGGTAAAGGCCGGCGGCGTGGTTGTCGAAACCGCTGAGAAGGCCGGCGAATTTATTGACGACGCTGCCCAAACCGTCGGTACAAGTGCAAAGCGAGTGTCAAAGGTTGTCGGGTTTGGTTCGAGCCTTTCGGCAACGTTAGACTCAGCGATGAGATCGGCGAAGAAAGCAACGGAGTGGGCGGCCGAAGATCCGATGCGGGCCGCGACGACGGGCGTTTCGATGGCGATCGGCGCCGGTCTCGGCGTCGTGTTTACTGGCATTAGCTCACACTGGCTGCTCAATTCGGCGATCCCGACCTGGTCGGTCAAGAAACTTGCCGAGAATTTTGACGGATATCTGAAACGCCGTGAGGAACTAATTGAAAAAGGCCAGCTTAACGAGGCCGACACCGAACGGATCAAGTTCGAACGCGACATCGCGACTCGCATCGGAGCGCCGCTTTTGGGAGCATTCTCATTTGCGTCCGGCGCGGTGATGATGACGAATATCTTCGACCCAAAAAATATCACCGGCTTTCCGATAGGCTCGATCATCGGCGGTAACCCTTTGCTCGAAGGGGTATGGTTCTTTGGCAACGGGATGGTGTGCTTTAAGACTAGCTATGACTTCTTTATGATCGCGCTTGACGGTCAGGAAGATGTCGAGAAAATGGTGAAAGAGATCAAGGGCTTGCTCCCTGCGGTCGTGTAAATCGTGAATCGAAAATCGTGAATAGAGAAAAGAGCATTCCTTCAATTTACGATTCACTATTTACGATTTACTAATTGATCTGTATCGGAAACGGTACGAAGCACAAAGCGAAAATTAAGAGCGTGAGGAAGGCGATCGCCTTCCTTTTTCCATCGAGCGGAGTCTGATCATATGGCATCGGGTGTTTTATCCGCATCATAATGCCGAGGATTATCGCGATCAGGAATCCGCTCGGGCTGCTGTAAAAGTACATTCCCAGAACCGACAGCAAAGCCATCACGACAAACGCGACTCGTCCCATCCAGTAGTGAATCTTTTCGCCCAGCGCCGCATATATCGCGTGGCCGCCGTCGAGCTGACCCGATGGGATGAGGTTCAGGGCGGTCACCAAAAGCCCGACCCACGTGGCGTAGTAAAAGGGATTCGGATAAATCGGAAGGTTAAAATCTGCGCTCCAAATCACTGCCATGGCCTTAATCAGTAAAGGATCTGAAAATGCGATCGGCGAAACATATCCGAGTTGAATATCCTCCAGAGTCCCAAACCGCATCGTCATGAAGGCCGCTATCGCAACCGGTATCAACGCCACAAACCCGGCGATCGGCCCGGCAACACCAATGTCAAAAACCGCTCTTCGCGACGGCATCGGCGAGAGAATCTTGATAAACGCGCCGAACGTACCGGCCGGCCCGATCATTGGCGGCGTCGGGATAAAAAATGGCAGCGTTGCATCAACTTTGTAAATGCGGCACGCGACGTAATGTCCCATTTCGTGAGAGATCAGGATAAACAACAGAGATAGCGAAAAACTCAGCCCGTATTTGAGCAGCTCAACATTTGTGAACAGTAAATACACCGTCTCGCCGATCATCACGGCGTACAGCGTGGGGAGCGAGAATAGAAACTGAACGAACTCAGATGCGGTTTGCGGATCGGCGCTGGGAAATGTGTCGATCATACCGAAAGGGAACATAACGCCTGCGATCGTCGCAGTGCAGAATGTGATGGCAAGCAGCGATAGATGCCGGATATACGTGCGGCCGCTTGGCTTCATCACGGGCCGTTCATATATTATTTGTGATTCGAGTAATTCGGGGTTTGTCATCGAAGAATGGCGATTAAGTAAAAAGAGACCGCACGCCGCTTATCAGCTATGCGATCTCAGGATCAAACTCTAAAACCTTTAACTATTTTACTATTATCCGACGGCTTTTGCCGTAAGCTCTTTGCCGGGCTTAAATCTTATGGTCTTACCGGCCGGGATCGGAACCTCTTTACCGGTCCGCGGATTACGACCTACGCCGCGCTTTCGCGGTTTGACAACAAACACCCCGAAACCGCGAAGCTCGATACGTTTACCGGCAGCCAGAGCACCTTTCATTGCTTCGAACAGCGAATCGACCACTTGCTCAGCCTTTTGCTTTGGTACGCCCGTGCGGTCGGCGACCAAATTAACTATGTCTAGCTTTATCATTGTTTCCTCCTGCGGTCATGGAACATGGCGAGGGAAAAGCTTAACTAATTCGTATCTGCATCATAATCCTCTAAATCCACATCTGTCAAGATTTTGCGGCGACTCGCCGATGTTAATTTTCGCACGGTTGATCGAAAGTGGTAGAATCAGCGTGTATTTTTTTTGCGGTTTTAGGGAGAGACAGACACAATGCGTTGGAGAGATCAGCGGCAGAGCGACAATGTTGAGGACCGTCGCGGAATGAGCGGCGGCGGTTTAGCGATCGGCGGAGGCGGCATAGGCATACTTATACTTGCTGCCGCGATATACCTTTGCGGCGGCGACCCGAGCCAGTTGCTGCAGAATGCCCCAATTCAAAACGAGGTGCCGGCTCCCGGAACGGCGGCCAATCGGGTTGTCACTCAAGACGAAAACGCGCAATTTGCGAGAGCAATTATGGGCAATCTCGAGGACGCCTGGCGGCAGGTTCTACCGCAACAGGCCCGCATCGCTTTTAAGCCGCCAAAACTCGTGCTTTTCTCCGGACAAGTTTCATCAGCGTGTGGTTACGCCCAGGCGGCGACCGGCCCGTTCTATTGCCCGGGCGACTACAATCTCTATCTCGATTTCGCATTCTTTGACGAACTTCGGCGCGAATTTAAGGCGCCCGGCGATTTTGCCCAAGCTTATGTGATCGCGCACGAATTTGGCCACCACATCCAGAATCTACAGGGCACGATGGCCAAGGTACAGCGCGCCGGTGAGAATAATCGTCTCTCGGTCGCTCTCGAATTGCAGGCTGATTGTTATGCCGGAATTTGGGCGAATTTTGCGGCCAAACAAGGCCGTGTCGAGACCGGTGATGCCGAGGAAGCCGTTCGCGCCGCCGCCGCTGTCGGTGACGATATGATCCAAAAACGCACCCAGGGTTACGTCATACCCGACTCATTCACACACGGCTCGGCACAACAGCGTATGCAGTGGTTTGCAAAAGGAATGCAATCGGGCGACATGCGCCAATGCCAAACTTTTAGGTAGCCGCTCGCGTTAGGCCGCAAACGGCCGACCGTAGATCTCTTGATAAACCCATCCCAAAAAACGAGCCTCGGCCGTACACAGCGCCTCGAGCCAGCAGCTTGTGAGATATAGCCGTTTTTCGGCTTTCGTCGTAAGCTTTTCGGCCTTGGCGAGGGAAAATGCGTCGAGGTCGTCGTCGAGGTTATAAGATTCGGCGATCTCAGTTTTGGTTTTGTGTGACTCCTGAATTGCTTCGAGCAGATCGCTGATCCAGAGTTTCAGAAGCGGCTCCGAGTTGTTTTCGGCCAGCGCCTGAAACGCCCCGACTGCGAATCTTGCTTCGGCGTTCTCAAAGGGATAGATCGCGACGCCGTTCGCTTCGTCGTCTTTTTGTTTCCACTGAAAAAGCTCTTCCGTATTCGCATGTCGCATCCGCGCGGTGCGCTCATCGAACATCAAAAACCACTCGAGCAGATCGGCCAACGAGCCGGTATCAACTTCGCCAGTCTCGGAGCGTCTAAGTTTTGGCGGCGGATTTTCCTGTGCTTTTGCTTTAGCCATTCATTTATTTCAGCACCAATCCTGCCAAAAACCAATCCGTTTTTACAATTATCTTTGCCGCTGGCTATAATCAGTCAATAACGTGGCAGAACAAACACTCGACAAATCGCTCAAGGTAAACGATCTTTCCGACGAAGTCGAACGCGATCTGGGTTTTGGTTCGGTAGTGTCGGGCCAGAGTCGCGAGCGTTTGCTAAATGCGGACGGCACGTTTAACGTGCGTCGCACGGGTCTGTCGTTTCTGACCTCGCTTAATCTTTATCACGTTCTGCTCTCGATGAAATGGAGTACTTTTTTGCTCCTTGTGCTGCTTCTGTATTTTGTGAGTAACATCGCGTTCGGAGTAATGTACGCCTCGTTCGGAGCGTCGGCACTCGTCGATACGTCTGCCGACCCGATGGCGAATATTTTTGTCCGGGGTTTCTTTTTCAGCGTACAGACGTTTGCGACCATCGGTTACGGTACGATCCATCCATCCGGCATTGTGCCGAATCTGCTCGTCACCATCGAGTCGTACTACAGCCTGATCGCTAATGCTCTGATCACCGGCGTCGTTTTCGCGAGGTTTGCCCGTCCGACTGCAAGAGTAATTTTTAGCGATGTCGCCGTTATCGCTCCGTATCGCGATATTCAGGGATTGATGTTTCGACTGGTCAACGGCCGCAACAACCAGCTGATCGAGGTCGAGGCCAAGGTATTGTTTGCACGGTTTGTGAACGAAAACGGCCGCAGCGTTCGACGCTTCGACTTTCTCGAACTCGAACGCAAAAAAGTTACGTTCTTCCCGCTCGCGTGGACAGTTGTCCATCCGATCGACGAATCGTCGCCGCTGTTCGGACTTGGGGGCGACGACTATGTTCGCACCGACGCCGAAATATTGATACTTTTGACGGCAACCGACGAGACGTTCGCCCAGATCGTACATACGCGGTCGTCATATAAACCGCACGAGATACGTTGCGGCCATAAATTTGTAAACATATACAATGAGGTCGAGGACGGTGAACCGATCTCGATCGATATCCGCAAACTGTCAAAAACGGAACCGGCCGGTGAGGGAATCTGATTCGAGGTGAAATTATGCAAACTCAATATGTAAACTGTCCGAATTGCCGATCACAGAACATCGCTCAGAGCGGCCTTTGTTCAAACTGCGGCACGATGCTTCCCATGAGCCCGATGCCGATGCAGCCGGTTTACGCGCAAAAACCACCCGGTGCTGACAAGAAGCTCGCCGCCGGTATTTGCGGCATCTTGCTTGGTGGGCTCGGCGTGCACAAATTCATCCTCGGCTACACGACCGAGGGAATAATAATGGTCGTGACCTATCTGGTCGGACTGTTTCTCTGCGGTATCCCGGCTCTCGCAATCGCGATAATAGGCATCATCGAGGGAATTATTTATTTGACCAAATCCGACGAGGAATTTTCGCGCACCTATATTATGAATAAAAAAGGCTGGTTCTAGATTGTGTTTACTGGAATTATCGAAGAATTGGGAAAGGTCGCGACGGTTTTGAATCAGATGGCCGGATCTCGAATCACCGTCGCCGCAAATCTCGTTACCTCTGACTTGCAAAATGGTGATTCGATCGCGGTCAACGGCGTTTGCCTGACGGCGGTCGATGTTTCGCCTAATTCGTTTTCAGCTGATGTCTCACCCGAGACACTTGATCGAACCACACTCGGCGTTCTAAAAGCCGGCGTTCCCGTTAATCTCGAACGCTCGGTCACACCTGCTACAAGGCTCGGCGGGCACATTGTTCAGGGCCATGTCGACGGCCGCGGGAAGTTTATCTCGGCAGAACAACAGGGCGATTTTTGGACGGTGCGGATCGGATTTCCGGCGGAACTCGCCAGGTATTTTGTCCACAAAGGATCAGTCGCCGTCGAAGGCATTTCGCTAACTATCGCCGCTCTCGCCGACGATTCGTTCGACATTGCCGTCATCCCAAAGACCTGGGAGATGACCAATTTTTCAAGCCTCGCGCCCGGCAGCCCCGTAAACATCGAAGCCGACGTCATCGCCAAATATGTCGAGCGAATGATGCAGTTTCATAAATCACAATAAAATGGTGAATGTTGAGCTAACTCAACATTCACCAAAGTGGATCGAAAATAAATAATTCTATTTCGCGCCGCCGGCGAGTTTGCCGATGAGCGAGAAGAGTGGCAGGTACATCGAGATGACGATGGAGCCGATGGTGACGCCAAGAAAGGCGATCAGTACAGGCTCGATCATAGCGAGCAGGTCGGCAATTGCCGTATCGACCTCTTCCTCGTAAAAGTCCGCGATCTTGCTCAACATTGCGTCGAGTGCACCGGTCTGTTCACCAACGCCGATCATTTGGCCAACCATGTGCGGAAAAACGTTGGTTGCCTTAAGCGGTTCGACGAAATTTTCACCGCGTTCGACACCGGCTCGAACCTTGAGGATCGCGTCTTCGATGATTACGTTACCGGCGGTCCGGGCTGTGATGTCCAGAGACTGAAGGATCGGTACACCCGAAGAGAGGAGTGTCGAGAGAATTCGCGAAAACCGCGCAACCGCGATCTTACGCAAGATACTGCCGAAGATAGGTAGTTTCAGCAGGAACGAGTCGATCGTCCAACGGCCCTTTGGCGTTTTGTAGAAATAACTCGTGCCGATTGCAGTAGCGATAAGTATTATGAGCGTGGTCAGACCGCCCCATCCGGCGAGAAAACCGCTTATTCCCATCACGATCCGGGTCGGCAGCGGAAGAGCTTCGCCCGGTCCAAGCAGACCGAGAAAGATCTGTTCAAACTGCGGGATAACGACGACCATAATGATCGCGATCGCGCCGATAGCAACGAAAATAACCGCCGCCGGATAGATCGAGGCTGAAACGATGCTTCGCTTCAATTTGACGACCTTTTCGATCAGGGTAGCAAGGCGCTGGAGAATAAGGTCAAGCACACCGCCCGTTTCACCGGCCTCGACCATATGTGTGAAGAGGCTGTCGAAAACCTTGGGATGCTTTTCCAATGCGGAAAACAACGTAGAACCTTCTTCGACATTTTGCCGAACCTGCCGCAATACGTCCTTAAAAAATTGATTTTGCTGCTGTTCGGCCAGAATGTCGATACACTGGACGAGCGGCAGACCGGCGTCGATCATGACGGAAAACTGACGCGTAAATACGGCCAATTCCTTTGCCCCCACTTTTTTGCGGCGGCCGAGCTTTGGTATCGAGATCTCGCGGCCTTTTTCCGAGGCCTGGGTCATCACGATCTGCTCGCGCCTTAGCAACGCCCGCAGATCATCCTGCGTCGCGGCCTCGCGTTCGCCATCGATCATTTCGTTGAGGCGGTTTCTTCCCTTAAAAACGTATGTTGGCATAATTAACTCCAGTTGAAAATTGAGAATTGAAAATGGAAAATGACGAAGAAAAAAATCTGTTTATTCTCAATCCTCAAGTTTCCATTCTCCATTTTTATCGTGGGCGCTCGCCGATGTTTCTTGCCTGCGCATATGGACTGCCGTTTGGTGTTGGACGCGAGGCAGGTCTTGAGCCACCGCCTCCGCCGTAGGATTCGTTAAGCCCGGCACCGCGATCTATCAACTCTTTCAGTTCATCCACATTTGACGAACGCTGCATCGCCATCTCCAGCGTGATCTCACGTTTGTGGTGCAGTGTCGCGAGCGACTGGTTGAATGTCTGCATTCCGTATTTGTCCTGTCCGGTCTGCATCATCGAGTAGATCTGATGGATCTTGTCTTCACGAATCAGGTTGCGAATAGCGGCGTTCGGCACGAGTACTTCGAGCGCCATCACACGACCGTCACCCGTTGCTTTTGGCAGCAGGGCCTGACACATTATGCCCTCGAGAACCAGGGATAATTGGGTGCGAACCTGAGCCTGCTGCTCTGCCGGAAAGACGTCGATGATACGATTGATCGTCGAGTAAGCCGAATTAGTGTGGAGTGTGGCAAACGTCAAGTGGCCGGTTTCGGCGATACGCAGAGCCATTTCGATCGTCTCGAGGTCACGCATTTCGCCGACCAGAACGATGTCGGGGTCCTGTCGAAGCGCCGTGCGTAACGCTGCTCCAAAGGAATGTGTGTCGGCGGCAACTTCGCGTTGATTGACGATGCAGTTCTTATGATTGTGAAGAAACTCGATCGGGTCTTCGATCGTCAGGATATGGTCGTGACGTTCGACGTTGATCTTGTCCACCATCGAGGCGAGAGTGGTCGATTTACCAGAACCGGTCGGACCGGTAACGAGGACCAAACCGCGCGGTTTTTTACACATTTCCGAGACGATTGGAGGTAGACCAAGGGCCTCGAACGTTTTGATCTCGTAGGGAATCGAACGAAAGACCGCACCTACCGCGCCTTTTTGATTAAAAAGATTGGCACGGAACCGCGACATTCCCTTAAGACCGAACGAGAAATCAAGCTCTAGATTTTCCTCAAATCTGTGCTTCTGGGCGTCGGTGAGAACTGAGTACGCGAGCCGCTTCGTATCCGAAGGCGACATCGCAGCAAAGCCGGGCAGCGGTGCGAGATGGCCGTGCACCCGTACCTGCGGAGCCGAATTGGTGGATAAATGGAGGTCGGAACCGCCCATCTGAGTCATTTTGCCGAGTAGTTCCGGCAGTGTGATCGACGATTCTGCTGATTGATGTTCTTGGCTCATAATTTTAGTGAGAGAAATAATTGTGGGAGAGGTATCGGCGGGCGAATCCCGCTTATTCCTTGACCGAAGCCCTTTGAGCGGGTCGGACGCGGCTCTTCAACGAATTGATTACTTTTTCCGATTCCTCGGCAAGGCGTTCGGCCTCCTGCACCGGCGAATTCGTGGCTACACTGTAGATGCGTCCGTCAACCTCAGTGAAATAGAACATCCGTGACTGGATGGCTCCATTCTTAGCCTGCGACTGAGCGACGACTACATATACCTGCTGGCCCGCGATCTCTTTATTGTAATCATTTACGACCCAGCCATTTTCGCGGATCATACGGTCGATCACGTCACGACGAAGAGCCGTCGTCGACACACCGCCGACACTCTTGTTAGGTCGGGTATCGCCGGATTGTCCCATCGACGGTCCGACGACCGAGATCGAAGCCGAGCCGACCTGCGATCCTGCGGAATTATCAACGCGAAACTGTAATTCGGCCGGAGTCGATTGTGCGGGCTTCCATCCGCTCGGAGCAGCATCACCGGACGGCAACACTGCCGGCGACAAAGCATCAGCCTTCTTCGTCTTTACAGATACGGATTTTGATGTGCCATTAACTTTTGATTGTTTGGGTTTTAATGCACGCGCACGGGCCAGACGGAGCTGGCGCAAACGGAGCGAGCGATTTCGCGCCTGGATGGCACGTTTCCGCTTCATACGAGCACGGTACTGGCGCCACCAGCCTTTCGAATACTTCTTATACTTTTTAGCGTGCTTGCGGTGTTTCCGGTGCTTTCGCGGACCGGCTTCAGATTCTTGTGTCGCAAGCGGAATGATCGTGCCGATCCCGATCAATAATGCTAACGATAATGCTATTGCCCTTACTAACATAGTTCCTCCAGAGTCCTAAATAACTGTTTCTTTGACCACTTCCTCGATCGTTGTTATGCCCTCACGCAGTTTGTAAAGCCCCGATTCGCGGAGGGTGATCATCCCAAGTTCGATCGCTTTTCTCCTAAGTTCCATTGCGCTGGCGCCAATAATTATCAGTTCGCGGAGTTCATCAGTGATCTCCATTACTTCGTAGAGGCCGACGCGGCCCTTATAACCCGTATTGAGGCAATTGTCGCAGCCCTTGCCTTTATAAACCTTGAGACCCGTGGCGTCTTCCTTTGAAAAGCCGACCTCCATCAGACCTTCGACCGGGACGTGCACTTCCTCTTTACACTCGTTGCAAATACGGCGGATCAGCCGCTGAGCCTGAATGATGTTGACGCTGGTTGCGACCAGAAATGGCTCGATACCCATGTTGACGAGACGCGAAATTGTGGAAGGCGCGTCGTTTGTGTGAAGCGTCGAGAGCACAAGGTGGCCCGTCAACGCGGCCTTGATGGCGATCTCGGCCGTCTCGAAGTCACGAATTTCGCCAACGAGGACGATATTCGGATCCTGACGCAGGAATGAGCGAAGCGCGGCGGCAAAATTAAGCCCGATCTGCTCCTTCATCTGCACCTGATTTATGCCCTGCAGATTGAATTCGACCGGATCCTCGGCCGTCATAATGTTTGTCTCAGACGTGTTCAGTGTCTGGAGCGCCGAGTAAAGCGTGTTTGTCTTACCGGAACCGGTGGGCCCTGTGACGAGCACCATACCGTACGGATTAGCGATGTTACGCTTAAACTTCTCAAGACTAGCTTCCTCAAAGCCGAGCTTTGTCATATCAAGCATCAGCTTGTCTTTATCAAGCAGACGGAGCACGACCTTTTCTCCGAAAAGAGTTGGCAGCGTCGATACACGGAAATCGAGCTCGCGCGAACGGTTGTCGATCTTTACCTTGATCTTGATGCGTCCGTCCTGCGGCAGGCGTTTCTCGGAAATATCGAGTTTCGCCATGATCTTTAGACGCGAGATGAGCGGGTCGCGGATCTTCATCGGCGGATGCATTACATCGTAAAGAACGCCGTCAATACGGAAACGGATGCGAAAGTCTTTTTCGTAGGGCTCGACGTGTATATCCGACGCGCCGCGCCGCAAGCTGTCGACCATCAACACATTAACAAGGCGGACGACCGGTGCATCTTCGCTGGCTCGTGCCAAAGCGGCGAGATCGATCTCGTCGTTATCCTCGACAACTTCGAACTCCTCGCCCTCGTGGCCGCCAAACTCAAATCGATCGAGCGAAACGTCAAGATCAGCGTCGTTGAGCCGTTCGCCGCCCCCTTCATTCTTTACCGCTTTCTTAACGTGGCCGTTCTTGCCATTCTTTGCGCCGACCTTTTCTGCCTCGATCGCAAAAGAGGCGTCGAAAACATCGATCTCACTCGAACCCGCGTAGTATTTTGCAACCGCAAGCTGTATTGATGTTTCCGAGGCGATCACCGGTTCGACATTGAGCCCGGTCATGAACTTAATATCGTCCATCGCAAAGACGTTGGTCGGATCGGCCATCGCGAGGGTCAATGTTGAGCCTAACTTTGAGATCGGCAAAACTGAATATTTTAACGCTACGTCTTCTGAGATGAGCTTGATCACTGTGTCCTCGATCTGAAAGAGATCAAGGTTGATCGACGGTACGCCGTACTGTCGCGACAACACAGCCGTGACAACGTCATCCGATACATAACCGAGCCGAACCAGGTTAGAGCCGAGCCGTCCGCCGTTCGCACGTTGGTACTCGAGCGTCTCGCGTAATTGCTGTGACGTTATTAGGTTTTCGCGGACAAGAATTTCCCCAAGTTTTGCTGACATTTAATTATGGTGTGTTCCCTAAGGGCACTTGGCCTAAGGAAACTTCGTTCAAAGAGACGTTAGGTCAAAATGATAGATGAGGTTACAACGAAAACGATGATAAACATCGTTGACTCCTAATAATACATTGTTAAACTCTCACGTGTCAATAATTCTTTTTCAGAAATGTTTCGTGCGGGAATAGGTGGAGGGAATCGGTCAGATTGACTCAATCTTGCGGGGTCAAGTCCTTTTTGATCTGGACGATGAACGATCTGACGGCGGTGGCCTCGATGCTGTCGGGGAATATTCGCAGAAATTCTTCGTAGGTGGCGATCGCTTCCTTGTATTTTTTCTGCCGTTCGTATATCAGCCCGAGAATCTGGTAGATAATGATCGTGTCGGGTGCTCCAGAGAGCTGTTTGACCGCGGTTTTGAGATTTCTTGCTGATTCGGTATAGCTTGCCGCTTCATTATCAAAATCGCCCGAGCCGCCAAAACCCTCGGCTTTCTCCTTGTATAAAAGACCAAGCCCCGTGTAAGCCTCGGGCTGAAAGCCTTTTCCCTCGGTGATCGCCCGTTTGAAAGCCGCGATGGCTCTTGCCTCTTCGCCGTTTTCCTTGTGGATGCGTCCCTCGACGGCTGAGGCTTCGGCATAGCCGGGTCGCAAGCGCCGAGCGGCAGCGGCGGCTATTTTGGCGTCCCCAAGTTCGCCGGCGTCGGACAGCACCCGTGCGAGGCCCAAATACGCTTCCGGATAGTTTGCCTTCAGTCTTATGGCGGTGCGATAGGCGTCCGCAGATTTTTCGCGATCAACGCCCGTCAGACGCTCAGCTTCCTGATATGCGAGCTCAGCTTCGCCCGCCGGATTGATAAGCTCCACGTTGACGATGCCACGCTGTGCCGCCGATAACGGAAGAGATTTTTCACTAAAACCGTCGGCTCGTATTCTCAGCGTATGTGCTCCGGGCGAGATCGTCCTGATCTCAAGTTTGCCCGATTTGTCAGTCTTGCCAAATCGAATACCGTCGATCCAGACAATCGCATCTGGTGCTGACACGACGGTGATCGAACGGAATGGCGAGGCAGCGGTACGCTTTTTCGCCTGCGAATGCGCCGGCAGGACGAACAACAGGATCGCTACGGTTGTCACCAACAATGATTTCTGTAAAACGCGAAACGGCATAGTGTGTAAGTTATCCAATCCTAGTTTTCGACGGTGAATTTCATTAATGCGTTGCGTTGTATTTTACCCGATACGGGAAAATTCGTGCGACATGTCAGTATCGTCGGGAACGTCCACCACACCGTCGCCATCGCGATCTTCGGCAAATAGTATCTTTATAAATGGAGGTGCGATCAGCGTCGTCGCGACCGCCATAAACAAAACCGCCGCGAAAAACGATTGCCCTATAACGCCCAGACCGAGCCCGATCTGAGCGACCACGATACCGACCTCGCCCCGCGGCACCATTCCGATACCGATCTGTGCCATTTCGCGCCGCCGCATACCAAATGCTCCGAGCCCGCAGCCGGCAAACTTTGTAACCACTGCGATCAACGTTAACAACACAGCAAATATTACGACCGACGTTTCGCGAAATACCGTCAGATTAAGCTGCATACCGATATTGACAAGGAAAAATGGCACAAGAAATTCTGTGACACCCATTGTCATCTGGTGCATTCTTTTATTTTCTTCGGTCGCCTCAGCGAGAGCCATCCCGGCCAGAAAAGCTCCAATGATCGCCGCGACACCGACATATATCGATGCGACCGACAAGCCAAGACAGAGAATGAGGCCGAGCGTAAAAAACGGTTTGCTAAGACGAAGCCGCTGGATCAGAGGCGAGAGGCCATTGATAACACGTGAGCCGACCAAAGCCACAAAGACAGTGAAAAGTATCGCTGCCGCCGCAGTCTTTGCAAGCCCTGCGTAGTTAATGCCGCCCTTGCTAACGGCCGAAACCAGCGAAAGAATAATGAGGCCAAGAACATCATCGATCACGGCGGCGCCCAAGATTATTCGTGCTGTTGGTGCGTCCAAAAGCCCCATACTGCCGAGAACCCGTGCCGTAATCCCGACGGATGTTGCCACGAGGGCCGCGCCGATAAACATCGATTCGACAAAAGAACCGCCCCAAGCAACAGCGATAAAATATCCGGCGACGAACGGTAGGATCACGCCCAGAACGCCGACCGTGATGGCGCGTTTGCCAACGTGAAAGATCGCAGACGGTTTGGTCTCGAGCCCGACGTTAAAAAGTAAAAAGATCACGCCGAACTCAGCAAGGATATTGATGATCTCAGACGGCGTGACCCAGCCCAACAGGCTTGGCCCGATGATCACACCTGCTAGGATCTCGCCGACTACCGCGGGCTGCTTTAGCCGTTCAAATACCTCGGCCATCAGCTTTGCCGCGGCCAGCATGATAAACAGATCAAGCAGTATCGCGGCGTTCTCGACACTAGCGGCAAAAAAAATCGGCATCGGCGTTTCAGACGAAAATACTAATAAGTGTTATTTTATCAGCAGCAACCCATTATGTAGAGCGGTACCGGGTCGATAACACACGCCTTGATTTTTCCGCTCGTAAAACTATAATCAATTATTCGTGGCTGGGTAGCTCAGCTGGTTAGAGCGCGGGATTCATAACCCCGAGGTCGAGTGTTCAAGTCACTCTCCAGCCACCATAAATCTGTGAAAGTCCTACGGGCTGATAGCCTGTGACAATGTCGCGTACGCCTTTTAAGGCAACAACTTGTTCCGCGTGCCCGTTTTGAGAACCGCTCTTATATTTTCCACACCTCAGAGTATCGGCTTCGTTGGGTTTTCTGATTTTTGACACCGCTTTTTTCGCCAGTTCAACAGGCTTTGAAGCCGAAATTAGATTCTCCGCAGCAGAATTTCGAAATTGATTTCGGGGCCTCCCCGATCTTTAAAAAAACTTGGTAATCGCCTAAATAAAAGATTACAATATAGGAAAGTTTCCGAATAGAGGGGCCACATGAGCCGATTTCCGACTGAGCTGCAGGCTAATGAAGCGAGAAGAAATTCTAGCTTCGGCGGCAACTATTTTGGAAACCAAAAGGATCAGTAATTCACGGCGTAAAAATTGCTGAAGGAGAAACAGAATGGTGAAAAAATATCGCTTAAACAAAGTCGCGGATTTGCATCGTGCAATTTTGGTTATCGGATTGTCGATGATTGCGTTTGCGGGTTTTTTCTTTTTGACCAATTCTGCCGAAATGCGATCTTCGTCCGTTCCGGCGGAACAAAATCTCGTAAACGGCAGGCTGGCATTTTCGAGCAGAGTTGCCGGCCCTACGGCTCCTGTCGGGCTGATTATCACGGCTAATCCGGACGGTTCGGGGCGAATCACGCTGCCCGCTACACTTACTCAGTTTGCGAGCGAGCCTGCTTGGTCGCCCGACGGAATGAAATTAGCCTTTAGTTCGACTCAAACGCCTAATGATATTTATGTGACAGACGCGGACGGAAGCGGGCAGATTAATCTCACGAATACGGCGAGTATACTGGAAAGTAATCCCTCGTGGTCCGCCACCGGCAAGATCGCATACCAGCGCACCTCGCAGATTTGGACAATGAACGCCGACGGAAGCGGACAGGCCCAGTTTTCAGGTATCACACAGCCGTCGCCCACCGGCCCGGCATGGTCGCCGGACGGCATGAAGCTCGCGTTTGTGAGTGGTGCCGAAATTTGGGTGATAGATGCTAATGGCACAAACGAACGTCGTGTTACGATGAACGCGACAACAGACACAGACCCCGCATGGTCGCCGGATGGTGCGAAGATCGTTTTTGCAAAGGGCGGCGGCATCGCCGTTATCGATGCGGACGGAACTAATGAGGCTCCGCTGGCCGCTGTAGGCAGCGGGCCGGCGTGGTCGCCCGACGGAACGAAAATCGCTTACCGGGGCGCTGGTGGAATATGGACGATGGATGCAAACGGCGCCAATCAGGTGAGAATTGTTGCCGACGTAATCCTCTTTCCGCAATGCTGCGACACACTCTACGAACATCCCGCATGGCAGCCGGTCGCGCAGACGCCTGGCGGGTTCAACATTACCGGCCGCATTACTCACAACAACTTGCCCGTGGTCGGTGCAACGGTAAACTTGAGCGGCACGACAAACGCAGCGACAACAACCGATACGGCCGGCAACTATCAATTTAGTTCTATTCCGGCAGGCGGCAATTTCACCCTGTCGCCGTCATTTCCAAAGCATTACTTCACGCCCGCCAACCGTTCTTTCAACAACCTTTCTTCAAATCAAACGGGTCAGAATTTTGACGTGCTTGCAGTTTGTCAAGGCGGGAATTGCGCACGAAACGGCAAGATCGCGTTGTCGCGAGATGGAGATATCTTCACGATAAACGCGGACGGCACCGGTTCGACGAATATCACGAATAACGCAGCGGTCGAGGACGGACCGAATTATTCGCCCGATGGCTCAAAGATCGTCTTTTTTACCAGCCGCGATGGTAACGAGGAGATTTATCGGATGGATGCGGACGGCTCCAATCCTGTCCGTTTGACGAACAACACGGCGTCCGACACGATGCCCTTTTACTCGCCTGACGGCGCGTCAATTGTGTTTCAGAGTCTCCGCGACGGTAACAGCGAGATTTATAAAATGAACGCCGATGGTACAAATCAAGTGAGGCTCACGAACAACACGGCGGCGGATTCTCAACCTGCGTTTTCGCCCGACGGCTCGAGAATCGTATTCATAAGCGGTCTCCCCCAGAACCTTTGGACGATGGGGGCCGACGGCTCGAACCCACAGCCGATCTCTCCACCGACTGGAATCTCCCCGTCTTATAATCGTCCGTCTTATTCGCCCGACGGCTCGAAAATTATCTTCTCGTTCACACCGGACGCGGTGGGTGCGCCCGTTTTGCTTTGGACAATGAACGTAGATGGGTCGAATCGCACGGCGTTTCCCGGTGGGGGCGGAATGTGGCCGACTTATTCGCCGGATGGGCGAACGGTCGTCTACATCTGCTGTACTTTTGACTTTACCCAACGGCCATGGACAAGAAATGCGGACGGCACTTCGGCGACGATCTTAGCGCCCTCACTCTTCCAAAGCCGCTTCCCTGATTGGCAGGGGTTTCGCGTTGCGCGGGCGGCGTTCGATTTTGACGGCGACGGTCGCTCGGACGTTTCTGTTTTTCGACCGTCAAACGGCGCCTGGTATCTGCTGCGCTCGACCGCGGGGTTCGGGGCGGCGCAATGGGGACTTTCAACCGATGTGCTGGCGCCCGCCGATTATGAT
>Ga0209797_10000124_pt1 | contig 34337 bp, 30 predicted proteins | sample DOMMetBare3Fresh_2_FD_187472 | JGI IMG/M metagenome (GOLD analysis project Ga0209797, IMG submission 187472) | Wetland sediment microbial communities from St. Louis River estuary, USA, under dissolved organic matter induced mercury methylation -... | ecosystem: Environmental > Aquatic >... | reverse complement strand
TTTCATTTTTTTGAAGGTCTGGTTAGACGGTTTTTAACGTCAGCTTTCGGAAAACTTGGGCGACCGGAGTTGGCCGTTGTCTGACGATGGGTAAGCTCAAAATTTGATGATTTCCAGTGGGTGCTTATAGAGCAAATAACACATGTAGTTGCCCCCTTGAACGATTAGCTAATAACTGATTCCTAGACATACGAATTAATCATTTTTAGGTCGTTATAATAATGCTTAAATCCTGAACCAGTCAAAATCGTGTCATGAGAGAGTGTCAAACAGCGTGGAAAATTTGCCAGTTTTTGCCACTAAATAGCGTCAAAACTTTTTGATTTGCGGTTTTACGGTCATGGACGGCTTTGATCTGGGTATCGGCATGTTACTGCCCTTTCTCGGTAAAGCAGATGATGAACGGTGTGTAATGCAAAATACAGTCGGCCCAACCTGGGAAGGTAACCAAACCTGGCTGGTTACCTTGGGCGGCATTTCCTTCGGTGTCTGGTCGCTGGTGTATGCAATCTTCTTTTCAGGTCTTTATACCAGTATGCCAGTCTTGTTGTTTGGTTTGTTTTTGCGGCCGGTTGGATTTGATTACCGCAGTAAGCTTGCAAACACGCGCTGGCGTTCGACATGGGATTGGACGTTGTTTGCATGCGTTACAGCGCCTAAGGCTCAGCTTGGCACCTTGTCCAGCATCGAAAGCCCACCTATTAATCCAAGTGTGGCGAGAACCAGAAAATAGGGACCGAAAAACCATAATATAATCGGCAAGCCGAAAAAGAATGCTCGTGTACCCAATGTATAATATCTACCCGCCCTGTTTAAATAAGCGCAGGTTTGTTTGTATAAACGGTTTTCTGACGACGCATCGGCAGGCAGATTAATCATATAGCCAACATGATTGAAAAAGCGTATCGCCATAGAAAAACAGTAAAACGCAATGGCAAAATTAAGCAGTAATAAGCACAGCTTTAATTGCCATAATTCAGTAGAAAAGGTTTGGGCTAAGCCATAGGGATGCCAGTCTAGCGCCCATTGTCCCATTTTTTCGCTGATGTTTAAGGTGCCTATTATCAGTAATATTGAGGTAGAAGCCATAAAGTTGGCGGCCATGACTGAGTTGCGCAAGGTTTGGATGGCAAGAATTTCCATGTTGTCTTTGTTCATGACCATGTCAACCCAACGCTCCCGAACCTTTGCATTTAGCGCATGTACGCTCGAATCCGGTAGTCGGTGAGTACGACTGCCTAAATACAGATAATAAGCCAGTATCAACAGACAACTCACCGTTAAGGCTATAAGATCGTACTTCATGTATTGGTTTCCTTTTTTCTGTGTAAAGATCGATTAAATAAGAAAATAATCTTAAGTTATACTGCGGGTAGGTAGAAAATATGTTTTTCGCCTTGTACCCTAAAACATAAAAATAACAACTGGAGGATTTCATGTCACAACAACACCATACTATCTTGATTGTCGGAGGCGGCGCGGCAGGCGTTTCTATCGCTAATAATATGCGCCGTCAAAACTCCGATATAGATATAGCGATTATTGAGCCATCTGAAAAGCATTATTACCAACCGGGCTTCACCATTGTTGGAGGAGGGGCTTATACTTTAAAGCAAACTCTCCGCAATGAGGCCGATTTAATCCATCCCAGCGTCAAATGGATTAAAGACTATGCCGAAACCTTTCAACCGGATGTAAATGCCGTCACTTTACGCTCCGGTGACAGCATCGGTTACGACTATCTGGTCGTTTGCCCAGGCTTACAACTGGATTGGGATAAAATTTCCGGCTTAAGAGAAACGCTGGGTAAAAACAACGTGTGCAGTAATTATTCGCCGGTTACGGTGGAATATACTTGGGAATGCATCAAAAATATCGAATCAGGTACGGCACTGTTCACACAGCCCCCGATGCCGATTAAATGTGCCGGAGCGCCGCAGAAAATCATGTATTTGGCGGCGGATAGATTCCGCAAAAAAGGCATTCTCGATAAATTTACCATTGAATTTTGCAACGCCGGCCCCGCCATGTTTGGCGTGCCTTTTTTCGCCAAAGCCTTAACGAAAGTTGTTGCAGATTACGGCATTAAAACTGCATTTAACCATGATCTGATTGCCATTGATGGCCCGGCTAAAACAGCCACCTTTGAAATAACCGACAGCGACGGCAAAAAGCAACAAGTCACCAAACCCTTTGACATGATTCATGTCACGCCGCCACAAAGCGCACCGGATTTTATCAAGAAAAGCCCCCTGGCAAATGCGGCTGGCTGGGTCGACGTCAATGACAAAACCCTGCAACACATTAAATACAACAATATTTTTGGATTAGGCGATGCTGGTTCAACGCCTAACGCCAAAACGGCCGCTGCGGTTCGCAAACAGGTTCCGGTGGTGGTTGATAATATTATAAACCTGATCAACAGCAAACAAATTGCGGAAGGTTATGACGGTTATGGTTCTTGTCCGTTAACAACATCACTGAGTACCGTCATGCTGGCTGAGTTTTCTTATGGCGGCAAAGTCACGCCTTCTTTTCCATTACTGGATCCAAGAAAAAACCGCTGGATCTGGTGGTGGGGTAAAACTACCGGCTTTCCCTGGTTGTACTGGCATTTGATGATTAAAGGCTACCGCATCGATATTCCACATTTGGAATCTTATGCGAAAAGCTTTATGAACGAGGAATAAGGCTAGGTTCTATACAACAAGCGGTTACCGCTGAGGTTTTTTACACAACTTCAAGTCATACTGTAGGTTAGCGATAGCCAAACCCAACATTATGAATGAGATGCCGGGAAACGCTATCGCTAACCGACATTTTTATTGCGCGGTGTTACTTTTCAAAGTCAGGTTTAATGGGGCAATTTCAAAATTATTCCTTTGATTTTCACACTCTTGCATGGAAATCAGAATAAAAAATGAAATGACTTATTCCCAAATCAACATGTCACGATCAACAGCATTCTTTCCTATCGCTGCTGGCTAAAAACTTATAGCAGTCAGGAGTAGAGCAGCAATCTATCTCCAGTATCATCACCGCTATCGTACTGGTTCATCAAGCTATTGCCTGAGCGCGGCTTAGGCTTTATGCCAGTATTCTGCCACCGATACTGTATGCTTTAATTGGCACCAGTCAAACTGTCTGTTTCGGGCCCATTTATTGAAGTATCATCATCTACGGATATAAAAATCAAACGTCGGTACTGATCGTTATTAGTCATATATAGTTTCAGATTTCACCTAAATCCTCTTAACGAAAAACCAACTTGATGATTTGTCTTATCAGTAAATAAGGAAATCATTATCAGTGAGATTGAAAATCCGTTCGATGTGATCAAATAATGGCAAGTTATCCATGTTTTCATAGTCAATATCATCACTTTTTTGTTCATTTTGTTCTAACATAACATTACTCCAAATTACAATTAATGAAAGATAACCGTCGTAAATTATTTAAAACTAATTATCCCCTTCAATAAAAACTAAAGCAATTCATGTGCCAATAATAATCTCCAGTAAATACGGCTTTGTCTAGAGGGTCGCAGTACTGATTGCCGATCTTTGGTCATTTTAGTGACAGTTTTGTCAGTTCAGCTAACTGAAATGGTTTATTCAATCCCGATCTCCATCATATTCATACGATTAATTTTTTTAATAGGTTTTGAGGCGATGAGGAGCGTCTATGCAAAGCTCGGTAAATGTCAATCACTTATCTGATTAGCAAGGAACTTCATCTAGCGCCGTCATTCTGGTATGGATGCCGGTATCCAGTCACATGGATGTGGATACCTAGAGCCTAACTAACAACGGCAGTGTCACTGGAAAGTTACCATCCATGGCTCTGGATTCCGGCTTCCCTACCGGAATGACGGACTTTTTGGCGCTGGCTGAAGCATCTTGCTTATCAGGAACGCCTTTAACGGAACTTTGCTAAAGCTGTGTCGACGAGCAATTTTTTTTTTGTAATCTTACCAAATTGAATAGACCAGTAATGTCTTTAAAGAAATTGTTATTAACACGTATCGATTTTCAGATAATTTATGCGACTGTTTATGAGTTTCATTATTTAAAGTACTGTTAAATTCAATCTTAAAATCAGATATTTTCTGTACAAATAGGATAAAATAGTTGTTCAAATTTAAATAGTAAGTTATCTAATGGTAAAACTATGCCACATAGACGTTTCAAAAAAAGTCAACCAATATCAACAATCTCAACACTTCCGGATTTAGGCATGGATAAAATGGAAATAGAAAGCGATTTCAAGCGTTATTATGGTCACAGACTCGGTAGAGATGAACACTGTAAAACGCTTCATTATGTTTATGAGGCTTTGTCGATGGTTATTAGCGACCGACTCACAGAGCGTTGGAAAAAAACTTATAATGCTTACAAGAAACAGGACTGTAAAAGAGCTTATTATTTGTCGATGGAATTTTTAATGGGCAGGACCCTCAGTAATGCAATGCTCAATTTGGGCGTAAATGATGCGGTCTCACAAGCAATGTATGATTTGGGGCTTGATCTTGAAGAGTTAATTGAAACTGAGCCGGATGCTGGTCTTGGCAATGGCGGTTTAGGCCGTTTAGCGGCTTGCTTTATTGATAGCTGTGCAACCCTGCAGTTGCCTGTGACTGGTTATGGCCTGCGTTATGAATATGGCATGTTCTCCCAGACCATTGTTAATGGTGAACAGGTAGAAGAGCCAGATCATTGGTTGCGTAATGGCAATGTCTGGGAAATTGAACGCCTTGAGTATACCCAGCATATTAAGTTTGGTGGACGTACCGAGAGCCACATAGATGAAAAAGGCCACACTCGGGTTTGTTGGGTAGATACTCACGATATACTCGCGGTGCCTTTTGATACCCCAATTCCTGGCTACCAGAATAATACTGTGAATACGTTGCGTTTATGGAAAGCTACAGCAACCGAGCAATTTGATTTGCAGGAGTTTAATGCCGGCGATTATGCAGAAGCGGTCGCTGCAAAAAATACCGCTGAAAATATTACCATGGTGCTGTATCCCAATGATGCCAATGAAAACGGTAAGGCATTGCGTCTGCGGCAACAATATGTGCTGGCTTCAGCCAGTTTGCAGGATGTCATCGCGCTTTGGATCGGTCGTCATGGCAATGATTTTTCTGAGTTTGCCGCGAAGAACTGCTTCCAATTAAACGATACGCACCCCAGTATTGCAGTTCCCGAACTGATGCGCTTGTTAATGGATATACACGGCCTGGCTTGGGATGAAGCTTGGACTATTACCCAAAAAACCATGGCCTATACCAATCATACCCTGTTACCCGAAGCCCTGGAAAGATGGTCAGTCAATCTTTTTAAACAATTGTTGCCAAGGCTGTTGGAGATTATTTATGAAATTAACGTCCATTTTCTGTCCAAAGTTTCAGCGCATTGGCCGGGCGACAAAGAGCGCATGGCTCGGATGTCTCTGATTGAAGAGGGTGGCGAACAGCAAGTAAGAATGGCATATTTGGCTATAGTCGGCAGTTATTCAGTCAATGGAGTTGCAGAATTACATTCTAAATTACTGCAACAAGGCTTATTTCGTGACTTCTATGAGTTGTGGCCAGAAAAATTCAATAATAAAACCAATGGCGTTACGCCTCGTCGTTGGTTAGCTGCTTGTAATCCGGAATTGGCAAAATTAATATCTGATACAATTGGAGATGGCTGGTTAACTGATTTATCGTTATTAAAAAAACTGGAACTTTATGTTGATGACAAGGCGTTTTGTAAACGCTGGTATGAAGTTCAGCAATTAGCTAAACAAAAACTGATTGATTTTAAAAAACAGGAGTTGGATGTTGATTTAAATGTCAATGCCTTATTTGATGTGCAAGTCAAGCGCATTCACGAATACAAACGTCAGTTATTAAATGTTTTGCATGTTATTCATCTGTATGACCGCATCAAGCGAGGGGATACGGCAAACTGGACGGATCGTTGTGTATTAATTGGCGGGAAAGCAGCTCCCGGTTATTCCATGGCGAAAAAAATCATCAAGCTGATCAATAATGTTGCCAATGTTATTAATCATGATCCCGAGGTTGGTGATAAGTTGAAAGTCACCTTCTTGCCTAATTATCGTGTCTCGGCAATGGAAAAGATATGCCCTGGCGCTGATCTTTCAGAGCAAATCTCAACAGCCGGAAAAGAAGCTTCCGGCACGGGTAATATGAAGTTCATGATGAATGGTGCATTGACTATTGGCACCCTGGATGGGGCAAATATCGAAATTCGCGAAGAGGTGGGCGATGACAATTTCTTCCTGTTTGGTTTGACTGAAGATCAGGTTGAAAAATTGCGGGACCACTATGATCCAGTTTCAATCATCAATCAGGATGAAGATCTGCAAAGAGTGATATATCTTCTTGAATGTGGGCATTTTAATCAATTCGAGCCCGGAATTTTTGACGCTATCATTGGCTCAATGAAAAGTCCCCATGATCCGTGGGTGACTATTGCTGATTTCCGGAGCTTTGTTGATGCACAAAAACGTGTAGAAGCCGCTTATCAGGATAAAGATCGCTGGACAAGAATGAGCATTATAAATTGCGCAAACAGTGGCAAGTTTTCTACCGATAGAACCATCACTGAATACAATAATGAGTTGTGGAAGCTGACACCGGTTAGTGTTGCCAAATAGCTCTGATAATGTTTCATATTGTTTTGTATGAGCCGGAAATTCCAGCAAATACTGGCAATATCATCCGGTTATGTGCAAATGCAGGGACGCAATTGCATTTAATCAAGCCCTTGGGTTTCGAATTAGACGATAAGAAATTACGTAGAGCAGGGTTGGATTATCATGAATGGGTCGCTGTAAAAGAACATTCCTCGCTGAGGACATTTATTGAAACGGTAAAACCTGAACGCATTTTTGCCCTGACCACGAAGGCCAAGAAAAGAGTGAGTGAGGTGGCTTTCAAGGCGCAGGACGCTTTTTTGTTTGGTCCTGAAACACGGGGTCTGCCAGATGATATTTTGGCAGAAATTGGTTTCAACAGATGTTTGTATCTGCCTATGCAGGCAGAAAGTCGAAGCCTAAATTTATCAAATACTGTCGCTATAGTTTTATATGAAGCCTGGCGACAATTGTCATTCGCAGGCGCGCTGATAAAGTAACTTGCAACAGGTAATTATTCAAGCGAGCAATATTTTGGGTTTTTATAAGCCATAAACTCTGCAATCGAATGGCTAAAAAATTTAAATAATAGATATGAATCAATAAAATAATATTAATACTCTGCAATTATCTGGCTTATTGTTTTAATGAAAACAATAAACTTCATCGATGAAGTAAGGACGGTGAGCAAATCCAAAGGCCATTACCGTATTCAAGCATAGAAAGGTTTGGTGATCCGCATGGAAATCCCGCTGTTTTTAACGCGCCGATAACTATCACATAATGCCAGAATTCCTTTTGCAAAGCCTATATCGCCTCCGATAATCACTTTGTACCTTCATAACTGTGAAAAACCTCATAGTGATTATCTTTGTCGAAGCTCATAACATTATAAGCATCTTTTCTGTCGCCCATTTCCATACCCGGTGTGCCGCTGGGCATACCAGGAACAGCGATTCCAGCTATTTTGGGTTTGGTTTTCAACAGTGTCATGATGTCATTTGCAGGAACATGCCCTTCAATCACATAACCGTCGACGATGGCCGTATGGCAGGAAGCCATCGCATCTGAAACGCCATATTTTTTCTTTATTGCCTGAACATCATTGGTAACGATGTCGCTGACCTTAAAGTTATTCTTTTTTAAATGTTCCAGCCATTTTCCACAACAATCACAGGTTGGACTTCTATAAACAACAATATCAACAGGTTTACCTGCTGCAATAGGCTTGGCCTCAATGCTTGCATTAAAAACGAGCAAACCAATTGTCAGAAAAATAATTGATACTTTCATTCTTGCATCCTCTCGTGTAGCTACTGATGATAAGCCGGGCTGTATTCATGCACGGCATCGACCATGGCTTTAACATGATCCGGATTAATGTCCGGTAATATGCCGTGCCCTAAATTGAACACATGGCCTGAACCTGCGCCGTATTTATGTAAAATGGATTTGACTTTTTCAGTGATGATTTCTGGTGGCGCGTAAAGAGCGACAGGATCCATATTGCCTTGTAAAGCGACTTGGTCGCCGACTCTGGCTCTGGCTTTTTGTAGATCAGTCTGCCAATCCAGGCCTAGTGCATCGTATCCTGCATCAGTCATGGCTTCCAGCCAAAGTCCACCGCCTTTGGTAAATAAAATGGTTGGAATTTGCTGTTCCGCCATATCGGTTTTAAGCAATGCTCTGACTTGCTTGGCGTAGTATAAGGAAAATTCAACATAATCTTCGGATGTTAACATTCCGCCCCAGGTATCAAACAACATGACCGCTTGAGCGCCAGCTTCAATCTGGGCATTTAAATAAGCCGCCACCGATTGCGCCAGTTTATCCAGCATAAGGTGTAATAACTTGGGCTGTTCATACATTAAGCCTTTAACTTTCTGGAAACTTTTGCTGCTGCCGCCCTCAACCATATAAGTTGCCAGGGTCCAGGGACTACCTGAAAAGCCAATTAACGGCACGCTGCCTTGCAAGGTTTTTCTGATTAATCGAACCGCATCAACCACATAACGCAAATCGATATCCGGGTCAGGGATCGGGATTTTTTTGACATCGGCAGCGGTTTTCACCGGATATTTAAATTTGGGCCCTTCGCCCTCGGTAAAATAAAGCCCCAAGCCCATTGCATCAGGAATGGTCAATATATCTGAAAACAAAATGGCCGCATCAAAATCAAAGCGCCTCAACGGTTGCATAGTCACTTCACAAGCTAGTTCAGGATTAGTGCACAGATTTAAAAAACTGCCTGCCTGTTCCCTGACTTTTCTGTATTCGGGCAAATATCTTCCTGCCTGGCGCATCATCCATACCGGCGTGCGATCCACAGGTTGTTTTAAAAGGGCTCTGATAAAGGTGTCGTTTTTTAATGCTGGCATTATGTTTGGTAATGAAAGGTTTAAAAATAATGATCGTTACTATTCAGCATAATAAAACAAGGATGACACTGATTGAAAGCGTTTAAACGGATTATTAAAATGCCGAAGCCAATTCCGATAGACGTCTCATAAAGCATCCTAATAAGTCTTTCTGAAATAGCCTGAAGAAAAGCTCAATTTAATCCGTCCTTATCAGCCAATTCTGTGTCAACTGTGTGCTATTTTTATAATCGCTGAATCGTTATTACAGATGTTGAAAATCGCCGCTTTTCAACGCTATTTTTTAATAGCGCTTAGTTTTACCGCTATGGAATTACGAAACTCGGGAGGCAAGGATTTTTTGGACTGAATGGCTAACGAAGCACTTGTGAATGATCCATAAAGCAAAACGAACCTCGTTTTTCCCTTGGCGGCTATCGACTTAATATATCTTAGGTTTTGTCCATGCTGCGGATATTTTCTAATAACATCCTTTATCGATTGTTCTTTTGATAACATCATGACCTGCAGCGTGTAATTATCAATCGGTTGTGTCTTTAGCCATTGTTCGCCATCATTCTGATCAACCGAGACTTGTGCTTGCTCTTCGGCGATAGGTTCAGTTTGCTGAGGTATTATTGTATTATGCATGGATAACTCAACTGCATTATCTGTTTTGCTATCAGCCGGTTTTGTTTTCTTTGCGTCATTAAGCTGTTGTCTATCGATTAGCAACTGACCATTTGTCTCGGCTATGCTCTTAAAGATGGTGTTCGTTCCTGCTTCAGTTAAACTCCCTATACCATCTTCTTCTGCGTGCTGATTTAAGATAGGTGCATCGGCCTGACCAGGATGTTCGTTTTGCTGAGAAAGAGATAGCAGGGGAGGGAGGGGCAGGCTGCTTTTGTTGTCGGCCGATTTTTGAACTTCCGTAGCAGAATTAGGCGTTGGTTTTATGTTGTATTTTGAGCCACTATACCATTGAATGCCTAGCGCTAAAGCGACCAATCCAGCTACGGAAAAAACAAGAATCCCTAATGAATTATCGCTTTTTTTAGCGCCTTCAAAGCCCGGTAATTTAGCGATAATTTTGCCAGGAATACCATCTGTTTCATGATAAACAGACGCTATCATGACTTCATTGATATCATTGAAGGTTACTGACGATCGGGGTTTTGTAGCTAAATACTGTAAAAATTCGCCGCATTGTAGTTCAGATAAGGGTGGAATTTCAATTAAGTAACAATCGTCAACCGCACTATCTGAATTGTTTTTTATATACAAATCATCATGCGTTAAAACAAAAATAACCCGTATTACAGGATGCTTAGCCACATAGTCAATGATTGTATTGATTAGGCCGGGAGCTAAATGTCCTGCGTCATCAATCATTAAGATTATTTTCTTGTGGTGGCCTTCAACCAGCCGAAAAACGTCAGATAAAGTCTGAACGCGATTGCCCGGTTTGTCATGCTTGATGACTTGTATCATCTGCTCTTGAATAGTATCGATACTTAAAGCTTTATTGCCTTGCACAAAGCAATAAACCCTGGATTCAACATCGCGTTCTTGCAAAACCTTTAGCAAAGTTGATTTACCGACGCCTTGAGGGCCGCAAACAACAAGAGCTTGGTTTGTGTTAGTAATCAGATGAATGAGTAATTCAAGCTTCTGGGTTCTTTCCTCTGTTATCAGAGAATGAAAAACCATGCTTTTTTGATCAGCGAACGGTTTCTTCACATGATACGTTGGGGTATCACTTTCTACCATAGGATTTAAGCGTTTGTTCTAATAGTTTTTTGTCGACATCTATTGGCAATGTAGCCGCACCGATTTTTGTTAACAGAATTAGCCTTATTTGGCCGTTCACATTCTTTTTGTCAACTGCCATCAATTCTAAAAAACGATCTGAATCAATTTGTTCTGGCGGCTGCGTGGGCAAGTTGCATTTTTTGAATAGTGCGATAATTCTTTCCACATCGGCATCGTTTAACCAGCCTTTTCTTCGGGAAAGATCTGCCGCCTGGCATGTCCCAATAGCGACTGCCTCGCCATGAAGATAGGTGCCGTAACCCGTACCCGTTTCAATCGCATGGCCAAAAGTGTGACCTAAATTTAGAGTCGCTCGAATGCCGGTTTCGGTTTCATCAATAGCTACAATCCCGGCTTTATTAAGACATGAGCGCTCAATTGCATAAGCCAAAGCTTGCTTGTCTCTGGCCAATAATGCGGTGATATTATTTTCAAGCCACTCAAAGAACTCGACATCACTGATTAGGCCATATTTAATGACTTCGGCTAATCCTGCGGATAACTGCCGGTCATCCAATGTATCTAAAACATCAGCATCTGCGATAACGCATTGAGGCTGATAAAATGCGCCGATCATGTTTTTACCCAAAGGATGGTTAACGCCGGTTTTTCCGCCTACCGAAGAATCGACCTGCGCCAGTAAAGTGGTGGGAATTTGCAAAAAAGCAATGCCGCGCTGGTAACAGGCGGCTGCAAAACCGCCCATGTCGCCAATAACGCCGCCGCCTAACGCGATCAATGTCGCATTGCGGCTAAATTTTCTTGCCAGCAATTTATCGAAAATGCGCGTTACATACTCTAAAGTCTTAAATTGCTCGCCATCGGGCAGTATCACAGTTTCGACATCAAACCCAAGCAAATTTTTTAAAACCATAGCCAGATACAAAGGGGCAATGGTTGCATTGGTTACGACAACGACCTGCTTGGACTTGATATGCTGAGTGTATAGCTCGGGTTGGTTTAATAAACCAGAGCCTATATAAATCGGGTAACTGCGGTCACCTAACGCTACCAGTAATTTTTTCATCTGTATTAACGATTGGCGGATTTGTATTCTTCCAGAATATGGTTAACAACGGCTTTGCTTTGCATGATCCCGGTATCAACAATAAAGTCCGCGCAAGACAAATAAAGATGCTCGCGTTGTGCGAACAGGCTTTCTATACGTTCTTTGGGATTTTCTGTTTTTAATAAAGGCCGCTGCGTATCTCTCCGCGTCCGCTCCAATATTCTTTCTACCGAACATTGCAAATAGACAACAAAACCGTTTTCTTTTAGTAATCGGCGATTTTCTTCACGTAAAATGGCGCCGCCACCCGTAGCCATCACGATGCCATCCAGTTGCGTCAATTGCTGAAGCATTTTTTGTTCGCGGTCCCTGAAGCCTTCTTCCCCTTCAAATTCAAAAATGGTTGGAATATCAACGCCGGTACTTTCTTCAATCGCCTTGTCGCTGTCATAAAAAGGCACCGACAGCGATTTTGCCAACTGCCGACCTATCGTGGTTTTTCCTGCGCCCATAAGGCCAACTAAATATATATTCTCTGATCTCGTCATCAAAATACCGTGCTGATATAAAATCTTCCCTGTTAATTAAGGGAGTATAAAAAAGTTTTTATAGCTCTATGAAAAGCTGTCGTTTTAAATAATTTCTTGGTTAACAGGGAATTCTATCTATTTGGATTATTATAGGTTTGTGGATGTTCACTCAATTGATGAAATCGGTGAATGAACTGAAACTATAAAAATAAAAAGGGGGCATTATGCCCCCTTTTTGCTCCGAGTAGAAGCGTTCAATTGTTTACGGTATTATCTTTAACGATTTTTGGGGTTACGAAAATCAATAATTCCTTTTTCCTATCCTCTTTAAATGTTCTAGTAAATAAGAATCCTATACCTGGCAAATCACTAAAAAAAGGCACTTTGTTAGTGTTATTATTTTGTGTCCCCTCAAAAACCCCCCCGAGCACTACGGTCTCACCGTCCATGACATGAACATTGGTTTCAATTTGTCGGGTATCAATACCCGGCCCTGAGCCCGGTATTGAAGTTCCAGGTGCGTCCTTGGCAATTTTTAATGCCATAACTATACTTCCACTCGGTGTTATTTGCGGAGTAACATCCAGTGTCAAGGTGGCATCCTTCCATTCTATACTAAATGCCCCCTGACCCTGTTGGACGGGATAAGGAATCTGGGTTCCTTGTTTTATGGTTGCTTTACAGCGGTCAGAGGTCATAACTCTTGGATTGGATACCAGTTCTCCCAACCCTTGATCCTGTAAAGCAGACAACTCAAGATTAAGCACATAATCTGCACCTCTAGCCAAGGTCATGCCTAATGCACCATAGGGATTACCACTTGTAGCTAGATCGACCAACAGATCGGTTGGTTTTCTTTGGTCTACAGTAGGGTCTCCACCACCAGTAACGGGAGCCCATTTCCCCCCTAAACCAAATTCTTTATTACTTCCTACTGCTGCTTCTTTTGCTACGCCAAATCGAACCCCCAATTCTTTTGCAAAGTCATTATTAGCGGTAACAATTCTCGATTCAATCATCACCTGACGGACTTGAATATCCAGCTTTCGAATCAGCTTTTTCATTTCCTCCAGCCGTTTGGTTGTTTCACGGATGATTAACGTATTGGTTCTTGCATCGACAATAGCTGATCCCCGAGGAGAAAGTAAACCAAACTTGTCATTACTTCCTGTTGAGCTATTAGTCCCAGATTGACCGCCACCCGAGGAACCTGCAGTAGTGGGAGAATAGCTCGATGAGGATGATGCTGATGATGAGCTACTGGCTGAAGAGCCTCCAGATGCGCTAGCTACCCCACAACTTCCAAAAGCACCTGTATCTAAGCCATTGAACAAATTTCTAAAATTCTCGGCTCTGGCATAATTGATTTTGATATATTCGGTTACCAGTGGATCCAATTGCTCAACCACTGCCGCCGTCTCCTGTTGCTGTTTTTTATAATCCTTAATCTTACCCACGGGTGCAATCAATGTGACAGTCCCCGATTCAAATTTCTCCAGACCTTTGGTCATCATAATAAAATCCAGTGCTTCATCCCAGGGCACATCATCAAGTTTTAATGTTATCGTGCCGGTTACATCATCACCAGCAACTACGTTTTGTCCGGTAAATTCGGCAAGAATTGCTATAACGCTACGTATTTCAATTTCCTGAAAATTTAAAGACAACCTGTCACCGGTATATTTTACCCGTGTTCTGTCCAGCGCTTCTTTTTCTTCAGTGCTTAAAGGGCGAAACTCAATAGTCAACAAACCTTCGGATTGAAACAGGGAATAATCGTACAGCTCATTTTGCGTTGTCACAGAAACCGTGGTTTCCTGGCTTGTTGAGGTCGTATCAATAAACTTGATCGGGGTTGCAAACTCGGATACATTCAACCTTTTCGCCAAGTTTTCAGGCAAGCGGGTGTTTAACAGACTGATAATGACTTTTCCACCTTCCTGTTTCGAGTTAACAATAGTATTGGGATTGGCCAATGAAATAAGCAGGCGTCCTTCACCTTTATCTCCACGCTTGAAATCAAACCCGCTAATAGTCTGTTCCGGTATTAACGCGCGCACTCTCGAATTTGCAGAAACAGGCATTGTTGATCTTTTAGTTGGGGAGGTAAATTTAGCGGGTGCGAGGCTGTTTGCTCGGGTTAATGTCAACAGCACCTTATTACCAACCACTTTGGTTTCAAATGGCGTTGATTCAACCAGATTAACCACAACACGAACTCTATCCGCCGCTTCCGCTATATAAATACTGCTCGCCCCTCCCTGGTTTACAGTAAACATTTTTTTATCCAGCGCATTTTTAACGCCGGAAAAATCCAGAGCGATACGCGCAGGATTATCAGTATGAAATACTTTAGGTTCAACAGCAGCGCCGTCCATTTCCAGCTGTATTTGTAATTTATCTCCCGCCAGTGCTGCGATATCTATTCCGGTAATGGCCAGGTCGCTGGCTTTAACGGAAGCGATTTGGAATGTAAACAATAACAAGCCCAAACCCATAGAAATATATAAAGATCGTCCCAATTTAATCAACATAATACCGCCTTGCTTAGTATTCATATTATTCCCAAAATCACTCTGTTAATGCTAATGATGTTTGTTGCTCGCGCCATGTACCCGGCTTGTCAGGCACTATTTCCATCAGTTCAATTTTATCAGTGCTGATGCGAATAATTTTTCCGTAATTTTTACCCATATAATTGCCATTCTGAACGCGATGTATGGTGCCATCATCCGCTTTTACCAGTGCCCACAAATTCGATTTCATAACAATGGTACCCACCATTTTTAAAACATCCAAAGGAAATGCCTCAAGTTCCTCTTTACGACGAGTGGTATCCGGTTTAATGCCATTTCCAGTTGATTGGCCCGCCACTTCATCCTGTTGTTCAGGCTGCACGAGAGGTTTAAAGGGATCACGCAAACCTTCGGGGTTAAACATGAAAGATTCAACTGCTTTTATTTCAGGTAACGGCTGTATAGCGCCTTTAGGTTTGGCTTTAATACTCGTGATATATTGATTTAAATCGGAAAAATCGTCATTGCCACAACCTGACAAACAAATCAAAAAAATGGCGCAGCAGAGTTGTGAGTAATGCCGCTTTCGCCATGAAAAAACTGATTTAGTGCTCGTCATTACTTTCTCCCTCTTTTATTCTTGGCCCCTTCGCCCACAGAAGAAATATCTGCACCCTCGTTATAAGTTTTTACCACTGCATTCATCAACAATGTTCCATCCTTACCTTCGGGAGTAATGTTGACATTGTGTATCGTGACAATTCTGGGCAATGAGGCCAAACCACTTATAAACAAACCGAGTTCTTCGTATTTTCCTATGACCTGGATAGTAATTGGCAGCTCCGAGTAAAAGTCTTTCGGAACGGGAGGATCTGGCTTGAACAGTCTAAATTCCAGGCCGCTCGCCAGTCCTGTCTGCGAAATATCAACCAATAGACTAGCGATTTCTTCTTGTGTAGGCATCTGCCTGATCATTTCATCCAGTGATGCTTCAATTTGGGTTAATTGATCCTGATAATCCTGAAAACTGACTGCTTTCTTTTGTTTTACCTCGAAGTCGCTCTTTAATGTCTGCTCTTTCTGTTCAGCGCTTTCAAGACTTGTTAACTGATCCATCGTATCAAAATAAACACCTATGCCTACGACAGCAACACAAACAAACGCCATAACCGCTGCCTTAACGGGCAAGGGCCATGATCCTGCCTCATTAAAATCCAAATTAATTTCCGACAGGTTCATTTATACCTCCATTCGTAGTTTCGTCTTTTCTATTGCCTTGCTTGGCATGTAGCGTGAAATCACTTAATTGCTCAGTGTCAGTTTTGTTCGGAGCCCGCTTATCCGGTGATTGAATGACATTCAGCGTTGGCATCTGCAGCCAATTGGATGTCTCGATTGCTCTCATAAAAGCGGAAATCCGGGCGTTTGATTGTGATTTACCTTCGAATATCAGTTCTGAACCGGTTTGGGTAAATTTTGCAAGAAAAACCCCGTCAGGTGTGGTCTTGGGGATTTCATCAAACAGATGCACAATTTCTGGGCGGCTTTCCTGTAACTTTTGAATCAGATCTATTTTAGCTAACAATTTCCTTTTCTTTTCTTCAATATCCTTAATATCAACAATTTTTTTATCCAATAATGTAATTTCGTTTTGAAGTATCAGGTTTCTTTGATCCTGGTAAGAATTCAATCCTGCAATATAGGTATGAATCAGGCCAATAATAATAAAGCCAAGCAGTACAGATAGCACTATTGCATTAATAAAATCTTTCTGCTTTTTCTTGCGTAGCTCTTCTCGCCAAGGTAGTAAATTGATTTTCGCCATTAGTCAAAACTCCTTAATGCCAATCCGCAAGCAATCATCATTGTTGGCGCATCATTACTCAACGTGTGAGTCTTTATTTTATTGGACAGGGTCATATTTATAAAGGGATTGGCGATATAAACGGGCACTCCTATACTTTTTTCAATCAACTTGTTAACGCCAGGTATCGAAGCACAACCTCCAGCCAGAACGAGGCTATCAATCTCTCTATTCGCGCTTGAGGACACAAAAAACTGCAATGATCGTTGAATTTGCTCAACCATTGCTTTTTTAAAAGGTTCAAGAACATCTGCTGTATAGTTGTCCGGTAATCCGCCATGTCTTTTTGCCAAGCCAGCTTCTTCGTATGAAAGCCCGTATCGACGCTGAATTTCTTCGGTGAGTTGCTTACCACCAAATCCTTGTTCCCTTGTATACACGAGTTTCCCATTATGCAATACATTCAACGATGCCACTGTTGCTCCTATGTCTGCAATAGCGACAGTATGAGCGCCTTTTGAATCTGCAAATTGCTCGGTCAGCAATGAAAAGGCATTTTCCATTGCGAATGATTCAACATCGACAATATCGGTTTTTAATCCAGCTTTTAATAAGGCTTCTACGCGGTCAGCAACATTTTCTTTTCTGGATGCCACGAGCAGTACATCAACCATTTCAGGGTTATTTTCATTGACCTGTTGCACTTCGAAATCGAAGTTAAGTTCATCAAGAGAATAAGGTACATACTGATCAGCTTCAATCATGATCTGCCCTTCCATTTCATCATCGTTCAATGAACCGGGCAGAGTTATAATCTTTGTCATAACCGCAGAGCCAGAAACTGCAACAGTAGCTCGCTTTAGTTTTGTATCAGATCGTTTTAATGCAACTTTTATTGTTTCAGCGATCACATCAACATTCACAATATTTTTATCAGCAATGGCATCTTGAGGAAACGCGGCTATAGCAAAGCTTTCAACTTTGTAACGAGTACCCATTCTACTCAATTCCAGTAACTTTACAGCAGACGTACTGATGTCAATACTAAGAACAGTATTCTGTTTTCGATTAAACCAGCTCATGATATACCCTTAAAAACTTGATCATAATTTTGAACCTTGGATTGTAATGCCCATCTTTCTTACGATTGTGCAGTGGCACACCTTATTATTAATTGTAAAAGTATATAAGTCTCTATTTTAATGAAAATATTATACAAACTGTATGCTTGGAATAATGTTTTTAAACAGGGCCGTAGTAACTATAATCGATTTCACTGTTTCTTTACCTTACTAATGTTACTTGTTGATCGATTTCGTATCCGAAGCATAACTTCTCCAGACTGATACCATAACTATTGCGATATTAGTGTAGTTCAGTTCATCATGGTCGTTTTGAAAACCCACACCTCGATGGAAAATCTTTGCAAATCCGTTGCTATTCTCGGCATCAAGATCATGTTATTTAAAGAAATATTTTTATTGTCGAGCAATAATTTATTGGATTCGGCCCGCAACGAAGGCAGAGAGCTCATAATACAAAATAATCAAAATGGTATAATTTGAGGGAAAAATCAAACCGATCAGCAAAATGCCCCCGCCTTTTCCATTTACGGATGCGTCAATGGTTAGCTAAGTTGAGCGTTTTGATGTGAGCTATAAAACATTACTTATGGACTTTTTTCAGCTAGCTCTAACCTAAAAAATGGAATGTCTATCGTGCTGCAGTTTGACCCTGGGGAAATAGAGAAAGCATTCAACACTTCTACGAGTTTGTTGCACCTGTAATCAAAAATATGAAATAGGGCAGGGGGAATTTAAGTGTAGTTTGCACCCTAATAACTACACAGAACCTGGCTTAGACTCAGGAAATGACGGTATCGAGTCTAAGGAGGTTCTCTTGAGGCTTTATTTCATTAGGAAATGTCACAGATGATCGATCAAGACATTTATATCGCAAAGGCATGAATCAAAGAACCAGCACATCAACTACTCTTCATTATAATTGTTGATGTGCGGTGTTATTCTTCTCACGATGCCATATTCATGTAAGCACTTATTCAGCTAATCAAGTATCTTTGGATGGGGCCCGTTTTAATCGAAAATATTTGAACTATACGCGCAAACTAAGATTTATTTTTTTATTTTCCGTATTTTTTACGGAATTTGTCAACACGTCCTGCAGTATCAACAACGCGCTGCTTGCCGGTATAAAAAGGATGGCACGAAGAACAAACCTCCACCTGTAGATCCTTACCTAAAACAGAACCGGTCGCAAAGGTATTACCACAACCACAGGTCACGGTAATTTGTTTATATTGAGGATGAATTTCTGGTTTCATATTACTTCACTTTACCCATAAACGGGCTTCAAATTTATTAAATTCTTATTATAATACGTTTTTCATTAGAAATTGGCAACATCCTTGTTAACTTATGCGCATCATTACTTTAAATGCGAATGGTATTCGTTCAGCAGAACGCAAGGGCTTCTTTACCTGGATCCTACAACAAAATGCAGACATCATTTGCATACAGGAAACAAAAGCGCAGATCCACCAGTTAAATCCTGATCCTTTTTGTCCAAAGGATTACCACTGCTTCTATCATGATGCCGAAAAAAAAGGTTATAGTGGAGTTGCTTTGTATTGCAAAAAACAGCCAGATAATATTATTTGTGGCATAGGATGGCCGGATTTCGATGCGGAAGGCCGTTTTATTGAAGCCCAGTTTGGGAACTTAAGCGTTATTTCGCTTTATTTGCCATCCGGCTCTTCCTCCAAAGAGCGTCAAACGATCAAGTTTGATTTCATGGATCGTTTTATGCCCTATTTGCAAGAATGTTCCGAAAATAGCCGTGACTACATAATTTGCGGTGACTGGAATATTGCCCATAAAAAAATCGATTTAAAGAACTGGCGTGGAAATCAAAAGAACTCGGGTTTTTTACCTGAAGAAAGAGCCTGGTTGGATCAATTATTTGCTGATGGCCGGTGGCTGGATGCGTTCAGGCTGCTGAACCAAGAGGCCGAGCATTATACCTGGTGGTCAAATAGAGGTCAGGCCTGGACGAAAAACGTAGGCTGGCGTATCGATTACCAAATAATAAGCGCAGCTCTGAAAGATAAATTAACTGCCACATCCATCTATAAAGACAATCGCTTTTCCGATCATGCGCCGCTAATTATGGACTATGACTTGTAGATTGACATCGCTTGATGCATCAAGCCAGCTAAAAAGACACTATGCAAGTGTGTTAGGATTCTATAGGGTTTGTTACTTAGCGCCCGCTGATTTCTCTTGATTATTCCACGGCGCGACTTTAAACAAAAGCAACATACCCGGAATCGCGATAACAAAACAAAACAGGAAAAAAGACATCCACCCGAACCATTCAACCAAATAACCGGTAGCCGCATTGGCAAAGGTGCGTGGCACTGCAGCCAGGCTAGTGAATAAAGCAAATTGCGTGGCGGTGTAAAGTGGATGTGTGGTGTGGGCGATAAAGGCGACAAAGGCCGCAGTACCCAAACCCACCCCTAATGCTTCTGTGCCGATGACCATGGCCAGCCAGGGCAGGCTATGCCCTAAAGTTGCAAGCCAAGCGAAGCCCAAAATAGCGACCATCTGTACCATACCAAAAATCCACAGAGCGCGGTTTATACCGAGCCTGATCATCCAAATGCCTCCGAGTAATCCACCAATGACACTTGGCCACAGTCCGGCATTTTTAGCGATGAGGCCAATCTCTGTTTTACTAAACCCCATATCGAGGTAAAACGGCGTGGCGAGCGCTGTAGCCATGCTATCACCCAACTTATAAAAAAAGATGAAGGCGAGCACTAATCCCGCTGATTTTAAACCGTTGCGACTGATGAATTCTTGAAAAGGCTCAACCACTGCAGCTTTGAGTGTTTTTGGCGCACCATTAACAAGCGCGGGTTCATTGACGAAAAGCGTCATGACAATACCCGGCAACATGAACAAGGCGGTAATGAAAAACACACTACTCCATGGCAAATGGTCGGCTAGGATAAGAGATAAAGATCCGGGTATCAGACCGGCAATTTTATAGGCATTAACGTGTATGGCGTTACCGAGACCTAGTTCGGTATCCAGCAATAGTTCACGCCGATAGGCGTCCAGCACAATATCCTGAGAGGCACTAAAAAAAGCCACTACGCCAGCCAGATAAGCAATTGTCCATAAATCCAGATCAGGATGCAGCTCACCGAATACCGGAATGGATAGCAGCAATGCCATTTGCGAGATAAAGAGCCAACCACGCCGCCGCCCCAGTGGTGGAATGTAGCGATCAAACAGGGGCGCCCAAAGAAATTTCCAGGTAAACGGTAATTGAATCAGGGCGAATAAGCCTATGGCTTTCAAATCTACACCTTCAGAACGTAACCATGCAGGTACCAGACTAATCAGTATATAAAGCGGCAAACCTGAACTAAAACCGGTGAAGATGCAAATGAGCATGCGCTTGTTGAGCAGTACATGCCTGATGTTCGTTTTATTTGTCACAGGACACCTATAAAATTTAAACTTCGTTGTGATGGTAGCGCAATAAAAGTTAAAGGCTTACACATGACTTATATTTTGGGCACAAATAATTTTAGTTAGGTATAACCCTAAAATACTCAGTTGAGCAAATCGTAGGCTGGATAAGGAAGGTGCATCCGGCATTCTTGGTGGATGCGCGTTCCTTATCCAGCCTACAATTGATTTACCCATTTGGTGAGCTAATCAGCACCTCATTTACCTTGACGCTTAGAGCGCTGAACGGAATTTTGAAGACTTTATTGAGGTTTTTAGGATAACCCATAGGCCGTGCTACACATTTATTTCTTAACGAAGCAGAAAGGATCGGAAAAGAACCAGGCACAAAGCTGTTTCGAGGAGAGCCAGGAAATATCATGCTCAACATAAGACTCAACAAAAATAAAAAAGGTCGTGCGCCACAGCTAGCCCATCGACCTTATCAAAACAAACAGCGCCGCACTAGTTGTGAGGCGCTTCGGCAAAATCAACCATTAATCACATAATGAGCAAGAATACTTGCTATGTAACCGCCGGCAATTGCAGGTGTCCATTTTAAATGACTGAAAAAAGTATATTTACGGTCGGATTGCCCCATTAAAGCGACACCCGCAGCCGAGCCAACAGACAGCAGCGATCCGCCGACGCCCGCCGTTAACGTCACCAATAGCCATTGATATAAATCCATGTCGAGATTCATATTCAATACGGCAAACATGACGGGAATGTTATCAACAATTGCCGAAATAACACCCACCAAAATGTTGGCCGTGGTCGCACCCAAGCCATCGTACATGGCACCGGACAGCAATTCTAGATAACCGATATAACCCAAACCGCCGACTGCAAACACGACGCCGAAGAAAAACAGCAAGGTATCCCATTCTGCATGACGAACCTTGTTGAAAATATCAAATCCATCTTCACCTTCAATGCTGTAGTTCTTTTTTAAATGATAACCATAAAGCATTAACACGGAAAGACCAACCATCATACCCATAAAGGGTGGCAAATGCAGACCCTGTTTAAAACTCACCGCAGTTACGATGGTCAGTAAAAATAATCCGCAGATTTGAATCGCTCCAGGTTTTAACTGTACCGCAGCCTCTGAAGACTCAAGAGGTTGCTCATCCGGCACAGCGAAATACATCACTGCCGCCGGTACCCCGTAATTGACTGCCGAAGGAATAAATAATTTAAAGAAATCAAAGAACTCGGCATATCCGGCTTGCCAAACCATTAACGTAGTAATGTCGCCAAAAGGACAAAACGCACCGCCCGCATTCGCTGCAACCACTAAATTTACAAAACCGATGCTGACAAACTTTTCATTATCCGCGCCAACTGCCATCACTACCGCGCCGACAAGTAATGCCGCCGTCAGGTTATCAGCCACTGCGGACAAAAAGAAGGTGATAATGCCGGTAATTAAAAACAATTTGCGATAACCAAACTGTCTTCTTACCAGCCAGGAACGCAAAGCTTCAAACACATTGCGTTCCGCCATTGAATTGATATAAGTCATGGCGACCAATAAGAACAACATTAACTCAGCGTACTCAGTTAAATTGTACTCAAAAACCGCATGCATCGATTCAACTGAAACACCTTTTTGCGATGCTAAAATAGCAGCGTGCGCCCAGATAATACCCGCCGCAAGAATAACCGGCTTGGATTTACGCAAATGCGTAAATTCTTCGGTCATCACAAAACCGTAAGCGATGATAAAAATAAGAACGGTATAAACCCCCCGCTCAGTCCCCGTCAATCCAAGGCTTTCAAAGCCACCCGCCATTGCCATTTGAGGCGCCAGCAATATCGCTAACAAAATTAATAAAAATCGCACCAAAATATCCCCCTAAATTTTTTATAGTTATTAAACAAAGCAAATTTTAACCTTTAATGTTATCACCAACTAATAAATTTTGTCATTTTATGACTCACAGTATATGATTACAGGCCATAATTATTTGCCAGAAAGGCACTTTAACCGCTCATCTATGTACCAGTATAACGACAACGATCAAACCCTTGTTAACGAACGGGTAGTCCAATTCAGAAGGCAAACCGTGCAGTTTCTAAAAGGCGAAATATCTGAAGATCAATATCGCGCATTACGTTTACGGAATGGTCTTTACATTCAAACGCATGCCCCGATGCTGCGAATTGCGGGGCCGTATGGTTTGCTTAATTCCAAACAACTGCGAAAACTAGCTCATATTGCCCGACATTATGACAAAAATTACTGTCATTTTACTACGCGGCAAAATATCCAGTTTAACTGGCCAAAACTTGAGGAAGTTCCTGATATTCTTGCAGAATTAGCCAGCGTGCAAATGCATGCGATTCAAACCAGCGGCAACTGCATGAGAAACACCACATCAGATCACCTGGCGGGTGTCTGTATTGATGAGATTGAAGACCCTCGTCCTTACTGCGAAATTATTCGCCAATGGACAACGCTACATCCTGAATTCGACTACTTACCTCGCAAATTCAAAATAGCCGTTAGCGGAGCTTTGCATGATCGTGCCGCTACCCAATTTCACGATATCGGTCTACATCTGGTTAAAAATGATGCGGGAGACGTGGGTTTTAAAGTATTTGTAGGTGGTGGCTTAGGTCGTACGCCGATCATAGGCCAAGTAATTAAGCCTTATCTGGAAAGAAAGCACCTGTTGTCTTATCTTGAAGCCATCCTGAGGGTTTACAATCTCTTGGGCCGTCGTGATAACAAATATAAAGCGCGCATCAAAATCCTGGTCAAAGAATCAGGCATGGACAAATTCTCGGAATTAGTTGATCAGGAATGGTTATTCATCAGAGACAGCAATGAGCTGAGTGATGATTGCATTAGTGCTATGAAAGCCCAGTTTATGCCGCCTGCCTACGAGCCAGATGCGGCCAAGGACACAAGTTTTGCAAAACAGCAATTGGGCAACAAAGCTTTTGCAACCTGGGTTACCTACAATACGGCAGCCCATAAAATACCAGGCTATCGCGCTGTATATTTGTCATTGAAGGCGCCTGATTCGCCACCTGGAGACATGACAGATGTGCAGCTTGACGCAGTTGCAGATCTTACCGATAAATACAGTTTCGGGGAAATCAGGGTTACGCATAGACAGAATCTAATTTTAGCTGACGTAAAACAAGCTGATCTATTCGCACTTTGGCAACAACTGGATACGATAAATCTGGCTACACCTAATATCGGCACAGTGACAGATATGATTTGCTGTCCGGGTCTTGATTTTTGCTCTCTTGCCAATGCTGGATCAATTGGCGTCGCCAAAGAGATCAATGAGGCTCTTGATGATATGGATTATATTCACGACATCGGCGATTTAAAAATCAACATGTCAGGTTGTATGAATGGTTGCGCGCACCAAAGTGTCGGCCATATTGGCATATTGGGCGTTGATAAAAAAGGCGCTGAATGGTATCAGTTAACCCTGGGTGGTTCCTCGGAAAATAAAGCGGCAATAGGTGAACGACTGGGGCCTGCGGTCGCCAAAGATCAGGTCACCAAAGCAATCACTACTATTCTGGATGTTTACATCAAACAACGCCTGGATGATGAATCATTCCTGGAGATGGTAAACCGGGTTGGCATTACCCCATTCAAAGAGCAAGTCTATGCAGATAATTAAAGATAAACAGATTATTGATGACACCTGGAGTTATGTTGCAGATGATGACGAAATAAAAGCCGGCAATATCACTGTTTCATTGTCCAGATGGAAACAAGACAAACAGCAACTACTGGCTCATAGTCATAAAATTGGCGTCAAAATAGGCCCCGGCGATTCTGTTGATGACATTGCTAATGATTTAAAAGATATTCAACTGGTTGAGCTGGATTTTCCAGAATTTGCCGACGGCCGCTTGTTTTCTCTTGCCTGGCTGCTAAGAGGTCGTTATAACTTTCAAGGTGAAATTAGAGCAACTGGACATTATATGCCGGATCAGGCCTTTTATTTATCGCGGGTCGGCGTCAACGCTTTCAAACCTGAGAAACCTGAAGATCTGCCGTTAGTTCTATCTCATTTGAATGACTTTACTATCAAGTATCAGAACTCAATCAATTAACTCGTTGTAACTAGTAGTAGATGTTACGCGCAAAGTTTTTTCACATTTGCAAGATCGTCAGTTGACACTATATGGACATTGGTTCGCGCCAAGCTTTCCTGCCTCACGCATTTCGGCTTAATGGACGAATTTATGCCGGAATAACAAAGCAGTGGCATATTTAACACATTGACTATTGACTCTTGTTATGAAGGGGGCTTTTATAAGCACGCTGTATGCTTACTTCGTAAATAACTCTCTGATTGCATTTCAATTAATCTTGACGCGGTGCGTCTAAATTCAAATGCGCCGTCCCCCTCGGTAAAAAGATCTTGAGCAGGGACTTCGGCTGTACATATCAGCTTTACTTTATGTTCATAAAGCGCATCAATTAAAGTCATAAAACGCTTTGCCTCGTTACGTTTTTCTGGTGATAATTTTGGAATACCAGCCATAATCAACGTGCTGAATTCGCTGGAAATTTCCAAATAATCCGCCGCTCCTAAAGATTTTACACAGAGTTCATTAAAGGAAGTAAGTGCAACATCTCCGTATACAGCGGATAAAAAAATTTTTCTTCCCAGTACCTGTAAAACGCCAGCCTGAATAGCCGCAAAATTAGTGAGCTCCTTATAAGTTTGTTGTATAAAATCATCCGCATGTTCATCCAGTGGGAAGTAATAGGTGGCTTCAAGTCCACGCAGGTGCATGAGCCGATAATCTTCTTTTGCAGCAAGCTCAATAACTTTTGATTCTCTTTGCAAGAGTTTGGTAAAAATCAAAAATTGCTCTCTTTGTATACCGCCCTGATACAAATCGTCAGGATGGCGATTAGACGTTATAACCACTACCATGCCCAACGCAAATAGCTTACTAAACAATCTTTCCAGAATCATGGCATCCGCAATGTCGGTGACATGAAACTCATCAAAGCAAAGAAGAAGCGCTGATGCCCTGATTTTTTTTGCCAAGGCAGAAATTGCATCGGTCTTATTTTGTTGCCTCCATTTATGGATGAAGGCATGAACCTCCAGCATGAACGCACTAAAATGCACTCGTCGTTTTTGATCAATAAGGCAAGCATCATAAAATAGCGCCATCAACATGGATTTTCCACGACCCACATCACCAAATATGTAGAGGCTTCGACATTTTTCTGGCGGCGGTGAAAGAAGTTTGTAGGCAAACGATTTTTGATCATAATCGACGGATGCCATTATGTCGTCCAAGAGGGTTTGTAAGTGTTGTAAAGCGACAAATTGCGCATTATCGTGATGGATATGATTTTGCTTTACTTGATGGTTATATTGCCTTTCCAGCAAACCGAATGAATCGGGAGATTGACTAGGGGCTACAGGTTGAAAGTATTTTCTTAACATGTCACGATTACTAAAGGATATTCTTTTAAGATTAGCATTAAATAGCTTTGTTTAGCTATATCATATTACCCGTAATTTATGATTAAGGCTTGTAAACTAAACCCTCAGCTGACATTACTTTCTGGAAGTAAAAAATATAAATTCGTTGAGCTAATTCAAAAGAGCGCCTATTCAATCCTAATTCAATATCTTCATAAGAGCTATTTTGTGCTAAAATTACCCATTTGATGCCCCTTCATTAGGCTTTTTTTATTTTATGATCAAACAGCGAACTTTAAAAAACACTATAAGAGCCACCGGCGTAGGACTTCATACAGGCGAAAAAGTGTATTTAACTTTACGTCCAGCTGAACCGAATACGGGGATCAGGTTTCGAAGAGTAGATTTGGAGGAACCTGTTACTATTCAGGCAACGCCGAAAAATGTCGGTGAAACTGTATTGTCAACTACTTTAGTCTCGGGCGATGTAAAAATCTCAACCGTAGAGCATTTGCTTTCTGCTTTTGCAGGATTAGGGATAGACAACGCTATCATTGATGTCAGTGCAGCAGAAGTTCCGATCATGGATGGAAGCGCTGGCCCCTTTGTGTTTTTACTTCAATCCGCCGGCGTCGAGGAGCAAGACTGTCCTAAACAATATATCCGAATAAAGCGCAGTGTACGAGTGGAAGAAGGTGATAAATGGGCTGCATTTGATCCATTTGAGGGCTTTAAAGTAACTTTCACGATTGATTTTGAACACCCGGCTTTTGAAGAACACGTAAAAACAGCCACGATGGACTTTTCATCAACGACTTTTGTTAAGGAAGTGAGTCGAGCCAGAACTTTTGGTTTCATGAAAGATATCAATACGCTGAGGGAAAATAATCTTGCTCTGGGTGGAAGCCTGGATAATGCTATTGTTGTTGATGATGATAAAATTCTTAATGAAGACGGACTACGCAGTGCGGACGAGTTTGTTAAACATAAAATTCTTGATGCGATAGGGGATTTATATTTGTTGGGACATAGCTTAATCGGTGAGTTTACTGGCTATAAGTCAGGCCACGGCTTGAATAACAAATTACTCCGTACGTTACTGGCAGATAAAGATGCTTGGGAGAAGGTTACTTTTTCTGATGAAGAAGAGGCTCCTATTTCTTTTATGCGTTCCGCGCAAACACCCAGACCCGCTGAATAATAGCGTTATTTAAAGACTTTAGGTCTCGTTGGACAGTCTTTCCAGCGTTGAGCTTAATTTTAGCAATGCCAACCTCAACCGATCATCCGAAACAGTCAGGCTATGCTTTCGGATATGCTCAATTTTTTCTATCGAAGGGGGTTTTGCCTTTCTTTTAGGCCCCGGAATAAGCCCCGTTTGACCAACAATAATCTTAATTTTCATGATTTCTACTGGCGCTCTTGTTAACGACACAATAGCTGCAAGAATTGTGCTGTTATAAAAGCGGAGCTGTGATGCCCATACAGCAGAATCCGTATAAATCAGCAATTTTTTTTCTCTTATAAGACAATGCCGCACTTGCTTGGCTAATGCTTCAGGTAAAACTGCCTGGATATGCTGGAAAACCTGTTGTTGTTGCTCAATCTGGCTGTAAAAATAGGCCATTGTCCGGTTTTGGAATGATAAAGACGTTTTGAATGCGGGTGGTTTTTGGGACATAATTTCAAAGGGCAAAGTCTTGGGAGTTTGCAGTCAAACGTTGAGCAAAAGTTGGGATAGCGCCTATCATTATTCGACTTTCAGTAAAAACAAAGCGCTTGTTCTAACCTAACTATCTGCGTAGTCCAGTATCGATTATTTTATCAATCCTTGTGCGTCACCCATTATTTCAAATCAATAACCGTGCCCAAAGAACACGGATATTGATTATTATGATGTCTTATTGACAATTATAGAAATTCTCCCGGAGTAGAGATAAGGGTGTCTTGCCCTAAATTGACGGCTGATTAAAGCGATCTTGCCAGGCGATGCAGTGCTTCGCTGCCATGATTAAATAAAGGCCAGCCATCACCGGTTAGAACTGCCTTGATACCGGGCAAGTCTGCAATACGCTTAACAGATTGAATGGCCTTGTGTGCATCCGTGAGTTTTGTTTCCGGCAACATACATAATTCCCCACCGATATGACAACGAATTAAATCGCCTGTAATGAGTGTAGTGTGCTCCAAAAGCAGGGCGAGTTCTCCCGGTGTTTTAGATCCGTTGAGTTGATAAGCGATCAATCCGGGAACGACTTCTTCATTATCATGAAGCCAGCGTTCGCAGGAAATAGGAAATGTATCTTCCTCCCCTGACGGACCATAAATCGGGGCGCCCGTGCTACTTGCAATATGCTCAGCATCCCGGCAATGGTCGCTATTGGTGATGACGATGAAATTGACGCCACCCAATCTTTGTAAATGGCTATGGTCATGTTCTGACATCGGCAGAGGGTCTATTAAAACATTGCCGCCATCACGTACCCAAAGCACGCTGTGAAAATCCAGATTGCGCTCGTTATTAAACTCTGACCAGCCAAATAAGTCTTTTCTATGTAATTGTTTCATTGAATATTTCCTTCATTAGGTATCATATGACTGACTAGAGTCTTTGGACAGTAATAACTCCAAGCAACGCTTTGTTACTGAGCGCCTTTTGGCGGCTCTTGGCATTGTTTAGAAAAAGAAGACGTGAATTGTTGTCAACTTGAGTCCATAGGGTAATTTCATTAAGGGAACGAAAGCAACCCACGCAGATATCTTCATTATTCAGGCAACATTTCCTGATACAGGGTGAAAATAGCCTATCTGGATTAGGGCTCATTGAAAACTCTGATTGTCTGTTGAGTAGAGCGTTCTATTATATCTTTTGCCAACAAATACCTGGTAAATCCATACAATTGTTTTAGAAATTTATTATCAGGGTTTAAATCGCGTAACGATGAGAGTGATTCTCTTGCTTCTATATAATTCTTTTTTTGTAAAAACCCTAACACGTTTTGACATTGTTGCCGGATAATAAAATCACGGAAAACCAGAGCTAATGGAGTTTGTTTGAGGTTGATGGAAGTTGTTAATGCCAAAATTGCCATTTCCGGTTCCCGCGCAAGCCAACACTGCAAGGTTTTGGTTAACCAATGTTTTGCCCATTGTTCGCTACCGAGAACACTACCCAGATCAGCTTGACAGCGAGGGCAAAGTTGAGTGCCCGTTAATCGTGCATTGCAGCAGAAGCAGCGTTCCATTAAGATTCCAGATAATAAATGATATCGGCTAGTTTTGCTACGGACTCTTCTAATCGATTATCGAGTCCGGCTTCGATACAGCTGTTAATGTCTTCGATTAAATCAATCATATCCTCTTTGTCTTCATTCGATGATATGTCGAATAAGGCTTCAGCTTTAGCGATCAGTTTGCGTGCCTCGACAATTTCCGGCGCCTCATTTTTAACAACAGCACTAATAGTTTCATTTTGTCCGAATAGTTTATTGATGCGCTGTTTGGCGGTATCCATGGCTCCGTGTTCAAAGCGCGCGATGGCATTTTTGATGGTAATGGATTTTTCCAGACCGGTGGCTTTTTCCTGTGCGGAAACATGCAGCATTCCGTTAAGATCCAGAGCTAAAGTGACTGTAATAACGTTTCCGGCCTCGACATCTTGTAGCCCCTCAACAAGAAATTCACCAATTTTAATATTGTTTAATGCATCCGGATCTTCGCCCTGATAGATGGTTACATTAACGACTTCCTGGCCATCATGATTAGTTACGAAGGCTTCGGTTTTACGATTCGGCAGAGCTGTATTTTTGTGAATTATGGGGACATAGGTGAACGGATAATATTCGCCATTCATATAACCTATCGCGCTGGTGCCATAAGTATAAGGCGTGACATCGACCAATACGGCGTTTACCTCTTGTCCGCCAATCATTGCGGCCTGGATGGCAGCGCCCATGGCGACACATAAATCGGGATCGACTTCGCTGTGTGGTTCAAAACCGAATTCATTATAGAGTCGTTCACGAATACACGGTGTGCGGGTCGAGCCGCCGACCAAAACGATTTCATCAATGTCGGCGGGGGTTAATTTTGAACCTTTCATTGCGATATGCACGGCATCAATGGTGGCGTTGATGTAGTCTTCGATCATGTCTTCGTAATCTGTTCGAGACAGCTCTAAGGATAAATGAATAGCCATGCCTTCGTGCTCCAGCAAGTATTCTTCTTCAATCTTTGCGTAAGGCTCATCGGAAAGTACGAATTTAGCATTTTCCGCGGCGCGATTGATACGCGCCAATGCTTTGCTATGCTGGCGTACATCAACACCTTGTGTTTCCTGCAAATGATCGAGAATATATTCTATGATCTGTTGATCGAAATCATCGCCGCCCAGATGGTTGTCGCCATGACTGGAAAGCACTTCGACAACGCCGGCTTCGATATTCACGACCGAAACGTCAAACGTGCCACCGCCCAAGTCATATACCAGCATGCGTTTTTGTTCAAGCTGATTACCGCCATAAGCCAGCGCGGCGGCGGTAGGTTCATTGATCATGCGCACAACTTCCAGCCCGGCAATTTCCCCGGCTTCGCGCGTGGCTTGACGTTGTGCGTCAGAAAAATACGCAGGTACGGTTATTACGGCTTTAGAAACCGGTTGATCAACGTATTGTTCGGCAATGGCTTTAAGGCGTTTGAGAATAATGGCGGAAATTTCCTGTGGCGCATAAGCATGCCCGGCTAAATCGACTTGTGTGTCTTGACCCATTAAACGCTTAATGGATTTAACCGTCCGTTCCGGATAAACCAGGTACTGGTTTCTGGCGCTTTCGCCCACCAAAATATCACCCTGATCATCAATACCAACAAAAGACGGCAAGATTTTTTTGTTGTTATCCGCAATTACAACCACTTGACCATTTTCAACAATGGCAACTTCTGAGTTGGTCGTTCCTAAATCAATTCCGATAATTATTTCGTTCATAAGCTGTTTTTGTAAGTGTTAGAGTTTATTGACTTTGACTTCTGCAAGGCGCAGGACATTATTTTCAAAAAGAAAACCTTTACGCAGTTCTTCGATCACAATTCCGTTATCCAGTTTTGGATCATGACTGATTTCAACTGCACTCATAGTTCGAGGATCCAGCATCTTGCCTAAACAGTCTATCTCGTAAACTTGATGGCGCTGTAACAGCTGTTCAAAGCGTTTGAGTGTCATGGACTGGCCTTCTTTAAAAGATTTTATAAAGCGGATATCCTGTTTTTTAGAATGGCTAAACAATGATGAAACCGGATGGTAGTTTTGTAAAACCCCAAAACCAACGGTGAGCCGATCATAAATATCGACTATATCCAGAAGCACTGAGCGTAGCGTATCGCTACGCATTTGCAGCAAACGTTCGCTATGCGTGGCAAGTTCGTCGCCAAGCGCTTTATTATCGGTCTGCAAAGTCGTCAGGGTATTACTGAGGGTGTCCAGGGTTGTTTTGAAGTGCCTTGATTCGGCTTTAACTTCACTTCTTAATCCAGCCATTTCGCCAAGTAAGGTGCTCAAGTCAGGCTGTGCTGCGCTGAGCGTATGAGCCAGATCGGTTTGCTCCAGATAGTTCTGGAACTCTTCCAGCAAAAGGTTTTTTTGCGTGTCACTCATGCTTGTGTCTTTTTATAATTGCCAATCAGGAAAGCTTTGTCGTCAATACTTGCCTGCAAAAGTTTATCGAAATGATCAGCGTTGATAGATACCGGTTGCTCGCTACTGAATGCCTGATCGAGCAGGGCATCAAAATCGGCATCAGGGTAATTAAATAGCGCGTATTTTTCACGGCCGGTTGCATTTTTTATGGTCTCGTAGGCACTGTGTAGTTGCTGGAATTTTTCATGATCGCGGTCAGGTGGGTTGAGTTTCACCTTTTGCAAATAAGCCTGCTTGATTTCACTATCCGAGGCTTGTTCGGTTACCTCTAATATTTCGTAAGGTGATTTCATAAGTGTATGGACTTTATTAAAAAAACGGAAATGGCTTTGGTTTTGAAGGTGATTTTTGACCCGTAAAACAGTTAACAATTTTTTCAGCGGTTACGCCTATATCAATGCCGAGGTCATCAGCGGCTTTCAGCATTAAAAAGGCAAAAAATGCTTCAGGATCATCATTTATCAGGTCGTACATCTTATTTACATTGTTTGAGAAATAGTCAGCGGCGAGTAGCTTAAGCATCTTCTCCGGTGGGATTTTATTAGTCATAACAACCGTTTTCTTTTCGAGTTGATCGAATAAATCATCGGGCAGATGACCAAACAGCTCATCTATTGGGTCATCGTCTTCGTCGTCATCGTTACCCCCAAATAATGAATCGAAAATATTGAAGACGGATGACTGACGTGATTTATAGTATTGATCAAGAAATTTACCGATCAGGGCGGTAGTACGCTGGTCTTTTTGCTCTTGGGCAATTTTTAGACTTTCTTGCAATCGATAGCTGTTTATATCGGAACATTTTGCGGGATTGCCGTTGGCTTCGGAATAGACGCGATAGAACATCCAGATGGGTTTATCCCATTGCGACAGTGCTATTTTAACACAAGCACGTAATAACTCGAAATGGTTGATACGATCCAGGCATTGACACAACGTTAATAGTGTTTCTTCTCTAATGATTTGCTTTACTGATTGTTTAATAATGGCTTTTACCTTTTCCAGGGCATTATGCAGGTGTGTCTGGTTCGCGCTGTCATCATCAGCATATTGCTGAATCTGTTGCGTAAGCTGAACTATTTCTTGCGGAGACAACACATAATCTTTTGCCATTGGCGGCAATAATTTTTGTAAAGGTGCGATTGGCAAGTTTAACAACAATGCTTCCATAAAGACGCAAAAATGAGTATTGAAAACTCCGTCATTGATTTTTTGCAAGGTTTCTGTAATTAACTGTTCTCCACGTTTTTTATCTTCCCCTACATAGATAAAAAAACCCCGCATTAACTGGGCTTGCGTTTGGTATCGTTTCCCAATTGAAATTTGTTCCGCCTGTTGAATTTCCTTTTCAACCAAATGAAATTTTTTACTCTTAATTAATTTTCGTGCATGTGCTAAATGACTGGTAAATAGAACCTGTTTGGCAAACGTGTTAACCGGATCAATTTTTAATAAGGCTGTTGCATATTGTGTTGCTTTTTTAAACGCTTTGTTGCGCGTAGCGGCTTTTATCGCCAAGCCTAGCATCTCAACGTCGTTTGGATATTTCTTGATGCTTTTATCCAGCCACTCCTTAAAGGCATCGGTCTCTTGCTCCTGCCGCTCGTAGTAGGTAAGAATTTTGACGTAAGTTTCACGATCATCTGGATCATTGTCCAGGCTATCTATTAGCCATGTAATAGCTTCTTCGGGCGTTTGTTGATGCGCAGCGATGTGTCTCATGATCAGTGCTATTTTGAATGCGCTTTCATCGCCTCGTTTTTTTAAAGCATTGATGCCTTGTTGCCAATAATATTCGGCACCATTAAAATCTCGATCGCGTTCACAAACAAGCGCTTTTAATCGCCATGCTTCAAAGTCGTTTATAGCTCCAAAATGCTTGGTAAAGTCACGTTGCCCTGCGGGGTAGGTTGATAGTGCAGCGCAGCAGTAATGTTGCGCCAAATTAACGCCGAACAGTTCTTTATACTGAATGGCTAAATTAAATTTTACT